>Ga0210245_100196_pt1 | contig 52945 bp, 54 predicted proteins | sample ChrtobMetaP3_4mM_FD_155450 | JGI IMG/M metagenome (GOLD analysis project Ga0210245, IMG submission 155450) | Chrysochromulina tobin associated microbial communities from unialgal haptophyte culture, Seattle, Washington, United States - P3_4mM | ecosystem: Host-associated > Algae > Haptophytes >...
CATGCTGATTGCCCCCCGATTGCATGCTGATTGCCCCCCGCCCCCAATTTGCATGCTGAGTGCCTCTCCCCGATCACACGCAGGTGCGCAAGGCGGTGTGTTCAGCGTACTTCCAGAACGCCGCGCGCATGAAGACGGTCGCGGAGTACTTGAACATGCGCTCGGGCATGCCGTGCCACCTGCACCCTTCGTCGGCACTCTACGGGATGGGCGTGCAGCCCGAGTACATAGTCTACCACGAGCTCGTGATGACTTCCAAGGAGTACGCTGATGATGATGATGATCGCCCTTTGTTGGTCATCATGAGTGCAACAGAGTGCCTCCGGAGTGCTCCTGATTGCCTCCTGATTGCCTCTTGATTGCCTCCTGATTGCAGTCGAATGCGTCTGAGTGCCACCGAATGATGCGCCCATCCCTTTGATCAGGTTCATGCAATGCGTCACGTCCGTCGAGCCAGAATGGCTCGCCGAGCTCGGGCCCATGTTCTTCTCCATCAAGCAGCAGGGCGAGACGCGCGCCGAGAAGCGCCAAAAGGAGCGTGGCCAAGATGGAGGCCGATTGCATGCTGATGGTCCCCCGATTGCATGCTGATGGTCCCCCGATTGCATGCTGATGGTCCCTCCCCCCATTGCATGCAGGAGCGCGAGCACGTGGCCAAGATGGAGGCCGAGATGGCCGCGTATCAGGCTGCCCAGGCGGCGAGGGCCGTCGCCGCCTCCGCCGCGCCCTTCGGAGGCGGCGGCTCGTCCTTGAGCTTTCGACGGCCAACGACGATGGGCTCGTCGGCGCGTCGGCGCATCGCCACTCCCGGCGGCGAGGCGGCCGAGCTAGGCGGCGGCAGCGGTGCAGGCAGCGCCGACGGCGACGGCGGCGGCGGCGGCGGCGGGGGGGGGGGGGGCGGGGGGGGGGGGCGGGGGGGGCGGGGGGGGGGGGGGGGGGGGGGGGGGGGGGGAGCAGCAGCGGCGCGACCAACTCGACGGTGGTCAAGCGCACACCCAAGCGGCATATTGGCATGTAGAGAGATTTGTAACTGACCAAGCTACCTACATATTCCATTGGCATATAGCGCTAGCGCTAGAGCGGAGGCGCTCGTGCGATTAATATCATGATTCCAGAGCATACGTGATACGACCCACCGCCCGGTGGACCGCGGAGGGGACGCGGGACTGCCGTGCGCTTTGTACCTTGCATGTGTCAAATATATCTAACATTCCCGCATTTCGAGGACCGTGCGGCGTGCGCGGTGCGGTGAGCGACAACGCGTAACGAACGTAAGCAGTTGGCCATGGCACTTTAAGCTGTGCCATGTTGCACTTTTCCTTTGCACGTTTCTTTATTTCTTACGCTCCTACGTCCTAGTCGCTTCAGTGTGCCCTCTATCGTTGTATCGCCAGCGCCCCACCCTGTCTAGTATGCTTCCCTGCCTCCTCCTGCTCATGCTGCGGCGTTGGCCCCGGCTGCTACCGCTGCGGCGGGCAAGAGCATCAACGTCCATGTCAACGTCATGCCCATAGGCTGGTCCTTACCGCTGGGACCTCCGCCGGCTTGCTGTTGATCAAAGGATGCAGCTGGCGCAGCTCAGCCCGGAGCGCAGTCAGTTGGCCCTCTAGAGCCGTTGCAACCTCAGTGAGTCGCTTGTTGGACTTGAGTTCGCCCTCCAAAGCCGTAGTCACCTCGGTGAGTCGTTTGTTGGACTTGAACTGTTGTCAGAAACGAGGGCAATGTTGTCAGATGGCACATGCAGAGAGGGACTGAGAGGGACTCAGATGGCTGCCTCAGATGGCGTTCTCAGATGGCGTTCTCAGATGGCTGTCAGATGGCATTCTCAGATGGCTCTCTCAGATGGCATCCTCAGATGGCATCCTCAGATGGAACTCTCACCTGCTCGTCTGCCAGCCGTTCGATCGCCTTCTGCATCGCCATGAGAGTAGCTTCGCCGCTGATCGAGGCACCTGTGTCCGGTGCAGCCCCTGGCGACATTCCGGAGCCCGTGGTTGGCGACCAGCTCCTGCGCACCGCCTGCAAAATCAGGGATCCGTCATCTTCAGCGCCGTGCTGCGAGCGGTCCATGAACTCCGTCGCGAGGCTTTGGGAATGCCCATCCCCATCCGAGTCGCCTCTGACATTGCGCGCGTAGATGTAGTGTGAGCGCCCATGGAACTTGACGCCGCGGCGAGCGCAATCCTCCTCCGCGGCGCGCACGATGGAGCGCCGCAGGCACAGATTAATCTTATGCTTCTTGATCACCATCCGGATGCGCCGCGGGCAGTCGTGGATCAACTGGCGGAGCCGCTCGCCCCGTATCGCGTAGGTCCACAGGTACGAGAGCGCGATGACGGGGAAGGCGGCACGCAGGCCAGGGATGTCGAGGATCTCGTCCGTGCGGAAGGCCGCCCCCAGCCCGAGCACACGCCCGGCGTACAGCGCTCGCCCCCGCGCGGAGACGACGTAGAGGGAGCCGAGGGGCACGGTCTCATTCGTCGGGTAGACGTGAGCTCGGAGTTCGAGGGCCAGTCGTACGTGTAGCTCTCGGTCCGTTTGCCCGTTGATGCCCTGAAGCCACCAGAGGCCCTCGAGCCAACGCTCGTTCATCTTGAGCGCAAACTCGCCTGCGAGGCCGGGGGAGAAGAGTTGCATCAGGCGTATCCGTGTCGTCTGCTGCCGAAGCTTCATCGTCTGGTGGACGTACTCGCGCAGCCGGTAACGCAACTCCGGGGGGATCTTCTCTTTCTCCATGTGCCAGTTGAGGTCTGTGATGTCGACCCGGAACCCGGCCTTGTCGGGCGAGAGGGTCGAGGCAAGCCCGCAGAAGGAGCCAATGATGTACGCGAAGCAGAGGACGCCGCAGTACATGAGCGCCAAGCACACTATCTGCTCCTGCGGCTTTTGCTTGATCGCGGACACGTCGCCGTACCCCGTCGAGGTGACGGTGGCCACAGCCCAGTAGATGGCGCGGGTGTAGAGCGTCTCCGTGCCCATGCAGCTGTACCCGGTCTGCGGATAGAGTTCGGATGGCTCCCTCACGTCGCACTTCTGGCCTGGCGGGCACGTCGTGGTGGGGTCCCAGTCGACGCAGTAGCCTTGGCCATCGGGACCCATCCAACTGCTGATCGGGTCAAATGAGGCTTGGAGCCCCCATACGCATGCGAACACGTGGCACATGTAGATGAGCCCGAGGAGCAGCATCGAGATCGAGAGCGCCGCATAATTGATCGAGATATGCAGCTCCCACCGCTTGACGATCGTGCTCCGGCCGAGCAGGTTCACGAACTTGATCAGCCGCAGCGCGCGCAAGACGCGCAAGCTCTTCAAGCGCGCGAGTGGCCCGTCCGCGTCCGCGAAGATGTCGAAGGCGGAGACGGCAATCGACACCAAGTCCACCGGGAACCAAACGCTCGTCAGGTAGTGCCACGCGATCTTGCGCCGAGACGTGATCCACTTTTCGCCCTTATGGCTCTTATGGTCGGGCACCGAGTACCTGTGCGCAGGGCACGCGAGGAATACGGGAGGCAATCAGTGCTCATCATCCAAGAGAGCCTGATGAGGGAGGCAATCAGTGCTCCTGCACAGTGCCGCCGGTAACGCTCGACTCTCGTCGCGAGCACGCAGCCGTGCGCACATGATGAAGAACTGCATCAGCAAGTCAATGATGAAGATGATGTCGACGCAGCGGTTGGTGATGAAGAGTCCATCAGACCATCGATCCTGCGGGATCGCCATGAAGCCCACCTCGACGGGCGTGACGAATGCGATGAAGATGAGCGTAGTCCCCGTGACTACTTCCCAATAGCGCATGATCCGGCTCTTGCGTGGATCGAGAAGCAGGAATGGGACGGGGACCTCCTCGTTCTTCATTCGCATCCTGATCTCATTCTCCAGAATGGTCCACCTTTGAAGATCCTCGCCATGAGTGTCTTGTGCTCCCCTCTTCTCCTCTGTCTCCTCGCCCCTCCTCGGTGAGCCATGCTCAGATGAGCTCGCAGTGACCGCGGCGGCGATCATCAAAATGCAATTCTGGAGAGGAGATGGTGATGCGCTGCAGGCCTTTGTGATCCAATTTCGTGACGCCTATCAGTCGCCTCACAAGTTTCCAAAAAATAGATCGGCCTTTTTTACTGAATTTAAGTACCTCACGCAAAGTAGGCGCGGTGGACAATGCGCCCTACTGACTGTTCTTGTACAGTGCACTGTAGTCGTCTCAGCGTCAAGTTCATGCAGTTGCTGTGCATGCACAAAAGCCTTTCAAGGCCGTTTCCGGTTTGCCGCTGGTGCCGCGCTTCATCGATCGAGGCCAACTCTGCACTTGGGCCGGCGAGACAGAACTCTGGACGGTGAGACAGAGGCGGCCGAGATGTGGTTGAGCGAGGCAGCTCCAGCCACAACGGCCGAGGACAATGACACGCTGAGTCCGGTGCCTGGCGCACAGGCGTTCTTGCCCTCGACTGAGCACGAGGACGGCGAGCTTTTGTCTGTCTCTTGCCGCCAGTCTCTTGCTGCCGCTCTGTCTCCTGCGGCCAGGTCTGTCGAGCTCGCCAGGGAGACGAGGGTTCGGATTGATGCGATGGCCAATGAGCTGCCAGCCCAAACGACCACCATGCACCGCCGGGCCCCTTCGAAGCCCAGTGCACATCTCTGGCCGACGCATCCGCACAATCGTCCGCACCAACGTTCGGCGCCGACGTTCGCCTCCCGAAGGCCACAACTCTCAGCTCCGGAGTACATGGCTCTCGTCGGCGGGGTGACACTCTCCGAGAACGGCGCACAGGAGCATAGGCTTGCGCCCCGCCATCCACTGCGCACGAGCACGAGCAACGTCTGCCTGACCAATTCGCTCAAGTACGGGCGCGGCTTCCCACCGCCAGGGCCGACGCCAGCCGACGTACTCGAGAGCGAGCTGATCGCAACGTCCGCGCTGCTCGGGGAGGCGAACCAACTCATGTCGGAGCAGCGGCGGCAGGCGCAGCGCGATCGGGTCCGTCGCGAGCGCGAGTTCGCTTCGCGCGCCGCCCACGCAGCCGCACAGGAACGCGCCCGGCTCGAGGCGCGTGCCGAAAAGGACAAGGCGATGAGGGAGATGCGTGCGGCGCGGGAGGGCGAGTACCATGCAAGCCTCGGCGGGAGCAACCTTGGGGTGCAGCGCGCGCAGCTGCTTCACTTGGCCGAGCAGGTGACGGACCAGCGCCCACGCGGCCCTCCCCCAATTGCATGCTGATTGCCCCGCCAATCACTGAGCCGAGCAGGTGACGGACGCCCACACGGCCCTCCCCCAATTGCATGCTGATTGCCCCGCCAATCACTGAGCCGAGCAGGTGGCGGACGCCCACACGGCCCTCCCCCGAGTGTACGCTGATTGCCCTTCCCCCCCATTGCATGCAGGTCGCGAAGCAGCGCAAGGCTCTGGTCGTTGAGCTTCGCACCGAGCAGGTGCAATCTCTCCCGTGATCTCCCTTGATTGCCCTTGATGGACCCCTTTCGAGCTGGTCGTTGAGCTTCGCACCGAGCAGGCGCGCCGTTCCGAGCGCGAGGTCAGCGACGAGCAGTGGGCGTGCTCACCACGACGCCCTCTCTCCTCTCCCCACAGGCGCGCCGTTCCGAGCGCGAGATCAGCGACGAGCAGTGGGCAGCGCGCGTGCACGAGCTGTCGCAGCAGACCGAGGCGGCCATGGGTGAGGCGGCGCGGCATCTCGCAGCCCTCGAGGAGCTCAAGGTTCGTCAACCAGAGCCCACTGATTACGTATGATTGCCCTCTGATTGCTTCTGAGAGCCCTCGGGAAACTCCAGGTTCGTCACAGCCGGATGCATGCCGCGTGGGTCGAGAGCGTTCGACTAATTGCCACTAATTGCCACTAATCGCCACTAATTGCCACAGGTTCGTCACAACCGGATGCATGCCGCGTGGGTCGAGAGCGTTCGACGTGTCGCCCACCGGCGTCGTCGCCATCGCACCCTCCTGCATGCTCTCGGTACGTGGGCGGAGCATGCATCCATGCAGGCGCTCCTATCTCGGGCTTCGTCACTCATGGGCTCCGAGTACGGCGGGCGACAGCGCTCGACCAAAACGGCCATGCGCGCCCTCTTCTCGATCTGGGCGGTGCGCACACGCGAAGCCGCGGAAGAGGCCGCCGAGGCCGAAGCCCGCGCCAAGGCGGCGGCGCATGCACTGCAGCTCGCCGATCTCGAGCGCGCCAGATCGAAGGTGCTCGCCGAGCTTGACGAAACCAGAAAGGCGAAGCTCGCGAGCGACGAGCGAGCTGCCGATCTCGAGGCGCAGCTCGCCTTGGCCAAGCAAGAGGCCAAGGCTGAGTTAGCTCGCTCGCGAGAAAAGTAAGTCTGCCGACCGCGTAGAGACAACAGCGCGGAGGAAACAGTGGAGCTACCCCTCGGGCCTCGAGCGATGCCTGATTGCCACTGAGTGATCTCGAGCGATGCCTGATTGCCACACTAAGTGCCTCTGATTGCCTCCCTCATCAGGTACATAGAGGAGATGGGTGCTCGAGCGATGCACCGGCTCAAGCACAGCGGCATCCTGCGTGGCTGGGGCTCATGGCGCGAATGGTATGCTGATTGCCCCCTGATTGCCCCCGATTGCCCCCTCAATTAGCACAGCGGCATCCTGCGTGGCTGGGGCTCATGGCGCGAATGGTATGCTGATTGCCCCCTGATTGCCCCCGATTGCCCCCTTAATTAGCACGGCGGCATCCTGCCTGGCTGGGGCTCATGGCGCGAATGGTATGCTGATTGCCCCCTTCATTACATGCGTGGCTAGGGCTGATGGCGGGAGTGGCGCTTTGTTGACTACTGATTGGCTCTCTGATGGCCTCTGACGGTCTCTGATGGGCGCTGTGATGGGCGTATGGGCACTGGCATATGGCACTGATGGCCACTAATTGCTACACTAACACTGATGGCGACGAATTGCTACACGAATTGGCACCCTCTCCTCACCCTCTCCTCACCCTCTCCTCACCCTCTCCTCACCCTCTCTCCTCCCAGGTATGAGGAGGTGACCCTCAAGACTGAGACGCGCCAACGGACCCGCGACATCTTGAACACGATGCGACAGCCTGGGCTCGCCCTCGGCTTCGGTCGGTGGAGGGACCGGTGGGCACTGCGGGCGAAGCTCAACCGCCATTCCGAGTTGGCCGCCGAAGAGGCGAAAGAGAAGTCCCTCGCACAGCGTTTCGCCGAGGTGAGTGCCATTGTGATGCACGCACTGATGTGACGCGTGCACTGATGTGCATGCACTGATGGCCCCTCCTGATTGCTCCTTAGGATATATTGATTGCTCCTGATGACCTATTGATTGCTCCTGATGACATATTGATTGCTCCTGAGGACCTCTCTGAGTGCCTCTGTCGCCTCTGATGGCCTCTGATGTGCCCTCTGATTGCCATCTGATTGCATCCGATTGCCTCTGATTGCTTATGATGTGCCCTCCGGCCTCTGGCATACTCTTCTGTGGCTACTCAGTGTGGCACGCGCACAGCGAGCGTCTTTAACTCTCTAGGCGCTCCAGATCGTGATTGCCTCCCTCATCAGCCGATTGCCCCCCTCATCATCGCAGGCGGACTGAGAGCGTCTCGAGGCGCTCCTCATCTGATTGCCTCCCTCATCAGCCGATTGCCCCCCTCATCATCGCAGGCGGACTGAGAGCGTCTCGAGGCGCTCCTCATCTGATTGCCCCCCTCATCAGCCGATTGCCCCCCTCATCATGGCAGGCGGACCGAGAGCGTCTCGAGGCGCTCCAGATCGTGAGCAGCACACGGCTGGTCCTCGTCGAAGTGGAGCAAGCGCTCGCCCTCGAGCGCACCGCCTCGGCGGAGCTCCGAATCGCGGTGCGCTCCACACGGCGCCTATGATTGCCTCTGATTGCCTCTGATTGCCTCGGCGGAGCTCCGAATCGCGGTGCGCTCAACACGGCGCTCACCCGCTCAACCGCTACCCCCGCATGCTGATTGCGGATGAGTGCATGCTGATTGCGTGAGTGCATGCTGATTGCGCGAGTGCATGCTGATTGCGCGAGTGCATGCTGATTGCGGATGAGCTACGTAGATAGTGGTGCATCAGCACACACTCGGTGGGACCTTGGGGCTAAATGATCAATCGCCCCCAATTTGCATGCTGATTGCCCCCCCCCGATTGCATGATGATTGCCCCCCGATTGCATGCTGATTGGCCCCTCCCATTGGCATGCAGGTGCGTCAAGCGCACTCGGACCTGATTGCATGCTGATTGCATGCTGATTGCATGCTGATTGCATGCTGATTGCATGCTGATTGCAGGTGCGTCAAGCGCACTCGGACCTGGTGGAAGCTCGACGTGCCGAGCGCGGGGCAAACCAGCGGCGTGAGCAACAGTCGGAGGTTGAGAGGCGGATGAAGCTCGCCATCGAGGAGGCGGAGCATGCGAAGGCGGAGCTCGAGCGTGTGCGTGAGGAAGCCAAGGGAGCTGCATCGCGTCAGCAGGTGGCCGAAGAGAGTGACCGAACTTGCCCGAACTTGCCCGATGGCTAGGCTGAGTACCGCCCCAATTGCATGCAGCCCTGATTGCCAGGCTGATACCAGGCTGAGTACCGCCTCAATTGCATGCAGCCCTGATTGCCAGGCTGATACCAGGCTGAGTACCGCCTCAATTGCATGCAGCCCTGATTGCCAGGCTGATACCAGGCTGAGTACCGCCTCAATTGCATGCTGAGAACTCCCGATGGCCAGGCTGAGTCCAAGCCCTATACATCCCCCCCAAATGCATGCAGGTCGCTGCCGAGACCGAACTCGGCCGACTGCTCAAGGAGCAACGCGCGCACTACGAGTCGATGATCCATCAGATGAAGCACGAGTATGAGGAGGACCTGCGCACCTCTGATCACCTCTGATCGCACCTGATCACACCTCTGATTACCTCTCACTGATCGCCTCTGATCGCCTCTGATCGCCTCTGATTGCCTCTCTCATCAGGTACGAGGAGCACCTGCTCTCGCTGCACGCGCGGATTGCGGCGTACGAGGCCGTGAAGCCGCCTGTGATCAGCCTCGACCTCAACCCTCCCCCGCCAGCCAAGCCCAAGTTGCCAGGATGGCGAACGGAGCTGCGGATCGAAGAGAGACGCATCGAGCTCGCCGCCGCCGCCGCCGCCAAAGCCGCCGCCGATGGGGCGGCCGATGGGGTGGTGGTGAACGACGACCGCATCGCACGGTGGACGCCCAAGCAGAAAGGCTACTATGTCTACACGTTCAACGTGAAGGAGGGCGAAACGGTCACGACGATGCCTGTCTCATCGCCCACGACCACGCAGGCGCCCACGACAGCGCCGAGGACGGGACGGGAGCTGCAATTGCATGCGCGTAACTACAACACGCGAGATCTTTGAGCAGCATGCGCCATGTCCACGTGGAAACGTGGCACGTTGTCGCACGTGTGGCCTCGTGCTGATATCTACTGAGATCGTTCTGAGATCGTTCTGAGATCGTTCTGAGATCGTTCTGAGATCGTTCTGAGATCGTTCTGACGAGTCAGCTCACACGCAAGGGAATGGGTGTGCGCTACCAGCCCCAAGGCACACGTTGAGGCACACGGGCGCCATGGCGGGCGCGATGACGGCACACGGCCCGGTTTACAGCTGACGCACACGGAGCGGAGCAATTTATAATTGCAAATTGGTGCGGGGGAACGGGAAGGTGAGGCTCACTAGTCACTTGACCCAAAAGGGTAGGGGAGGGTATTCTTTCTGGATTCACACACTATCCCCACCACCTGATTTTGAACTCAGTGGTTGACCCAAAAGGGTAGGGGAGGGTATTCTTTCTGGATTCACACACTATCCCCACCACCTGATTTTGAACTCAGTGCTCTGTCCTCTGACGGGGGTTCCCGTCCGGGGATGCGGGGAAGGTGAGAGTACCGCTACCGGACGGAGGTGAGGCGCGCGACGGCCCCGTCGCCCGTGTGGCGGGCCCTGACAAAATTCGATTCAGTTACGTTCTACAATCCCCACCATAGAAGCTCCCACAGCCGTTGCGAGTCGGTAAACGCTAAACCGGTTCCGGACGCGGTTGCAACTTGCATGCGATGCCCCCGCGGCCAGGGTGAAACGTGGCTCGGACCCGCCCGGCTGCGTGGGAGGCGTCCGTAGGTGGCGTCCGCGGTTTCCGCTGACCGGGTCCGGGTGCGAGTTTTGTATAGAGAGACGAAAAGAAAACGAAAAGCGGGTCCCCAGCCCTCGCCCCCTGGGCCCATATTCACATCGTATTTCTTTGAGGGCAATCAGTAAATCTCACAAAAGCCCGCGGTCGTGACCTTCTTTCCGGCGCCTTGACCATCTCGGCGCACGTGAAGCCCGCCTTGTTCAGGCCTTGCACATGAATGCGTGCAGCGTTCGCGTTGTCGCGTAGAGGCGGCCCTGCGGCGGTCCTCAACAGTCGGTCAGGCGAGCCGAACGCTGGCGTTGCTTTTGGCCAAACCGTTGCTTTAATCTTTTTGGCAGCACGTCGACTCAGGCTCAGGTGGGCGGGGGGGCAAGGGTCGGGCGTATGCGGGCAGCGTGTCAAGGATCGCGCGCCTTCGGCTTTCGTCCTCTCGCGCGAGATGTTCGCGCGAGGTGTGATACTCACGTCTCACATCTCACATCTCACTCACTCTCTCACTCAAACAAAATGTCGACGGCAAACTCGACGTCAGTCGGCTTTCTCATCGTCACCCTCGCGCATCTCTGGATGAAGTCGCCCATAGAGTCGACAGAGAAGCACCATTGCAATGATGGTGATTGCCGATATGCCGGTGATAGCCCATATGCTGTGATCGCCATCGATCAACGTGTAGCCAAAGTTGGTAATCTTGATCTGCACCATGGAAAAGGCGGCAGTCTAGTATGGTAGTAGTCACTGAGACGGCAGCGGTCGCGTGACGACGTCTCTGTTCACCTCGTCTGTCCCGCCATGCATATATGCGCACAGTCTACAAGTGTGAACGCCCGTCATGTTTTTCAATTGCTAAAGATTGGCTGTGAACGCGGTAGCCGCATCCGTATGTTTGCCGGTCCGGTGTTTTGGGCGTCGAACTACAACCATTGGCTGTGAACGTGGAAATGTGGTCCATGCGAGGGGGTCCATGGTCTTCTACCTAGCGGTCAACTTTTAACCATTGGCTGTGAACTTATTGTGGACCCCCCCGGCATCTTGCGTAATGAAATTTCGGAACCCCCATTCTTGCCCTTAGTACACTCGTGTGCACACGACCTTGGAAAGTTGCGGTAAAATTGCCCGAGCGCCGACCAATCTGCGGAGCATGGTGCATGTTTTTTTTGGACTGGGATCTCGTGAATCTTCTTGCGAATCACGGATTGTTTGTTTCATTGCGATTTTTAAATAGGAACATAGAAAACCCAATTGTGGTGAACCTCGCGAGATCCCTTCGCGCACTCATCATCAAGACCACAGTATGGACCCAACCTTTTAGGCTGCGCTTCGGCGGCCGCGCGCGGCGACCTCGCGCCTGACCTGCACTAGGCGACCTTCGGCCAGCGAGCACGAGCATCCTTCAGAGCGCGCCTTCGCTCGTGCTCGCTAAACCCTCCTCTCACGCACACGCGCGCAGATCACCCAAACCAACAACAGTCATGCAGTCCGTTGCTGTCATCGCCCTTGCGCTCCTCGAGTCGGTCCAGGCCTTCCAGGCCCCGGTCATGCGCTCGCGCCCAATCTCGATGACGTACGAGAACGAGCTCGGCGTCATCGCTCCCACCGGATTCTTTGACCCGCTCGGCCTCTCCACAACCATTGACGAGGATACCTTCGCCCAGTACCGCACGGCCGAGCTCAAGCACGGCCGCGTGGCGCAGCTGTGCGTCATCGGCTACATCGTGCCGGAGATCTACCGCTTCCCCGGCGAGATCGCCCCGGGCGTCGCCTTCGCCGATATCCCCAACGGCGTCGCCGCCATCAATGCCATCCCGGCCCTCGGCTGGCTGCAGATGGTCTTCCTCATCGGCGCCGTCGACTACTGGGGTGTCCTCGGCGACTTCAGCATTGGCAAGCCCGAGCTCGACGACGAGGAGTTGGAGCGCCGCAAGCTCTGCGAGCTCCAGCACGGCCGCATCGCCATGCTCGCCACCCTCGAGCTCCTGCGCCACGACTCGCAGAACTTCGTCTCGCCCGGCTTCGACGGCCTCGATAAACTCATCACCGGCCTCCCCTTCCTGTACAACTAGGCGTCCAGCCTGGGTCACGCCCACGGTTCTCCGCCATGCGTCATGCTAGCGCTCTCGATGCTTCATCAAGCCGATGCTCACATCAAGCCGATGCTCCAGGCGCGCCTGAAATAAAGCCTGAAACCTTTATTGGGAGAGAGAACACTGATGTCGGAGGACGCGCCGCCCTTCCAAGGTCCAAGGAATGGCATGTAATGTAGTACATACTCTGTGGTGTCCGTACATAAAAAAGGATGTTAAAAAAGGTTCGCCGCGGCTTATAGCTAGGACGATGTCGTTCGCGCTGTTCGATCCTTCCGTTCCCGGATCCCGCGCCGCTTCGCGGGTCGCCCCCGGCCGCCGAGACCCCGGACCCACGTCGCCCTAATTACCTATACACATCACTGAACTTTCAATGACTTTTGACGTGACTTCAGACTTGAGCTTCAAAACCAAATTGGTTGCAGGTCTTCAGCGCTGTGTCTCGTTGCATAATCGTCATTAGTTATAGTAAATCGTCCGTGGTCTCGAGTCGGCTTCCTGCTCGAGTGGAGGGGGGGCGTGTACATCGCGGTCATGCGCCGACGGTGCCCCGGTGACACATGGTTGTTTGTGGGAGTGCGCGATGCCCCGACGCGTTCCGACGCGATGGAATGGTATGCCCAAGAGTGACTACAAGCTCAGCCGCGCACACGGTCCAATGCGCGGGGCTACCCGGATGCGGGAGAGGTGTCGGAGGCCCCCCCGACATGGGAGGGCAGGGACCTCGCTCTCGCGCGCACTGTGCCCGCCACAGCGCCCGCCGTGCGTTGTCAGAGCGCAGAGGGAGAGGAGGGGCAACGGTCGCCTGCCGCCATGCGCCCAGGACGACGCTCAGTGCACAGAGGGAGAGGAGGGACAACGGTCGCCTGCCGCCATGCGCCCAGGACGACGCCATCGGCTGCCATCCCACCTCTGATGCTCGTTTGCATGCGGATCGTACGCACGCGCGCCGTTTCGGGCGCGCGGGCGGCAAAGGGTACACAGGTACACAGGTACAGCGAGTGCGCGCCAAGGCGCAGGCGCTCATCCCCTCGCAAGCACGCCCTCTCCCCCGTGCTCCCGGGGGGGATGCAAGCGGGGGTCCAGAGGGGGGGGCGCTCAGGGCCACGCCAGCCGGGCGTGCACACCCGTCGGTCCGCTCGAGAAGCGGCGGATGAGCATCGGCTCCGTGCTCTGCGTGCTCGCCGTCGCGTGCTGCTGCCTGCCGATCGCGACGCCAAGCAGCAGGGCAGCGGCATGGGAGGCGAGCAGCACGGCCACGATGGCGAGCGGACGGCCCCATGGCACGAGGCTCGGGGGCGCGGGCCCCCACCACATGCCGAGCGAATCGTACTCCTCCTCCTCGTCGCTCACCTCCACCCCTCCCTTAGAGGGCGCCGCCGCCGCCGCCGCCGCCGCCGCCGCCACCGCCGCCGCCACTGGCCCCGCAGCAGCGCCAGCGGACGGGAAGGCGAGCTCCGTGATGCCCTGCAGCACACCGTATTTGCGCGCGGGGCCTCGAGGCTCCTTGGTGAGGTGCTCGTGCTCGTAGGTGCACGACTCATCGGGCGCGGCGCACATCGCGGGCGGCTCCGACGGCGCGGCAAACGGCGGCCGCCCATCGTAAGACGCATCCGATGCAGCCATGCTCGGCTGCCCGTGCGGCGGCAACAGCGAGCACTCAGGTGAGAGGATCTCGGACATGGCGAGGGCGGCGACGCTCTCGCCCTCGTGCAGCAGCGAATCGCTCATGTGCCGCGGCGAGAACTCGGGCGTCGCAACCGGCGACGGCTGCCAGGTCCATAATGAGGGTGTCGGTTGGGCCGGGTGCATGGGGAGCGCCCCCGCGGGCAAAGAATTGGCGTCCGCCGCGCTCCCGAGCGACCCCGTCTCGTTGGAGGGGGATGGTACATCGAGGACCGGGACCGAGCCCTCGCCGAGCAGTGAGTGCGGCACCATGCCCACCAAAGCGTCCGGATGCGTGACCGGTGGCCTGGGACCCGTGTCCTTCGGGTGGACCGGACTTGAGGGCGGCACGAGGATCCAGCTGTGACCGGCCGGGTCAAAGACCTTCTCGTACGAGGATGAGAGCGCGTTCAACACGTCTGCGTCCTCCATTGCGTGGTGGCAGTTGGTCGCCATAGGGTGCAGTCCGTCTCCGTCTTGGACGTCGCGGAAAAGAGTTGGACGGAAAGAGATGCACGATTTCGCGCCTTTTTGGAGGTCAGCTTCGTGTCGAGAAAGTCGATGTGTTCGTTGTGGCTGCCAGCCTCTAACCTTTCGATTTGTCAGGCTTAGAAACGTGACGAAACCGTGAGTCGTGGCCCATGTCTATGGACCTCAAGGGCCTCATCCCGAGCGACCTCATCTCGCGCAATGCGCGCGTGCGCGTGTGGTATGAGGAGGACGGCGTGAAGACGAGCTACGTCGGCACGGTCACCACGTACGCGCCCGCGCAGGGCATGTCCGTCTGGTTCGACGGTATGACCCGGCTCGAGCAGGAGTGGGTCGACGGCGACGATGAATGGGCATGGGAAGAGGAGCCGCCCGTGCCCGGAGCCGAGTCGCTGAAGTTGTCGGCGGTGCGATTGCACATGCGCGGGCCCACCATCAGCGAGATGATGAACATGCGCCTGCGTGGACTGCCGGTGGATCCCGCGCCGCCGACCACAACGTTGAGGGTGCTGAGCGGGTCGAGCGTGTTGAGCAGCGGTGCGCACAACCCAAGCCCGCGCAGTTTCGGCAAGAAGGCGCGGCTGCTGGCGGCCGCAGCCGAGCTGCCGTCGTCGCCCGCCGCCGGGGCCTCGGTCGCCGCCGAGTCGACCTCTGGCGGCAAGCGAGCGGCAGCGGCAGCGCTGCCTGGCAGCTTCAGCAGCGCTCCGCCGCCAAAGGTGTCGCGCTCGGGTGCGCGCAAGCCGGCCGCGCCGGGCGCGTCGGACGGAGCGGACGCGGCGGCGGGCGCCGCTCCTCCTACCAAGTCGCCGAGCGCTCCGCGCGTCGCAAGTCGCAAGCCGGCGGCGGAGGTGGCCGACGCAGCGAGCGTTGCGAGGAGCGCCGTGCCGAGCGGTGCCCTGAGCGCCGCGGCGGCTGGTAGCGGCGGCAGCAGGCGCAGCAAAGGGGCGGCGGCCGGTCCGGGCGGCGCCGCCGCCGCCGCGCCTGATGGCACCCCTGGCAGCCTTGCTCGCTATGGCAGCCATGCTGCTGGCGCTGTGCCGCCTGCGTTGCATGCTGGCGATGGCACGGCGGGCACGGCGGAGGCGGCGGCGTTGGCCGCGCTGGCGGCCGCGCGTGCGAAGCGGCGCGCTGGGCCGTCCACATCGCCGCGACTGCTCGTGCGCGCCGACGGCGTCCGTCTGCTCGTGCCCGCGGCCAAGAATGACGAAACTGACGAAACGCTCCGAGCGCTCGGCTTTTGGGGCAAGGCAGGGTCGTACCCGCCCGATGCAGGTGCCAAATATGGCCTCTGTGCGCTCTCGGGACTGCCCGCGCGCTACCGCGACCCGCTCACGGGCGTGCGGTACGGCAACCTCGATGCCTTCAAGCGGCTGCGCGCAGAGCATGGCGAGCTGCAGGTGGGGGGGGCGGGGGTCGCGGGGGTCGCGGGGGGCGCGGGGGGCGCGGGGGGCGCGGGGGACGTGGGGGGTACGGAGGGCGCGCCGCCGGGTGGGGTGCCGGAGGCGGCCGCGGGAGCATCATCATCATCAGCAGCAGCAGCAGCAGCAGCGGCAGCAGCAGCAGCAGAAGCAGAAGCAGAAGCGGCAGCGGCGGCGGCAAAGGGGTGGGTGCCTGAAGAAGGGGCATTGAGTGAAGACGGCGAGTCGCTAGATGTGCGCCTCATGGAAGTCGAGGGATAGCGTCCGTTGCCATAGCGACGCTCGTGCGCTCAGGACGACGCTCGTGCGCTCAGGACGACGCTCGTGCGCTCAGGACGACGCTCGGGCGCTCAGGACGACGCTCGGGCGCTCAGGACGACGCTCGGGCGCTCCCCGTTCGCCTGGTTGAGTGATCGAGCCGCACCTCGTGCAGCTGGCTAGTGCAGCGCGGCTGTCGGCTACCTTCGCAACCCCCTCGGACTTGTACGGTCACCGGCCAAGTTGCAGTGGTCCGCACACTTTCCAGCTGTGAATGGCGTGCCCAGCTCGAGCATACACTCAAGGCTCAGGCCGGGCAGTGGGGGGGCAGTGCGGACACGCCGGCGAGGTTCGATTGATATGACGGATGGAGCCGAGAGCCATGCCAATATTCGCCAGCAGGGCGGGCGTTATAGTTACGCTGTACCGCGGCCCCCGCGAGAACCGAACAGTTACTGCAAAGGAGGCGCAACTGGCCGGCCGGCCCCCGACCGCGTACACGCGCATGACATTGTCATTTTCGATTTTGCGGGCGTGTCCGTGTGTGTACGGGCTACGGCTACGGGAGGATGATAAAAAATATGATTAAAATATGATCGCCCCTGCGCACCCGCACGGGGCGTGCGACCTTTTCCGTTCGTTAATACATTTTCATCTCGCGATGACGCATGATGACCGATCTTGACATGCTGCACATGCGAAGACATGAGCATGTGAATCTCTCGCAATCTCTCGCACCTGCTGCTCTCCTCTCCTCCTTCTTTCCCCCCATCTGACCAGCTTGATTTTCGCGTCGACGGTCGCGCGGCTCGCATCGGCCGCCTCTCCCTCATGCTCATGCCTTCCGCCATGTGAGGACGTCAGCATGCAATCAACATGCCATCAGCATGCAATCAGAGCAGCGAGCACGAGGCGCCCCCATCGCCACGTGTCTCATCGGCACCGGCGGCATCACGGCTCGAGCTCGCAGTCTCTGCTATCGCCAAGCTCGACTCGTCAGCATTCCGTCAGGCCTTTACCCACGTGACTGCTCCCGTCTTCCTCAGGCCGCTCTTCTCGTACACGGCCGCAGGAAAGAGGTCCGCGTTCCCCAAGTCACGCCAGCACTTCTCCTTGGCGACGGCGGCGACGATCTCGGCGATCTCGGGCTTGAGGGAGGCTCCGCCCACGAGGAAGCCGTCGACGTCGGGGCACTTGGAGAGGTCGGGCGCATTCTTGGCGTTCGCGGAGCCGCCGTACTGGATACGGATCTCGGCCGCCACTGATGGCGAGACTTCCTTTGCGATCCATTGCCGAATCGCTCGGTGCGTCTCCTGGGCCTGGGCGGGCGAGGCAGTCACGCCGGTGCCGATACTCCACACGGGCTCGTACGCGAGCACCACACGCGCAGGATCCAGCATGCCCTTGATCTCGAGGAGCTGCGGGATGAGCGTCTCCATCACAGCCTTCAGACCCTTCTCGCGCACCGGAAGGGGCTCGCCGATGGCGAAGATGACTTTCATGCCCTTCTCGAGCAAGTACTTGCACTTCATGGCCAGCAGCGAGTTCGACTCGGGCGGCGTGGGGAGGCCAAACTCTCCACGCCGCTCCGAATGGCCGATCAGACACCACTCCAGGCCCATGTCGACCATCTGATCGGCCGACATTTCTCCCGTGTAAGCGCCACATCCCTTGTAGTTGCAGTTCTGGGGCGCCACTTTCGCACCGTTCTTGAAGCTCTTGTACACGATGCCGATGTGCAACGTGGACGGGCAAACGTACACGTCGCACCCAGAGGTGTCACAGGCGTCGATGTTGGCCACGAGCTCCTTGAGCTCAGACACCTTCGACGGGTTGCACTTCCAGTTGCCTCCGACAATCGGCTTGCGGACGACAGGAGCCGCGTCGTTGCACCGAGGGCAGGTTTTGCAAAGCGCAAAGTACGAGAACGAGCAGCAGTTGCACCGCCGAAGCTTGTAACGAGCACTTCCTGCTCCGCCACGGGGCAGCATCTTGGAGCCGCTCTTCACCTTGTCGACGTTGACTACCTTCATGCCGCTGTCGGCGCCTGCCATCTGCGATTGCGCGCAGCCCATTGGTGGTGGAGTTGCTTTGGGGCGTGGGGAGCGAGAGCGAGCGAGGAGCGCGCCCTTTGAGGGCGTCGCGTGGCTGACGGATCGCGACCCGAGGTCGTGCCGACGGATGCGTCGGTGATTCATGGTGATTTGTCAAGATTCATGCCGAATCGCCTGGGTGATGCGGGACGGAAATTGCGGGACGGGGCACGACAGGGCCACCCGCGGTGTAGGCGCCTATGTCCAATCGCCTGTCGTGCTGGCGAGCGCTCCAAGGGGCGAGCTGCTGTCTCCTGCTGGTAGTCAAGTCAAGTCACTTCATAAACAACTGACTTTGACTTGACTTGACCTTACTTTTGTAAAAGGTTGGATGTGAATGTGAACGAAGCGCCGTGTTGAACTTTTCGTCTTTCCACGTGCTCAGGCAAGGCCCTCTTCTGCTCCTCGTCTCTTTGCTGTGGCTGCGCGTCCTTAAGTGCCTGGCCGACGGCCCGCCTGATCTGACGACCCGTATGGCCGACTCCCGTGCAGGAAGCAGCAGTCATGTCGTTCAAGCGGCACGTGGAGATCGGTCGTGTGTGCCTCATCTCGTTCGGTCCCGACATGGACAAGCTCTGCACTGTTGTCAACGTGATTGACAACAACCGCGTGCTCGTCGATGGCCCGGAGCCGGTGACTGGCGTCCACCGCCACGCGATCAACATCGGCCGCCTGCAGCTGACGGACCTCAAGGTCAAGTGCAAGCTCAATGCCTCGGAGAAGTGAGCAGCAGCCAGGGCTCGAACGCACGCCGCGCCGTCTCGAGGCGGCGCGCTGTTTCTGCCGCCATCGCCGTGGGCCCATGCCCATGCAGCGCCAGGCGCGGGCACTCAGAGGTTGGCAGCGATCACGGCGCTGCTGACGAGCGTCCGCGGCGGCGGCGGCAGCATGCAGTACCGGTATCCTCGGCGGGGGCAACAGCGGCAGGCGGAGGCAACGGGAGCAGCATCAGCAGCATCTTCAAGTCGATGCTTGGTCGCAGACAGATGCAGCGACGCACCAACGCATCGCACCTCGCTGGTACTCACGCGCTTCCGTGCGCCGTCGCGCGTGTGCGCAGGGAGCTGAAGGCGGTCTGGACATCGGATGGCATCATGGCCAAATGGGAGGAGACGAGCCAGGGCAAGAAGCGCAAGGTCCGCGCGATGCGTGCGTCGACGAACGACTTCGAGCGCTTCCAGATCCAGGTAGCCAAGTCAAAGCGCTCGGCCATCCGCAAATCGAAGTAGACCGACTCACTAAGAATATACGTGTGTCGTCTCGTGCGTCATGAGCGATGAGGATCGTCGAGCGGTCGTTGAGCGTGCTAAAGCCCCGTAAACATCTTTCTATTCTCTGTTGCGATCCTTTTCTGATCAGTCCGAACATGGACGGTCTAGTCGTCTCGAGACACGAGAGACGAGACCCGGCCATCGATGCGACGCGGCGCCGCGGCAGCCGGCACGCTGCGGCGGGTGGCGGTGAGGTGAGGTCGAGGCGAGGATGCGCGGCTGCGGGCGGACCGGGCGACATCTTCATAACACCCCGTCCCCGGACACGTTTGTGCGGTTCGACTCACTGTACCGCTGGCGTGCGGCCGACGCCGCTCGGGCGGGTCGGGCGGCCCAGCCTGCCTAGTACCTGGTGTTCCACAACGAGACGGCGAAGCCACGACCGGACGGTACCATGACGAACCACCGGCGCGCTCGAAGAACGAACAAGCATCCCAACCATCCGACGTCCACACCAACACGTCACGATACACAGGAAGATATTCGATGTCTGCCCCCACGCCCGCCGGACGCACCACTCGACTGTGCACAGATCACCCGCCACGTGGCTCTCGCCCGCCACGTGGCTCTCACCCGCCTGTCCAGAGCGCCCTCCGTACTTGTAGCGCACGGCCGTCGCCATCGGCAAAAGCCCCCCACCATCTCAGCCGCCGCCGCCGCATGCTGCCCCCCCTTGTGGGGAAGGCAGATTGGAATCCTCTTGTCGTCCTCGGAGGCGCCTCACAGCCACGCCCCGCGCGCCCATCACGGCGCCTGCGCCTCCGCGCCGGACGAACCGCGCCTGACGACGCCGTGCCTGACGACGCCGTGCCTGATGACGCCGTGCCTGACGACGCCGCGCCTGACGACGCCGCGCCTGACGACGCCGCGCCTGACGACGCCGCGAATGATGCCCCCGTGCCTGACGACGTCACGCAGGCCTCATCTCACTTGGCCTTGGCCTTGCCTTTGCCTTTGGCAGAGGCCGCCGAGGCGGCGCCCTTTTTGGCGGCCACCGGCTTCACGTCCTCGTCCTCGTCGCCCTCCTCGCCGCCCTCTTCGGCGTCGCCGCCCTCATCCTCCACCGCTTCATCCTCGACGCCATCGTCGGTGAAACGCATCAGACCGCCAGCGCCGCCAGCGCCGCCCCCCCCCTTCTTCTTCTCAAACTGCTGGTGCGACTGGTTATACTTGCGCGTCAAGGCGGACTTGGCGGCTGTGGGGATCTGCGCGAGCGCCGGCTTCGCCGCCCCCCCCACCAAGAGCTCAAGCTCGAAGATCGTGTCGAAGTCGTCCTTGGTGATCCCATACGCATCCAGAGACTCGAGCACCTCTTCCACACCGTCGGTACCGCGCTCGGCGAGCGGGCGCAGCAGCCGCGGGCGCAGTGCGGGCACGTAGCTATTGCGCACCTGCAGTGCACATCAATCCATGGCAATCAATGGCAATCAACGGTAATCAGCGGCACTCAAGAGCGCTCAGCCATCAGAGTGCATCAGAGGCAATCAAAGGCAATCAGTGGCCCGCAAAAGCACTCAGCCCACCTCTTCCTTCGAGCCCGAGACGTGCAATCAAAGGCAATCAAAGGCAATCAGCGGCAATCAACGGCATCAGCCCACCTCTTCCTTCGAGCCCGAGACGTGCGCGGACAGGTGGCCTGTCAGCTCGCGAAGGAGCCGTTGGCGCTTCGTACCTGTGGGGAGGGCGTCCGGCGCCGTGGTGAGCACAACTTGCATGCGCCGAGCGCGCGAAGGGTCCGTTGGCGCTTCGAGTTACCGGTCGAGTTCCTTCCGAGCCACTGTGGGAATTGGAGGCGGCCGAGGTTGCCCTGCATCATGTAGCCGGGCGCCAAGCACGAGAGCGCGCCGTGCAGCGGCGCGAGGCCCCACTGCTGCTCTTTCAGAATGCGAGCACCGACCACATCCGAGCATGCAATGAAATCCGAGGCGAGCGTCGCGCGGTGCAGCAGCCAGGCCTGCAGCTGTGCGGGCGGCAGGCCGGGCGGCGGCGGCGGCGAGACGGACAGGTAGTTCTCGTACACGAGCAGTGGCGTCATCGAGGTATCCACGAAATAGTGGCGCAGCCGTCGGTCGAAGTCCGCATTCGGCTCGCGGAAGAACTTGTCGGCGACGTCGAAAGGGCCGACGTCGACATCCTTGAAGGCGCTCTGCATGTTCTTCGTCACGTCGCCCGCCGACATGCCCGCGCCGGGCGCGCCGGCCGCCGGGCGCCAGATCTGGAGGAGATTGAGCATCTGACGAATGTCCTGTGTGGGGAGAGGGGGCACGGGCGCCGTGTTGAGCGCTTGCATGCTGGACCCACAGGAGAACCCAATCGATCGAAAACAGGACCCACCGCTTTGCATGCCTCAGCGATCTTTTCGAGTGCAGTCAGAGGTCATCAGAGGCCATCAGAGGCCATCAGAGGTCATCAGAGGCCATCAGAGGCCATCAGAGGCCATCAGAGAGACTCACCGCATTGCATGCCTCAGCGATCTTATCGAGCGTCTCCTCGCCGAGCTTGTACCTGATGAAGGAGGCAATCAGACGTCATCAGAGGTCATCAGAGGTCATCGAGCGTCTCCTCGCCGAGCTTGTACCCTTCGTTCGCGACGACGCGACGGAGCGCGGCCTTGATTTCGAGTGCCGCCGGGCGGCGGAAGCGCAGATCGAGAGCGTGATTGGCGAGAGATTTGACCTGATGAGGTCATCAGCGGTCATCAGAGGTCATCAGAGGTCATCAGAGGTCATCAGAGGTCATCAGATGTCATCAAAGGTCATCAGATCGAGGGTGTTGACCTTTGCAGACTGCCGATCGTTGCAGATGCAGATGATGGGCATCTTCGAGGCCTTGATGACGCCAAGGAGCGCCATCATGCCGCCGCGGTCGCCCGCGCTCATGCCATCGCACTCGTCCATGATGAGGGCGAGCTTCCTTTGCTTGCCTCCCACCTGATGAGGGAGGCAATCAGAGGTCATCAGGGTGAGCAGCCACATGATGAGGGCGAGCTTCCTCTGCTGGCCTCCCACCTTGCCGTCGGCAAAGTCCGCAATCGACGTGTTGCCCACCATGTCGCCGGCGAAGGCCTGCAGCTGCTTCTGCGAGCGCGTGTCGGACGCGTTGAGCTCGACCACGTCGTAGTTGAGCGCCTGGAGGAGCACCTTTGCCGTTGAGGTCTTGCCCACCCCGGGGGGGCCTGTGGGGAAGAGGGTGAGCGCCGTGGTGAGCGTACGCACACGCCCAACGGCGCCGTGGTGGGCACTTGCATGCAGGGCGGGGTCACCTGAGAGGAGGGCGGCCTTGTGGAAGGTCGATGCCGCTTGCCCCTTGGGCGCCTTCTCCCTCGCCGCCGCCGCCGCCTCGAGCGCTGCGTTCTCACGGTGCCATGAGCCCAGCCACGCTTCGAGTCGCTTCACCTGATGAGGGAGGCCATCAGCATGCCCTCAGAGAGGCCAGCAGGTAGCTTCGCCTGATGAGGGAGGCCATCAGCATGCCATCAGAGAGGCCAGCAGATAGCTTCGCCTGATGAGGGAGGCCATCAGCATGCCATTAGAGAGGCCAGCAGGTAGCTTCGCCTGATGAGCGAGCCAATCAGCATGCCCTCAGAGAGGCCAGCAGATAGCTTCGCCTGATGAGCGAGCCAATCAGCATGCCATCAGAGAGGCCAGCGGGTCGCCTCGCCTGATCGGCATTCCCCACAAGGTGCGTCTTGGCCGTTGGCCGATACTTTTCGGCCCAGAGGGGCGGTGCTTCATCGCCCGTGGCTTCGCGAGGCATGCGCGCGGGCACTGGCCCTCCCGGCGCCTTGCTGCTGCTTGCGCTCGAGCTTGCGCCGGCGCCGGCGCCGCTTCTGCTGCCTGCACCGGCCGCCGAGCCCGTGGAGGTGGAGGTGGAGGAGAGGGCGCCGCCCTCGCGCTTCACACCCATGTTCACACCCATGGGCCTCGGCACCTCGGCAGGTGGCGCCGCGACCTCCTCCGCCTCCTCCTCCTCCTCCACGGGCTCAGGGGACTCTGGCGGCTGCGGCGCCGTCTTGCGAAGGATGTCGAAGAGCTCATCCTCATCGATCACCTGATAAGGGAGCCAATCAGCATGCACTCAAAGAGGCACTCAGAGAGGCGGGCCTGATGAGGGAGGCAATCAGCATGCACTCAGAGAGGTTATCAGAGGCCCTCCTCGTCGCTAACCTAATGAGGGAGGCAATCAGCATGCACTCAGAGAGGTTATCAGAGGCCCTCCTCGTCGCTCACCTTGCATCCCTTTTGCTCGCGCGCCTTGGTCACTTTACTCGACTCCATTGGTTGGCCATTCTCGTCACAGCCACGGAGCAGGTAGTTCGTCTTGCTGCTCACCTGATGAGGGAGGCCATTAGCATGCACTCAGAGCCATGCTCGTCACTGATGAGGGAGGCCATTAGCATGCACTCAGAGCCATGCTCGTCACTGATGAGGGAGGCCATTAGCATGCACTCAGAGCCATGCTCGTCGCAGCCACGGGGCAGGTAGCTCGTCTTGCTGCTGACCGAGCCTGTCATCAGAGGCAATCCTAGGCAATCCTAGGCAATCCTAGGCAATCAGGAGCAGGTGGCTGCCCACCGAGCCTGTCGTCAGAGGAAATCAGAGGCAATCAGAGGCAATCAGAGGCAATCAGAGGCAATCGTAGGCAGGTAGCTGCTCACCGAGCCTGTCACGCGCCCACCTAAGCGCTCAATGAGAGCGGCGGCTTCCTCACGCTCGAGAGAGTCCAACGTGCCTGAGGAGGAGAGAGGCCATTAGAGGCAATCAGCATGCCATTCAAGAAGGGCACACTCAGAGGCCATCAGAGGCCATCAGAGGCCATCAGAGGCCATCAGAGGCAATCGTACCCGTGATCACGAACGTGAGGCCTGCGAGGCACTGGGGCGCCGCCATGGGCACCCGCTTGTTGCCCTTATTGGGCGGCGCGATGTCCTTCTTGCCCGGGTACCACTTGCTCGGCGGCGGCGGCGCGAAGTCGGCGCTCAGCGGCGCGATCGGGCTACTGCCGTCTCCGGCCGGGCTGGACGATGCGTCGAGGGCTGCGCGCGCGGGCGGCGGCGTCGGCCGCTTATCCGACGGCCCTTTCTGCTTGCTCGTGCCTGCGGTGGTGTGCTCGGGCCGCTTGGCCGCCGCCGCACCGTCGGCCTGGCCGGCGTTCTCGTCATCATCACGATGCCGCTTCACGCGCTCCGGCTCGCTCGGCGCTGCCTTCGGCTCCGCCACCGGAGCCTTGGGCGGCGGCGCTGCGGACTGCTCAACCTTGGCAGAGGACGAGGGCATTGGCTTGGCCGCGCTGCTGCCCATGGCGAAGAAGGATGCAGGGTCGACTTTTTGGCGCACGGGCGGTACGGGAGTGTGGCCATTTGCACTGGGCAGCGCCTTCTTCTTGACCTCGGCGGCCTCGGCGGCGGCGGCAGCATCGCCAGCGCTGGCGCTGGCAACGTCGTCTTCGGCTTTGCGCTTGACCTTGGCCGACGCGCCCGCAACAGGCTCGATGCCGTCCGCGGCTGGCTTCGCCGCCGCGGCGGCCGGCTTCTTGGTGAAGAACTTCGTATGGTCCATTCGGACGCGCCAAGATCGGCAAGAGCGCGCGCCAAAGCGCGCTCGCGAGAACGCCTCGCGAAACATTACGACGCGCCGAACGTTCGCGCGAAAAAGAGACAGCGCTTGTCGGATTCTCATGTGGAGGAACTTGTGGAGGAAAGCGATCGCGTCGCGGTGGGAGGGCGCTAAGGCGTCCAATATGTACTCCGCCGCGCCAACCTCCTCGCGCGAGGAGTGGCACGAGGAGGTTGGCGTTCAGCGGGTGTCGGCCAAGATCTTCGACAGCGTGCAGCAGTACCACGCGCAGATTGGCGCCAACGTCGCCATGAGCGAGCTCACGGCGCTCGAGGCGAAGCTGCTCAAGGAGGCGAGCAAGGAGTGCTATGCGCAGAACTGGGAGGAGGCGCTGAACCTGTTCACGAACGCGCTGGCCGTGTCGGAGAAGACCAAGTCGTGCGCCGACCCGGGCACGCGCGGCACCTTTGTGCACAACATCGGCTTCTGCCTGCACTGCATGGGTGAGTTCGAGGCGGCCAAGGCGTACTACGAGCAGTCGATCGAGTGCCTCAAGAAGGTGGATCCGCCGCTGCTCAAGAAGTTGCTGAACGGGGTGCTTTACCCGGAGCGCCTCGTCTTTGAGGTCATCTATGGCGGCCTCAACTACAACCGCATCCAGATGACCAAGGAACGGCTGATCGACATCGAGTTCAACCGCAAGCCAGATCTGAAGGTGAGACGGGTCGGCGCTCTGATGGCATGCTGATGGCATCGCCGATCACATGCTGGTTGCATCTCTGATGGCGTGCTGCTTGCCTCCCTCCTCAGGTGCTCGACGAGTACGGGCGGCGTAAGCCGATGCCCGGAGCCCGGATCGACCCGATGAGCGGCCGCGCTGAGCCCGAGCAGCCAGAGGAGAAGCCATCGCCACGCCGCGCCGAGCCCGACGGCCACGGCCCTGATGAGGGAGGCCATCAGCCTGCACGGAGAGAGGCACGCAGCATGCACTCCGATCGAGAGCCCTACGGCCCAGCGTCGGATCACGTAGGTGTACCGACCTCGTCCCCGGAGCATCCGGGGGTGGGGGGGGCTCGCGAGGGGGAGCCTCGGCGGGGGTCGGGATGGGTAGCGGCGGCGCAATCTCGCATCGGTAACGCGTCGTATCGAGCAGATCGGGTGGCGCCGCACGATGCGCCTCGAACAGCTCGCGAGACGGCGGGCGCGGGCGAGGGCATGGGCGCGGCGGGCGCGAGCCTGGGTGGTGCCGACGCGTCCGAGTCCGAGCTCTCCGAGGAGGAGGAGGAGGCTGCACGCAAGGAGTGGCTCCAGTACTACTTGCAGACGGGCGAGTGGGCGAAGGCGGAGGAGCTCGTGGTCACGGCGGAGGAGCGGGAGGACCTCGAGTACCTCGTCGCCAAGGAGAGGCGCGAGCGGCCGCCTACGTTACCGGCGTGGGTCTCTACAGGGAGGCAGCTCTGAGGATACACGGTCGCCCGCGTCGCGCGACCTATACGCGTACCGCCCAGCACGCATACCAAAACCGCGAAAAATGACACTTAAAAATATCTATACCGTTACTGGGGGTAAGATACTATGGCTAATAATATAAGCGACCTTTCGCTTTCCGATTATTCGATAGCGCGTTTTCGTTTGCGTCGCACGTCCTAAAGTTGGGCATCGTCGCGAATTCGGACATCGGAGCCGAGCAGCTCGTGATCAGGACTGCTCGTGCTACCCTACGAGGTAGATGCAGCTGCGAGGACGTCCTCCAACGAACTCTCATCCTGACGCGCTTCCGGAGCATCCGCGTCCTCCAGCTGCACCTCGACGGCGGTGGCATGCACGCCAAAGCTTCGCATCGTACTCGAGACGCGCGCCGTGATGAGCAGCTCGCTCGCACCGGCGTCCGCGCGCACGCACACCGTGCCGAGGGCACGTGAACGAGTATGGCTCCAGACGCGACAATGGGTCACTTCGCGCACATGAGGCAGGGCGCGTACGGCGGCGAGGCAGCGGCGTAGCCCACTGCCTCGAAGCTCTTCGGGCAGGCGCAGCAGCAGGAGCGTGGACGAGTCCCGCAGCAATGGAAGCGCCACCGCCAGGATGCATGCGGCCACCAAGAGCGAGCACAGTGGATCAGCCCAGTGCCAGTGCAGCCGACTCTCAAGGAAGGAGGAGGCGATGGCGGCGACGGAGCCCATCGTATCGGCGAGGACGTGCAGGAAGACGCCCCGCATGTTATCGTTCCCGCCGCCGCTGCTGCTGCTGCCGAGTAGTCGACTCATCCAGCCGGCGCCGTTTCGGGCGCCACGACTGCCGCCGCTGCCGCCATTGCCGCCGCCATCGCCGCCGCCCTTGCCGTCGTCGCCGCCTTTGCCGCCGCCATTGGAAGTCCATTCAGTACTGCCGTTTCGCGCCGGGAAGAGCCCGGCACGGCGCCCGCCACCGCCGCGGCCGGCGGCCCGTCTGCCGCTCGCGCGCCCGCCCGCACTGCCGATACCGACCCAGCCGCTGTCGAAGGCGCAGCCGCCGCCGCAGTCGAGCCCACACGCATCGGCGCCACTGTGCGCAGCGTGCAGGTGCTCATGGAAGTAGGCGAGCCCCAAGATGTTGATGGCCAACCCTCCGATGGCGACGGGGAGCAACCTCGTGTCGGTGAGCAGCGGCGGCGGAGCGAGCCGATGAAGGGCCTCATGAGAGAGATCGGCGTGGAGCATTCCACAGAGTCGATGGAGGGCCTCGCAAGCCACCGACGTGGCGACCAGGAGCAGGAGCACGGCGTTGATCATCCCACAGAGCGTCTCATACCGCCCGTACCCAAAGGGATGTGAGCGGCTCGGGGGGCGGTGCGCGGCCGTTTCTCCCCACAGCCCGACCAGCAGCGCCAGGCAGTCAATGAGCATGTGCGCCGCGTCGGTCGTGAGCGTGAGGGAGCCCGAGAGGAGCCCAACCGTCGCCTCGATCCCCATGAAGACCAGCGTGAGGCACAGATACGCAGACAACTGGAGAGAGGAGCGGGTGGCGGTGGCAGCACGCCAGAGAGCGACGCAGCCGGCCATCAGCCCACCGCGCCCGTCCCTGCGCCCGCTTCGGCGTCGCCGCCCGCTCTGGCGTCGCCGCTCGCCCAACAGATGAGCACCCTGGCCATCCTCCTTCTCCACCTCCTCCTCTTTCTCGTCGTCGTCGTCGTCGTCGTCGTCGTCGTCGTCGTCGTCGTCGCTGCCATCGCCCTCAGCCTCGTCCTCGGTCCCCTCGTCAACCGCCCCGCAGACATCGGCCGCAATCCTCGGCGTGCCCGCGTCGTCCGAAGCGCCGTGATGAGCACTCCTCGAGCCGCGCACCGGCAGCTGGACGGCACTGTACGGCAAGAGGTGCAGGTCGTCCTTCTTGGCGAGGAGCTCCGCGAGGGCGAGCAGCCGTCGTGTGCCCTCGAGCAAGCACAGGGCCGCGACCCACGTGTGCGGCCGCGCTGCATGCTCCCCTCGCCACCAGTCGAGCGTGCAGGCCGTGAGGAATGAGGTCGCGAGGGCGGCGACGGCCGCGCGCGAGGCGGACAGGGCGATGGTCGCGAGCTGCGCCCAGTGGCTGCCCGCGAGGCCGAGGACCGCAAAGATAAGAGAACGCCACGCCAAGGAGGAGGCGCCCGAGACAGCGGTGGCGCCTGCGACGGCGCCCGCGACGGCAGTGGCGCCCGAGACGGCGCCCTCGGAGGCGGAGGCGCCCGAGACGGCGCCATCCGAGCGCCACCCTAAAGAGGCGACGGTTACGTTTCGGGCGCCGTAGCGGGCGAGAGCAAGCTGCCAGAGCGCCGGCACCGCACACACGAGCGCCGCCCGCGCCGACGTGGCGCAAAACAGGCGGAGCGGCCCACCCATGTCGCGTGCGAGCGGGCGGGCCGCGCGCTGGTGCACGGCCATTAAGAGCGACGCGATGAGGAGCGCCATCTCTCCCAGGATGTGCGTGGGCCACCACGCCCACGGCGACGCGTCCGAGGGCTCGTCCTCGTCGTCGTCGTCGTCGTCGTCGTCCACCTCGTCTTCATCCGTGGCCAACGGACGTGGCCAATGGGCGCTGATTTTGGAGGCACCCGGCGGCTCAGTCCGCAGCGGCTCAGTCCGCAGCAGCACCTGTCCAAAATTCCCGCCCGCTGCTTCCTCCGAAGGCAGCGCGACCGCAGCCGGCCCGCCCTCCTCGCTGAGGCGGCGCGCGCGGTGCGGGTGGGCACCGTGCGTACCGAGCAACAGCACGAGCGCGACGAGCACGAGCGCGAGCCCGCCACGCCATGAACCGCGCCCGCGCTTTCTTGCCGCCCCACGCAGAGGCAAGGCGATCGCGGTGATGAGCGCCACCTGTGACGCCTCGACGAGGATCGCGCGTATAGGACCGCAATGCTTCAAGCCGTAGCAGAAGAGCCACATTGCGCTGGCGAGCACCACGGCGTGCAGGGTCACGCGGCGGCTCTGGTCATCCCGGCGTCCCTTGGTTGCTTGAGGAGACCGCCCTTGCAGCACCGCCGAGACCGCCGCGGAGGCGGCCAGCGTGAAGGTCAAGAAGACGGCGAGCGGTACCTCGGTCAGCACCAGCGCGTCCGAAGCGGCGTACAGCCCGATGGCACGAAGCCCACCCGAGACGGCCGCCGCGGACAGTAAAGCTGCCCAAGAATTCTCACGACCCTCCATTACAATGTGAACCCTTCGCGCGCGTTGTGCCGGTCGCGATCTTGCGCCCCACAAACTAGTACATGCGCCGATCTATACGACTGCTCGTTGACTCTCTAGACACTGCGCGCGCCGTGTGGATCAGATACACATCCAGCCGCCTACCAGCCGCCATCACCCCACCTCTTATTTGCTTTGCAAGCAAGCTTCGATGAGTAGATCAAGCACATCATCAGGGAACTTCATGCTGTATTTGTTCAGCCACAGCAGCAGCAAGACGAATTGCTGGGTGGTATCATTGAACAACAAATGATCTTTGCGAGACCACTTGACCATGCCCCAGACTTTGATCGTCTTGTCGTGCGATCCGGACACAATCTTGGTCCCATCCGGGGAAAACGCGACCGACTGGATCCAGAGGCTGTGGGCATTCGTCTTCTCGCTCAGCAGCCCCAGCGCGCCTGGCAGACAAGCCACAGCAGGCATCAGTTTTGGCCAAGGAGGGGCGATTTTGAGCTCGCACAGCGAACCAGAATCCCAGACTTTGATCGTCTTGTCGAATGATCCCGACAGGATCTTGGCCCCGTCCGGGGAAAAGGCCACTGACGTGATTCCGCTGCTGTGCGCATCCGTCTTCTCGCTCAGCATCTCCAGCTTGCCTGCCAGACAAGCCAGCAAGCGTCAGTTTTGGCCAAGGAGGGGGGATTCGAGGCTCCGGCGCACCTGAATCCCAGACTTTGATCGTCTTGTCCCACGATCCCGACACAATCTTGGTCCCGTCTGGAGAAAACGCCACCGACAAGATGCTGCTGCTGTGGGCGTTCGTCTTCTCGCTCAACAGCTCCAGTTTGTCTGCCAGACAAGCCAACAAGCGTTAGTTTTGGCCAAGGAGGGGCGATTTTGAGCTGGCGGCGCACCCGTATCCCAGACTTTGATCGTCTTGTCAGTCGATCCCGACACGATCTTGGTCCCGTCCGGGGAAAACGCCACCGACCTGATGTGGTCGCTGTGGGCGTTCGTCTTCTCGCTCAGTAGCTCCAGTTTGTCTGCCAGGCAAGCCAGCAGGCGTCAGTCTTGGCCAAGGAGGGGCGATTTTGAGGGCTCGCGGCGCACCTGTATCCCAGACTTTGATCGTCTGGTCGTAAGATCCCGACACAATCTTGGTCCCGTCCGGGGAAAACGCCACCGACATGACGTAGCTGCTGTGGGCGTTCGTCTTCTCGCTCAGCATCTCCAGCTTGCCAGCCAGACAAGCCAGCAGGCGTCAGTTTTGGCCAAGGAGGGGCGATTTTGAGCTCGCGGCGAACCCGAATCCCAGACTTTGATCGTCTTGTCGGTAATGCCGCAACTTACGATCTTCGATCCATCTGGGGAAAACTGGACGCAGGAAATGGAGCCCATGATGCCAGAAGCATGCGCATTCGTCTTCTCGCTCAACAGCCCCAGCGCGCCTGCCAGACAAGCCAGCAGGTGTCAATGGTGGCCAAGGATGGGCGATTTGAGGGCAAAAGCGCACCCGAATCCCAGACATTGATCGTCCCGTCGTCCGACCCCGAGACAATTTTCGTCCCGTCCGGGGATAAGGCGACCGAGTTTATAGCACTCGCGTTGGTCTTCTCCGCTACAAAGTTGATGAGCATCGCAATCATCCTGCGAACAAGAGAGAAGAAGAGAGGCTTAGGCGGCGTGTGTATTCGGCAGCATGGAGATATCGGACCACAAGCGGCTGAAAGCTCGAAGGGCGCTTGAAGGATCTCGACGCAGACAGCAACAGCCAACAGCGTGCCGCGAGGATGAGGGGAATCGCGTGCGGAGTGTGGCTCCGAAGCTCATGGCGAACGGAGAGTCGCATGCCCTTGTGAGAGGCAGCCCAGCTCGGGGTCTCAGGATTGGGCAGTCACCTGGGCGGTGAAACGCGCGGGGGCGGAGAGGAGGGAGGCCGACTTGTCGGCGGCGGCGCGCGACTGCGGAAAGGCACGCGAAAAAGCCCACGGTCGCGAGTGAGACAAAGGGAGGCATAGGGGTAAGGGCATGTGTGCTCCCTGAGATACAAAAGTGTGCCCGCGGGCACCGTGGAAGAAAGTACCTACCTGAGCGGACTCGATATATTCCGTGTGCGAAGGCAGTGCGGTGTGCGCGTGCAGCGATCGCACCGACGCACGTTGAGCGAAGGACTCGATGATTGACAGTGCACCAAGCGCGGAACGGCGAAAGGTGTGAACATGTCTGTAAGTCAAGAAGGGGCGTTGACGTTAGTGTGGTGGCCCGTTTTTGTGAGAGACGCGACGAGGGCGCCCCCCGACACGCGCACTGCAGAGCAGGGGGGCGGTAACGCGGGGTGCCGCTTCGTCGTGAAGAACTCGACGTACCGGTAAATCCGGTGTTGTGTCCAGCGACCATGCGCGCAGGCGTGCATCGAAGGCGTGCAGCGACTCACCACGTTGGAGCCGGGCGCCGCCGGGACGTGTATTTCGATTGCTTTCTTGTTTTTCAAACTGTCGACAGCACGTCTGCACACCGCCACGCGCTCGAGTGTCTCCGGTGGCGCGGGCTCCGGGCATCGCACCACGCGCACACGTTTCATATCAGCCCCCGTGAGGCGGGAGCCCCCGCCGCCCTTCTCCCACTGTTTTCCTCGCAGCCGGGCACACACAGTTCCTCGCCCCGCAGCCACGTCACACACGCTGAGATGTTCACATACCTTGCATGGGTTGCCGTACGTTCATACGTTCGCCAGACCGTGCTGCTGCGCTCCGGTAGGCCTTCCTGCCCTCTGCCCACTGCCCTCCCTTGCTGCCTGAGGCCTCGCCAGTGGCCTGAGGCAATGGCCTCGCCAGTGGCATGAGGAAGTGGCCTCGCCAGTGCAGCCATCGTGCCCCCGGTCGGCGCTCTTCATCGGCTTGGCAGGCCGCCGTGTCGCCGGGGCTTGCACGCCATACTGCACCCCGCCCACCATGCTCCCTTGATGCGCTGCATAGACGGGCCACGCTGCTCCCCGATGGCCTCTCCCCTGTCCCTCGCTCCCCTGTCCCGCCCGACCTTGCCGACTCCCTCGGACAGCGAACGCCCATGACAGCGCGTGCGCCTCGAGGGACGCGCCGCCTCGAGCGCCGCCATGCGACGCACTTCGACGTGCGCTCACGACGGCGCGGCGCGGGGCACGAGCCGCCCGACGCACGACACGTCGACGATGCCGTCGGCCGAGAAGCGGAAGGTACCTACCTGCGAGAAGGCACTGCCCGCGCGAGAGGCCGCGCGGTGGAGGGGCGCCGCGTTGGGCGCCGAATCATACAACGGAATCTCGTCGTCCATGGTTTCGTCAAGCTCCTCCGCGCCCTCCTCCCCCTCCCCACCGGCCTCGCCGGCCTCGCCCTCCTCCGCCGGCGCGCCCGGCGTCGCCGAGAGCACGCGTGGCGCCGTGGTGAGCACGCGTGGCGGCGCAGCGGGCGGCGTGGGTTGTTGCCAAGTCGGCATAGCGGGCGCGCCGGGCTCGGTGGTGCGCGGCTCGACGAGGCGTGAGAGAGACGCATCGCGCGCGTCGAGCTCTGCCTTGCGCTTCGCCTGTGCCGCCGCCTTGCGGGCCGCGGCGAGGTTGCACAGCCCGCCGTGTCGGTAGCCGCGCGTGCACTCTGGCGAGAGCAGGCACTGCATGGGCGCTGTGCCGCCCTCGATCGCCGCCGCCGCCGACGCGGTCGCGAGCGCCTGGGCCGCGAGCACCGCCGCGTCGGCCGCGCTCGGCACAGCGCCCGGCGTCGTCGCGAGCCAGGGGTTCGTCAAGCGCCGATCGGGCGCCAACGGGCGCTGTGCCGGGCGCTCCTGGCTGGGGGCCTTCACGGTGCGCTCCGGGAAGCGCTCGAAGGCGTGCCCCGTCTTGCGCGCGTGCCGGCGCAGGCCGTCGATGTTGGCGTACACGTGCACACAGTCGGCCTCTCCGCACCGGAAGGCGCCGCGCGCATGGACCGGGTCGTTCTCGGGAAGCGCTGCGTTGGGCGTCTGGCCCGGTAGGCTCGCGGCGTTCGCACAGCGGGCCACGTGGCTGTTGCGCGCCGACGAGTTGTTGTGCAGGAACGTGCGGTGGCACAGCGGGCACGGCGGGAGCGTGGTCGTCGATGGCACGCGCTTCGCGGGCGCGGCGGCGCCACCCGTTGCTCTCGCATGCGCGTCGGCCATTGCATGCTGCGCGGCCAGGTGTGAAGCAGCCAGGTGTGAAATCATCTCGAGGGGCGTGGCATGCTCGAGCGGGGCGAGCACCGATGAGGGTGAGGGCACGTTCCCCTGCCGCGCCGCCTTGCTCGCCCGCGACCCTTCGGCCGCGTCGGTCGCCCGTACGGGCGGCGGCATTCCCAGCCGCGTCTGTGAAGGGCGATCGGCCTGTGAAGGGTAGGGCGCGGCGGACCCGTCGACGCTCCCAGCGCCCGACACGGCGCCGGCGGCCGGCGACCCGCGCTCGTCACGGCGCTCGTCCCGGCGCTCATCACGGCGCTCGCGCGAGTGGAGCTCGCGGAGGGAGGCGACGTGCGCCTCGTGCCGCGCGGCTGCGAGTAGGAAGCCGCCGGGATGGGCCATCGCCTCATCGGGCGTGCCCATCGCCGAGCCCATCGCCGGCGGCAGCGGCGACGCGAGCGGCGAGGGCGTCGTCTTGGGCGAGGGCGCTGAGCGGGTCGAGACCGACGAGCTCTCATGCGGCGTGCCGGCGCCGTCCTGGGCGCCGTCCTGGGCGCCGTCCTGGGCGTCGTCCTGGGCGTCGTCCTGGGCGTCGTCCGAGTCCTCGTCGGCGCACGGCGCGCACGGCGCGTCCGGCGCGGGCGCGCCCGACGCGCCCGGCGCGCCCGACGCGCCCGGCGCGCCCGATGCGTCAGAGCCCGAGCATGGCGACGCCCAAGGTCGTCCCGCAGGCGACGGGCCGCTGCCGGCGGGCGAGCGCACGCCCGCGCCGTACTGGGCGCCATCCGCGCCGTTCTGGGCGCCGACCGCGCCGTGCTGGGCGCCGACCGCGCCCGAACCGGAGGGCGAGAGGAGGGCACTCGCGCCGTACTGGGCGCCGGCGCCGCGCTGGGTGAGGGGGGCGCGGCTGCCGCCGGGCGAGAGGCCTTCAGCGCTCTTCTCGGCGTTCTTCTCGGCCTTGAGGGCGGCCGCCTGGATGCGCAGGTACCGGTTGCGGCACATGGCGACGGTGCGCTCGATGCCGGTGAGCTCGGCGACGCGTGCCGCGATGGTCGCCCAGCGCGTGCCGTGGGTGCGGATCGCCTCCTTGAGGGCCATGTCCTCGTTCAACGCCCACGGGCAGTAGAGCTGCTGGTTCAACGAGATGCCGGGCGCCGAGCCGGGCGCCGTCGCGCCGGGGGAGGTACCGGCTCCGTGGCGGGGCAGCGCAGCGGGTAGGGGGCTGCCCTCGGTGGGCGCCGCGGTGGGCGCCGTGGTGGGCGCGGGCGCACCTGCACCGGCCGCGGCGAGCATCATGGAGGACATGCCCTGCATGACGCTGGCCGCCTCGTGCTGCGCGTTGTCGGCGCTCGGGACGGCGCTCGGGTGCGCCGAGGTGGAGGAGGAGGAGGCGTTGGTGGCGGCGCCGGCCGCGCCCGCCGTGGGCGAGGGCGAGGAGGAGGAGGAGCGGGACGAGGGGGACGAGAGGAGGCCGCCGGCGCTCTGGGCCACGCACTGCAGCCCTCCCGGCGCGCTGCTCACGACGGCGCTCTGGTCGGTGGCGCCCGGGACGACGCTCAGCCCCTCTTCGGGCAGCGGGCGCAGGGGGGCGAGGCTCGCGAGGTCGTACTCGGGGTCGTCGACGGCGCGGCGCAGCTCGGCGAGCGCGCGCCCGCTGCTGCCGCCCAGCATGGACCCCGCCCTGGCGCTGTCGAGGAAGGTGGCGTGGAACGCATCGACGCCGCGGCACGTGTGCCCTTTTTTGAACTGGCCGCACGCGGTGCACCGGTTGTTGGTCGTCGGGTTGAGCGCCGCCTGGCGCAGGCCCGCCTGGATGCGCAGGTACCGGTTGCGGCACATGGCGACGGTGCGCTCGGCGCCCGTCTGCTCGAGCACGTGGCGTGCCACGTTCTTCCAGCGCGTGCCGTGCTTCTCGATCGCTGTCTTGAGGGCGTCGTCCTCCTCGGGCTCCCACGGGTTGGAGATCATGCCCATGAGCACGCCCGCGCCCGTCTTCGGCGTCGGACGCTTCGCAAAGATCGGCACCGGCAGATCTCCAGCCGAATCTCCCGCCGAGGGCGGCGGGGCACTCGAGGCCTCTGCGGCGCCGGCGAAAGCGAGCATCAAGAGCGCGTGCGAGGCGTCCTCCGGGGCCGGGCCGTTCTCGTCGTTGTCCACCACCTCCTCCTCCTCGTCCTCGTCCTCGTCCACCTCCTCGTCGGAGACCGCGCGCGGCGCGCTCTTCTGCGAGTAGACCACCGTCTCCATCGAGTCGGTGCGCTCGGCGAGGCGCTTTTGGGCGTCGTCGGGCGCGTGCGCTTCGAGCTCGGAGCTGTATGTGTGCTTGCTCAAGGCGGTGGGGGTCTTGCGCCAGGCCGACTTCGGCTCTACGCCATTTTCGGTCGCGTCAGAGTCACTGCGGTAGAGTCCCGCCTTGCCGTTCGACAACATCGCGTCGGGGATCGTCTTCACCTTGCGCTGGCGCTTCGCAACTTCCATGGGCTGCCAGTACTCACCCTCGTAGGAGTCCAGGCGCTTCTTCTCGGGCGCAACTATCGCGGCTGCTTGCATTGGAACCGCGGTGGACTCGGCGCGCTCGGTCACCACTGACAAAATACTGGTCACGAGCGCTTTTGTCGGTGGCGCGCTCGTCTTGGCTCGGCTTGGCGCGAAGTCAATTAAAACAAGTCAAGTCAAGTTCGCCCCTGCTAAACGCGACTGGGGGGGAGCAGCTTCTCCGACACACTCATAAACTGTTGTCGCGGGACGGATTGCGAAGTGATTTGACTTGACTTGCCTTGACTTGCGAACGCGAGCACATTCGGTCGGCGTCTTGGCAAGGGGCCTGGGAGCCCCTTGATCTTGGCTCGCCGAGGCGACAATCGAATGCGACTGCACGTGAGTGGCCTCGGCGGCAAGCACGACGTGGACGTGACGCCCGAGGACTCGCTCCGCGTGGTGAAGCAGCGGCTCGAGCCCATGGCCGGGCTCGACGCCGACCAGATGAAGCTGCTCGTCAAAGGCAAGCAGCCGGACGATGCGGAGACCGTGGGTGCACTCGGGCTGACCGATGGCGCCAAGGTGATGCTGATGCGCTCGCAGCTCGGCGCGAAGAAGGCGGCGGCCGCCGCTCCCGCGCCAGCCTCGGCCGGCCCCTCGTGGCTCGTCGTGGGCGCCAAGGTGCTCTACCGTGCGGCGGGCGGTACGCTCGAGCACGCCACGGTGCGTGCGGTGCACATGGATGATCTGACCGCACCCTACTACACCATCGAGTTTGACGGCAGCGAGCGGCAGACTGCGGGCGACCGATTGCTCAAGCCGGACGACGGGGCGGCACCGTCCACATCGGCGGCCGCGGCGGCACCGGCCGAGGCGGGCGCTGGGTCCGTGACGCTCACAGTCATGCAAGGCCGGCGCCAGCTGCTGCTGCACTGTGAGCCGACGAGCCGCGTCGCCGATCTCAAGGCGCTCGCGAGCGGGCTCGTCGACGGCACCCCGCCCACGAGCATGCGCCTGCTCTCCAAGGGCAAGGAAGCCTCTGATGAGAGCACCGTGGAGGCGCTAGGGCTGTGCTCGGGTGGCAAGCTTATGCTGCTGTTCCGCGCCGGCTTCCACCGCGCCGCCGTGGGCGCCGCCGTCGTGCGCGACGCGGCGCCGCTGCTCACCGACCTGCGCGAGCGTATCGCCGCCACGCGCCACAAGGTGACCAAGCGGCTGCTACGCGGTGCCGAGGCGCTCGGCGAGCTCGGTGGCTTGTCGGACGAGGTGGCGGCGCTCGCTCAGGACGTGACGAACGCCGCGCCGCACGAGGCGGCCGAGGCGGCCGCGCGACGGACGGCGCAGCTCGCCGAGCTCGAGAATCTCGCGGCCGAGCTCGAGGAGGCGCGTCGCGTCGAGGCCCTTGCCGAGCTGCGCGGCCAGATTGGTCGCTAGCCCCCTTCCCCGCGGGGCCCTGGGGAGGCTTGATTCGCCGTGGGAACGGAAATTGGCGAGAGTGAGTGAGTTATTGAAACTCGGACTCACTCACTCAAAAGGGCCAAGTGTTTATCAACAGGGGCGGCCAAAAAAACCGAACGCCATGTTACGAGCAACGAGGTCGTCCGATGCGTCACCCGCGTACTGAGTTTCTACGCGTACACTCAGCGCAGGTGTCCATTGCGTTGTCTGGTTCATGTGTCTGATGCTGCCGCCGCCTCTGCCATCCGCGCTCGAGCTTCTCTCACCCGCTCCCGGCTTCGTCACCGCGCTCGGGCTTCGTCAAACCGCTCCCGGCTTCGTCACCGCGCTCGGGCTTCTCTCACCCAGCCTAGAGCCTTACCGCGGCCTACTGATCCGTGTCGTCCCCGGGATGACATAGATTGGAGGGTTGGCTCTGCCCGTGCCGCTGGCGCTGCTGCTGGCGTCGCCGCTGGCGCTGGCGCCGCCACGGGCGCTTGCGCCGCCAATCGTGATTGCGCTGCCAATCGTGATGGCCGGCGCATCTCCTCTGGAGGCGATCTGCAGTGCTGCCACACGCGCCGCACTCGGGGCGTCGTGTTGGGCGCGCACTCGCGGAGGTGCGGCCGTGGCGCCGTGTTGGGCGCCGGCTTGAGCTTGGAACGCGGGGTCGACGAGCAAAGTGATGGCCGCCTCTACGTCATTCGACGTCTGCTGCAGCGCGAGCCGCCCCTGCCCACGGCTAAAGCCCATCGCACTCAGGTGCTCGAGCGCCGTCGCGGCGGCCGATGACACTCTCTCCTCACGAGCTCCCGTCTCGTGTGCCGCGCGGCGCCCAACACGGCGCGGCGCGGCGCCACCGGTTGCACCCTCACTCGCACCCGCGACGCCCAACACGGCGCCGCCCAGCACGGCACCGGTTGCACCCTCACTCGCACCCGCGGCCGTGGCCGTGGCCGCGCTCGTGCCGGCGCCGGCCGAGCTCCTGCAGCAGGTCCGTCGGCTGCCGCCGCCAGCGCTGCCGCCGCCAGCGCGCCGAGGCACGACCGGTAGCACCGGTGCCCGCGGCGGCGCGGGCGGCGGCGCGGGCGGCGGCGCGGGCGGCGGCGCGGGCAGCGGCGGCCTCGGAGACTTCGGAGACTGCGCCGCGGCGGACGCCGATGCAGCGGCCGGGCCGGCGGGCGCCCCAAGAGCGCGGCGTCGGTAGTGCGGCGCGCGGCAGACGGGGCACTTGCAGGTCGTCTGGAGCGAGAAGGTCTCAAACGAGTCGAGGCAACGGCTGTGGAAGACATGGGTACATGAGAGGAGAGCGAGTGGCTCGGCTTCCGTGCATGCGTTGAGGCACACCGGGCAGTCGCCGAGCCCGCGCGCCCGCGACAGCGCCTCGAGCGCGACCCAATCGTCGCCGTCGGCCCCGCCGAGCAGCGCGCGCGACGCGGCGACCGACGAGTCGATTTCGGCAAAGAGGTCGTCGACGGCGGAGTGCTCGGCGTCGAGGCCCCGGATGAGACGGTCCGCGAGCCCGCCCAGCCGCTGCTCGCAATAGCGCCGCCGGCGCGTCGGGTTCAGGTGGCGCAGCGCCTTTGCGGTCGCGCGCCGGGCGAGCGCGCCGCGCGCCGCCGCCTGCAAGCGCACGACGCACTCTTCTCGATAGAGGTTCGCGCCGTCGTCGATGGTGCGCTTGCGGTAGTGCAGCTTGCGGCACACGGGGCAGCAGCGCGACTTGGAGTGCCGCTCCCACGAGCGCAGGCATGTGCGGTGGAACGTGTGCCCACACGAGAGCAACACCTGCTTGCTTGTCATGAACGGCTCCTGGCAGATGACGCACGGCTCGCGCGACGCCTCGCGCGCGCGCGAGGTCGCCGTGATCGCGTCCCATTCGCTCGGCGTGAGCTCGGGCTCGGGGGCCTCGGCCAGGCCCATGCGCTGCGCGAGCGTCAGTGTCGGCTTTTTCCGGCGCTGTCGGCGTGGGTTGCCGCTGCTGCCGTCGTCGTCGAGGTCGTCCGAGTCGGACTCACTGCAGTCGGAGCAGCGCAGGTCTGCTGGCTGCTGCTGCGGCGGCGGCGGCGGCGGCTGCGCTTGCGGCCGCCGGAGGGCGCTGGGCCGCAGAGGCCGGGGCGGCCCGAGGTTGAGCTTCATCTCGGCGAGCCGCTGCTGCTGCAAGGCGACGCTGTGCCACATCGCCGGGTTGCTCGCATAGGAGGGGTTGTTGATGGGCATGTGCGCGGGCGCACCGCCCGGACGGGAGCCGCTGCTAGCCGCTGGTTGTGGTGCGGACGCGCTGGACCGACCACATCTGGAGTTCCCGCAGCCGGCGATCCCGCAGCCGGCGTTGGCGGGCATTAGAAAACGCTGTTCACAGAGTCATCTCGCCAACTTACTTGCGGGTTTCGCGAAACGTGTAGTTTCGCGTGAACACACGTCAAGCCAACGGTTTGGCTTCCACAGAAAACTGGAAAGCGCCAAGTTCACGGCGAACCGGCCGGCGCTCGGCATGAGCGACGGCGGCGCAGCGGACGCCCGCATCCGCGCCGCGGCGGCGGCCGAGCGCCGGGCAGGTGCGTCCCGACGCCCTGAGCTCGTGGAGCCTCCACCCAAGCGGCCCAAGGCGAAGACGAATTCTCAGATCCTCGAGGAGCTCGGCATCACCGACCATCAGCGTGACATGGAGTGCACGCTGTCGCACCAGATCTTCGACGACCCGGTGATTGCCGACGACAACCACACCTACGAGCGTGCGTACATCGAGGGCTATTTTGCGAGCTGCAAGGGACGAGTCATCTCGCCGCTCACCAACGAGCCGCTGGCGAACACGCAGCTCAGGCCAAACCTGCAGCTGCGCAAGGTCGTCGAGGCGTATGTCGAGTTCGAAGTGAGGAAGGCGCGTGCGAGGCTCGGCGTCAGCGTCGCGCCATTGCCGACCAACGACGACGACGACGACGGCGTCGCCATCGTCGGCGCGGTCACGCGCGCCGAGCGCAACTTGGCGGGCCGGCGCGCGGCCGTGGACCTGACGATGGATGAGGAGGACGAGATGCTGCTTCCCGATGGGACGAGGATCGACGAGCTCGGACTGGATGAGGCCGCGCCGCGACCGCCGGAGGCGCCGCACGCCGTGCCCCCTGCCGCGCCTCTACCGGCGCCGTCTGCGCGGGCTGCCCTGCCTTCAGTGGCGATGCCAGCCGCTGCGTCGCTGCCGCCCGTTCCGGTGGCGCCCGGGCTGTTGGCGGCGGCGTCGACAGCCGCAGCCGCCGCGCCATCGACAGCCGCCGCCGCCGCCGCGTCATCGACAGCCGCCGCCGCAACATCGGCCCTGCCCACCAGTCCTGCCCACGACGGCGCTCGAGCTGTTCACGCCAGTCCTGCCCACGACGGCGCGCGGGCTGTTCACGCCAGTCCTGCCCACGACGGCGCCATGCCCACCAAACGCAAGGTCCTCATCCACGTACAGCGCACCCACGCGCCAGACCCGTCGAAATACTTCTACTCGGAGAACGGGCGGCTCGGGAAGCTCAAGGAGCGATACTGCGAGGAGGAGGAGGGGGCCGGCCGGCCGTTGCCGCTGAACGCGGTTAAGTTCCGGTTCGCGGGCGTCCTCGTCGGGGACGCTCACACGCCCTTGGCGCTCGGGATGGCGCTGTTGCCGCAGATCAATCTGCTCGAGGTGGACGAGCCCTCGGCCGAAGAAATGGAAGGCCAAGAACTCCCAAATATGGGAGGCCAAGAACTCCCATATTTGGGAGAGGCCAAGGCAGCGGCCGAGGTCAATGCATGCGTCGCCATCGCCGCCGCCTCCGCCGCTGCTACTGCCGCCTCCGCCGCTGCCGCCTCCGCCGCTGCCGCCTCGCCTTCCGCCGCCGCCGCCACCGCCACCGCCGCCGCCGCCGCTCCACTGGCGCGCGATCTGTTCACGGTGGCTGACGTGAATGCTCTTGTGGCATGCATGGACCACCCGATTCGGAAGGCTCGGCAGGTGATGAGCAGCCTGCGCGAGGCGACTCTCTCTCGCGATCTCCATTGATCTCCATTGATCTCCCTTGATCTCCCTTGATGGCAGGTGATGAGCAGCCTGCGCGAGGCGACTCTCTCTCGCGATCTCCCTTGATCTCCCTTGATCTCCCTTGATCTCCCTTGATGGCAGGTGATGAGCAGCCTGCGCGAGGCGACTCTCTCTCGCGATCTCCCTTGATCTCCCTTGATCTCCCTTGATCTCCCTTGATGGCAGGTGATGAGCAGCCTGCGCGAGGCGACTCTCTCTCGCGATCTCCCTTGATCTCCCTTGATCTCCCTTGATCTCCCTTGATGGCAGGTGATGAGCAGCCTGCGCGAGGCCACTCTCTCTCGGGACGCCGACGGAAGCCTGTGGGCACGTGCCGTGTGCCTCGGTTCCACAGGTGCGACCTCCCTTGATCTCCCTTGATTGCCAGTTGATTGCCAGTTGATTGCCAGTTGATTGCCAGTTGATTGTCAGTTGATTGCCAGTTGATTGCCAGTTGATTGCCAAGTGTGCCTTGGTTCCACAGGTGAGACGTATCGAGTGGAGGCGCACCTGCAACCTCGCACGCCCGCACCCGCCGCCGCCGCCAGCTCTGCCACCAGCTCAGGACAGCGCTCCTGCTCCGCTGCCTCTGCCGGCCCCGCCAGTGGTGCACCACCCGCCGGCCATGGTACCGGTATTCACACCCTCGGTACCGGTATTCACGCCAGTGGTGCACCACCCGCCGGCCATGGTACCGGTAACGGCCTCGTGCTCCTCAGCCGTGAGTGTGAATGCCCGCACTATGCGCGTGAGGTCGGCAGGCGGCCCGTGCACGCGATTGCCATGGAGCGGCTCTGCAAGCATCAGCTCGCCATGCTCCTCTCCCTCCTCGAAGAGCGCTGTCCTGAGCGCTGTCCCGCAGTTGCCCACGACAGCGCCCACGACAGCGTCCACGACAGCGCCCATGCTGGAAGCGGCCGCGCCGCCGATGCCGCGTCGCCGGCCGCGCCGCCGGCCTCGCGATTGCCCTCGATGCCGCCCTCGCGTCCACCCGAACGCTTACCGGCCGCCCCGCTGCCGCCTCTGGTTTCGTCACGAAGCTTACCGGCCGCCCCGCTGCCGCCAGTCGCCCCAGCGCCCGCTGCGCCTCTGGTTTCGTCACTAAGTGCTCACCACAGCGCTGTGCCTCTGGTTTCGTCACTAAGTGCTCACCACAGCGCTGCGCCTCTGGTTCCGTCACGAAGCTCCGCCGCTGTTGCGCCCGGAACGGCGGCGCCGGCGCCGGCGCCGGCGGAGGGGGGGGACGGGACGTCCAGCGCTGTTAGGCCTGCCGTCAAGCCCGCCCCAGTCACCCGTAAGCCACGCCAGCTGCCCAACTTCAATAGGCCCGCAACCGTTGCTGCCGCCGTCAGCCGACCGGCTGCGGCGGCCGCCACGGCGGCTGCTGCCGCGACCGTGGCCGAGGGGGTGTTCACACAGCGCATCGGGGGTACTCACACTGCCGCGACCGTGGCCGAGGCGAAAGCGGCGGAGGCGGCGGTCGACCGGCGCGGTAGACCCTCCTCGATGACGGAGCTCATCAGTGAGCGTCCGCTGATGGAGGAGCTCATCAAGGAGCGTCCGCTGCGCGTGAGCACCCTCGATCGACTCGCCCGCGCCACGCTCGAGCGCGCCGGGCGGCCGTACACGTCGCCGGCCGCGGCTGCCGCCCCTGGGGACGATGATGAGCTGCCGTGCGCGGCGGCCACTGCACCTGCCGCTTGCGCCGCTGCACCGGCCGCTTGCGCCGCTGCACCGGCCGCTTGCGCCGCTGCACCTGCCGCTTGCGCCGCACCGGCTGAAACTTCTGCGCTGGCCGCTACCGACGTTCCTGCTGCGCTGGCTCCACGCGTCGTGCCGGGCGCTCCTATCGCGCCTCAGGCTGTGACAACCGCCGCCGTGATGTTGGGCTCATCACGCGTCGTGCCGGGCGCCGTGGTGGACTCACCACTGCCAGCACCGCCGGTCGGAATTCCGGCTGCAGCAGTGCCGTCCCCGGGCTCTGTGCGCACACAGCGACGCATCCACATGCTCATGGACGACATCTTCGGTGATTGAAAGGAGTGTCGCGATCACAACGCGAGCACACGCCGAGGCGAGGGACACGCGACGTGCAGTCCTTCGACACAGCATCCTCGCGACGTTCTGACCTTGATCCGATGAGCGGTGCCCTACGGGTCGTCGCGTACAGCTTTCAGAGGAAGAAGGAGAAGCACGCAGACGTTGACCGAACGCGGTGCCGTTCCGTCCGGTGCAGTACAATTCGATTGGAGTCTGAACGCGATGTTCGGTTTCGTTTTTAAGCACTCTAAATCCCCGCCATCCCTTCTGAAGTCTGTATTCAGTAATTACGATATTCAGATACCCTACTAGTATACTACCATACCGTACTACGACGACGAGATCCGCGCGACGACAGCTAGTATACGACGACACTCGCCGACAAACGCGCCGTTTCCCACAGACAGCACCGCCGATAGCGCCGCGATACGCCTCACCGTACGGAGCCGAGTACTTGTGTACTCTTCTTAAGGTCCACCGCACGACCGCTCTGTTATGTTTTGCTCATGTGCTCTCTTGTGCCGTGATCACCTGCACCATCTTGGCCAGCGGAGGCGGCCGCCACCCTTGCTCCACAGCACAGATGCAGGCCTAGGCTCCCCGGGGCCCCCCATGGTACGGCGCCATCCGCGCAACTCCTTCCCTTTCCACTCAGACCGGACCTGCGCCGCCACGCGAGGACGCCACGGGCACACGAGCGGGCGTGAGAGTCGCGGCAGCGCGGGCTCGTCACGCCGGCGCCGGGCCGCACGCAGGGCGCGGGCAGCACGCGCGGCGGCACGGCGCGGCCGCCTCGCCGGGCGGAGGGTGGGGGGGGGGCGCGCGGGAGGGCGGAGGGCGCGCGCGGCGAGGGTCGAGCTGAGTTCGATTCTCGGAGGGCTTACGACACGCACTCGAGGAACCCCTGCACATCTGCGGCAATCATTCCACCTCCCCTCCCTGCATCTCGGCTGGAAGGCGGCTCCACGTCGGCTGGTGTAGGTGCCCGGCGCGCCCTTGGTATAGTGGCTGCTATCTGGGGTCGTCGCGGCAATGGTGGGCGGCACCGCGGTTATCAACCAAGCCTTTCAATCAGAAAGTTTATTCCCATCCCAGTCAAAATTATCTGCGCACACGGGAGAGGGAAGAGTGGTTAAGACGAACGACTTGGAATGGGCGGGCCGCACGCGCGGCGGCACGGTGTGGCCGCCGCGGCGATGCTCGCCAGGCGGAGGGGGGCGCGGTGGCAAGGGGCAACCTGGGTTCGAATTCTTGGAGGGGGACTTACAACATTGCCAATAAAAAGTTTGCCAATTCAAATCATAAAAAACGCCATTAATGTTGACACGCGAAGGAAAGCCAGCCGCCCTGCCCTCATCGTAGGTGAAGCCGGCCTCATAGCATTCCTTCCCAGCCTTGAACCCAGCCTCCTTCGCGTCCTTGCAGGTGAACCCAGCCTCCTTCAGCGCGGTGAAACCAGCCGCCCTCGCGTCCTTGAAGGTGAACCCAGCCTCCTTCAACGCGGTGAACCCAGCCTCCTTCGCGTCCTTGCAGGTCGACAGCATGCCAGCCTCCTTCGCGTCCTTGCAGGTGAACCCAGCCTCCCTCGCGTCCTTGCAGGTGAACCCAGCCTCCCTCGCGTCCTTGCAGGTCGACAGCATGCCAGCCGCCCTCGCGTCCTTGCACGCATAGCCCGCCGCCCTGGCCGCCTTCAGCGCAACCTGGAGCTGCGCCACCGCGTACCCAGCATTGACAGCGTCCGCCTTGGTATAGCCGCCGCGCAGGATCTCAGACAACACGTACCCCGCCTCCATGACGTCCTCGAGCTGAAAGCCCGCCTCCTTGAGGCCCTCGACATAGCCGGCTCGCTTGACCTCCTCCAAAGTATAGCCCGCGCTCTTGGCCTCGGCGCATGTCAGCCCCGCCGCCTTGGTCTCGGCGCACGTGTAGCCCGCCCTGATCTCGTACCCGGCGGTCTTGGCCTCACGTGCCGTATAGCCAGCTCGTTGGACCTCCTCCACCGTATAGACCGCGGTCTTCGCCTCGGCGCACGTCAGCCCCGCCGCCTTGGTCTCGGCGCACGTGTAGCCCGCCTTGATCACAAACCCGGCGGTCTTAGCCTCACGTGCCGTATAGCCAGCTCGCTTAACCTCCTCCAAAGTATAGCCCGCGCTCTTGGCCTCGGTGCATGTCAGCCCCGCCGCCTTGATCTCGGCGCACGTGTAGCCCGCCCTGATCTCGTACCCGGCGGTCTTGGCCTCACGTGCCGTATAGCCAGCTCGCTGGACCTCCTCCACCGTATAGCCCGCGGTCTTGGCCTCGGCGCATGTGATCCCCACCGCCTTGAGCCCCTCGACGTAACCTTCGGCTCGCAGCTGCTTCAGCGTCAGGCCCGAGTCCAGCGCATCCTTCAGGGCCTTCTCCATTCTCTTCGCGTACGCCTCCTCCGACTCGGAGCATAGCCCGAAGCAAGAGCTCTGCATCTCGGCGGGCGTGGGCTCGGATGCAGAGGAATCCCCCGTAAGACTCTCGCGCTCCATGGCCAAGGGTGCAACCGGCGGCTGCGGCGTGGGCTTGGACACCGCCTCCAGGCTGAGGACCCGCACCTCGTCCCACCTGTACCCAGCGGTCCACCCGTCTCCGTCGGGCTGCACCATCAGCGGCTTCGTGGAGACCACCGTGCCGACTTGCCAGCTCCCGCCGCGGTCGCGGCACTCGACGCGTTCCTTGAGTGTAAAGCGTAGCGGCGGGGGCTGCGGCGTGGGCTCGGGGGCAGCGGCGTTCCCGGGAACAGGGTTGACTCCGAACAGGCTCCCGACCTCCTTGCGTGCAGAGTCGATAAACCTCGAAATCGGGCTGTCCGAAATCGGGCTGTCCGCGATGCGCAGATCTTTGTCGGAGCACATCTCTCGCGCCCCGCCAGAGCCACGCTCTCCGAGCTCCACCGTGTACAAGTCCTTGGCGGCATCGAACGTCGTCACATAGCCTGCGACTTCCTCTCCGTGACCTCGATTCACGTACACGCGGCTGCCAAGGGGGAAGCGCGTCCCATCTGACGGCCCACCCGAGGACTTGGGGAGAGGCGGCATTGCCGCCGCCGCGGGCACTATGGCAGGGCTCGCCGGTGCCGCCGTGGGTGGCGTTGGCGCATCCACTGCTGGCAGATACTTGTCAATCGCCGCCATGATGTCTTTCAGGGCATGGGCTCGGTTGAGCACCGTGCCGGGGTTGGGGATGTTGTTGAGCGCGTTGAGCTTCTCCTGTACGCGAAGTTTCCGCATCTCCCAATCCTGGCCATTGAGATTCGTCCACTGGTCCTCTTTGGCGGGCAATCTGTCCTCAAAGCGCACAGGTAGCAGTTCGACCTCGTGCTTGATTGCCATGTCAATCTCTTTCAGGCACGGCCTGGACTTGTACAAGGCCGCGGTGAGGATGACGATGAGCACCTTTGGCTTCTCACGCTTCCCGTTCTCGCCAGTCAGGCGCAGCACGAAGGTCTCCCAGTCCACGCCGGGGGGCACTTGCAGCCCGGAGAAGCACTGCAGACCGCGCTCGTGGAGAAAGTCAATCATCCCCTTGGCGTACACCACCCCGGGCCCAGAGCCCTCGCAGTCGCGAGGCCGGCGGCCGGACGCATACGACAGAACAAGGGGAGGGTAGTAATCTTCGTAATTGGTGCCCCCTGGAAGTGTGAGCACTCCGCGCTTATATTCCTCCATCTGCTCCAGTGTGATCACGTCTGGCACGACGAAGCGGCCCTCATGTAGAACCAGCTCCATGAGACAGCCTTCGCGCGTCCTCGTCCAGCGAAGCACGCTGCCTTCTTCCTTTGGGGACCCCGCTCTTGACACGAGGCTGCCTTCGCACTCTTCGACCACGTCCAACAAAGCGATCGCTGTCTTCTGCTTTTTGGACCGCACTTTATTTTCTGGAGATTCATCAGAAACCGTTTCAAGTTCATTATGTTCAATAAGAAGTTTCGTCACATCAATTTCGTTCGGTCATTTTTGCTCGGGGCCTCTATCCAACCCTCCCACCGTCACACACGAGCTCGATCATCGCGTTCAGCTGTCTGCGCAGTGCGAGCGCTGCGGCGGGCGATAGGTCCCGAGGGACGCCCACCCGATCGCGCAGGTACGCGAGGCAATGATCGAGCTGCCGAGTGGGGGGCGTGTAGCTCATCTTCCCGTTGAGCTCGTTCCAATAGTACGGCCGCCCGTCGACGTCCTCGTACTCGTTCCAGTCGTCGACGAGCGGCGCGCCCGCGGCAACGCCTCGCAGATTCGATCTCGCGGCCTCTTCCACAGGCCCGCCGTCGTCCAGCAGCGCGGCGGCCACGTGGCGCAGGCAGACATCGAGCGGCGCCTCAAACTCGAACCGAGGCTCGGCGCACCTGATGAGGGAGGCAATCAGAGGTCCATCAGAGGCCATCATAGGTCATCAGAGCCAATCAGAGGCCATCAGAGGCCATTAGAGGCCATCAGAGGTCATCAGAGGCCATCAGAGGCCATCAGAGGCCATCCGAGGTCAATCGAGGTCATTCAGAGGCCATCAGGGAAGCCATCAGAGGTCGATCCGAGGCGCCGCTTACGGGTCGGCGAGCTCCGCGTGGAAGGAAGGTACCCCAGGCTCGCTCGCACCTGATGAGGGAGGCAATCAAAGCTCATCAGACCTGATGAGGGAGGCAATCAAAGCTCATCAGGGCTCGCTCGCACCCCGGGAGGCGAAACGAACGATGCGCTGATGGTTCGTGATTAGCCGGTAGGCGGCCTCGTGACGGGCGGCGGTTACACCTGTGAGGGCGGCGGTTACACCGGTGAGGGCGGCAGTTACACCTGTGAGGGCGGCGGTTACACCATCACAGGCGGCGGTTACACCTCCCTCAAGATGGAGTGGCGCGAGCGGCTCGACCGTTGGACTCGGCGGGCTCTGGCCTGGAGCCTTGGACCTGCCTTGCATGCAAGCGCTCACCACGGCGCCCTCGACCGTTGGACTCGGGGGGCTCTGGCCTGGAGCCTTGGACCTGCCTTGCATGCAAGCGCCCACCACGGCGCCCTCGACCGTTGGACTCGGGGGGCTCTGGCCTGGAGCCTTGGACCTGCCTTGCATGCAAGCGCTCACCACGGCGCCCTCGACCGTTGGACTGTGGGGGCTCTGGCCTGGAGCGTGCGGAGACCACTCGCCGTCCATGCCATAGATGCGTGAGGCTACCGCCTTGGCTGCCGCGGAGGAGTAGCCTGGCCCGTTTTGGGAGGGCATCGCCATCACGAGAGAGTAGTAATCACCTGATGAGGGAGGCCATCGGAGCAGAGCGATACCTTTGGTCGCGAGGTAAGATGGGCAATCAGAGGCTCTCAGAGCTCATCCGAGGCAATCACCTTTGGTCGCGAGGTAGGATGGGCGCGCCTCGAAGGCAGCGAGCCACCGCTCGAGGTGTGCAAAGCGCGCCGGCGCCATCGACGACGCGCGCACGTGCAGACCCTTCCAATAGAGCACACTCGCCACGAGCCGCTCGATGGTCGTGATCATCTGCACGTCGGCGTACGAGGGGTGCTCCCCACCTGTGGGGAGAGGGGAGGGCGCCGGGGTGAGCACTTGCATGCACACCACTGCACGTCGGCGTTCGAAAGGTGCTCCCCACCGAGCATCCAACTTCCGGGCGTGGAGGCGAGAGCGTCGTCGAGTCGGCGCAGCGAGGCGAGGAGGGCCGCCTGCGCACGCTCGAGCGCCTCGCCCTCCTCCACCGGGTAAAAGACGAGCGAGAACCAATCTCGCTCGATCTCGCTCGACAAGCGGAGGAGGTCGGCCGTGCGAGCCTCGTCGGCGCTGCCGGGCGCGGGCACCATGCGCGGCGACTGAGGAAAGGTGGCGTCGAGGAGCCGGATGATGTGCTGGCTCTCCACGTGTAGCTTGCCGTCGAGCTCCACCGCAGGCAGCTTGCCACCATCGACCATCTTGGTGAACCAACTCGGCTTCAAGCCGTAGGCATTCAGCGGCAACTTGCGCACTCGGTACGGGATGCGCTTCTCTTCGAGGACGAGCCAGCAGCGCTGGCAGTATGGGCACCAGGCCGCGTCGTCGCGGAAGAAGGTGACTCGAACATCGGACTCAGTGGCCGAGTCAAAGAGGCGAAGCGTCGCCTCGGTGTGAGGAGGGCCTCGCCCCACGGCACGCTGTCCCTCATCGGAGAGCAACTTCTGCCCGACGGATGTGGCCGCCACACGTTTGCTGAGTGCCTCCCACGAAGGAGCACAATCGGGCACAATTGGGGGTATGGTGAAGCACACAGCAGCTAGCGATCGGACCACGAGCAAGGCCGTCCACATTTCCGGCGGTGTTCACAGTCACAGTCAGTCAGTTTCGTCGCGGTCCCCCCGCCACGCGAAGGCACGAAGGTCGAAGGCACGGGTACCGCCATGATCGATCGCGCCGAAGCGCGAAGGAGTTTCAGCATCTAAGGTTTCTAGGCGTACTTTTCAAGAGTGAACTTACACGCGAACGACCAGCGGCGGGTCGGTGGCTGGACCTCTGTCTCGTCGATCGTGACTATCCTGATGCCTAAGCCTGCTGCCCCTGTTGGGCACGGATGGACTAGATGCTCCTGTGTTGGGTGACCGCCGCACCCGAGGCGCCGGGCGCCTCCCGATGCTCGCAGCTGCAACGGCCGCAGGCGAGCCGACGGCCGTTGGGAACGGTCGCAAGGGGCTCTCGACGGACGTTGGTAACGGCTGCAAGGGGCGCTCGGGCACGGCGGTGTTGCATGCGCCGCTGTGCTGCACGCCGGGCGACCCCGAGGGCGTGTCGGCAGTCCGCACGAAGGGACTGCGGACTGCCGAGGGCGTGTCGGCAGTCCGCAGTGCCGAGGGCATGTTGGCAGTCCGCAGAGCCGATGGCATGTCGGTGGTCCGCAGAAAGGGATTGTGCTGATCGAGCCCGGGCGTGCGGCCCACCTCCCCTCGCCCATGCTCAGTACGGCGCTCCTCTCGTAGGCGCTCAGTACGGCGCGTGCGCGCGTCGCTCGGCGGCGGGCGGCTGTGTGAGCCGCTTCGTCCGTTATCTCGGCCGTTATCTCGGTCGTTATCTCGGACGTTATCTCGGCTGTGTGAGCCGCTTCGGCTGGTGTAGGTGCCCGGCGCGCCCTTGGTATAGTGGCCGTCGCGTGAGCTTCGTCCCAAGCGTAAGGGCTGGCGGCCCGAGGGCGAGGAGGGTGGGGGATGGCGCAAGGAGGGTGGGGGATGGCGCAAGGAGGGTGGGGGATGGCGCGGTGGCGAGGTCCGGGGCTCGGGCGTTGAGCGCCGTGCTGAGCGCCTCGACGACGAGACGTGCGTGTGGGGAACGTGCGTGGCGTGTGGGGAGCGCCTCGCTCGTCGCATCTCATCCCGCATCGCTGTGCGTACGAGCGCCTCAATCTCCTCGGGGCTGAGCAGTGCCGCGCGCCTTTGACGTCCGCCGAATTCTCCGTCCATGCCCCCAGCGCTTCCACTGCCCCCAGCGCTTAGACTGCCGCCGCCGCCGCCGCCGCCGCCGCCGCCGCCGCCGCCGCCGCCACCGTAGCCGCCGAAGCCGTCCGCCGTGGCGGTGGCATTGTCCGCGAGCGCCGTACCGAGCGCCATGGCGGTGGCGTTGCCCTCGTCTCCCACATAGTGGATGACTTCACGATCGATGACGCGTTGGCGCTCGATGAACTTGATCCCTCGAGCGCCGTACCGAGCGTCGATGATGCCACGCGCCGCGCCGGCCGTTATCTCGCTCGGGACGGCGCTCGGGCTTCTTTCACGAAGGGGGTGGGTCTGACCTACCCCCTTACGCACACCCGCTCCCGGCTTTTCAAGGATGGTGGGTGTCCAATGGTCTGATGCCGCCGCCGCCGCCGCCGCCGCCGCCGCCGCCGCCGCCGCCACCGCCGCCGCCGCCGCCGCCGTCGCCTCCGTCGCCTCCGTCGCCCCTGCCTCTGGTTTTTCGGACACAGCAGCAGTGGCGGCGACCGCACAACTGTCCTCATCGCTCTCGTCGTCCGCCTCGCCCTCTGCTCCGTCAACGCTCGGCACGGCGCGCGCCCGCCGCAGCGCTCCGGCTACCTGCGCTCGACCGAGCTCGGCCGCTGCGCGCCGCTCCGCGGTGGCACGCTCTGCAGAGTGCACCGCGTCCCGCGCCGCCTTCTCAGCCTGTGCCGCCTGCTGGCGCGCTCGCCATCGCACGCGCCAGAGCGCCATCCCGAGCACCACGGCCACGGCCAAACCGACCGCGACAGCGCCGATGACCTGGTTCAGTGAGCGCTCGATGAGGGAGGCAATTAGGGGCCATCAGAGGTCATCAAGAGGCAATCATGGCTCATCAGTGTACCTGGTCCAGCGAGAGCAAGAGAAGCGCGGCTGGTGGCGACGGGGAGACGTTGGGCGGCCACGCCGGCAACGGCGGCGGCGGTGAGGGCGGCGGTGAGGGCGGCGGCCGCGGCGGCGGCGAGGGCGGTGGTGTGGGCGGCTGCGTGGGCGCCGGGATGAGCACTACCACTGCGAACGGCGCGCCGGCCGATTGTACCTGATGAGGGAGGCAATCAGTGTTCATCACGAAACGAGTAGGGGCCATCAGAGGTCATCAAGAGGTCATCAAGAGGTCATCAAGAGGCAATCAAGGGTCATCAGATGTCATCAAGAGGCAAGCATGGCTCATCAGTGCCATCCGCATACCGTGAGTCCGAGGACGGATGAGATTGCCGCAAGGGACACGGGGCTCGACATCGTGGCCGCGGCCGCGGTGGTGTTGGCACCGATTGGCAGACGGATCCGTGCGACGACTAGGGATGTGTCGGTGCCCGGTACGGCGCTGGAGGTCAGCGTGATTTGTTGCGGTTCGACCCCAGTGAGTAACAAGGAAAGGCTGAGCCGTAAGCGTTCGAGATCGAGGGCTGCTTGGAGCCGGCGGCCGCTGGTTGCATTGGCCAACGGCCCGTCGGTTACGAGATCGAGATCGAGATCGAGATCGAGATCGAGATCGAGATCGTGGAGCCGGCGGCCGCTGGTTGCATTGGCCAACGGCCCGTCGGCCACGAGGAAGGTGGCGGTGAGGATGCGAACGTAGGCGCCACCCGGGGTGATGGGCGGGGGGAAGCGCGGAGGGGGGGGTGGGTATGGCACGGGCGGTGGTGGCGGCGAGGGCGGCGGCGAGGGTGGCGGCGGAGAGGGCGGCGGAGGAGAGGG
>Ga0210245_100203_pt1 | contig 52579 bp, 37 predicted proteins | sample ChrtobMetaP3_4mM_FD_155450 | JGI IMG/M metagenome (GOLD analysis project Ga0210245, IMG submission 155450) | Chrysochromulina tobin associated microbial communities from unialgal haptophyte culture, Seattle, Washington, United States - P3_4mM | ecosystem: Host-associated > Algae > Haptophytes >...
TTCGTCAATTGCTTCGAGGGGCGTGGCCGGGGGCGCTTCGTCAATTGCTGCTCCAAGCAACGACTGGTCCGGGGGCGCTTCGTCAATTGCTTCGAGGGGCGTGGCCGGGGGCGCTTCGTCAATTGCTGCTCCAAGCAACGACTGGTCCGGGGGCGCGCGCTCAGGAGTCGATGGCTGCAGTGTGGCTGGCGACGTGGCGAGACGTGCCAGCGCCGCTGCCTCCGCCTCACGCGCGCGCTTTGCCTCCGCCTCGGCGTCCACCAGACGCGCCTCGAGCTTCGCGATGGACGCGGCCGCCTCCGCCTGCATGGTCGTGACGGCCTCGGCCACCGCGGCGGCAACGGCAGCACGGAAGGCGGGCGTCGGCGTCGGCGTCGGCGAGGTTCCCCGCGAGGCATGATCAGAGGTGGCCACGGCCTCGGTCACCGCGGCGGCAACGGCAGCACGGAAGGCGGGCAGCGGCGTCGGCTGCGGCGAGGCTCCGGTGCCGACGGGTGACGGGCGGGTGGATACGTCGAGGGCGGCAAGGAAAGCGCCGGCTGCGTCGGCTTCCACTTCTGCTCGGAGTGCCGCCGCATCGGCCACCAGCTCGGCCATCTCGGCTGACGGCGCGTCAGCTGACGGCACGTCGGCTGACGGCGCCGCGGCGGCTGGCGCCTCGACCTTAGGGGCCTTTTTAGCCTTCGGCGGCAACTTATACGCCCGTGGCACCTCGGCCACCGAATCCACCGTGGCCGCCGGCGCCGTCGCCTTCTCGCCTGCGCCGAAAAAGCGTTGGGAGAACTGGATGGCGGCGTCGAACAGGAAAGGCAGCGGCGACGACGGCATTGGCGACGGCGGCGGGGGCTCAGCCACTTTCGCGTCCGCTGGCTCTTCGGCCTCTTCTTCGTCTTCAACGTCTGCCTCATCTGCCTCTTCGGCCTCTTCCACGTCTGCCCCATCTGCCCCGTCTGCCTCATCTGCCTCATCTGCCCCATCTGCCCCGTCTGCTTCATCTGCCTCATCTGCCTCTTCGGCCTTTGCCTCCGTGGCTGGCTCTGCTGGCTCTGCTAGCTCTGCAGGCTCTGCAGGCTCTGCAGGCGCTGCAGGCTCTGCAGGCGCTGCAGGCTCTGCTGGCTCTGCTGGCTCTGCTGGCTCTGCAAGCTCTGCAGGCTCTGCTGGCTCTGCAGGCTCTGCTGGCTCTGCAGGCTCTGCTAGCTCTGCAGGCTCTGCAGGCTCTGCTGGCTCTGCTGGCTCTGCCGCCTCGTTCAGCACGATGGGCGACTGCGGCTCTGCGCTCTCGAACTCGCAGTGCACGGTGAGGACAGGCACCCCGATAGCTTTGCTGAGCTCTTCGGTGCTTGCGGCTTGCACGGCGCGCAGGAACGAAGCTGCTGAGAGCGGTTCATCTGCCGAGTGCATGACGGCCACCTCGAGGATCACCGAGCCCGCACGGCGCGAGAGCACCACGAGCTGCGATGGGTGCACGCCACCGTGGGCGGCCAGCCGGGCCAGTACCGTTTCCTCTGCCTGCGGGCTGAACTTGCCCAGCTGCCCCTCGAGCTTGAGTCTGAGAGTGCCAGCCTTCACGGTGGCCGTCAGTTCGGCCACCGGCGACTCGGGCTGCGCTGCATTCACAAGCACCAGCGATGGGGCCTCTGACGGCTGCCCCGGCTGCGCTGGAAGGGGGGCTGGTTGGGTGGCAGAAGGGGCGGGCGCCTTGGCGGCCGCACGTGCCTCCCACGCCTCCGCCTTGGCTGCCGCCTCCTCGGCTGCCGCCTTGGCCACCCTCGCAGCTTCGTCAGCCAAGCGCTGCTGTCTTAGCATGGCCACCTCGCTCAATCGCTGCTCACGAAGCTCCGCCACTTTGGCGCTGTTCACCGCCGCGGGCGGTGTGTACCCCTGTTTCGTGGCACGAACAGGTTTGATGGCTTCGACGGGTTCCGCGGCAACGATGGCGACACGAGCCGCATGGATCGCCACCGAACGCGTCGGCGAGGAGCGCGGGTTCTCAGGTTTGGCGAGCGTGGCGACAGCTGAACTGTCTGCGACGGCCTGCATGTAGCGTGATGCGATGGCTGGCGAGGAGCGGGAGGCGCCCAGACGAGGGCGCTCATCCCCATCGCGTCTCTCTGGGCTCATTGGCGACGTGACGTTCGCATCGGGTGAGGTGATCGGGCGAGATCGGGCGAGATCGGGCGAGGTGACATTTGTCGAGCTCGCGGCGACCGCCTGCATGTACCGCGAAGTGATGGCCGCCCGGCGGTCTGCCTCCGCTTGCCCTGGCGTCGTGTCGGGCGTCGTCGGCTCACCGGGCGCCTTTGCTGGGGACTCGTGCACCGCCTGACCCGCCAACTTGGCCGCTTGGCGTGCCATCTCCGACTGGCCCGCCCGTTCCACCGCCGCTCGCGCGCGCTTCTGCTCCCGTGCCAGAGCGCGCGCCGCGGCGTCAGCGCGCACTTTGTCGGCGAGGGCAGCGGCCTCATCGTCACCCAACGCCGCATCAGCCTGCGCGCCGCCCGCGGGGCTCTGCACGGCATCGGCCGAGTCGGCTGCGAGCCAGCTCGCGAGCGTGACAGCCGGCGCCGGGGCCGGCGCGCGCAGTGCGAAGCGTACCCAGAGCTGCCAGAGGTGATAGATCTGTGCGCGCTCGAGGGCGCGCACGAGCATCGTACCTACGAGCGCCTGGCCGCGCCGGAGAAGGAATGCAGCCTTGCGCTCGGCGAGGTCGAGCTTGGCCGCAGGCTTGCGCATCTGCTGCGACGTGAGCCGTGCCACCTCGGCCTCAAGCTTCTTTTCGCGCTCGGCCGCCGCCTCGACCTGGCGCGTGAGAGCGGCCATGCCTTCGGTGAGCTTGGGTGGCGGCGGCTTCGGCCCACGCACGCGCTCGAGGGTCGCTTCGGTGGCCGCTCGTTCGGCCGCCGCGTGCTCGTGCACCTCGAGCTGCGCACGGAGCGCCGCCTCCTGCCCCCTCGCGCCCGCAAGCGCGAGGCGCATCCTATCGAGCTCGGAGCGGAGCGAAGCACCCTGCTCACGCTCGGCGAGCAGCACCGCTGCGTCGATGGCCTCCGTTGGCGGCTCCGCAGCCTGGCCCACACGTGCAGCCTCGCGCTTCTCGTCCGTCACGCCCGCGCCGGAGGAGGAGGGCCGTGCAGCCTCGAGCTGCTCGTCCGCGTCACGCCGAGCTCGCTCGGCACGGCGCAGCTGCTCGCGCACCTTCTCGAGGTCGTCCTGGAGCGTCTGTACCTGCTCCTCCAGAGCTGCCTCGCGCAGCTGCGCAGCATGTCGCTCCATCGTATGCTCGATGAGCTTCTCACTCAGACGCTCCTCGACCAGCCGCTCAAGCTCAAGCTCGAGGGCGCGCTCCGTCTCGGCATCCGCCTCCGACTGCGCCAGGTCCGCCCCTGGGTCCGCCTCTGGGTCCGCCTCCACGCCCGCCTCCTCGTACGCAACCGCCTCCGCCACCGCCTCCGCCACCGCCTCCTGCGCTTCCTCCGCCGGCGCAGACTCCTCATGCGATCGCTTCGGCACGGCTTCCAGCAGGGAGGCGTCCGCCATTGAGCCCGAGGCGGCCGCGCCGATGGCGGCGTCGAGGCGAGCGATCTCCTCTTGCTGCTGCGCCAGACGCTCTCGCCACGCGTCCTCGCTCGCCGGTAGACCCTCACCACCGAGTGGCACGCCACCGAGTGGTACGGCCTCCGCGGCAGGCATCGGCAGTGTGGCGAGGGTGGTGCCCGTGGCCACGTCCCGAAGCAGGACGCGCGCGGGCTCCGTGGCGGCGTCTTGGTGTTGAACTTCGCTCGGCTGGGGGTCAGTGGACGCATCCATCTGGGGCACAGTGCCACCGAGCGTCCTGGCCGTCTTCGCGGCCGCCTCCGCACGCGCCTCCGCCACCATCGCGCGCTCCTCGGCTCGCTGCACGCGCTCCTCGAGCTGAGCACGTGCCTGAAGCTCAGATTGGATCTCGGCGAGCGAGATTGGATCCGAGCCCAAGTCCCGGAGCCGTTCGGTCTCGACACGGCGCTCGACACGGCGCTCAGCGGCCTCGGCCTCATCGCGCCGTGCCGAGCGGTCCGAAGCGAGCGCCCCCTGCTGCGCGACCAGCGCGCCATTCTCCTCTTGCAGGCTCTCATGCGCCAGCACCAGTGCGGTGAACTTGGTCGCGAGGGACGTGTACTTGGCAATCTGCGCCTGATGCTTGCTGCTCAGCTCGTCGTGCAGGACGGCCAGCTCCTCGTGCGCGGTGCGCAGCGTCGCATGCTCGCCGCTCAGGCTCGCGTGGCTCGCGCGCAGCGTGGCCAACTCCTCCGTTGCGGCCGCCACGAGCACCTGCGCGCGCGGCTGTGCCTCACTCACACTCGCCAGGTGGCTCGCCGCCGCCGCCAGCTTCGCGTTGAGCTCTGCCTCCGCCTCCGCCGCCGCATCCTCCGCCTCGGCCAACTGACGGACATGCTCGCTCGCCATCTCGGGCTCGATCTGGCGCAGCTCGGCGAGCTTTGCCATGAGCTGCTGCTTCGCATGCCCGACACCCACCTGCAGCTCCGCCTCGTTCGCCGCCTGGGCGCGTAGCGTGAGAAGCTCCTCGCGCAGCGCGCGGCTCGCGTCGCGCTCGGCCTCCAGAGCCTTGAGGGCCGCGGCGAGCTCCTGCTTCGAGAGCACGAGCTGTTCGTGGGAGCGGCGTGCTACCGCCGTCGCACGCGAGGCCTCCTCGACGAGCACGCGCCGCTCCTCCGCACTCCCCTCGTCCGCGGCGTCGCCTCCGTGCAGCTTTGCGAGCAGCCGCGACTCTTCCGCGTCGGCCCGGCGTAACCGCTCCTCGTAACCGTCGGCCCGGCGTAACCGCTCCTCGTAACCGTCGGCCCGGCGTAACCGCTCCTCGAGCGCGCTCGCATGCGTGCGCGTGATCCGCTCGATGCGTTCCTCGAGCGCCGCGCCCCCCGGCGCAACCAAGCCCTCTGGAGCAGCTTCGCTCGTCGGCGCCGCCTCGGCGAGCGGTGCGGCCGGTGCTGCGGCGGGTGCTGCGGCGGGTGCTGTGGCGGGCGCGGCTGAGGGCGCGCCCACGGCCCTGGCTGCAAGCTTCGCCCGAAGCTGCGCCTCAAGTCTCGTCACTTCCTCGAGCTGGGCCGCCGCCTCGGCCTGAGCGCACTCCAGAGCCGCGCGCTGGTCGGCCGCCGTGCCGCGCTCGTCGGCGCGCTCCCTGAGGAGCCTGTCGAGCTCGCGCTGCAGATACGCCTCGCGCTCCGTCGGGAGGGTGAGGGCCGCTGCCCTGTCCGCGATGGCCGCAGCCTGGTTGCTCAAGGCCGGCGTCTTCGCCTGCGCCGCCGACACAGCCTCGACCGCCATGGCCTTGGCCTGCGCCTGTGCCGCCTGCGTCGCCTGCGCCGTCGCACGCAACGCCTCCGCCTCGGCCTGCCTCGCGCGGCGCAACTCGTCCGCTGCTCGGTGCGCCTCCTCCCTGGCGGCGGCCACCTCGGACTGCCTCGACCTCGGCCGCCGCGGCCGCTCGAGCATCGGCCACCTCCTGGGCCGCCTCCTGTGCCGCCTCTTCCTTGGCCAGCTGCGCTGCATCGGCCGCCTCCTGTGCCGCCTGTGCCGCCGCTTGCCATGCACCTGCCGCCTCGGCGTGCGCCTCAGCCGCCTCTGCGCGCGCCTCAGCTGCCGCCGCGTCGAGCCGGAGCGCTGCCGCCTGCTCCGCCGCCTCATGCGCGCGCGCCGCTTGGGCCGCCTGCGCTGCCTCCGCCGCTTGAGCCGCCAGGGTCGCCTGTGCCGCCGCACGAAACGCCGCGATCTGTGCCGCCTGCGCGGCCTCCGCCCGGCCTGCGCCCGCAGCGCCTCCGCCCGCGCCACTTCCGCCTGCGCCGCCTGCTCGACCTGCGCTTCCTCCGCCGCCTCGGCCGCTTCGGTCGCCTTTGTCGCAGCCTTCGCCGCCTGTTCCGCGGAGAGGGCGGCGGCCTCGGCCTCGGCGGCCCTCGCCGCCGCGGCGTCCGCCCCCTCTTTCGCCATCGCCGCCGTGCCTACTACCTCAGCTTCCAATTCGGAGAGGGCCGCCGTCATCGCGCGCGCTGCGGCCTCTGCCTGCGCCACCGCCCTCGCATGGGACTGTGCCTGCGCCTTCGCGGCCTCGACGGCGACCGCACTTGCCGCCTGCGCCGCGCTCGCCGCCGCCTGCTGCACTGCCTCCTCGCGCTCCGCCGCTCCCGCTCTTCGAGACGAAAGCGAGCTCCGCCTGGGCTGTGCGCGCCACGTGCGCCGCGCGCGCTGAGCCTTGCAGCTCGCTCACCGAGCCTTTTAGCCGCTCGAGACGCGCGTGCAGCGCGTGCGAGTGCAACGCGTGCAAGCAGCGCCGAAGCAGATCATCCTCCTCTGTGCGTACCGTCAAGTCACCCAGAGCATCTGCCATCTGCTCCCAGCGCACCTCCCAGCGGCGCGTCACACTCTCTTGCAGCTCTCGCAGCTCGACGGTTCGGCGCACCACCGCGCGCCGCATCGCCTCGACGGTTGTACTGAGCTCCTCGATGCGCCCTCGCGCCGCGAGCAGCTCGGCCTTCGGCACGAGCGCCGCCGAGGCGCCTTCCGCGGCAGGCGCGGCAGGCGCGGCGGGTGCGGCGGGCGGCGGGCGCGGCGGGCGCGGCGGGCGCGGCGCGCGGTACCCTGCTCGGTGCCCTGCTCTGTGGCTCGTCCTCGAGCGCGAGCTCAATCTCAGCCAACCTCGCCTCGGTGATCGCGTCGCGAGGGTCCTGCCGGGCGCCTCGCTCGCCGGAGAGGCTCGCCACGCGCTCCTCGAGGTACACACGCCGCTGCCGTTCGGTGGCGAGTTCGGATGCGAGAACCGACTCCGCATCGGCGAGGCTCTGCCGATGCTCGCGCAGCCTCACGTCCGCCGCACGCGCAACCTTGACAGCCTCGGCCGACACGAGCTCAGCCTCCCTCTGACTTGACTCGGCTTGCTCATTCCACACCTCCTCGCGCGCCAGCAGCTCGTCGCGCTCGTCGGCCATCGCAGCCTCGGCCTCTTCGGCCGCCAACGCCCTCGCCTCGGCCGCCTGGGCGCGCGCCTAGGCGATCTGGATCGCCGCCTCGAGCTCGCGCAGCCGAAGCTGGTCGGCCGCGGCCAAGCCCTGCTCGGTGAAGGCGAAGCGCACCTCCATCTCGTGGACGACTCTCAAAGACTCTGACGCAATGCCACGATGCTCCGCGAGCTGTGAATGGAGCTCAGCCACCTCGCTCGCGTGCGCCTCCATGACTGACGCGAGCCGCGCTTGCTGCGCCTGTAGCGCGGCCGCCGCCTCCGCCTCGAGCAGCACCAGCTGCTCCGTGTGCTCGCGATCACGCTCGGAAAGCGAGGCCTGCAGCTCGAGCTTCTGCAACGCGGCCATCCGACCCGCGACCGCGTCCGCCTCCGAGCGCAAGCGGGCCGTGTCGGCGGGCGAGGCTGGGGCCCGTACGGGCGAGGCCGCGTCGAACACGTCGCGCTGCTCGGCCACGACGGCTGCTGCGGCCGCCGCGGCGGCATAGCTCGACTGCGCACGGCTCTCGGCCCTCGCCATCGCCTCGAGGGCGAGGGCATTGGCTGCCTCCGCCTCGGTCTGGGCCAGGGTGACCTGATGGCGCGATATCGCGGCGCCCGCGCGCATGCCCTCGTTCATGCTGGCCATCGCGCGCTCGTAGGCCACGCGCTGCTCGTCCAGCTGCTTCCGCTCTCGCACGCGAGCCTCCTCCGCGCTCGAGATGACGCGCGCCACCTGCTGCGACGCGGCACTCGCGCCCTCACGCATGCCCTCCCGCATGCTCGCGAACGCCCGCTCGTACGCGACGCGCTGCTCGGTCAGCTGCGCCTGCGTCTGCGCGACGAGTGCCTCGCGTGCCGCCATGGCGCGCGCGCGCTCCTGGGCATGTGCATGCGCCGACGTCTCGGCGAGTTGGGTGAGCGCTGCCTCGTGGGAGGCGACGGAGTGCTGAGCTTGCATGAGCGCTTGCTCCGTGCGGCGCAGCGCCGATTCAAAGACGCCGAGCTCCAAGCGCAGCACGTTCGCCTCGGCGCGCTCCCGAGCCTCACGCTCCTCGCTCTCGTGCACGCGCGCCTCGGCGCGAAGCAGCCGCGCCTCGGTCTGCTGTTGACGAACCTCAGCCGCATGCAACCGCGCCTCGGTCTGCTGTTGACGAACCTCGGCCGCATGCAACGACACCTCGAGGGCGAGAGCGCGTCGCTCTGTGTCGGCTGTGTCGGCTGCGAGCGCCGTCGAGAGCGCCGTCGCGGACTCGAGGAGCCTCGCGGGAGCGTCGGCACTGGCGGGCACAGTGGAGCGCAGCGAGAGCGCCGAGCTGAGCGGCTGCCCTTCGCCTCTGCCCAGATTCAGACGCGGCGGCAGCCCGGGCGACGCCGCTGCCGCCCATACCACACGCTCCCTCAGCTCGTCTCGTGCAGTGGTGGCGAATGAAGAGGCAGCCGGCGAGCCCATCTCGGGCTGGCCGCTGAGCATCGCGTACGGCAGTGCGAAGGAGAGGGCGCGTGCCGCAATCTCCGCCGTGATCTCGATGGAGGCGAGCTCGGCGGAGAGCGTGGCCGCTGCGACCATCCCGGCGTGCTGCTCCTCGAGCACGAGCTCCGAAGTGGCCGCGTGCCCGGACGCCTGCCCGAGCGCGACCGCAAGCGCCGCCTCGCGCTGCGCCACCGCCGCGGCCGTGTGTGCGACGCTCGACGCGACGAGCGTGCGCTGCTCCTCGAGCTGAGCGCTCAGCTGCTCGTGGCTCGCCTTGTACTCCCTAATTAGGGAGGAGAGGCGCTCGATCTCGGAGGTCGAGCTCTCGAGACTCTGCAGGAGCTCCGGGCGCGACGCATCCCGACTCCGCAGCTGCTCCACTTCCTCGAGCAGTCGCTCGATTTGGCGATCCGCCGTCGCCTTGGCCGCGTCGGCCGCCTGCTGACCCACCGAGGCCGCGGTGAGAGCTGCCGACGCCGTCGCCTCCGCGGCGAGGAGCCGCTCGGTGAGGGCGGCGCGATCCTCCTGCACGGCACGCTCCTCCTGCTCGAACCGCTCGCGCATCTGGCGCACTGCCCTCTCCTGGCTCACCCACATCTTGAAGGCGCCGAAGCACTGGCCGACGAGCCGACGGTACTGGGCGCGTGGCACGAGCATGGCAGCGGCTTGCTGCGCCCTCTGCGCGCGCCGCCACGTGCGGCGCGTGGCGGCCTCGTGCTCTGTGCGCAGCTCCTCGAGCTGCAGCTGGTGCTCCATGCGCATCTCCTTGAGCGTCCGATCGCGCGTCGCCTCCACTTCAAGCGCCATCGCCTCAGTCCGCTTCGCGAGGATCTGCTGAAGCTCACCCACGCGCGCCACGAGCGACTCGGAGCGCAGGCTGCGCTCCTCGAGCTCGTAGCCGCCCGCGCGCAGCTGCGACTCGAGCAGCTCCATCTGCCGCCGCTCCTTTCGCATGTGCTCCGCCAGTTGGTCGCGCTCGGCGCAGAAGCCCGCCGCGATCACCTTGAGTGCGGCACTCACCCACCGCTGGAAGAGCCGCTCGAGGCGGGAGCGCTCGTTGCCATTCCAGAGCATGATCATGATTGCGCCGCGTGCCTTGCGCATCCCCTGCTGGCACGCGTGAAGCGCTTGCTTCGCCTGCTGCTGCTCCTCGCGCAGCCCATGGATGAGCTCCTGCATGTCTGCGACCGAACGCGAGCGCCGGTCGGGCGCACCACCGGTCGTCGAGGGCCGCTGCTCGTCGCGCATGCTCTGCACGGCGCGGCGCATCTCCTGCTCTGCGAGCTCCACCTTGAGCGTCGAGTCCTCCATCTGCGCCTTGACGGCCTCCAGGCGCGCTCGCCACGATGGAGAGTCGACCGATTTCATCCTCTGGTCGGCGACCTCCTGATCCTTGCGCACGCGCTCGCGCAGCTCCTCTCGCCAGGCTGCGCCCGGCTTGGCGATTGCCGACGTTGCCTTCGGAGGTCGGGCTGTGCTCGCCATTGATGGGTGGTCGTCTGTGGCTTGATCGCAGCCGGTGGCCGGCCGAGCAATAGAGCAATAGAGCAACTTCGAGCAGAGGGGGTTCTTAAACGCTGTGAACGAAGGTAGAAAGTGTGAATATACAATTCCGCCTACACCCCGGTCACGCGCTCTCCAAACCTGTCGGGCTGCGGCAGGTAAAACTCGTCGTCGACGCCGTCGACGACGAGCGGCGCGTCAGGTGCGGATGCCTTGGCATAGACGTGTGTGACGAGGCGGCGGCCCTCGGGCGCGCCGGGCGCGACGTGCGCGTCGAAAAAGTGGAGCAGCTGCTCGCGCGTGACGCCGCGCAGCCGCTTCGCCGAGCGCCACGGACGGCCGTAGTCGTACCGGCGCGTGACGATCTCAGTCCAGAGACGGCTTGCCTGCTGGCCGAGCCGCTGGTCGACGTCGGTCACCTGCGAGGCTAGAGCCTCACGCACGGTCTTGAGTTCGCTCTCGGGCAGCTGCGCGAGCGTCGGTCGGAAGCTCTGGAGGAAGGCGTCGATGCGTCGCTCGACCTCGGGTGGAGGCTGGATGGCCGACTGCACGGAGAAGACGAGGGAGCGCACGCCCTCGGATTCGGACACAGACGACTGCACGATGTAGCCGAGCTGCTGCTTCGTGCGCAGCTCGCCGTACAATGGCTGCTCGATCAGCTGGCTGAGCACAGCGAGGCACAGCCAATTGTCGCCATCTTCCTTGCCGACCTGACAAAAGACCTCTGTGGCTGAGTTGGCTTCGGCCGCGTTGGGCGCCACGTACTGTCGCAGCGTGCGCCCCACCGGGACGATGCGCACGCGCCGGCGCGGGATGCGCTCGGGCGCGAGCGCGCTGCTCGCGGGCAGCGCGGCCGTCACCTTGGCGGTGATCGCCTCTGCGTCCGCTGCGTCCAGGTTGCCCGCGAAGAAGCACTCAAGGAGGCTCTCCGGGAGAAGAGCGCCTTGGAAGCGTCTCACGTCGTCGATGCTCGCCTTCGAGACGGCGGCCTGCTCGGACGGGTCGCAGATCTAGTCAGTGGCAACCAGAGTGGCACACAAGGCCAATCCGTGGCAATCAAGGACATCAGTGGCGATCACCTGCAGCTGCTCGATGGGATAACGCGGGGTCTCGAGCGCGAGCTGCCGGTAGTACGAGCACAGCCCGACAGGCTGGCGCTTCTCGAAGTTGGCGAGCTCCTGTTGCAGCGCCTCGCGCGTGCGCTCGAAGACGCTCGGCTCGAGCGCGGCCGTCTTCACCTGCGCCGCCACGTACTGGAGCAGCTCGGGCAGGCGCGAGCTGTACCCGCTCGCTGTCAGGAAGAGTCCGTTGTACTCGGCGCCTACGCCCGCCCCGAGACCCGCGAGGCCCGCTTGGTAGGTCGACTCCTGCAGCGTGTCGCCGAGTGTCGACTGGAAGAGCTGAGCGGTGATCGACGCCTCCGCCGATGCATAGAGGAGCGGTGAGCGGAAGAGGAAGAAGGCGAACGCGCGCGGCCGCTTGAACGTCGCATCCTGCAGAAAGTGGAGAGTGAGCCCAGGCCGGTTGGCAAGCACCGTCGGCGCCACCTCAGGGCGCGCCGGCTGGATGCACGCCGCCCTGGCGCCGCCGCATTTGAGCGCAAAGTCGGTCGGGATGAATGGGTTGGGGAGCGGCGGGCGGAGCTCGGCGGGCGAGATCGTGGCCTCCCAAGCCTCCACCTCGCGCGTGAGCGGCAGCGTGGCGTACTTGGTGCCGTAGATGGGCTCGGTCAGGCTTGCGGGCACCTCGAGCTGCTTGGCGACGAGCGTGATCAGCGCGTTGCGCGGCTGGCGTGTCCAGTCCAGCATGAAGGCCGCGCCCACTTCCGTGCCTGACCCGACCAGGTTGGGACCGCTGATCCAACGGTCGGGCTCGAAAAAGGGCAGGCTGCCGCTGATGTCGGTGGCGAAGTCGCTCGGGCGCGAGGGCTCTGCATACTCGAAGCCCGTCCGCGCCATCGTGCGGTACTCTTCCACTACGTACGGCGGCACGCCCGCCTCGCTCAGGGTACGCAGGTACGCGAAGAGCAGGCCGCTCACGTCACGCCACTTGGTCAGGCCGAGGGGCGTGAGGTCGATGGAGACCGAGAGGATGACGAAGGCGCGCGAGAACTCCTCGACGTTCGCATCGAGCCCGTTGGCGAGCCCCTTGCGCTTGAGCAGCGGCAGCAGCCCGCCCGGCCCGCGGTTGCGCACGAGCAGCGACCACACGCCCTCCGGCTTTGCGTCCAGCCACTCGTTCAGGTTGGTCACCGGAAGGCACCATGCGACCTTGAGCTCGCGCATCTCCTTGACGGGCACCATGAGCGTCGCCCTCGGCGGCTCGCGCGCCGGGTTGAACGGCAGCGGCAGCCCGTCGTACGCGCTTGAGGCGCCTGGCAGAGCAGGGCGCGCCGCGGGCACCGCCGCAAAGTGGCGCAACGCGAGGCTCTGGAGCTCATCGAGGGGTTGCGGACCGACGAGCGCGAGCGACATCTGGTCGGCCTGGTAGAAGCGCCGATGGAAGCTGAGCAGCGCGTCGCGTGTCGCGTCGTCGCCATCGTGCAGCGTGCGTCGGTTGCCCGTGCTGAACTTGGAGTACGGGTGGTTCGGGTCCGCGCGTAGCTTGAACAGCTCCTCGTACCGCCAAAAGTCCGACTGCAGGTTCTTCGAGTGCTCGGACTCGATGGCACTCACTTCGCGGCCGGTGGCCGCCGGCGTGAATAGCGGCGCAGTGAAGAAGCCAGCGAAGCGCTCGAGCGCGCCGGGCAGCCCCGAGCCCTGCACGTCGAAGAAGTAGTTGGTGTCCTCGCTCGCAGTGTATGCATTATTGGAGCCACCGTAGTTGGCGATGTACTGCTCAAACCCACCCTCTTCAGGGAAGGCTTTGGTGCCGAGAAAGAGCATGTGCTCGCAAAAGTGGGCAAGCCCGGGCAGCGAGGGGGGGTCACTCATGGAGCCGACCAGAACGTCCATCGACGCGGCACCCTTGGCGGCGTCCGGGTCCGAGGCGAGGAGCACGCGCAGGCCGTTGGCGAGCACGAGGCCGCGAAAGCTACGGCGGTCGAGTGCCGCTTTGGCGACCGAGTAGACGAGCGTTCCTGGCGGCCCGGCGGCCGCAACAGCGCCGCCAGCACGCAGCACAGTCGGTGCGGCCGGAATCGTCGCCGTGAGGCCAAGGATTGCGGTGATAATGGCACGGCGTGTCACGGCATTCGAGGCCGCGGCGGAGGAGCCGGAGGCGGTTGTGGAAGACGCTGCGCGCCAGCCCACAGGAGGCAAGAGGCGCTGAGTTCGCACCCGCATCGACGACGATCGGACGCCGAAAATTCGTCAAAAGTTTGCGCGCGCTGGCGCGGCATCACTCAATGTCGCTGCGAGAAAGCATCTGTAAATGTAAACAAAAAGCTCCTGCCATTCGGACGGCGGTCAAGTTTGAAATTGTCCGAGATCCGAAGAGATATGAGACTCGTGTCCAAAAAAACCGAGGAAACGAATCCAAAATGGGTGGGCTCTGGCGCGGTCGGCACCGTCCATGGGGGCGACACCCAACATAGAGCCGCTGAGCATCACCGTCGCGTCAGTGCTCGCTGCGCGCAACTACTTTGAGGTAATTGGCCTCGAGCCGTCGCGGTGCTGCGGCACCGAGCTCAAGAGCGCTTACAAGAAGACGGCGCTCAAGGTGCATCCCGATAAGTGCGAAGATTCTCGCGCGATTGAGGCCTTCCGCCGGCTGCAGGAGGCGTTCAAGGTCCTATCGGATCCGATGCTCCACGCGCGCTACACGCAGCACCTCGCGTCCGCGGAGACGCGCGCGGCCGCCGGCCGCGCCCACGCCCGGAGCGCGGCATATGCGCAGCGCGCCAAGATGAGCAAGGACGAGCTCGAGCGGCAAGTGCGCGAGATGATGGCGCGGCAGAGCAAGCAGCAGCCGATGGCAAGCAGTGAAGCAGCGCGCAAGGCCGCCGAGCAGCGCGTGGCACGCGAGCGCGAGCGGCAGCAGCGCCTCGAGAGGGAGGAGAAGCAGCGGCAGCAGGATGCGATGAAGCGGCGAGCAGAGGCGGAGAAGGCGCTGAACTCGGCGCGTAACCGCACGCCGCGCACGCCGAAGCCCAAGGCCGAGGAGGTGCTCGACCCGGAGGCCATCAGGGTCGCCAAGGAGCGCGAGAGGCGGCGCGCGGCTTCGATGGGTTTCCTGTCCGACCAGATGGGGTGGGCACGCGCCACGAGCCGCGAGGATGCGGGCAGCGCACGCGGCAGCGGCCGGCAGGGCTCGACCCGACGCAGCAGCAGCCCCGGCAGCGACTCGGAGCGCAGCCCGGGCAGGCAACGGCCGAGCTCCGCGCGCAGCCCCGTCGCAGAATCGCCATTTGGCGAGCTGCGCTCCCTGCGCCGTGCGCAAACCGAGCGCGCACTCAACCGGCCGGTGCCGGCGTCATCCTACCTGCCGCGGTTCATGCACGCGAAGCCGACAAGTACGGTGACGGTGTCGGCGACCGTGTGCCAGCAGATATGAGGCGACCGGCGGGCCGATCACCAGGTAGGAGCCGCGCAGCCGCGGCAAGCGCGGCAGCAGCAGCAGCGGCGGCGCCCGGCGGGCGACGCCGAGATGGATCGAGATTGATTAGGTACAGGGCCACATCAGAGCCACGAAACTTCGGCATGGGCAGGAACGTATCATGGCACTGGTCATGGGCATGATGGTTTGCGTGAGGTCGTGGGGAGGCCGATGCAGGCGGCGGCACAGCGAAATCGCAAAGGTGGTGAGCGTCACTGGGGTGCATATGTCATCAGATTCGTGGTCGAGATCGGACCTGGCCCACATGTAAAGATGGGTGCACGTTGATGGGGCCGGTGTCTTGCTCTTGGAGTATCAGCTGCGATTGCGCGGTGTGGTGCGATTTATAACTTACCGCACATATTTAATAATTAAATTATTAACATTTAATCCCGGATATTTGATATTACTTACCGCACTCGAGCCTCATCGGCTCATGCTAACAAAAGACAAAACGACACATTCCGTTCGATTTAAATATGCTACGACTGTGTTTCATTTTGCTTCGAGTTGGAGTTCGCCTCTGGCGTACTCGCTTCCGCCGGGGCGCGCGCACACCCGCGTCGCAGAGCTCACAAAATCCTCAATACTCGGGCACCCACTCGCCCCTGTGGCGCAAGTATGCAGGCGGATCGACGGCGGCATCGATAAACGGCCCCGCTCCTCCGCCAAGGCCACTCAGAGTACTCCCTAGCTTGCTCCTTGTTGCCTTCAACCCCTCACACTCGGCCCACAGCGTGGCGGGGGCCGGGCTGCTAGGGAGCATCAATGCTGCCGCTCCGCCCGGCATTTGAAGGATCAGGTCGACTGCCTCGCACCGTGACGCGCCACGCAAGTCGAGGCGCGCCGCCACGAGGGGTGTACTGCTGCTCCTCGCGCCACCGCCGTACACAGCGCGGATCGCTTCGCGTACTTGAAGGGAGCCGTTGAGATGCAGCCACAGACGCGAAAACCCCGACGGGGCTGGATGGAACCAGCTGTGGTCGGCCGCCCCCGGCAGCACTGACCGGTACGCGGAGCCCACAGGCGATGCGGCCACAGGGTACGTCGTCTCGAGCACTGCGGTTGAGTTGCGAAACTGGTACCGGTACACGTGGCCGCCCACGGTGCGCGCACTGGCGCGGCTGTGGAACTTAAAGACGAAGGAGCGATACATGAGCTCGAGGAAGAGGACGTCGCCGCGTACGCAATGCTTGTACAGGTCGGCTGGCATGAGGAGGCTCAGCAGGACGGCGTCGGCAAAGGGGGCACGCCACGTGCCCTCGAGATGATTCCACAGCTCGGCAAAGATACTCGCATTGAGGACGAGGAGAGGGTCGTCGGCAATGTCGCTGTCCGGTGCCGGCAGCAGCTCCTCCTTAGTGATCAGCTCCTCCCACGCCTGCCAGTCGCGTCCGATTGCCATGCGCGGGCCGTGGGCCTCCCACGCCCCGATTTTCAACAGCTTGCTCACCCACGGATGCATCGAGCAGTAGGAGCGTGCTCGCGCATGCGTGTCGACGTGCGGCGAGCGCTCGATGTCGAGAGTCGGCGAGCGGCCGCGGTGGTCGGCGTACCAGAGCGTGTTGCTGCTCTGAATGATGGCGCTCACGCTCACGTCTTTCCACACGAAGCCGTCCGCATCCGTAACCAGCACGTGAGATGCTCGCATTTCGTCTACGGCGATCGAGGCGCCATACGCACGCTTGATGGTGCGCCAGATGGCACCATAGCGCAAAAGATCTTCGACACTTGCAAAGGGCCGCGGTGCAAGGCAGCCAATGGCCTCGGGCATGCGGTGTACGTCTGCGAAGCTCGCGTTGGAACTGCGCTCGCGAAGGGCAGTGGCAAACGAACGCAGGAGCACCCCACCAACTTGCGGCTTGAGCGCTGCAAGCTCCGCATCATCGGTGGCCAGCAAGAGCACGCGTGCAGTTGCGTACAGTTCGGGAGCGTTGGTGATTAGCGAAGTTAGCAGCTGGATCGTCGGGCGAACGTCTACCTGGCGATCGCCTGCTGGCGGCCGAGTTGAGATGACTATTGCAAGTGCGGCAGCACCTCCATGATGGCGCACGCGCAGTGGCTGTCCTACGGGTGTGGGTGCGCACCTTTGTGCTACGAAAGTCTCAGCTTGCTGCGACATGTGTAGAATGCGTGAGCGAGCTCGGCGGCGACGCACGGTGGGCATGCATTGGAGTGGTTCGATTTGTCAAGTCTACAATTCTCCGAGGACACGTATGACAGCACTTATGACGTGACACCTCTAGGAAGATCATCTCCGCCAACACCCTTCCACCACAGCTGGCTTCCGGAGCACATTCGATAGTGACTTTGACTTGACTTCAAGTTGCAGAACGCTACGCGGCCTAAATAGGCAAGTCAAATAGGAATTCACTGTTGGAGTCAAATCGGCATTGGTAGGCACCCTCATACTCCGAGTCCGCTGTCGTCTCACTCGTTAACTAACTATGAAAAACTTTGAAATGCATGCAACCATGAAAATTGATGGGTTGGGTGCCTTGACCGGACCTCGCCGCCAACTGCGAATGATCGCCCATGAGAGCCTGCATCGCTTGGATTTCGCGGTGGAGCACTTGGCTGGAGCCTGGTCGCTGCGCAACGCGTGCGTTGTCTACCAAGCTCATGGCCGCCAATTGAGCGCCCAGTTCGTGAGCTTTGAAGGCCGCACAGCACACATCCTGGCATTCTCAGAATACCGCTTCAGCTTTGTGCGTGTTTCGAATGTGCGAGCTGCGCGGAGCTCCGAGCGCGAGCGATACCGCCGCAGGTGTGCCGCACGATCGTTGGGAATCGCCGCTCCGCTCCTGCAAAACAATCTCTTCCATGCCCTCTACCATGCAGTGCCTCTTCATTCAGACACAATCGGTCGCTCGGCGCTTGTAGAGGCGGCCACGTTCATCCCGCTGCTTGCGCACAAGGCCAGGATGCTTCCGAACTTAACATCTTCTTTTGAGTGGCGTGCATGGGAGCTGACGCTTCGTGCCTTGACGGCACGGACTGCATCGCAGATCGCGGCTGACGTGCGGAATCTGCTGCGCAACGAATGCACATGCTTCGACCTTGTTCTCGGATCGACTGGAGCCTTTGGGCCTGCGGCATCGAACGCAGCGCCTGCCATTCGCGCCTTTCGGGACGCTGCGGTGGCGCACGCTCGGGTCAGTTTGGGTCAGTTTGGGCAGTTTGGGAGCTCCCAGGGAGCTCGGGTCAGTTTGGGCAGCGCGCTCCCTGCCGCATGGGCACCACGACTCTCCTCCCGGTCTCCGCCGTTTGTCTTCATTTGTCGATCGCAGACCCGCGTCCTCGTCAACCAAGATGAGCTTGTGGGCTTCCTTGGACCTGAGGTGGTGCAATCGGTGCAGATTGAGAGTTTGCCGCTCAGCCAGCAACTGACGCTCATTGCTGGAGCGAGTGGCATGGTGGGGGCGCATGGGCAAGCGATGGCGCTGCTCGTGTTCCTTCCTGCAGACTCTCGGCCCACAGCCGTCATCGAGGTGCTTCCACCCCCACCGGAAACCGAGTCCGGCTTGCAGGTGAAGCCACCATACTGGCAGCTCTACTCGTCCTTGAGCCACGCCATGGGAAACACGCACGTGCAATTCAGCGCAGCGCTTGCACCGCCGTGCTCGCGCTTCACTCATGTCGTAAACAAGGCGTTGGCGCCGCCAGATCGCATGCTGAGGTGCAACCTCTCGCTCGTAGGACACACTCGTCGGGAATTCCTCAGAAAGGTCCGTAGGCTTCATTATAGGCTTCACGCGAGCACGGCCAGCCTCAGTTAAGCTGACATGAGCCTCAAGATGAGCTACTCTCGGTCCCTCACTGCTCACACCTACTACAGTGGCCGAGCCGCGCTGGGGGTACCGAGTGTAAGGTGTCGCTGAGACTTGCAGAACCGGCTCCGACGTGCTGACTGTGTGACTCGGTGACCCCACAACTCCCCACCGTCTGAGCTCTAATGACCATTAGGGTTTGTGGGGTCCCATGATTTCGCAGGTGGGTGTGTGAAATCACAGGAACCTATGAATTCACGCCTACCCGCGATTTCACAGGGGAGTGCGATTTCACACTAAGGCCTGTGATTTCACAGGAGGGTGTGATTTCACGCCCGGGGGTGTGATTTCGCAGGGGGCTGTGATTTCACGCCCAGGGGTGTGATTTCGCGGGGGGCTGTGATTTCACGCCCGGGGGTGTGATTTCGCAGGGGGCTGTGATTTCGCGTCCGGGGGCGTGATTTCACAGGGGGCCGTGATTTCACCCCCGGGGGTGTGATTTCATGGCTTCTCGAAATCACACCCCCCCCTGTGATTTCACACACTTCTGTGATTTCACACCCCAACCTACGAAAACGCACCCTACTGACGAATCGCATGGACCTCTGTCCGGCGGGGGTTTAAGTTAAAGTTATCTACTGGAGCGCCTTTTGCACCATGGAAGAAAATGGACATGTAGACTAGGGAGGGATTATATCACACATACCTTGATTTCAAACTGAGTGGTAGCCGATCAATTGATCATCAGTACCGTACGACACGTAACTCAATCGCGCCAAGCATATCGCCGCAACAACAACTGGGCTGCACCTCGAAATGAACGTCTTTACCAGTCTCACAGACCCACCTCCGAGGACGCGGAGGTGAATCTCACAGACCCACCTCCGAGGACGCGGAGGTGAACATTGTTTTGTAGGCGCTGCTCACATCGAAGCGGGCGGGCGGAGCGGCCTCCGTGTGCCAGCGCTTGGAACCTTGCGACCCAAACCACGGCGTGCCTGGATTGTACGTCTCCTTTTTGCTTGCCAGCTCCGAGTAGCGCGGGCCCGTGGCGGCGGACGCCACTTTGCCGCGCTGCAGATACGCCGGGCCAATGATGCGCTCGCGGCCTGTGGCTTCAAAAAAGGATCCCACTGGGGCGTTGTATGCGCCAGTGTGCGACATATTGCCTGCGGTGAAGCGATCACCGATCTCACCGATCGTGCCACCAGGCTTATGCAGCAGGTGAGCATAGGGCCCGTTCGGCGAAGCCATGAGCTCCTGTCCGCCAGTCATCGAGCGCGTCTGGACCGGCATGACTCCAGGTGGTGGCCTACCTTTTCGTACATGTATTTGGGGAACTTCTGGAAACTTCCAGAGCAAAAATTTTGAGGACTTGGTTCAGGAGGGGTAAAGAAGTGTCCTCTTTGCGCCGCTCGCTCGCTCTTCACGTGTCGCTGGAAAAAAGGAGCGTGTGAACCTGTGAAGGCTCGGAAAAAAATGGCCGATGACCTCGTGGCCTGGCTGGCCGCACACGGTGGCAGCCTCCTCGACGACAATCTTCAAATAGGCGGAGAGCCGCGCGGCGTATACGCTCGCTCGCCCATTGCTGCGGGCGATGTGCTGCTCTCCGTGCCCGCAGCTTTGCTACTCACCGCCGGCGCTGCCGCACGAGCCTCTGCCACTTCGGAGACCAACGCCATCATCCTCATGCTCCTTGGAGAGCGCACCCGCGGCAGCCAGTCTACTTGGGCGCCATGGATCGCTGCACTGCCCGGTTTCGACTCCTTCAAAGCGTGTCTACCTTTGCTCTGGGACGAGGCGCACATTGCCGACCTCCTTCGCTGTCCAGCAGCAATCGTCCGTGCTCGTCTGCAGCGCACCAGGGTCCTTGCTCTCTTCGACGAACTGGTCGCACCGAGACCCAGCTGGGACGATTACCGGTGGGCGTATGCAATTGTCGAGAGCCGCGCCCTTTATCTGGAGGAGGCGTCGCTCGGTGCCGAGCGTCTGTGTATCGCACCGATGGGCGACATGTTTAATCACCACGCTTCGGACCCTTCGGTGATGGCTTCGTATGACATTGGCAGCGGCGCCTTCGTCTTCGTGGCCTCCCGCGCCGCCGCGGCCGGGGAGGAGCTGTGCCTGCAGTACGGCGCTCATGACAACACGACGCTGCTCCTGAGCTACGGCTTCGTCCTAGGCAAGAATCCACACGAGCGCAGCCCGCTCTGCTCGACGGAGGTGCCGGCCCTGAGCGAAGCGGACGCCGAGTGGCTGTGCGAGAACGACCTGGGCGATACGCACGAGCACGACCCGGAGCTCGCGGGCACATCATCGTACTGCCTCACGCCCGAGGGTGCGAGCTTCAACTTGCACGCGGCGCTCCGTCTCCATCATGCGACTGCAACGCAGCGCAGCACGGGCGCGTGCTTCAGCATCCTAGAGGGCGAACCCGTGAGCGTGGAGAATGAGCAACTTGTGTGGCAGTCGATCCAGCAGCTGGCCACGAGCCGTATCGAAGCCCTCGCTGGTGCGCCAGTACCCAAGGCCGTGGACCCCAAACTTGACGAACCGGACCCCAAACTTGACGGGCAGGTCACGGCGGCTCGATGGCGAGCGGCCCAGATGAGTCTCCTCACAGCTGCTCGTACGTGCGCCGATAAGTCGCTTCGAAAGCTTGGTCGGGCGGCGCCCAAGTCTCCAGCAGCGGAGAGGGAGGCTTCGGCGGCGGCGCGACGTCAAGCTCGAGGTCGGCGGTCCTCTAAGCGCGCTCGAGAGTGCAGTGACGTGTAACGGTACATGTAGCTTGTAGCGGAGCGTGTGCAGAGATGATCTAGAACGTCAACTTGCAGACTTGTGTATTTGCGGTTGATCGAAGTTTGTCATGCGTTCGGCGCCGGCGGTCCCTTTGCCGTTTCCGTTCGTTTTTGAGCGTCATTGAAACGAGAAGCGACGAAATAACGGTATTCGGTCAGCGTTCGGGAGTGACTCATCATTCCGATACCATGGTCATGCCGCCCTCCGTACTGTATACAGCAGCAAGCCGTCGTCCCACGTTGATGCGAGCCACCACTGAAACCGCACATGCAGGGGCTGCGAGGCACTCACCTGGCGCACGATTTCCTCGGGCAGGGGCTGCCGCTCTACAGCCAGGCCGAGGCGCGCGCAGCGCCTCTCGAATCGAAAGAGCGCCGGATCAAAGGTCACGCCGCCAATGTGCTGCACACCCGCCGACCCCGCGAGCGCGCTCACCGCGCCGCCAGCGCACCTGTTAGTCAAGACCAGGTGAATGCTGAGCTTCGGGTTGACGGCCAGGAGGGCCGACAGCGTAGCCTCGAGGCCGTCATGGTCATCATCGTCTGTCAAAGGCGAGCCCTCGAAGACGGGCGCGCTCACGAGGTCCGCGCCGATGACATGCGTCAGACTAGCGGCATCCATGGGGAGACGCTTCACGGCTGAGAGCCCGCCCGCCGCATTCCACTTGCAGAATTTGAGAGGTAACTCTTCGTTGCTCGCGTGGGCCGCATTATGCTTCGCGTTGGCGAGTGCCGCATCACACACGTCGGAAGCGATAAATTGGGACGGCGCGCGTCCTCTTGCAACTGCGCACTGCTGCGCGGATAGAGCGCAACCAATAGAGGTCAAGCCGACACCTGATCCCACCTCGAGTACCGTCGCGTCCGTCAGTGGCACGCCGCCTGCGATCACCCACTGCAGCAGCGCCCGCCCTGCAGGCCAATCTACACAGCCCTGCCCAATTTCAGAAGCGCCGGCACGCACCTTTGAGCGGATGGAGACGCTGACGCTTATGTCAGGAGGGGCAGCGATGCGGTGGCACGTGGTCTTCCACTGGCGAAGGTGCAGCTTGTCGTCGGCGATGGCGAAAGTGAGAGCGCTCACGCCGCTTACGTATGCAACGACCGCCGTCGATGGAAGGCGCTTTCGGAGGGTGCTCCACGACATGCCGTCCCGTGCGCGGGGTTGCGAGCACACGTGCGAGTTTGCTTTCCACGCGTGGCCCTAAAGAAGGGTGCTTGAACTTTCCGGTCTCCACCAACAAAAATCTGAAATGCATTGAACGCGTGCTCGAACCGAACACTCGAAACACAAATCTGCGTCACGTGGGTCCCGCTATGAACAGCCAATTCACATCCTTGGACGGCGAGCAGGGGCGGAATGTTTTCTTTCCAATCGCACGTGCCGCCGCCGCCGCCTCCGGAGCCTGGCTCGCTTCTGGATCATGTGGCTCGTGCGAAACGCCAGATGGCTGAGGCTGCGGCACGTGCGTACATATGGATCGCTCATCAGTCTCCATGGGTAGCCTCACGCATTGATGATACCGTGGCCATTGCGAGCGAAATGGAGAGGCGTGGGTGTACCAATCATCTCAATTTCAATGACTTCAATACGAGCCTGCTGCGGCCGCTGATGCAGGGCCTACCCGGTCTCGTGCGCTCGGTGAGGGCCACGGCAACGTGTCGACCAAATCAGGACATCATAGCTGCCTTTGAGATGTGGAACGTTCTGTGCTTCTGGCTCGCCGTGGCCATCATGCTGCTCAACCTGCTCTTGCCGTTTGGTGGAGCGCTGGGAGACCTCATCGGCGTTACGTTCCGCTACCTCGCGGCGTACACGCTTCACTTTGCGTTCGTGCGCGTCCCCACGCGCCGTTGGATGCTGATAGCTCTCATACTGCTCGCGCTGTACACGAGCATGTGCATCTTAGCCGTCTTTACCGTGCTGTTTCTCGTCACGGCGGTCACCTCCTTTGTGAGCGCCACCGCCAACGGCCTCCTCCTCTTCTACTCGTATCAGATCTACATGAGCCTCGAGGATGGCGCGGGTGCCACGATGGACATGCTCTGAGAGATTGAGACGAGAGTGCCGGGTGTATGCTCGGTGTGGCTTGGCCCCTGGTGGTTGGGCGACTCTGTATACGTATCTATGAAAGCCAAGACGTATTCGACACCCATTTCACACTGCTCGCTCTTCTTCACTCGTGAAGCCGACGTGAAGACGCGCGATCTCCGACATCGGAACCGTCCGCGCACTGGATCGCGAACTCGTCCGCGCGCGCGTCGTCCGCGGGGGCGGAGGTGGATAGACAGACGCTCATTGTGCTAACTAGGATGCCGCGTCGGAACAGCGGCCTCGACCCATTTGGCGCTGCAAGCCATACAACGGCAGTCCGTGCGCCTCGCCGTGGCCTCGGGTACCTATTTTGCTGCGGTCGTCCGACGCGCGGCCTCGATGAGGACGTGAGTCCACCACTTTTGCGATCAAGAGTGCACAACCTGTGGCGTGAACAGCCTTACTCGAGCAGCAGCAGCGAGTTCTTTGTCATAGACGCCTCCTGGCAAGGCCACTTGCAAGCGAGCAGCGACGATGGTGCGGAGAGCAGCTGCCAGGGCAGCCAACCGCTCAACACATTCGAGTGGTCAGCGTTGCCTCCGCACGTACGCTTTTCAGCGCCGCTGATCCGTGCCCACGAGGCCGGCTCTGAATTCGACGACAGCCCCGCGCCCAGCGTGTGGGTGCATGACATCTTCGTCTCCAAGGAAACCATTTTCGACCAGGTGAGCCGGGATTGGGCCGAGTATGACAAGTGGCACGCAGCCAGGCGAGCAGCACTCATGGATGCCAAGTGCCAGGCCACAGCGGCCGAGGTGGGTGCAGCGACCGTCTCCACGGCAGCCAGCGGAAGCAGCAGTGTCAGTATTCCCAACGGGGCCAGCAGCAGCGGTTTCGGAGCCAGTGCCAGCGGCGGTAGCGGCGGCAGCAGCAGCAGCAGTGGCATCAGCAGCAGCAGTGGCATCAGCAGCCCTTGGCGCTTCCGACCGCTGCTATCGAGCGTACGATGGACGCCCCCGCCGCTGCCGTCCAGGGGCTCCTTGGCCAGCCTCGTCAATCGTAGCAGTGAAGGCGGTGGTGGCGGCGCTGGCAGCCGCGGCGGCCATACTGCTGGCGAGAGCATCGGAGCATCTGCGGGTGGCGCGACCGATGCAGCAGCCATGAGCGCACACGAGGGCGGCGGCTCACGAGAGGTAGCAGCGTCCAGCTCGAACACGTCCGCCGCCCAGGACGGCGCGGTGGGCGTGGCAACGCGTGCTGCCGCTGCTGCCGCTGCTTGCGCAGGGAGTCAGAGCGCGCCCGAGAATAGCGCCAGCAACAATGATACGAGCCTGTCCGAGGGCGATAGCTTGCTTCAGCGCTTGGGTGACTTCTTCAGCTTCGGAAGCAACAGCTTCCGCAGTGACCCTCCCCGAAGCACAGAAGATCTGGGAGGTGCTCTAGTGGCGGCGCAGCTGGCGGCGCAGCAGGCGGAGCAAGAGGCGGCGGAGGTCGACTTAGTTGTCGCAGGCATCATCACGGCGGCCGCGAGAAGCGCCGTACGCTCTCACCAAGGGAGTAAGGAGGCGGCGATGGCCTGCCGTGCCGTGTCCACCGCAGACATGGCGCAAAGCGCGCCTGGCGGCGGTCTGGGCGACGCCGACTTGGCGCTGCAGCAGGCGGAAGGCACCTCTGCCGGAGCGGAAGGCACCTCTGCCGGAGGGGCCTCGTGCGAGGCGATCTCGCGATGGATCTCGCGAGGCCATCTCGCGCTGCCGGCAGGCGTGCAGCCTGCGCTCACCGCGTGATGCACCTAAGAAAAGTGAAGCTTTCATGAGCGCCTCAGTGACGAGAGCACGAGACGAGAGTGCGCACGTACGGCTGGGGGCCGCCACTGGGGACTGGGCGCCGCCCCCCCAGAGTGATGCATCGACGTCACGGATTCGTATGTTTATAGTCTTAGAGATTAGACCCTTAGAACATTATATGAGACCGGCGCGGGGGCTTTCGCTGTTGGCCATCGGTGGATGGACGAATGCGACTCGACACTCGACTCGCAGCGCGGTACCGCGTACGGTAGTATCTAGCGCCGCGGGCCGCGCTCATCGCGACTTTCCCCCCTCGCGCCGTCACAGCGATTTCAGCGTGTACAGGCAACTCCAGCCCAGAGCCCCCTACTCGCCCGCCCGTGGTCCCCGTTATTGCATCTGATCACTGATGCACTGCCCACTGCGGCCCTTCAGAATGAATCGACGCGCGGCTAAGGAGCAGTTCGAGGCACGTCTTCCATGAGCTCTTCATGTCCCACCCCTATCCGTGGCGAACCTATCCATCGACGCGATTGCCTACAGCTCACGTAGTTGAGAAGCCCTCCGAGAGATGCCGGAGATGCCCCATCCCACTGTCTGTGCAGGGGCGACTCGTTTAGTGTGGCATCTTCGCCTGTTCGCCTCACCGCGGGCTGGCACCCGGCCGAGCATACTTGACGCCGCCCAGCTTGTACGGGCCCGTGTGCGTGGCTGTCATCGCGTCGAAGACCGTCGAGGGCATCACCATCTGGGTGGCCAGCCCGTCGATGAACTCTGGCAGGTCGAGCCGCCCGTCCCGATTCTCGTCCATCGAATCGAAAAGCTCGTTGAGGGTCCCCTCTTTGGCTTTCACGTTGATCCGCTTGAGGGCCAGGGCGAGCTCGTCGCGCGAGAGTCGGCCAGAGCCGTCCGCGTCGATCTGCTCAAACGTCTTGGCGGCTTTGAGTCGCCTCGCCTCTGACCACGACGCGGTGCGCGCCTTCTCAACGTCGCTGCAGAAGGTCTTCCAGTTGAACTTGCCGTCGCCGGTCACGTACTTGAACTGCAGTCAGCACGTACATGCACGCGTGAATCAAGGATGGCACACAGGGACATCATGTCGGGTCTGGCGTTGTTGCGTCATGGCTGATGCGGGGGCAAGGGCAGTCTATAAGTGGCGATCCCCTTTGTGCATTGTGATCCCTCACGCACCAGTGCATCGTTGAGTTGCTCCTTGGTGAGTTCCATGCCACCCGCCTTGAGCGTGCAGCCGACCATATGCCGTGAGATACAACCCTCGAGCCGCGGGTCGATGCGAATGAAGGCGTCGCGCATACGTACCATCTGATTGTGCAGCTCCTCTTTGACGAGCTCATTCTGTGAGGGGATGCCAGAAGCTAGCGCCTTCTTCGCCTGGCCGCGCGGCGAGTTGAGGATGGCCCACGCTGTGAGCGTCTCGCGCGTCGCCGCCCGGCTCTGATTCGCGCCGGCGACCCGGGAGAGGCGAGGGGATTGGACCAGTGGGCCGGTCTGCATTTGTATTGCAATTTGTGTCAAGACATCAACGAACGTTCAGCGATTTCTGTTGATTTGTAACGATCTGCGATGCATGCATCGCTCGTCGCTGTCACCGAAAGACTCTGGCCGGTCGGTACATGTACACGAGTACGCGGTGCGGGGTGCGGACCGGTCGAGCACCGGATGAGCCAAAAGTCCATTTACATTGTATCAATTCCTCTGTCGCACAGATATAAATTGAGTACGAGTACATGTACATGAACAGCTCGAAAGTGAATGAGCTCGTGCACAGATGACCGGATCGAGGTCCTTGTCGCGTTCCACCCAACGGCTACATTGTATAGGATTCCTTGTCTGATAAGACACCTATAAAAACTGGCCGCCATTCAGGAGGACTCGCTTCTGTCATCTCCGCCCACTCCCTTCCACCACTGCTGGCCTCCGGAGCACATTCGATAGGCTTCCGTACGGTTGTCTGTTGTTTATGTATAGACTTGACTTGACTTGCTTTGGTTTGCGCGCTTCGCTACCGGCGATCACATGTTGAATCAGCTTATCATGGCACTGTCATTCACGCAGCCACCATTTGCCGTGCGGCGGTCGCTTCCGCTGCCCCCTCGTAGCAACGAGCCCAGCGCCGGGGTTTTCGGCGCAGCAGCGGCTGCTCTGCTCTTGGGCACCGCCGTTGTCACAGGTGACCGCAATGTGTCAACGAAGGCACCCGTGGCGGACACTTCGAGCTTCCCAGACGACTCGGTGGTCGACAAGATCAGTGCTCGGATGGTATCGCTCGATAAAATTTCGCTCGATACGATTTCGCTCAGCGTGGCTCCGAAGCCCAGCACCGTTGCCAACATGGCGCCCTCCCTGCCATCGCCGGCGCTCCCATCGCCACCGCCTACGATGGATGGCAGTTTGCTCGAGGAGCGGCTTGCCGTCATACTGGACGTTCGCGAAAGGGTCGTGGCGGCGCTGCGCGAGACGACCGAGACGAATACCAAGCTACGCGCGGAACTCGAGAGCTTGTACGCTCAGAATGCGGGACTGAGCTACACCGTCGACTCACGCGTCTTTGTGGGACTCAAGCAGGCTGTCAAGGCCCTGCGCAGGTCGAGCGCCACGGGTGCGGAGCAGGCCTCTGCGGCCAAGCAGGCCTTCTAACGCCACGCATAAAAAAAGGACTAGGAAGCTGCGTCTATCGAGTATCAGACGCCGCAGTCTCGCCCGCTTGAGCCCAGCGGGTTCGCCATGTCGCGGCGCTGCCTCAGTCGTTGGACGTTGGTCGGGCGGCCTTGCGCGTGTTACATACAACTAACTTATCCACCCTTAAACATCAACACATAAACACAGTGCCTATCGTCTCGATACGTTGGGTGTTCAAAATTGTGTTTCCCCTCCCACGCCTCCCTCCCTTCCCGCGCTCCGACCGATTTACGATTTACTGCATGTGGATGCGCAGCACGCAGCCTGGTGCGGAGAGCGTGTGGGTGCCGGGGGCGGAGAGCTGAAGACGCTGGCCCTGATGCTCCACGACGGCCGTGCGGAGAGGCGCTTGCGCTCCGCGGCTGCAGGGCTGACACGGGTTGACACGTGTGCCCCAGGTTGACACGCCTCGCAATGCCCGCGCCGCACTGGGGTGGAAGGCAATGTCGACCTTGCCTGCAGCCAGCGTGATCACCCGAGCATCGAGCGGTCCGACGGCGCCCCCTCGTATGTACTCCGAGGTCGCTATCTCCGAGGTCGCCTGAATCCCAATGCTCCTTGTGCTGCGTCTCGGCACGGGCGCCTGCGCAGTGTCTGATGACGAGGTGCCACGAGGTGTGGGCGCGAGATCGCTCAAATGCGCACCTTCCTGGTGGCCGCCGTCATCGTCGCTGCTGCTGCTGCGGTCGCCGCCGGCACCGGCGTCACGGCTGCTGCTGCTGCTGCTGCTGCTGCTCTTGCTCCGGCTGCGAGCAACAGCCAAATCGTTCGTCAAACCGACGGCTGCGCCCTCATGGGCTGTAACCGTCGTCTCTTCTTCCTCGGCTTCCGGGGTCCTGCTCCTGCTGCTGCTGCTGCTGCTGCTGCTGCTGCTACGGCGCAAGCCGATGGCCGAGGCAGCCGAGGACGACGTTGCGCAGGGCATCGCGTCAGAGGGAGTGGGTACAGTCGGAGCGCCGGCGGAGGTCACGGGCTGGTTCGCGGACGTCGTCGGCGCGCGAATGGTGAGGAGCTCCGTCCATGGCCTTCGTTTTCGAAGCTCGGCGGTCGCGGAGTGTGCACGGCCCGTTCGTTGGCGGCCGGCCTGTTCGAATGCATCGCTCTCTCGACTTGCCAAATTAGGAAGTTCCGCTCCCGAGGCACTGTGCCTTAGCGCGTCGGCGCCCCCTCCCAACTGCTGCATCGCCGCCGCAAGGACGGCGAGCTGCGCGTCGTCCATCGGGCGAGCATGCAGCGCCGCTGCAAGGGCATCCTCAAGTGCCGCAGCCCCCGCATCGAGCGCCGCCTGATGTTCAAGCTTGAGGCGCGTCACCTGTGGGGAGAGGGGCGGGGCGCTGTGGTGAGCCCTTGCATGCGCGGCTCCCGCATCGAGCGCCGCCTGATGTTCGAGCTTGAGGCGCGTCACCTCCGCCAATCAGAGGCAATCAGAGGCAATCAGAGGCAATTAACGAGACTCACCTCCGCCTCGTGGCGCTCCTTGAGCTCCTTGAGCTCCTGCTGACGTTCCCATTCGAGCTGTGCTCGTATCTCAGCCTCGGCGCTCGCTTGCGTGTGGGAGCGCTTCATCAATCGCACCGCCTCCGCCTCGATCTCTGCGTGGTCGAGCATCGCAGCCGCGCGGGCGGCGGCCACCTCCTCGTGGCGCTGGAGCATTGATTCGCCCTCGACCCGCGCGCGGTCGAGGGCCTCCTCCACCAGGTTGTGCCGCAGCTCCTCGAGCGTGCTTGCATGCGCAGCCGCATGCCGCATGGTCGACTCCTCAGCCATCCCTGATTTGGTCATCCCAGCGAGCGTGCTTCCTAATTTGGCACGCGCAGCCCCAGTTTGGGTGACCATGCTTCGCGGAATGACGAGGCCGCTCGCCGCCGCGACGGCGCCCAGTAGCGTTGGGGTTGACGAACCTCCGAGCCACTGCCGAGCAGAGGACGGCTGCGCTCCGGCCGAAAACCCTGTGGCGGTCGCCGTGTTGGGCGCCGTGATGGGCGCTTCCTCCCTCGCCTTCGCCCTTGCGAGGGCGTCGAATCCCGTCGGTCTCTGATTGGCATGTGATTGCCTCTGATCGCCTCTGATTGCAACGGCGTCGAATCCCGTCGGCCTCGCAGGCTGGCTACTAGTTTGGATAGCGGCTCTCAGGCCAGAGGGGCCTCCAGCGGCCGCCGCGGGCACAGCGCTGAGCACAGCGCCCATAGGTGCGGGTGCTGGTGCGCGCTCGTTCAATGGCGGCCGCCCTGGCAGAGCTTCAGCAGCCATCGAACGTGCGTCCTCGGCGGGCATCGTGCGCAGCACGATGAGGCTGAGGGCGGCCGACTCGCTGCTGCCACGTGAGTCGAGAGGACGGCGGGCCTCCCCTAGAACGTACTTGGCCAGCGCCGGGGAGAGCAGCTTGCCCGTTACTCCAATGATCGCATCACCCACACGGAGCTGGTGCTCGGGCGGGCTCGGCGCGCCCGCGGCTTCGCCGCCGCCGATTCGGAAGCGAGAGGGCGACCCGAGCGGCGCACCGGACCGAAAGGCACTCGTGTTGCGCATTGCATCTTCCCAAGGGAGAGTGGAGCCGTTGCTTGGGATGTCCGCCGCCTCTGAGTAGACGACGAGCAAGTCGCCCGCGAGGGGCATGCGCCGCTTCTCGAGGCACGAGGCGACCGACTCGTGCGAGTCCCGCCGAATCTGCAGGCCCTCGACAAGCGCCTCGGCCAGCCCGATTTCGACGCCGGCCAGGCTCGCCGAGGGTAGCGTGATGACTCTCGTGAAGGGCGTGTCGGCGTGCCCAAAGCCGCGAGCAGCCGATCCGGCGAGCTCGTTGGCGAGCAGCATGTGGACCGCCTTCCACGCTGCAAGGCCACCGTCTTCGCGCTCGAGTGAGCCTCGCCCGAGCAGGGCTGGGAGTAAGAGGCTGATCATCAGGGCGCTCCGAGGAGCGTCGCTAGCCGAAGGCGCGACGAGGGTGAAGAAGCTCTCGAGAAGGTGCGCCTTGAGCGGCGTGACGGAGCGCATCACACCGGAGACGCGCGTCTGTGCGGAGGTCAGACCATCAGATGGCGTGACTGCAATCAGCGACGCGGATGCCGCCTTGTCGAGCACAGGATCCGTTTCGCAGTCCTGCAGGGTACTCAGGAGGGATGCCGCCGCCTGCGTACGGCCGAGCAGATTTACATGCAGCCCGCTGCTGATGTGCTCATCAACCGCGGCCGCGAGCAGTGTGGATGAGCTGGACGAGCGTACAAAATCGGGCATGAAGATCGCTGCCTCGCCGCAGCCTCTCTCAAAAGACCGTCCATCCGCCCTTTTCACATTCACAGTTCAAAGCTACAAAAGCTACAAAAGCTACAAAAGCAAACAAAAGTACCCACGCACGCAAGCCAACAGTCAGCATACAGCTCACATTCCAAAAATGGGACAGAGAGGGTCTGTATTCCTGTGAGTTCTGTATTGGAATGCGAGGAATCCTTTTGTGGCTCGCGGCTGGTGCCGTCGCCATCTTGCCTGAGCTGGGAGCGACGCCTTTCGAGGCGCTCTTTGTGGGATCGCTGCTGGTCGCGGCGTGGATCCTGAGCAATATCACACCCAAGCAGCTCATCATCTCCATTACCCTGTCCATTATCGAAATCTTCTTCCGCGAGATGGGCGCGCGCAACCAGTTTAAGGTGCCCGGGCCCAATATGCCCACGATCTTCATGTGCGCGCCTCACGCCAACCAGTTCCTCGACCCGTTTGTGGTGATCAGCGCGGTGGGGCGCACCGACGTGTGCTACCTCGCAGCGGCCAAGTCGATGCGGCTGCGCTTTGTCGGGCTCATGGCGCGCCTGCTCGATTCGATCCCAGTCGAGCGCGCCGACGACGTCGCCTTCCAGGGACGCGGCACCGTGTGGATCTCGCCCGAGGACGGCATGACGGTGCTCGGCCGCGGCACCGACTTCACGCAGGCGCTCAAGCCTGGGGACGCCATCGTCGTCGAGGGGCGCGATGGGCCGCTCGCCATCAGGCAGGTGGTGTCTGACGAGGAGCTGCTCCTCAAGAGGCCAGCGCCGCCGCTGCCCGCCTCCGCCGACGAGGCGGAGTCAGGGGTGGCCGAGTCAGGGGTGGCGGCCGCGGCCGTGACGGCGGCAGCTCCTGCTGAAGCCGGGGGCTACACACCGTACCGCGTCAACCCGCATGTCGACCAATCGGCCATGTTCGATTCGGTGCACGAGGCGCTCAATGCTGGCAAGGCGATCGGCATCTTTCCTGAAGGGGGCAGCCACGATCGACCGGGGCTGCTGCCGTTGAAGGCGGGCGTCGCGATCATGGCGCTGGGTGCGCTCACCAAGTACCCGCACATGCCTCTCCGCCTCGTGCCCGTTGGCCTGAACTACTTTTCGGGCCATCGCTTCCGCTCTCGAGTCTTTGTCGACATTGGCGAGCCTCTGACAGTGCCCTCGGAGCTCCTGCCTCGGTACATGCAGGGCGGCGAGGAGAAGCGCGCCGCGACGAGCGAGTTGATGGCGATGCTCAACGCGGCACTCTCGGCGATCACCATCTCGGCGCCCGACTATGACACCCTCGAGTTCTTTTGGACGCTGCGGCGCTTGATCAAGTCATCGTCGCATGGCCCGATGTCCATCACCGAACAGACCGAGCTCGCACGCCGTTTCGCTGCGGGCTATGAGCGGGTGCTGCCCGACGGCCGTCTATGGCGTGAGACGGAGCGAGTGCGTAGCGCACGTGAGCGCTGCGCTGAGTACAATCGACAGCTGAAGAGCCTCATGCTGCGCGACTATCAAGTGCACCATGTTCTCACTCACATGACGCGCGACAAGGCGCTCTGCCTCTTCCTATGGCGCGCCCTCATGCTACTCGCGGCGACGGTACTCTGGTTGCCTATGACGCTGCTCTCGCTGCCTGTGCTCATCTTGACGCGCCTCGTCTCGGCGAGCAAGGCGCGCCAGGCCGTCGTCAAATCGTCCGTCAAGATTCATGGGCGCGACGTCGCCGCCACGTGGAAGGTGCTCGTGGCACTTGTATTATTGCCTGTGCTTTGGGTGACGTACACGTGGCTGTCGGGCGAGCTCGTTCGGGAGCTCTACCGACGCGGCGGCAGCGGCGGCAGCAGCAGCGGCGCCGACGACAAGTCCGGGAGCGCCGTGTCCGGGAGCGCCGGTCCGCTCGAGAGGGACACGGGCGCGGCCGTGAATCTCGCGCGGCTGCTCACCTTCTTCCTCCTCCCCGTATTCGCGTACGCCTTCATCCTACTCTCCGAACAGATGCTCGCCATCATGCGCTCGTTGCTGCCGCTGCTCGTCATCGCGGTCTCGCCCGCCAAGGCGCAGCAGATCATTGCGGAGCGCACCAAGCTGCAGCAGGACATGCGCACCCTCGTTGATGATTTGGGTTGGCGGCAAGATTCGTTCACCGACCTCACCCCGCGCCACACTTCAACCCCCTCCAAGGATCAGCGCTGTGACGAGCGCTGGCCGATGCAGCCATCATCGCAAGGCAACGCGCCTGCCTTCCCCGCATCGCCAGCTGCCTTGTCCGCCACCGCCTCGACCTCGCAAGGCCACGCGGCTTCCTTACCCCCGTCTCCAGCTGCCTCGACCTCGCCCGTCGATGAAGCGCATTCCACAGCGGCGCCGGGGCGCTCGGCGACAGCGGGGTTCAGCGTATCCGTGCCGAGTCCGACTAGGTCACCGACCAGCACGCAGCGAGGGACGCCGGCACTCTTGTGACTACCGTGGGTGAGCTGGCACACCGAGCATTTGCCGAGATCCTGAAGCGTCCTCGAACGCGCTCGAATTCCTTGGACCCATCCGGACTTGAACGCGGGTGTGTAATCCGCGAAAGAGAAGGAGGCTCACCAAGTTGGGTTGACGTCGTCGTCGTGAAGGCCGTACACGTCGCGTACGGTATCGCATGGGGATAGTTGTCTACAGCGCGTATCTGATGTGTCTATTTCACTGAGTTCAAAATCAGGTGGTGAGGATAGTGTGTGAATCCAGAAAGAATACCCTCCCCTACCCCTTTGGGTCAACCACTGAGTTCAAAATCAGGTGGTGGGGATAGTGTGTGAATCCAGAAAGAATACCCTCCCCTAGCCCTTTGGGTCAACCACTGAGTTCAAGATCAGGTGGTGGGGATAGTGTGTGAATCCAGAAAGAATACCCTCCCCTACCCCTTTGGGTCAAGTTTTAACATTCATAACTGAAGAAGGAATTGAGAAACCAAACGAGACCGCGAGGGGCTCGACGGCAGGGTTCGGGAGGGGGCACTGGAGTGTGCGTGGGGGTGCGTTTTGTGAGCCTGCCAAGCGGGAGGGCGCGAGGATTCAATGGCGTGACGAATGGTAGACCGAACTGAAGTGTGAAGACATGTCCTCCGTGTGACTGTGAAGAGCATGGTGAACCTCTTTAAGTCTTTATTTTCCGAATGATCCATCTCATGGGTGGGCTGGTAAAGTGCTCGACCGGGCAACCGCCACTCTCTCTGTGTGCATTCTGCGCTGTGTGAGTGTGAGAGGCGTGAGCCACTCGACGGTCCGATTGAGTTGCGCTGCCCCGTGGAGTCGTGAGACAGTTTCTGCGGTGTCGGTGCCATTGATGAAGTACAGATTTGGCGGGAGGAATGCGTCATCAGCGGAGTAGAACATCCAAAACTCGGCCGGCGTGAGAAAGCGACGCGAGATGGCCACCAACGTCAGCCGTTGCTCTGCCTCACGCAGATAGGCAGCGAGATACGAAAGGGAGGAGGGCGCCATCACGAAGATATCGGCGTCCACGAAGCGCCTGAGGTCGTCGAGCAGGGCGCCAGACTGAACGCGGCACTTTGTTCTCGACCCATTCGGCAGGTCACTGGGACACCCATGCGTCCACACATCGTTCGGGTCATCGATTGCCTGTGCCTCTCTGGCCGTGAGATGGAGCAACACCCCCTTCGTCCCTCGGTTAATATGCTCTTGAGCTGGGCTTCGCACCCCTGACGCAACAGCGAGGCTTTGCTCGGCTCCTTCGTGGGGACCTCCAAGAGTGTCCAGATCTGCGGTCAGAGCTCCTGCACGCAGAGCTGCGGCGGCGCCGTGATGGGCGCGTCGCCCTGAGGCCAACGGCAACGCGCCCATCACGGCGCCTCGCGTCCTGTTGCGGAGGTCGCTTGGCTTGCGCGCGGTCTCCGTGCATACAGTCGCGTCAAGCACCGTCTCTTGCATGTCCCCGCCAGCCTCGACCAAGGCACGCCCCAAGTGCCAGATGGTCGCCGCGACCACAGAGGTGTCCTTGCCATGGTGCACGTCTTGCTTCCAGTCGATAGACGTCTTGGTGCCATCGCGATGCTTCGTAGGATCGGAGCGACGAGCATGGAGCACGACGGAGATGCGCTGGCGTGAGGCCTCAGATCCGTGCGGCGAGTGTGCAGGGGAGGAGCCTCGATCAGATGCGATTTCAAATCTCGTCCGGAGGCCGGCTCGCAACGCCCTCGTCACCGCAGCGTAGACTCCACTGTCGGACCATCCCGTACAGCTCCCACGAGCGATAGTGGTGCAGCATGACGCGAACTGAGCCCTGGCAGACGATGCACATTGGCCCGCTCTCACGCTCCGTCTTGCGACGCATGTACGACACTGTTTTCGCCCAGCTCGGTTCGCCGGTCCACCCAAACACATGTCGAAATGAGATGATGGTCCAGTTGCGCGGACAAGCTCCAGCCGACTCCCAAGCGGATGATGACTCGCCGTGAAGCGAGAGGTTAGGCTTCAAATGCCTGAAGTCAAACACCTTCCACAAATCGAGAGAGTCCCGCCCAGGTGGGATATAGCTCCAGTTCATCGCACCGGCAATCAGCAGCGCGGACGCCACATCTAGCATGGCATGCCCCAGCTTTGCACCCGTCGTACGCTTTACGACGACTGCAGCACTTGGCGAAAGTCCGGTAAGCCACGGTGGCGCTTGTTGTGGCGCGGGCGGCAGCGCGAGCTCCTTAGCTCGCTCGAGGTCGGCGTAGCGCATGACATGAGTGTCGGGGCCGAGAAAAGAGTTCACGTCGCTGGTCGTGTTGCATGGTCGTGTAACGTCAAAACCGTTCGCAGCATCGAGATCGATGCATGCGCGAGGGGACTCGAGACTCACTTGAGACACTTGACCTAGGGCCGCCGTCCGGTGTGCCTCGCGGCACGCACACGCGCCACTTCTCTCGCTCAATGACGCTGAAGACTTAAACATACAAGGTCACATGAAACGAACGATTTGTTGTCTCAAGCCGGTCTCTTGCGGTCACGCAGCGACCGCAGCTGGGCATGCGCAACTATAGCAGAGGACCCACCTCGTGTCCTTTTCTGTGCGGGCCGTAGGGCGCAGCACCCTCCGCAGAGCGAATTTACTTCTTGATGGGGCCGCGAGCCGGTTTGTCCGAGACCTCTGAGTACGGGAAGGTGGCACCCTTGTCGCAGGGCTTTTCCACCTGCGAACAGCAGTAGACGCACGTTTCAGCGCAGGATTTCCCCAGTGCTACGGTTCAAGGAAAATGCTACTCACGTTGCAGCCCTTGGCCACGGCAGGGACCTTCTCCGTCATGCCAGCAATGCCCGGACGAATGGCCCAGACCGCCTTCGCCTCCGCAGCGTTCGCCGCGACGGCGCCGAGAACCAGCGGGCTGGCAGCAAGCGCGCTGAAGACGTCGCGGCGCGTACGCGGCGCCCCGAGCTGCAGTGAGCTGGCGAAGGCGCAGAGGAGAGCGATCAAGAGGACTCGAAACATGGGTTTCGACTTTCGAGGTCAGCGAGATGCGTCAATGAATCGTCAAAGTGCAGCGAAGATTACTTGGAGATTCTTTGTCCCTACACTTTTGGCCTCTATCAAGCTTTCAACAAGGCATCGGGCGGAGCAACATGTGAAAAGGCGATGATTTTTCCATCGGAACGCCCTCGCAGACGAGAGTCGGGAGCGTGCGAACGAGAGTCATCAATGGGCGAGGCGCTGCGGCTGCCCCCGCTTCTGGTGAGGCCCTCAACCCCGCTGCTGCCGCTGTGGATGCTGGAGGAGTCATCTTCCTCCATAATGCCCTCCAGCTTGGCCGTTGCCCGCAAGAATGTGGCACGCAGTCTGGACTGATGTGAACTGCTGCTAGTGTGCCGCAAGTACCGCGCGAGCTCAATGCAGGTGTTGAGCTCGGCCATGTATTCCTCGCCCATTCGCACCAAGACCGGGTTCGAGACCGGCGGCGTCGTCACGAGCTGACCAGTATCTGAAGCCGCCTTGCGCCTAAGTAGGTCCCAACCTGCTTTGTCAGCCAGTTTGGGCCATTTGTTCCTTGTTCTGGTGAGCTTGCGGACGACCCAATCAATGCCAGAAAGCCGAGTATCAATCTTGCGGTGATTGGGCACCAGATTACGGGCCTTGGCTGCCATCGCGCTCCTCGCGGCGGCCGCAGCCGCTCGTCGAGCCTCGAGGATTTCATCCTTAAACTTCGTGTCGTGCTTGAGCGCATCGTCAATGGTTTCGACGTCGAGGGTAGTCAAATCGCAGTAGGTCACCGCCTTGGCCGTCTGCGTGCAGCGCGGCTGCATCTTGGCAACGCAGCTGGCATAGTAATCGTTGAAACCGAAGTTGTCCGTGTTGGTGAGGTTCGTTTGCATCCCGTCGTGCGTGGAGGTCTGAACTATGCCCTTGTTGATGAAGAAGCAGGCGGTGAGCGGCGTGCCCTGCATAGTGATAAGTTGATCCGGGATATAGACGCAAGCCTTGAACTCGGCGATGAGCGCAACGAGCGACGCATTCGACACGTTGTGGAAGAAGGGACATCTGGACGTGAGTCGACGGGAGGTGACGAGGTCCAGTTGCGCCGAGAGGTTGAGGGGCAGCTGATCAAACATGTTCATGTCCTGCAACGCGGCCGAGGAGGTGAGGAGGTATTCGTAGTACTCCATGATACGTGCGCGCAAGGCGGGCGGGACGGCCTTGAGCACGAGGTACGTCTTGATCGAATCGAGCTGCTTGCCCGTGAGCTGTCTTTTCGCATTCATCGCGGCGAGCGCTTGGTTGAGCGTAGAGATGATGTAGGCGTTGAGCAGCAGGCCGATGAACATGCATGCGGTCGTCAGGAGCGACTCCGTCACGGTCAACGGCTCAATGTCGCGTGGCATCAGCGAGGTCACCATACCAGCTCCCCAAGCGAAAGAGTACGTGTACTTCATCGTGACCGATGCGTCGTTCCTAAGCCAGTGGGGTGGTTGCCAGTTGTTCTCGCCCGCGTGCCACGGCGAGGCCAACCACGATCCTGGCTCAGGGCCCAACTCCTCCTCTGACCTCTCGATGTCAGCGACCATCCACCAGAGACAGCCGAGCAGATGGCAGCAGAAGACGACGAGGGACAGCAATTTCACCACGGTAATCGCGTTGGGGTCCAAACCCAAATCTTCCAACGCTTCCAAGGACTTTGCGAGCCTCCGCATGCGAAAAAGCTTTGTGAGCTTTGCCATCCGCACGAGCCGCAGCATGCGGTTGGCGCGCGCGGCGTCCGCACCGCCCGACTGGGCTTGCTGCATTTCGGCTATCTGCGCATCACCGTAGGGATTGTCGGGATTCGTAAGCATGGTCACGATGTTGATCGGGAAGGAGCCGATCGCGTCCATCACAAAGGAACCATGCACGTATGCCTTGGCCACCTCCCAATCATCGGCGACGAGATGACCTTCGCGCATGAAACCTGTGCGGAAGTTGAGGACAATGTCGATGATGAAAAACAGGTCGACCAACGCGTTGCCCCAATACCATTGCAGGTAGGAGATGCAATTTCCGCGAAACGAGATCGGGCCGTAGGGGTCCTTAGGATTTGTGCACATGGCTTGGACCATGTCCGGCTCGAATGCAATCTCGAGGGGAACGGCGATGCCGCAATAGAGGATGCCGATGGCGAGCAACACGTTCCAACGGGAGCGGAAGGGTGATTCAGGGGGGAGCACTTTGAAGCAGCAGACGCTACAGCAGCCACGAAAGGTCTTGAACTGCTCGGGGATGTACCAGAGGAGCGGCTGGACAACGTACTTGTTAATGTACGAGTTGCGCCACGTGGAATCGCCCGTGCCGCCTACTCTGCCTCTGGATTGCCGCCCCGCCCGAGTCCTGGTCTTTTGGTTGTTCTGACGCTGATCGTCTAGACCCTCCGGCTCCCACCACAGCTGAATGCGCACCTCGCCTTGCGTGTCGAGGACCACGGTCATGTCGCGGCGCACCTCGTTGCAGTATGTGTGGTCGGCCAGCTCAACGTCGGCGCGGCCAAGGAAATCATCTTTAGAGCCGCCGAGCCGATACAGATCGAAATCCCACACCGATAGCTTAAGGGGGTCGGCAATAAGCTGGCCGAGGACGCCAGAGAAGGCAAAGACTTCGTCGACCCACACGGGGTTGAGAGTCTTAAGCTTCTTGCGTGATCGCTGCTGCTGCTGTCCCAATGCTAGCTTGACATCTGGACACGCGGTGGACGAGAGAATCGAAACACAGGTCGTGCGCACGTGAGCAAACCAGAGGGCGGATGAGCGAGGGCGCTGTTCGACTGTGAGATTAGTACAAGGGTCCGAAAGGCCGTTGGCGTCAGCCGAGCAGAGGCCCTTTGCTGAGAGAAGCTGCAAGTAAAGCGTGCCCTCCGACTCAAGGTCGGCGATTGTGGGCACCTTCCGCCTGTTATTGTTGACATACTCGGTAAGCTTGCCACGCACATCTTTGATGAGGGCTTTGACGTTCGGATCGCCCTCGAGCATCTCCCAGGTATAAGTTCCGTCGAGCGGCGATTCAGCAGACTTTTCATCAGCGTTGAGTTCAGCGGACGGCGCAGCAGCAGCAGCAGCAGAAGCCACAACCATGTTCATGATGGATTTCTTTCTTGAGAGGCCCCATGCTGGCGTCTTTGTGGGACTCGATTCTTCGAATAAGCTGGGCGAGCTCGGGAGCGAATGGACTGAAGGATCTGGCGACGCAGTTGGGAACACGGCGATACAGCCGTCTTTGCCGCCCATAGCGTTTTCCAGGCGCGCAACATCCCTCCGCAAGTCGCCTGTGACGATTGCATGTTCGCGGAGCGTCTCACCGAGCTGCTCCTGTTGCGCGGACATCGTGGCCCATGTCAACGCCAGGCGCTCCTCCAATTTTTGAGTCGCCGCCAGCGCGGCAAGCACACGCGCCTCATAGTTGGAGTCCATCACAACCCCGCGCGCCGCAGCGCCGGGCGCCGCAGCAGTGGAGCGTGCTGAGGAGGAAGAGGAGCTGGTTGAGGTCAGTGAATCGTTGACCATCTGCCCTAGCTGCTTATGCGCTCCCTCGAGGATCTGATGGTCGACCTCCAGCCGCCTATGAAAGTCGTGCATCCGTTTCCGCAGTTCCAACTCCATCTTCGCGCGGGTTCCTGGGTGCACGACGGAGAATTGGGTCTCGAGGCGACAAACGCGCCGCGCGTTTCTTCGGAAGATGCGTTTTCGTCGATGAGGCGAACAATCAAGAACTTCACGTACACGTTTACTTGCTCGTCCACCGTCCCCCGGAGACACTTGATTGTGGTCTCTGAAGTGTCTCGAGATCCTCGAGGTATGAGGAGGCAGGCAGTCAGTCAGTCGGTCATGTCGGATGACGCGGCCACACGCCCGCGCTCACCAAACCTCCGTCTCAAAGCACAAAATAAAGGACGGCTCCGCTGGGCTGCCCCCCCCGGTCACCCACAAGTAGAAGTACTGAGTACCTCCAACCTCGCTCGCGTTTAATATTACACAGCCCAACACAGCCCCGGAGTGCGGAGAGCCCGCAGCCCCCCGCAGCCCCGCACCCCGCAGGGCTGTGTTTATATAGCGGAGTCAGTCGACGACCGCTGCCATCTATCCGTGGGATGGAAAGTGTGTGTCCTGATCGCTATATTTATCCCATAAACTCTTCCGCCATAGGTCTCTTTGAACCGCCGTGCTAGACGAGGGCGAGCAGGGCCCATGGCGAGGGGCGGCGCGCAGCCAATGTCACTGTTGTGTCGTGTCACTTACAGAAACGATCCGCTTTCTCCTTCTCCCGTCGCCGCAGCATGTCCTCGCGGCTCACGCCTGGGCCTACCCGTTCTGTCACTGTCTGCAGAGTCTTCCACGTGCCAGCGCCCTGCGAGGGCTTTAGCTTTTGGTAGGTGAGCATCTCGCCATCCTCCTCGGCCTGCCTCTGCCGCTTGCGCTCCTCGCACTTGGCCGCACGGAGCGCCTCGAGGTCGGGCGCCTTTTTGTGCACGAGGAAGACGCTCGGCGTGGTGATGTCGCATGTGAAGGGTGCGGTGATGTTCAGCGATGCTTTGCCGAGCACCATGTTTACCACGCGCACCTCGTCCGTCTGCAGGTTGCGGAAGCGGTCGGACACGCTCACGAAGAGCGAGTCGCCTACAGCTACCTGCGCGACAAAGTCGGTGTCCACGCCCATGACGACCACACCGGAGGTCGTCAGCCTGCCCACGCCGGGCACCTCGGTTGGCTGATTGTCTGGCAGTGCGAGCTCGCTCTCGGGGATTTCATCATCGTGGCCATCACGGCCACGCTTCTTCCTCTTCTTCTTCTCCTTGTCGCCTCTGAACGAGAGCTTTCCGCCCACCACCAACCCAAAGCTCGAGCTCATGGGGAACCCCGAACCGACCGTCCGGCAACTCGGAATGCCTCGACAAAGAACACCGATGAGTTCGCCCGCGATGCCTCTACACAGCTCCCTCATTCATAGACACACGGAAACAGCATTTCACAGCAGGAGCGAGATGCTGCGAAGGACCCTCGAAATGAGACACATGCAGACGGAGAGCTGAGAACCAGCCAAAATAAGAGAGTGCGGCGAGACCCATGTATGAACTCGTGAGGGAGGACGCCCGCCGACGTGGGCGGTGAACCCCCAGATGGGCGAGCCAAGGGGCAACGAGCATTGTTTCGCGACCCACTGCGATGGACGAGCCAAGGGGTAACGAGCTCTGTTTCGCGGGAGACACCCAAACCCCCAATAACGGCGCCGGGGCAAACGCGAAACGGCGGATCGCAATCTGAATCTCCAGGGTGAATCTCGTCTCTGCCTCCCCGCTCGTCTCTGCCCCCCCGACTGGGGCACTGGGCCTATGATGCGTACCTTCACGTTAGTTAGCCGAGCCGTTTAACTTTTGGGGCGTCACGCGGCGAAGTTGCGGCGGGCACGTACAACGTGGCGCTCATTGAAGCGCGCCCTCGCGGGCTCGCGGGCGGCGTTAAACGCGCCCGCATCATCAAGCATCATTCTCTGATCATTCTGTGGATCTGAAAAGCTACACGCCCGCGGATTCTGCGATTCAACGTTGATCGTATCGAGAAAAATATCACCGCCCGACGCCTTTTATTGCCTGGGTACCCCGCGCCCGCCTCGCCACGTGGTGTGCGCCGCTGCCGTCAGGACGGCGTGTTTTGCATGCGTGTTTTACTTACTTCGACTACTCGACTAAACATAACCGGGGTTCCGCACCGCACTATACAGCGGCGCTCATGCAAGTCTGCCACCACCGCTCAAATATCTAGATTCCATGGGCCTTCACGGCAGCAGCTTCACCTTTGCGCGCTGTATGGCGCGCTCCGCAGAAGTGGGCAGGGCGATATCGCCTTGGCGCCAGTGGCGCGCCGCCTGCACCTGCGCCCGCGCTGCGTCCGCCATTGACGCCGCGCGGCGTGCGTCCTCCGAAGCTGCCGCAGCACGCAGCGACGCCTTGGCCGCCTCATGCGACGCGCGCTGCGCCGGGTGCGCGCGCACCGCGGCAGCGGCCGCAATCTGGTTGGCGGCCAGGGTGAGCCCGTAGGCAGATTGCGTGTCGCTGCCGCGCCGCTGCGTGGGTGACACGACGGCCGCCGCGTCGCCAAATGACCTCATGAGCTCCTCGTTCGAGAGTATTTCGAGCTGCAGATCGGCCCGCCAGTCTTCGAGCTCGACGCCCAGATCGAGGCCACCCGGCTCCGCGAGGCGAAAGGGCACTCTTTCGGAACGGCGCGTGGACGCCGCCGCAGTGGACGCTGGCGCACCGCCGCCGGCCGCAGTGGACGCTGGCGCACCGCCGCCGCCGCCACCACCGCCGCCGCCGCCACCACCGCCGCCGCCGCCGCCGCCGCCGCCGCTGCCGCCGCCGCTAAACGCCGCTAACTTACACCGCCTCGCGCCGCAATTCACCGGGTCGCGCGCCGTATCGAGCGTATGCATGCCGCCGCCATTCGCCTGGGTGAGTGACCGGAGTGCTGATGGGCGGGATGCCAGCTCGGTGGCGGCGGCGGCGGCGGCGGCGAGTGCGACCGGATAGCCCACCGGATAGCCGTTGCGCCGCGCATCCGCCTCGTCACTCCCACGGGTGATCGAGGCGACCCCGTCTTTCCTGGTCACGTTGCTGCGGCGTGGCACAGGCGCATGCATCGGCGGCACAGGCGCATGCATCGTGGCGTGCGGCGCGCCGAGCGCCGGAGCGGTCACAATCGGCGCCAGCTCCTGGAAGGGCATCGAGATCCGCCGAAGCACCGCACGACTGCCTGCCCGCGTCTTGAAGGTGAGCGAGAGCAGACCTGCTTTGCTCGAGCTCCTCTCGACCTTGTGCCGAGCACGCCCTTCAGCGGCAGCGGCGGCGGCGTCGCCGCCGCTGACATCGCCTGTGCTCGGGTCGTTCTCCGCGCCGTCATCAGCTTCGTCAAACTGCGTGGGTGAGGGGAGTTCAGCACGTAAGAACTCGTGCCACTGCTCCACATCCACGCCTTCCTTGTTGGCCTCGTCGTAGAGCTCATCGATGAAGACGTTCTCGATCTCGTACCCGCGCGAGGCGAGAGCGAGCTTACGCGCCATGGCGAGCTCGTGGAATCGTACGTACCGCTTGGCCGCTTCAGAGAATCGTCCGCGGCCCAGGCCCGCACCGCCGCCGCCGCTGCCGCTAACGCCGCCGCCTCCTCCACCTCCGCCGCCGCCTCCGCGCAGCACCTGGTTCCGCTGAGTGATGCGAGCTAACAGGCCGGCACCGTCGTCGGTGCTGCTAAAGCCGCCGTCGTCGCCGCCGCCGCCGTCGTCGCCGCCGCCGCTGCCAAAACTCATCTGGATCGTACGAGAGAGCTCCTCCTGCTCCTCCGACGCTGCGCGTAGCTGCTCCACGCGAGCATGAGGCAATCAGTGGCAATCAATTGCAATCAGAGGCAATCAACGACACTCACCTGCTCCGCGCGAGTCGCGAGCATGAGGCAGTCAGTGGCAATCAGTGGCAATAACGACACTCACCTGCTCCGCGCGAGTCGCGAGCATGAGGCGTTGCCACACGGTGGTGACCCGGAGCGTGCGGTTGCGGTTGCGCAGCGTCGTGTTCTCGGCTTCGAGCTCGGCGATGCGCTGAGCCATCGGCCCACCGCCGAGTGCGCTCACCACTTGCTGTATGTGGCTCGGGTGGTCCAGACCCTGGCCATCCCGCGCATGTACCTCCTTCCTGAGCCGATCGATCAGCAGCCGCGCCGCGCTCGCCTCCTCGCGAGCGAACGCGAGCTCGCTCTCGAGGTGCGAGGCGTCCAGTCGACCGAGGAAGGAATGAGGGCGCACCACCACGCTCACCGCCTTGGCCCGCACGGCAAACCGGAGCGTGCCGATCGTCTCGTCGAGGTTGGCACTCTCCGTGCGCAGCGTGACCACGACGGCGCTCGCCGTATTGCCGCCGAGCGACTCCTGCAGCAGGCGGGTGAGTTTGCTGTCGCGGTAGGGCACGTGCGCGGCGCCCTGGCCATGCAGCGCACGCGACGTGGCCGCCAGCCGCTCGATGACGGTGCCGAGGGCGAAGAGGGACGTGTTGATGTTCCGCGCCTCTTCACGCCGCTGCGGCGCCGACGAAGGGCCTCTGACCGACTCGACATAGTACGACTTCTTGGAACTCTCCATCCCTGCGAGGTCGACCAACGAGAGCTTGCCACTTTCCGCGCCGCCACTGTCCTGGCCACTGCTCACGTCGTGCAGCTCGAGCACAAAGAGTGCGTGCGAGCGCGACGAGCGAGCATTCATCTTCATCGCGGCGACCACACGCAGCTCGTTGCCACGCCGCAGGCAGTCCATGACCTCCGTCTCGGAGGTGACGACCTCGCGAACGAGGCCTTCCACCACGACACGCCGCTGTGCTGTCTCGCGCAGCACGAGGCCCTTGCGCCCACCCAATAGATCGTTGCACTGGTCATTGTACACCTCGACGTACGAGGCCATGACGACGAACTGGGACGCCTTCGGCGCGCTGCGCAGCGAGGCGAAGATGTCGGCGATCGCACGCGGTGCGAGCCCGTGCAGCGTTACGTCCGACCCGCTCCAGTCGCGTATGACCTCCTCTGGACCGAACATCGTGTACGTCTTGCCGCTGCCTGCCGGAACGAGAGAGGCCGCAGAGCAGTGGCGCGTGTGTGGGGTCACCGAGACAGAGGCGAGAGGCGGTCGCACGTAGCGTACCTGTCTGCCCGTATGCGATGATGCACAGATTGTAGCCATGCATAACGCGCGCGACGCGCTCGCGGCCCAAGATCTCATAGACTTCCTCTTGTGCTGCATCCGCATCCCACACCCAGTCCAGAGAGAACTCGAGGTTGCGCACCTGCACAGTCCGCTGCTGATCGAAGCGCTTCTTGACGATGATTGAGTCGTCGCGAGGCGCGGATGAGTCGAGGTCGGGGCGCAGCCGCGCGTACACGCCCACTGCTTCTTGGGCCATGCTCGGGCGTGGAGGGAGGGGTCCAGCGCAGGCCCGCCAAAGGGACTATGTCCCCATTGGTCAAGCTCGACTTTTGTCGTGAAAGCGTCGAAATGTGCACAACATGTAAAGACCTCTTTCTACATGTAGACTGAAGTGACTTGTCTCCCTCGCAAGTTCGGAAAATCCTGAACCTCAGGCACGAGCATCGTCGAATGCAGGGATTGCGACACACAGCGTTCGCCGTCCTTTCTTTCGCGGCTGCGACAGAAGGCTGGCAGGCGCCCGGCAGCCCGCTGCACCGCACGGGGCCTCCGCCGCAGTCGGTGCAGCCCGCGCTGCTGCGCTCCGCGTCCCCAGCCATGATGCCCATCGGCGTGCCTAAGGTCGCCTACCGCGTGCCCGGCGCAACTTCGGCGGACTGGGTGGACATCTACAACCGGCTGTACCGCGAGCGCATCATCTTCCTCGGGCAGGAGATCGATGACGAGATCTGCAACCAGATCATCGCCGTCATGCTCTTCTCCGACTCGGAGGACCAGGAGAAGCCGATGTATCTGTACATCAACTCGCCTGGCGGCTCAGTCATCGCTGGGCTCGCGCTGTACGACACGATCCAGCACATCGCGTCGCCGGTGATCACGGCCAATATCGGCATGGCGGCATCGATGGCGTCCTTCATTCTCGGCGCGGGCGAGCGCGGCAAGCGCGTGGCGCTGCCCAACTCGCGTGTCATGATCCACCAGCCGATGGGTGGCTCAGAGGGACAGGCTGAGGACATTCGCGTGGAGGCGGAGCAGATCCTCAAGATCAAGGGCACGCTCGTTACCATGTACGCGCAGATGACCGGCAACTCGCGCGAGCAGATCATGAAGGATCTCGACAGAGACAACTACATGTCGGCGCAGCAGGCTCTCGACTACGGGCTCATCGACAAGATCGTAACCTCGGTCAACGGCCCGTGAGGGCGCGCGCATCATCTGCGACGGAGCAGAGCCTCGGAGCCCACGCGGCGAGGCGGCTACGAGCGGACTCGGCTTCGCCTTCCTGAGCATGCGACACACGCGGTGATGACTGATGTAGGGACGGCGTCGGCGCGCGCGCGGTGCCGGGAGGTGTTTACTCAGAATACTTCTCTCTTGAGAGCGCGGCCGGACCTCAAAGCTCAATCCTGTCGAGCACGCATTCTTTAATGACCCGCACGGACACTTGTAATTTAAGTATTAGTTGAAAATCGGATTTATTCATCTGCCCTTCAGTCGGTCTTCTTGCCCTCAGCCGCCGACGGCTCTTCGTCAATAGGCTCGTTGAAAGCGTAGATCAGGAAGCCGATGACAACGAACTGCACGGAAGCGATGCCAGCGATACCGGCGTATACCATCTTCTCGCCAGCCTTTTCGAATGTAAAGAGCTGATCGAGGACCACGCCGTAAGCAAACATCATGACGATCGCAGGCACGCCAAACATGAACATCGTAGTGCGTATGAGCACCCGCAGTGCCGATACATTTGCACCCGATCTGCGGACAGCACCAACGCGGTCAGACTGCATGCATTGAGGGATGTGCTGGGCGAGATGCGATGCACCGAAGCATTTGTATCAGCGCCAGGCTGCCGCCACCCTGATTCCATCGCTTCGCGGCATCCGCCATGATCGGAATGGATGCGGTCCACTCGGGGTCTGAGCCAGTCGAGAGCGGCTGGCCTGAGTCCTCTGCATCTGCAGAGGACGGCAATGTCGAGGCTAGTCCGACTGGCGGCGGCGGCGTGGCAGCTGGAGTTGGGGCTGTAGCCACTGGCTCAGTCGCGGGTGCGGCGGCAGCCTTTTCCTTGGTCTGCTCCTGGCCCATGGCAACGTAGCGCGCACGTAAGCTGGAAGCCGTCGAGCGGCCACGAGCGACGATCGTCCGGCGGGGCGACTCTGAAAACTAGAACATCTGCTGTGAATTACAACCATCGGCTGTGAAAGCGAACCCCCTCTTTCTTCGTCGCCTGTTCGCGGCGCTTTTCTGTACAATCGCGACGCGGCGCGCACGCGCCGCGTCTCCTAAGCGCGTCCGCGCACAATAATGGTGCCGCCGAAGGTCGCGGTGTGCTTCGCGGGCGCGTGGCGCGACTGGCCTGGCGCATGGAGACACATACAGCCCAACATCATCGAGTCGCTGGGTGATGTGGACATCTTTGCCGTCTCAGATAGCATTCCTGCCGGCGCGCATGGCATGGGTGATGTGAGCTTCACCGTTGCACGCATGCGGGAGGCATTCGGCGCGCGCTTCAAAGGTGGCGAGCACCTGTCGGCGCGTCATTTGGAAAACGTGTCGGCCCATACGTGGCCCTCAATCACCGCTACCCAAGCGGCGCTGCCCAAGCATTCGACCGTGTTTGCTTATCTGTACAAGATTTGGCGCTGCGGCCAACTCATCCACAAAAGTGGCGTTATGTACGATGTCATCGTTCGGCTGCGCCCAGACCTGTGGCCAACGCAACCATTCCACATCGTTCGTATCGGCCGTGGCGACGGAGCAGTGTACGAGTTGCAAGTTGGAGGACGATGCGTCCAGTTTGGGTCGCGCACTGTCGTCATCCACGCCTACACCAACTTCTGCGCCAACGACTGGCTTGCGATTGGTAGTGCGAAAGCCATGACTGTGACCATGGATTTGCTACGCTTCTGGTCGCCCGCTTCTCGCTTCCTATCGCCCGACGAAGCGATGGACTCGCTCTTCTCGAAGAGCGTCGAACTGGCTCACAATTGGCTCTGGTGGCGCACAGGCACTGCAGTGGTCCGTCAGCCACTGTTTATTGAACTCGCCCGACGCCGATGCTCGCGTCCAAATTGCCTCAGAATGCCAGCATGGCAGATCATGCGAGAGCAGCAGCAGCAGCAGCAGCAGCAGCAGCAGCAGCAGCCAGGAGAGCAGGAGCCGCAACGGCCGCATGAGCTTGGGATGGCTGCCTTGGCAGCATCGTCAGTATTGAACGATACTTTTGCAGCGGGTACGTGCATTGTCCATGCCGCTGCACCTCGACCATCCATCGGCACAATGCAGCCCGGGCGCCATGGCCTCGTCAACGACTGCGGTGACGCTGATGGTTCCATACAGGACCTCGAGTGGTTCACGGGACCGATTCCAGCAAGCTCGACGTCACGAACAGCAGCGGACATGGCCTTGGCATCCCAACCTGTGGTCTCACGCTCCGCTCGCGGTCGTGCCAAACGTGCAAAGGGTTTTATCGAACCACCACGTGTCTTGCCGATTTCCGAAGACAAGCTAGCATGGACCCGGCCAGCTTGCACTGACGTCGAAGACCTGTCGGTCATGGATCCGCTTGTGCCGTGCAAGAAGCTGTCGGGCGATGAGCTATCCTACAAGCCTCTTGCCCATCGGCCTAGTGTCCTTCGCGGCTACGGCGTGCCCTTGTGCTTTCAATGTGATGGCTCCTCGCTGCCTTCTCGTTCAAAGGAGGCAGGATCGCTGCCAACGGGCGGGCCATTGGAAAATGCCATGCTCACAGCGGCACGTGCTGGCTATCAAGCTGTAGTTGAAGAGCTAGAGCACATTTCCGTCAGCCCTGAAGGTGCGCGCGCGCACGTCGGAGACGTAGCACGGCTTCGCTGGACTCTCGGTCGCTGCCTGAATCCACTGCACACGCCCGGGTCTCCTCGACCAGACGTACGCGTGCTTGTCGTTGGGTGCTCCATGACCCAGGGCTTCATGAATTGTGGCACGACACTGGCAGGCAAACAATGTTCCGTTCCTTGCGACAGCCTCTCGTGGTACCGCGTGCTTGGTGGTCTGCTGCAACAAGCGCTACCAGGGTGCACCGTCGTAGCTCTACGCTCAACAAGCCGTGGTGGTCGCTCGGTCACGACTGCCCAGCGCTACGACACTCGCGTGCGCCGCTTCCAACCACACGTGATCCTAACCGACCTGACCGTGTGCGATCTGCGCGGGATCACTTCGAGCCTCGACGAGGTGCGCGTGCAAGCAGGGATGGAGACGCTCGTACGGCGTGCGTTGGCCGATGCAAGTTTTCCCGCACTCATACATGTGGAGTCGTGGTCTGAGCTCAATCCCATGGGCAAGTGCAAGAACGTGTCGGCGCACAGAGTGCACTTGCCAGTGGCAGCGCACTACAACGTGCCCACCTTGAGTTTCATGCTCGGCGTGTGCGCTGTCGCCCCGGAGAGCGCCCTGAGGCGACATTGGCGTGGAGGCTGTTCAGCTAACGCCAGCACGTGCCAGGCGCTCGACACCGAGGGCCAAGAGTGCGAGCCGCACCCCGGCCCACACACACATCGGGTGTTTGCGCTCCTGGCAGCGGAGCTCATGCTCGCTGAGGCAGTGCGTGCTGGCGTCCTGCTGGCAAGCGCCAAAGCGCGCTCGGGGTTGCCTCGCCCGGTACCGCTCGACGAGAGTGCGACACGCACACTCCTCCCAAGTGCCGCCCTCAGCAGCCTTGCAGCATGCCGAGCCCATCATGGCACCGGGACACCCCTCGAGACGCTTGATTTTGCGGAGGGTGCTTGCGGAACGCCAACGCGAGGCGAGGGGTGGCGCTGCTATGCCGACCGCCCCGGCAAACCGGGGTGGATTCGCGAGGTCTCTGACGAGCTCGCAGGCACTGGCTTGGGCGACGATCCTCCTTTATCCTTCTCCGTGCCCCTGGCCACCAGCAAGCTGACTGTGGGGTTTCTGCGAAGCTACGATGCTCGCATGGGGACTGCACGCGTCTGGCTCGACGACGACGTTGACTCTGCCGTGCTGCTCAACGGCTCGTGGGCGTCGCAGACATCGCAGACCGATCTCGCCGTCGTGCGCGCCGCCGAGCTGTGCCGTCGCACGTGCCTCAGCAAGCCACGCAATGCTAGGCATCAGGTGCACGTGCAGCGGGTGAGCGGACAAAAGTTCAAGCTTCTATCGATCGAGCTGTGTTGACTGGATGAGTGAACGCTTTACAGTACCGTCATGTGCGACTAGCCACTACCTTAGTCCTTACTGTAAGAGTGCGGTGTACGACGACCTACGTAGAACTACTACGGCTGTCGTGTGTAGCTCGTTGCGAGTACAAGCACCCGACCTGGAGACCTGGTACGAGTCGAGTATAGCTTTTTTGTACAGCGTCTTTTGCATGGTCTTTTGACGTGAGTCTTGTATCAATGTCGCGCTTGAGGTTCGATTGTGCTATTACAGTATAGTACCTAATGTACGTAGCAGCTGCTCTCCCTCTCGCCGCGGCCGCTGCGCCAGCACCACCGCCATGACCACCGCTAAGCGCCACGCGCCCAGGCAGTGGCAGAGGACGAGCCGCCACGCGCCGACAGTGCCCGCCTGTCTCGTCGTATAGGCCCGGGGCTCACGCCACTCGACACAAGCGCCGCATTTCCTGCGTTCGAAAATTCAAAGGAGCACCATGGGGAGTGGTCGCAAAGCACCGATCAGCTCGTGCCCAACCTCTCAAGCCGCAGGAAAGGTGCCGTCGAGGCGGACGGCAAGGTGACGGTCTGCAAAGGCACCCCTCGCGAAACTTGTGCCGCGGAACCCCGTGTCTAGGTCTCCTGGGATGAAGTGAAAGGCGACGCGCTCCGAAGCAGGCAGGCCACCATCGCGCAGATTCGCATTCGCAGAGTGAAGCAGATTCGCATCGAAGAGCACGACGGACCCAGACGTAACGGCAAGGTCCAACGGCGCGCGCTGCTTGCCATCTGGGCCCACGGCGAGCGTGCTCAGGATGGTCTCCTCGGAGATATACTCGCCCACTTGCTGTAGCGACGGCTGATACAGGTGCGCCCGCGCGCTCCCCACGGTAGAGTCGCGGTGAGAGCCCGGGAGCACTCGCAGGCAACCCGACTTGACATCGATGGTGCGCAGGTACACGACACACGAGATCGTGTCGGAGCGCGTCGTTCCGAAGTAGTAGTTGTCGTCGTGCCAGCTTACCGAGCCTGGAGATCCCGCCTGGACAGGAAAATACTTGGTCCCAAAGGCGTCAACCTCGGAGCGCTCGACGCTGGCGATCGCCGAGCTGTCGCTTGTACGGAGCCCACGACGAACAAGCGAGGCGGCGGTTTGGGCTATCGGTGGAAAGCGGACGAGCTCGAGCACTGTCCGGCTCTTCAGACCGATCCCTTGGGCCTTGTGGATTGTTGGGGGCTTCTCCAACTTACCATTAGCATCCATGGCAAAAGAAAAAGTGCACTGGGTACTGCTAGCGCCAGACGATTCCGAATCCCATGCTACAGATGATTTGGACAGGTCGGCATCTGCGGCTCGCTCAGCGTCGGCTTGAATCCCATGCAGCTCCTCGAGAACCCGGGCGATCATCGCCGGTGGCACGATTCCAGGCAGAAGGATATAGCCGTTGCGTTCATAGCTGTCGAGCTGGCTATCAGTGAGATTGTGCACGTGCGGGAAAAGATGGCCGCTGCCAAGAAGCAGTTGCGGATTCTCCAGCAGCACACATACGATAGGCAGGATGACAGCGATGCCGACAGCCAGACGGGCACGGGGGACGCACATCGTCACCAGGGATTGGACCGGGGCGTGCCGGCGGCCGGGACGGATCGACGGAAGGGCCCGACAGGGCTATGAAGGGCAACCAATGGGCGGCAGCTGAGCACCCACCTTCGGACCCGCGGGGCCCCGACCAACCCGACGGGCGGGCGCAGACCGCGCCCGCCCCTCGGCCGGTCCCCCCCGCTCAGACGCGCGGCACCCGCGACTGGTCCGACCCGGATCGACCGGTGGAGCTAGCGCCGCCGCGGCGATTCCACACCGAACTATGCATGCATGCGCGAGACCCGTCTCGCGCCCGCCCCCCCCCGGGGAGACTCACGCCCCCCTACCAGGGCCCCCCGCATCCGCGCTGAGACGAGCGCGACCTCCGCCGAGCGACGGCGGACGCGCCCCTCACACCGCGCTACGCGCGCCCCCGTGGGCGTTCACACAACACATCGTCAGCACTAACGTGCTCTCCTCACCTAGAGGGATCGGCATCCTCGCGCAGTCCCCCACGGCGCGACCAGAGGGGAAGGAGGGCGACGCACGCGTCGGACCCCCCCACACACACTAGCCACCGCCCGCGTAGCTGGCCCGGCTTGCCGGCCTGTCCACCCCTTCCGTCCTCAACACTCCACCGCCAGCCGGCGGGCGTCGCCTTCCTACCCCCTACTCGTCCTCCAGGTCGAACGCATCGCGGACCATATCGTCCTCGATGAACTCGCCTACCGCGCCGACGGGCATCTCGTCGGGTACGAGCAAGAGCTCCTCATCCGCAAAGTGCACGCCGCGCTGTAGGTCTTCGAACGCCGTAGATCCTATCACCGTCGCGA
>Ga0210245_100210_pt1 | contig 52143 bp, 33 predicted proteins | sample ChrtobMetaP3_4mM_FD_155450 | JGI IMG/M metagenome (GOLD analysis project Ga0210245, IMG submission 155450) | Chrysochromulina tobin associated microbial communities from unialgal haptophyte culture, Seattle, Washington, United States - P3_4mM | ecosystem: Host-associated > Algae > Haptophytes >...
CTGCTGCTTCATCTGCTGCTGCTGCTGCTGCTGAAATTGGTGTTGCTGCTGCTGCTGCTGCTGCTGCTGCTGCTGCTGCTGCTGAAATTGCTGTTGCTGCTGCTGCTGAAATTGCTGCTGCTGCTGAAACTGCTGTTGCTGTTGCTGCTGCTGCTGGAATTGTTGCTGCTGCTGCACCTGCTGCTGTTGCTGCATCTGCATCTGCATCTGCATCTGCGGGTGCATCCCGCCCATCTGCCGCAGCATGTGCTCGTCCATACCAGGCATGCTGGGAGGCGGGGGCGACTGCATCATGCCGCTGCCCATCTGGCCGCCCATCTGGGCGCTCATTTGGCCATGCATGCCGCCCATGCCGCCGCCCATGCCGCCGCCCATGTCCTGCGCGCCGGCCTCCTGCCGCCACAAGGCCCAGCAATCCATGCAGTACAGACAGCTGTCCTCGTCAAACTCGCCCGCAGCGCACTGGTGGCACGCCATGCACTCGCCGTACCCCTCGGGGCGGCGCGGCGGCGGCGGCGGCGGCGGCGGCGGCGGCGGCGGCGGCGGAGCGTAGAGCCTGACGGGGCACGTGGAGGGCGTGTGCCCTACCTTGCTGCAGTGCGGGCAGACGCCCTCGCCGCTAAGGAAGCCCACGAGCGCGAGCTTGACCCCGTCCGAGCCATCTTCGCGCCGGCCAAGCGCTTCGACAGCCCGCACGCGCAACGGCGTCGACGACTTGACGAAACCCGCATCACAGAGCAGCTCAAGCAGCTGCCGCTTGAGGCCTGAGATCGACTGGAGAGTGCGCACACCCAGAAAGTTCTCGCGGCAAAAGTCGAACTTGGCATTGCCGCTGAGCGCGTCCCACTCATTGTAAGCCCGGAGCATGGTCAAGTGGTCGCTCTGGTTGAAGGCGAATCGCCGCTTGGCTTGATCGGCCTCCTCGCGTCGCTGCACCGGCGAGAGGAATGGCGTGCGTGTCGAGAGGGTCGCGGCGATCGTCAACACGTCGTTTGTCCTGTTGAAGATCGCACCGAGCAAGATGAGCTTGCCAATGTGCACGTCCACAGGCAGGCGCGACAGGTGCAGGCCCAGGGACGTGAGCTCCTCTCCGATCTCAAACTCCGCCTCCTGCGCCTCCTTGCCGTCCTCCGCCTCGACAGCTGGCTTCACCTTGACTGTCGTGCGGGAGAGAGCCTCGAGGTCGCACAGGTCGGCGATCGAGCGCTGCACAGCTGCGGGCGAGGGCGGCTCGATGAGGGCCGCGCACACGTTCGCGGCGGAGCGATCGTAGTTGAGCGCCTTAATTGCGAGGATGAGCCGGTCGAGAGGCATGCGCTGCACCTCGGGCGCCTGGTGCGTGGGCGCCGCGTCGAGCGTGCGCTTAGTGACGAGGTGGAAGGCGACGCCCGGCCGGCAGCGGCCTGCGCGCCCGCGCCTCTGCTTGGCGTTCGCTTGCGAGATGGGCACGTCATCAAGCGACTCCATGCGCGTGGCCGGGTCGTAACGGTTTTCCTTCATGCGGCAGCAGTCGATGACAAATGAGACATCATCGATCGTGATCGCGGTCTCGGCGATGTTCGTCGCGAGCACCACCTTGCGCACACCGGGCGGCGGGCGCTTGAAGGCCATCCGCTGCTCCTCGGGAGGCACCGACGAGTGCACCGCGAGCACCCACGAGCGCGCTGGCTCCTGCGAGTACTCGCGCGTGCAGAGCAGCGCATCCTGCACGGCGACAATCTCCTTAATGCCCTGCAAGAAGACGAGCACTGCCTGCGCCTCCCCGTAGCTGGACTCCGGGTCACCCTGGCCCGCGGGCGGCAGCTGCCCCACCAGGTATGCGTGCGGCGGTGGCGGGCCCAAGGGCAGCGGCGGCGCGCCGTCAGCTCCAGGCGGAGGCGGCGGAGGTGGCGGCGGCGGCGGCGGGGCCGCGACGACGGCCATCGCGCCCTTGCCGTTGGGGTGTGGGCCGCCGCGCCGTCCTGAGCCTGGTGACGGCGGCAGCTCCGCGTTGATCCGCTGCGCCGCGTCGTCGGGGCCGTTGACGTGTGCCAGCCACCCAATGAGCTGTACAATCAAATCAACGTTGACGGCGGCGTGATCAAGGGCCGCGAGCGCGCGCGGCACCCATTCGCCATAATGACCATATCGCTTGCGGATCTCGTCGTAGTCGAGCTCGCCGTCGGTTGGCTCCTTAGGCATTTCGCTCTTCGTTTCCTCCGACTGCTCGTTCGCCACGGCCGTCGCATTCTTGCGGTCGCGCCGGTAGTAGCCGCGTCCTCCGAAGCCTTTGCCGCCGCCGAAGCCCTTGCCACCGCCGAAGCCGCCGTCGTAGCCTCCACCGAAGCCGCCGCCATAGCCGCCGCCCTTGCCGTAGCCGCCCTCGTCTTGCATGTACGCGGGCCGCTCGCCGGGCTTGAGCTTGCGCGCCCATTCGGCATTCGGGCGCACGTGGTGGCGCGTGATCTGAAGCACCTCCTCGAGATGGTACACGGTGACGGGGTACGTGCGCCCCGGCACGCGGATGCACGGCGCAGGAATCCAATTGTCGCGATTCAGGGTCTGGTAGTTGATCATTTTGAGCCCGCGCGGTGGCACCGCCTCGGGCGGCGGCGTGGGTGCCGCCGGCGGCGGTCCCTGGTCGGAGCCTGGTGGTCCGAGGGCAGTGGCATCGAGCCCCTCGAGGGAAGTGGCCGAGAGATTCGTCACGAGCTGGTCGAGCGAAGCTGTCGAGCTATTAGGGGCGAGGCCGTCGAGTGAAACGACACTGTTCGTCGGCGGCATGGGCAGCAGAGGCGGCGGCGGCGGCAGCAGGGGCGGCGGCGGCGGTGTGCCGGGCGCTGTGGCAAAATAGGACGAGAAGAGGTCCTCGTCGAGCGTGGCTGACATGAGAATGACGCGCAAGTCGGGGCGCTGGTCGCGCAGCGTGTCGCGCAGTACCATGAGCAGAAAGTCAGACTCGACGGACCGCTCGTGAACTTCGTCCACGACGACGTGGGTGGTGCCCTGCAGTGTGGGGTCCTCCTCGAGACGGCGCAGCAGGATCCCTGTCGTACAAAAGAGCAGACGCGTCGCCGAGGATGACTTGTTCTCGAGGCGGATGGCATAGCCCACCGTCCGGCCGAGCTGCGCGCACGAGGGCGGGTTGAGGGGGCGGAAAGGGAGAGCAGCATGTGAGAAACGGCCGACGGACAAGAGGAGGCCGTGGGCAGCATGAGGCCGTGGGCAGCATGGCACTTGTGCGAGAGGGCAGGCGAGCAGGGGCAAGCAAGGGGCGGAGTAGGGTTCGGCCCATGGGCTGGGCAGCTCACCGCCTCGCCTCGCTCCTGAGCGACGCGCTCTGCCACGCCCATCGCGGAGATGCGGCGCGGCTGGGTACACACTATCGAGATGTGCGTGCCCGTAGCCGCGGCCTCCTCGAGGATGAATTGGGGTACCTGAGTCGTCTTGCCGCAGCCTGTGTCGCCCTGCAGTACCGTTACCTGGTTGGCCCGCATCGTCTGAAGCACGGTCTCGCGAAAGTTGGCGATGGGCAGTTTGGCGCGGTCGGCAGCAAAGGGGCCGAAGGGGACCTCGAGCTGCGGCACGGGGCCCGCGCGGTTGCCACCGTGCTTGTTGCGCTCGAGGGCACGTGCTGCCGCCTTGGCTGCCTTCTCCGCTGCGCGCTCCCCGGCCGATGGTCCCTTACCGGTAATCTTCTCCCGGTCGTGGTTGCTCGCGGCCCGCGAGAGCGCCGCTAGCGAGGCTTGGTTCATTCGTACCGAGACCGCCTTCTTTTCTTTGACCGGCGGGGGCACAGCGGGGGCAGCGGCCACGGCGGGGGCAGTGCCAGACGCAGCGCCGGGCGCGCCGGAATCGCCTGCCGCCACGAGCGCGGCTGCCGCCGCCGCCGCTGCCACGGCAAAGTCGGGCATGGCCGGCTGCGCGGCGGGCATGGAGGTGAGGAGCTGCGGGGGAACGGGCGGGATGATGCCCGCGTCATTCGGCAGCAGCCCGGCGAAGCCCGAAAAGCCCGCCTTCTTGATGTGCGCCTTGCCGCGGCAATGCTCCACGAAAGAGATGTGTCCCGAGACGGTCGTGCCGCAAGCGGCGCAACGGTACAAGGTCTGGAAAAACTTGTCAGTCTGCGCCGCGGAGGCGGCGGTGGTTGGCGCGGCGCCGTCGAAGCCGCTGCTGCCGCCGCCGCCGCCCAATCCACCTGCCGGCTGCTGCGTCAGTGGGTCGTACTCGCTCATGGGTCCTTCAGGGGGCACCTGCTCGAGGCCGGCCGGTCCCTGAGCGATGCGCACGAAGAATTCGTCGGATAGCGGTGGAATCTGCCCGAGCTTGTTCGGGATGCAACCCGCAAATCCGCGGTGGCCCACGCGCCGAAAGTGCTCCAGGCCCATGCAATGCTGCAGCAGGCTCGTCTCGCCGCTGCACTCCTTGCCGCATGGCGCGCATACGTAGTAGTTTTCTTGAACGCTTGGCGCCTTCGCGTGCTTCTTCTTGGTCATCGAAAGGGGCTGGTGGTGCGGAGGATGAGAGGTAGTGCGGCGGCGTCGGCGCGAGTGCCTGGTTGCGGAGGATTGAGAGATGCGTGGTGGATCCCCGTCGAAAGTGTGAACGGAACGCGGAGATTAAACTCATAATATTCGATTCGATTTGTGTTTCCCAACAGACTAGAGACTTTTTACGGGAGCTGGTAGACTCTGAGTCAGACCACGGGCTTGCACGAAGAGAAGACGTTGCCCTTGCAAAAGGGCGTCATCTCGTTCGCGGGGATGCAGACGCCGTGCCAGTTGCGCTTGCAAGCAGGGCCGAGAGCGTTCACGTCATCCGGGCCGCCGGGGCTCGAGATGTAGAGCGTGGCGATCGCGAGGTAGCTCATCAGACCGATGCTATCGACTGAGGTCGTCATGAGCGGCCCGACGATCACGGCGGGATCCTTACCCATCCAGGCGACGAAGAAGGTAAGCGCGGAGGCGAGGCTGTTGGCGCCGAATCCGAGACCGAGGAGAGTGAGGCAGACGACCACCGTCACATCCTCGGAGATATCCATGACCAGGCGCAGCGAGGGCGCGAGCACCAGTACGAGCACGAACGCCTGCAGCAACCCGGAGAGCCCCTCCTTGGCGATGATGCGCGGCGCGTCGCTCAGCTTGACTGAGCCTGAGCCGAGGGCACGAATGACAGTCGAGACAGTCTGGCCGCCCGAGTTGCCGCCCGCGCCGATAAGGAGGGGCACGAAGAAGGCGAGCTCGAGCTCTCGCTCAAGGAGCGCCTCGAACTTGTGCAGCACATTTGCAGTCAGCAGCAGCCCGAACATGAAGAAGAGCAGCCAGCACGTGCGTTGGCTTGCAATGCCGAGGGCGGTGGTGCGCAAGTACTCGCTCTCTGCTACGGCCTCCTTGCTCAGACGGCGCTCCTTGCACGCTTGAGCTGCCTTCTTCAGCATGAAATTTCCGATGAAGCTCACCGGATCGCTAGCCCCGGTGTCACACGCCGCCTTGAGCGCCTCTGCGAGAAGGGGCTCAATGGCATGCTGCTTGACGTAGGCACGCAATTTGCCCGCGCCCGCGGGAGACACGGGTGATATGGGCGAGATCTCTGACTCGCCTGACATTGCGACGCTGCCGACTTCGGGTCGTTGGAGACCTCGGTCACCCCGCCAAAGAAAAGGGATTACACAGCCCAAAAATGGTGTGAATCGCAATTCCCGGAGCATTACATGTACATGTAACAAGTTTCTGCAGTCTCGATCATACCACTCTCCCTTCAGCATTTGGTACATGTACATGTACCGAAGCAGATCTCTCAGCGGGAGCTCCCGTGAGAACCCTTTCGCGCTTCTGCATCGGCCTGCATCTCTGCATCCTCGAGCCGTCCAGAGACGATGCTGACGCCGACCACGACGCTGGCGGTGACCCTTTCGACATCCTCGATGCTGGACTTGCTTCCGAGCGACGTGCTGCACGAAATCCTGGCCGTCGGCGGCGTGCCGGCATGGCTCCTCTTCTGCCAGGTGAGCCACGGGCTTCGTGCCCGCAGCGACGGCTTCTTCGAGGCTGGCGCCATCGATCTGACCGTGTGCAAGGATCTGATCACGGACAACAAGCTGCGTTTTGTGCTCCAGCGGGTGCCGCGCAGCATGCTCAAATCACTCAACGTCAGCGGTTGCCAGCAGCTGACCAAGGGTGGCATCCTCAAGGCTCTGCGCTACGGCTCGACGCAGAACTTGCACGACCTGTACGCCCTCCAAGTCGGCTCTGCCTCGTGGACGGTCGCCGACCTTCGCCGCCTCGTCGCCCTATGCCCATCGCTCGCCCTGTTGCGGGTCGACTGCCGCGCCGAGGGCTTCGACGACGAGCACCTTGGGCTGCTGGCAAAGGAGGAGTCGATCCAGCCGCGCCGGCTGGTGCTGCACCACGGGCCGCACGCGCCCGAGACGTTGATGCCCATCTCACCGCCTCCCGCACCCCTGCCCGTGGCGGCGGCTGCTGTCTTCGGCGAGGGCGCCGAGGACGCGACCGCGGCGGCGGACGGTGAGGTCGACGATGCACCTGGCGCTCTCGGGCTCACGCTGCAGCGGTGCACGGGCTCCCTCGTCGAGCTGGACGCGCGCGGCTCCCTCGATGTGCGCGGCGTGAAGCAGGTGATCCGGCTGCTCGCCAAGCCCGAGTGCGCGCTGCGGCGGCTCGTGCTGCCTGGGTGCGGCGCCCTGCGGGGGGAGGAGGCGGCAAGCGCTTTCGGCCAGGCGCTTGCGATCAATCGGTCCGTTGAGGACCTTCAGCTGGGCTGCTCGTACATCAACGCCACCGGTGCCGCTTCGCTCGCGATCGCCCTGTGCGCCAACACCAAGCTCGCACGCCTCGAGCTTCACCACAATCCTCTCCTCGATGAGGGCTGTAGCAGGCTTGCACACGCGCTCGTTGCGAACACGACCCTACGGTATCTCGCAGTGCCCTTCACGGGGGTGGGTGACGGCGCGTGCGCCGCCCTCGCCCTCGCACTGAACGGCGCGCGGATTGACGGCGGCAGTGCGCTCGAGGTGCTCGACCTGGCGGGCAATCGGCTGACCGCAGATGGAGTGACGCTGCTGGCAGCCGCGCTACCCCTCAGTCGAATCACGACGCTCAGCCTGTCGGCCAACGCGCACATCGGCCCTCAGGGCACCCTTGCGCTCGCCGCCGCACTGCCCGACACGCCGAGCCTCACGAGCCTCAGCCTTGACGGCTGCGCTGTCGGGGCTGCACCTTGCGGACGCCTCGCGGCGGCGCTCGCGCGCAGCCGCGTGGCCATGCTCGATCTGAGCTCCAACGAGATTGGCGATCTCGGGGCGTGGGAGCTCGCCTGGCGCCTGCCCGAGTGCCACGCGCTGGTGAGCCTCTCGCTCGCCGTCAACGAGATCGAGGAGGACGGCGCTGCCGAGCTCCTCGCAGGCATCTCAGCAAGCCGCTCGCTCGCTTCCATCGATCTGCGCGGCAACCGTATCGTGGCGAGCTCGGCCGCGCACCAGGTACGTTGATTGCCACTGATGACCTGCCTTGCAAGTGCTCACCACATTGCTCTTGACCCGCTCGGCCGCGCGCGCACCAGGGGCTCGGCGCCACCGGGCTCGCCAACCTGAGCTTCCAGCGCACTGCGCGCTGGCAACCAGCCGCTTGAGCCGCGGCCGTCCCGCAAGTCGCGGATATTCTCTCGGTGGGGCTCCTCTGTGGGCCCCGCGAGGCGCTGCTAGGGGGCGCCGAAGTTGAACCCTCACTTCGATGCCCTGCACAAGCGTTCACAAGCGGCGCGCGCCCTCGCACTTGAGAGCTGGTCGGTGTTGCCAGCATGTGGTCAGCATGTGACGGTGGTCTTGTGGAGGTGGGGGGATGCGTCGGGGGCAAGGCTGCGTCAGACAGGCGTGGGGTCCGGGAGCGTAGCACTTCCGCTTGGAAACTGGGAAGATGTAACGCCCAGTGTGTGGGGTGGTGACCCGACCCGTGTGTCACGGCGGCGGCCGGCAGGCAGGGAGATGGGGGTGCCGGTGGGGTCTGCCTCGCCATGCGCTTCGGTGGCGCGCGGTGACGCGTCCCGGCTGAGTGGCCGCCCCCAGCGGCCGGCGCGCGGGGGCGCGGGCGCCGGCCGGGGCCGCCGGCCGGTTTTGGAGTGACGAGTGTTCTGTGTTGCACGAAATGTCATAATCGGGGATGCGGGGCCCAGGGCACGCCACATCCCACAAATAGTGGTCTGCGCGAAAATTCACCTTGATACGTACGAACACTCGTTCCAACCATGCACCGGATCCCCGTCGACGAGCGCTGTCGTGGCTATCTGCACTGCCACGACGTGTGAACGCGGCCCAGCCCCGAGCCGCCACCGACGCGAGGCCACAAAGTCCCGCAGGTTGAGCCGTCCATAGGCTGGCACCGCACAGAGGCTGGCACCGCATGCTCGACTCACGAGTAGATGGCGTCTGTGCCTGCTTCTGTCTCCATATCCACGGAGCGCGCAACCGTCTGCATCATGTGCTTGAACTCGTCGAAGGACATATGATCATCGTGATTCGTGTCGCAAAAGTGCAGCAGTGCAAACACGTCCGTCTTGGCGAGCTTCGCGCCGTGCTCCTTTGCGAGGAACGACACCAGCTCTTTGGAGCTCACGCGCGAGTCCCCCGATTCGTCGAGCTCCTGGAACTTCTTGAGCAGCACGGTGTCCTTCATGAGCTTCGAGTCTGTATTCAACCGGAGCGCCTTGCGCAGCCGCACTAGCGCATTGTTGAGCGCCATGTTGCATGCAGCCTGCGCCTTGGCGCGCTCAACCTCGACAGCCGACGCCTTGGAAGTATCCTTTGGCAACGTGATCGGCCTGGCCGCGAGCGCGTTCCTGTAGATGGCGTGGTCGCGCTTTGGCAGCACGGCAGCAAATACCTTGAACTCCTCGAAATCCACCTTCTGGTCGCCGTCCACATCAAGATCCTCAAGCGAGACGACCCCGTCGCCGTCCTTGTCGTCGATCCCCATCTTTTCGAGCGCAGTGGCTCCGGTTTTGCCGGAGCTGCGGACGCCGAGCATCGTGAGCGCGGCGCGGAGCTCGTGCGGGTCGAGGTACCCGCTCTTGTCGACGTCAAACGCGTCGAAGGCCGTCCGGAGCCAGTCGACGCCCTCAAGACGTTTGGCAGCCGCGTCAATTCCGCCGACCATGTAGCCCGAAGCCGAGTACTTCTTCGCTGTCTGGACACTCATGCCTCTGCTGGACGGAGCTGGAGACCGGACAAGAAAAAACAGAGGTGCCCGGTCCTTGCCGATGAAACGACAGTCGGTCTGAACATGGCCAAGTTGAAAAACGCTCGGGAGGACGCTTTTGCGCAAGCGGCGTCGCATCGAAAACTGGCATAATTGGCAAAGGTCATTCTATGCGATCTCGATCGACGAGGTCCTCCCGCGCGGGGCTTTGTTTTTCTCGATGTCATTTGTCGGCCTGGCCGTAGCATTGGTCGGGCTCACGGCAGGCAATGCTCTCAGCAGGCGAGCTTTGATTGCCGTGGGTGCGCCGGCAGCAGCATGGTTGGGCGTCGCACGAGTGGCTCCTGCTCACGCGGACCTTTTATTTGGTCGTGGTGCCCCACCAATTGAGGAGATCAACGCAAACAGAGCCAAGATCGGGCTCCCACCACTCCAAGTCATCAAAGCTGATGGTGCCTGGGCAGAGCATACCGGCGCCTTCACGGAAGCCTTCTTCGACAGCACGTTCAAGAAGCGCGATGACGGGTTCATCTACAAGTTCTTGAACCAGCCCGACGGTGACAAGCCACAACAAGGACAGAAGGTATCGGTCTACTACACAGGCTACCTTATGGATGGCACCAAGTTTGACAGCGCGTACGACAAGAAACGGCCCTTCGAGTTCCGCCTAGGCAAGCAGACTGTTATTACAGGCTGGGAAGCTGTAGTGGGAGGCATGAAGCTCGGCCAGAAGGTCATCGTCAAGATACCACCAGAGTTCGGGTATGGCGACAAGGACCTCGGGGAGATCCCGCCCAACTCGAGCCTGGTCTTTTACATTGAGCTCGTTGCGCTTGGTGATAAGATTTGATCAAGACATGATGGCGGCGGCGAGAAGTGACTCTTGTGCGGCGTAAATGTGTGAGTGAGCGCGTCGGTCGGCGCGTGTGGGTGTGCGATAGTGTTCCAGTACCAGCATTTCCTGTTTTTTTTTTCAGACCTGGAAATAACATACGATATTATATAAAGTCGAGTTTAAAGCGAATGTATTCTATTGATCTACTCGCTCTAACGGCCACACCAAAATGACTATAATTAAGCGAGAGTGACGCTAAAGTGACGCTCACTGCCTGTCGAGATCTCCCACAGCTGGTACAGCTCACGGCGCCCCCCGATGCCGTACCTCAGCTGCTGCGGCTGCAGGTACTCGACGGCGCTGCTGCTGGAGCTCACCTGCTCGCTTGCTCGTGCGCACCTGCTTCTCGTGCCGTGCGCCAGCGGCTCGAGAAGGCCATAGCCCGCCCGTCTGCGCACGAAAGGGGGCAGCAGCGGCATCCGGCCAGCGCTGCAGCCGTGGCGGAGCCAGCACCTCCTCTCAAGCAAGCGAGCAGGCAAGCCACATCGCAAGCTTTTAGTCGAAACCACACAAGCGCATATACCTTTGAAACATATTTGAATAACAAGCGCAACCGAATACCCCAAGCCTTTTGAGTGTGCCCCCAGGAGCCAGCAGAGTATTAGGAAAGGGTTAAGGAAAGGGTGGGCGGAGAGGATGAGATGTGTGCTTGCTTGCTTGCCGCATCGGAACATCACGCAGGAGTGGCATGCATATCGCAACAAAACTCAGTAATTTTATGAATTAAACGAGATTTGCGTCCAATGAATTCCTACGAGATTTGCATCGAAGTTTTGCGCAACCTTCCGAATGCGCCTGCTCCTCGCCCTAGTGCTCGTGGCGCGCAGCCACGCGTACCTGCGATCTGCGACTGCGTGCACGGGCAACCAGGTCATTGCGTCCGAGTCGGAATGTCAGACTGCGGCGCTAGCCCTCGGCGTGTACGCCTACAACACTGGCCTTGACCCCGGCACTAACTGGCCTCAAGGCTGCTTCTTCCACGGGACGCTTGCATTCTGGCAGCCGAGCACGCAGACGGGCACGGACTGGCCGATCCCTGCCGATGGCTTCAGTCTGTTCCTGTGCCGCTCAGGCTTTGCGACGTCGTCGACATGTTCTGGGAACTCCACCATCGTCGCGTCGATTGCCAGCTGCATGGAGGCAAGCTCGGTCGTTGGTGTCTCCTGGTGGAATTACGCCCGCACGGTGCAGTGCGCGAATGGCCCGACGGCCATGGCGAGCGTTGCCGAGTGCAACAACGACAACAACATTGCGTTCACCACCTTCTCGTACCTCGTGGACGCCACTACGAGTTGGAGGCAAGGCTGCTTCATCCACGGTACAAAAGTCTACGCCCAGATGAGACGGCAGACTGGCACCGAAATACCCATTGCAAGTGACGACGGCAACGCTTTCATTTGCCGCGGCGCGGCTTCAGTCGGCGCCGAATGGCCGCAGGGCTGCTTCGCGCACAACGGCCAGGTATTCTTCCAGCCGAACGCGCAAACGGGCACAAACTCCCCGTCCATGGGGAAGGTGTGCTCGACGGGCTATGCCAGCGGCGCGAGAGAGCGTCTGAATGCGGACAACGGCGCCACTCTGGTCATATTCGTGTCCGTGGGTGGGTGGTGCTACCGCATCGCTCTCCGCGATCGCATCCAGCAGTTTGGAGACCAGGGAAGTTCTGCAGGGTGTGCAAACACCTGGAATGCTGCCGGACCTACCACCTCGCTCGGTACGTACGTGAATACGAACGCGTTCGTCCACTCCTACGCCAACGGCAACGGCACGTGCAACAACACCGGCACGCTCACGTTGATTGCAGATCCGACGGCGACGAGTATCACGGGCACCAAGGTCGAGAATCCCACCTGTGTGTATTCATTCACTCTAACTGGACCCGCATCCCTGCTGACTGTCTCGCCGCCGCCTCCGAGGAGCCCGCCAGCGCCGCCGCCTCCAGCACCACCGCCGCCCTCGCCGTCGCCCCCGCCGCCCTCGCCGTCGCCCCCGCCGCCCTCGCCGTCGCCCCCGCCGCCCTCGCCGGCACCCTCGCCCCCGCCCTCGCCACCTGGCGTGACTCTCGAGACCCTTGACTGCTATTCGGCGTACTACAACGAGTGGACCTTGACTAGATCAGGGCAAGACTGCCTGCCGTCCTCCGTTTTTTATGGACCAACGCCGCACACTTGGACCGACGCCGAGTGCATTTCAAACTGCAAGTCGCTCAACTACGCGTTCGCGATCGTGGCCCCGGACCACAACTGCAAGTGCGCCCTCTCGTCAGACTGCATCAACTTTACCCCCCTCACTGGTGTCAAGATCTTCAACAGTCCGTTGTTCACAGCCTCCTGCGATTGGACTCTTACATATGGGTGCGCGACGGGTGAAGGTTCGGCTGGGAATCCGCCTGGTACATGGCTCGCTGCCGATGATCATGGGGCAGGATACGGGTGCTGTTGTGCCTTACGGCTCGACCCCGCCAGCTACGCCGGTGTCGTTGTCTATCTCTTCGGCAATCATGGGTGGGGAGATAACTGCTACAGGATCGACGTTGGCACAAGGATTGACATGAGATCCGCGGGTCAGGCGACGAGCAACGACCAATGCCGCACACTGTGGAACAGCCTTAGTTCACCCAACAATCAGCATCTCGGTTCATACGTAAGCTCATCCGTGAGTCCCGTAAACGCCATAAAGACTCAATCATACACAGGCGGCTTCGGCACTTGCAACGCCGGCGTCGGAGCGGCTTCAAGTCTGCGCCTCGTCGCGCGCAGAGATCCTTCTGCGCCAGTCACCATTATCGTGAAGGAAAACCCAACTTGCGTGTATGCATTCGTAATCTTCGCCGCGGAAGGGCCGCCTCCGTCGAAGCCGCCCCCGTCGCGGCCACCGCCGTCGCCGCCGCCGCCAAAGAAGCCGCCACCGATGCACCCTCCACCATCGCCGCCGCCGCCCTCGTCGCCGACGCCCCGGGCGCCTCCCAGAGCACCGCTGGGCGGTCCGCAGCGTCCGCCGCCACCGCCCTCGTCGCCGCCTCCGCCTCCGCCTCCAGCCACGCCCCCGCCTCCTCCCTCGCTGCCGCCCCCCCCCTTGCGGCCTCTGATGGAGGTGCTCGCCTCCCTCACCGTCGGCATTGGCGGCGGCTTGCCCCTGGGCGGCGACGATATCAGTGACGAGGCCGCCGAGGACCTGGCAGCGGCCACGGCAACCGCGGCCACCGAGCTGGTGGCAGTACTTGCGACCGTACAGCAGCTCGACACCGTCGCCGCCCAGGCCGTCACGAGCGGTCTCTCTTCGCTCTTTGGGTTGATGGCTGCCTCCGATGGCTCCCCCTCCTCGGCAAGCGCCAGCGAGCAAATCAGCGCCGCCGTCGAACAGATGGCGCGCGCCGCCACCGCGGCCGCCCTCGCGTCAGCGACCGTTCCGAGCAACGGCATCGCTGAGCCCGTGGTGCTGTCCTCGGCCAATCTCAACATGACCGTTAACGTGCGCTCCCCCAGCGCGCTCGCCGCGAAGCCAATCTTATGCGACTCAGGCACAGGCGTCGCGGCTGCCGTCGCGGTGCCCGCTGACCTGATCGGCGGCATTCCTGGGCTCGATCCGTTGTTGCCAGTCGCGGCCGTCCTCCACACCTCGCGGGTCAACCTGCACGGCGGGCTGGGCGGGAGCAGCGCCGCTGAGCGCCGTCGGCGCCGCCGGCTGACGAGCGAGAGCGGGAGCAACAGCGACGCTGGCGGCGGGGGCAACGTCACGTCGTCGGCCGGTCCGCCGCCGCCATCGCCACCCGAACATGGTGCTGAGGAGGAGACCATTTCGATGACGACAACGACCATCGTCACAACCATCACCAAAGAGCTCAGGGAGACGACGACCTCGACGACCAACACGTCAAGGACTGGCACCGTTCACGTTCCTCAGTTTGTCACTTCGCGTATGCCACGCATAACCGAGCTCCTTGCCACTTCCCCGGCCCCTTCAGATGGTTCGACAGAGAACATATCCCTCTCCGACCCTGTGGGTGTGGCCACCCCATCGGCCGAACCAGCCAGCGCCATGGCTGCCCTCGCCTTAGCACCAACAAGGGCAGCGGGGCAATTAGTTGGTGCCGGCGCACTCGGCGACCCCTCGCCCGCCTCCGCCGCGGACCCGGCGGCCGCCCCTTCGGCGGCGACCGCCTCCGTCCTTGCTGCCTTTGGCGGCGGCGCCAAGCCCACAGGGCTGCAGCGTTGGAAGCAGGCTCAGGCCAAGACGAATGCTACGCTGCTCACCAAGCGCTGGCACAAGGACGTCGACAGGGTGTGGAAGCGCCTGTGCCTCGCATGCATGTATAACCATTCGCTCTGCGCAGGCATCACGACGCGGGGCGTGCCGGGCTTCACACGCGCCCAGACGGTGATGATCCTTGTCAACGGCTTCGCCTTCGAGCTCGTCATGCTCCTGCTCTTGTTGCCAGCGCCACCGCCGCTGCCTACGGACAATGTCACCGGAGTGCCCATCGAGCCGGAGGGACCCGCCGTCGTGATCAACCCGATCGCCATGATCTTTGGGGCCGGCGTCGCAGCCTCCATCTGCATTCCGATGGGCCTGATCCTCACGTGGCTCTTCGATCCGATCATCCTCGTCAACGTGTGCAAGAACATGGCGTGGTTCTACCTTTGCTGGCCATACTGGCTTGTCTGGAAGCGCCTCGAGAAGTGCTACAGGTGGCTGCGCGTTATGTGCAAGCGCAGGAGCGCCAAGGTCGCCGAACACTCGGGCGAGGATCCAACTTCGACGGCCGTCGCATCGCCACCCGTGTCGGCCAATGTGAAGCAGACGTTTGCGCGCTTCGACGTGAGTCACAACGGGTACCTCGAAATCCAGGAGCTGCGCAAGGCGCTAGAGCACTACGGCCTCAACTTAAGCACCGACGAGGCCGGGCGCATCATGAGCGTGTACGACGACAAGCCCGACGGAAAGCTGGACCTGAGCGAGTTTGCGCAGGCCGTTCGCGACCTGAGCGCCGCCGAAGAGGCTCCCAAGGTGAAGCAGACCTTTGCGCGCTTCGATGCAAATGACAGCGGGTACCTCGAAATCCAGGAGCTGCGCAAGGCGCTCGAGCACCACGGCCTCAACTTAAGCACTGCCGAGGCCGGGCGCATCATGAGCTCGTATGATGATAAGCCCAACGGAAAGCTGGACCTGAGCGAGTTTGCGCAGGTCATTCACGACCTGAGCGCCGCCGACGAGGCTCCCGCGGCGCCTGAGCCTGTCATGAAGAAAACGAAGACGCACATGCGTGTCGGTAGACACGGCGTCAACGTGCGTAAGACCTCCGCCAAGGACAACAATCAGGCCGACAATCAGGCCGACAAGGGCGAGGCTGCAGGCGAGGCTGCCAAGGCCGAGGCGCCCAGGCTGGCCGCCAACTCGGCAGCGAGGAATTTCTCCTACGAGAGCCTCAACGATGGGCTTCTGAAGGCGTCGCTCTCGTATACATTGAAGAACAAGGACTGGCCTGGCATGAGGCACATCCTCCTCGGCTGGGGCCTGTCCATCGGGATGTTCGGGATCTTCCTGTTGATGACCCTCTTGTTTGGCTGCTCGCTCTTCGAGCCGCAAGACCCGGCCAAGAATCCATATTTGCCGCCTCTCGAGGAGGGCGAGGTTTCAACTCACGTACCGGGCGATACGGTTGAGCTCATCAGGACGTGGCTCTTCTCCTGTGGCTTGCGGTTCTTTTTGAATGAGCCGATGATCATCCTCGCATCCAAGGGGATGCCCATGCTATTCGCGAGCGCGTTCTGCGCCAACCTGTGCGGCGAGGTCATCGTCGAATCGCTCAACCTGCTGGTCACGATCATGATTGAGGTGATCAAGTCGATCAAGAGCTGAAGCGGAATGTGGGAGCGAGCGCGCTGTGCACGGTATAACGTGCACGGCGGGAAGCAGTGTGTTGGCACTGGGGGCGTCAAGGGGGGGGAGAGGTGGGGAAGGAAGGCGCGGGGAGCATGAGGGCGCGCTTTCGGAAGTCGAGCGGGGATTGCGGACAGAGAGTCTGAGTGGACTCGGCAGCGGCGTAATCGGCAGCGGCCATATCCGAGCAGCAGCGGTATCCATGGCGGACACGCGGGGTTAGTGTTCGGCTTGTTCAGCACATGAGAAACTCAGAACTGGATTCTTATGTGTGCTTTTGGCGATCCGTGTGTGTTGATATCCCGATTCCCGTTGGGTGTTGATATCCCGGTGTTGCCTGAGTTCTTGGGGAATGAATTGTATGCCGACATGCTACATGTAGATGCTTGGTTGTATGCGCGCGCATGCATGTGACGTGCGTATCGGAAACGTCTCCGTAGTCGAACAATATCGATTATCGAACGAGGATGTCGCCGCATCCCCCGCCCCGATCCGGCACTCGTATCTCTTATGTCTTATCCGGCACACGTCTCGTGACTCGCACGGGCCCCGCGGTACAACGTACATGCAAGTAAATAATCGGACAACGAGCGTATCTAAGAGCCGTAGGTTGTAGCTTGTACTGACGGTGTGCGTACACGCCGCAGACGGGAGCCAGGAGCCCAGGACGACGAGGTCGCGCTGAGTGTGTCGCTTCCGCCTTCCGTTCCGGGCCCCCGCGTCCCGACGTGTCAATGTCTGTTGTCTCGGACGCTCGTTGTGTATGCATATACATATGTATCGGCGCTAAATCTGTATGCGTTAATTGTGTAGAGAGGTACGTTGAGTTTTGGTTTGCCTTTAATTCTTCCCCAATCCCTGACCAGACCGGGCATTCCAAACACTGAGTGAAACACTCCTGAGAGGGCCGACGGAGCGCGGCGGCCGCGGCGCACGCGGCACGGACTCCCTTGGGCCCTGTCCGCGGGTCGCACGTCGCAGCGGCCACACCGCCGGCAGCCATTCGCGCCCCACACATGTGCGAGCACACCCGGCCGTGTGCCTTTCTCTGTTGCCCACATGGCCCACACAATCACTACACAATCACCGCCTTCTCAGAGTGCCGCGTGGGCGCGCACCGCGACACCCGGCGAATAGATACGGTAACCCGATCCGCATGAGACTTTGATGAGATTGACGAGACTTTGACGATGGCCGATTATGAGACACCGCGTCCACCTCGATGACTGCCTTCAGCTCTCGGCCTCTAGCTTCCGCTTGAGCGCCGCGAGCTTGTCCTCGAGCTGCCGCTGCGAGAGCTCGAGCCCACTGAGGGCAGCACTGCGGTGGCCTGGACTCATAGGGAGCTCTTCGGCCGTAGGGGTGCCCGCGAGCGCCCGAATGCGCTCGCTCGGCAGCGACGGCACGTACGCCTGCGGCGCTTTCGATGGCGGCGGGCCGAGCTGCGTGGCGGGCGTGGCGGCGTACGTCGAACCCGCGCCGCCGCGGACAACGGGGCTGCACGTCGGGTCGCACGAGAACACTGGTTGTGCGGGAAGTCCGTTATCGGCTCCCTCCACGGGTGGTGCAGGGGTGGCGGCCGCCGCCGCACCCCGTGCCGGGCGCGAAGGCGGCGGGCCCATCGGCTGCAGCCGAGCTTTGAGCTTCTTGAGCTCCTCGGACAATTGTTGCTTGCGGGTCTCTAGCGGCGAGTCGGCGGGCACCGGCCGGGGCGGCGCTGCCGACGTCTCTGCAGCCAAGGCCTCGCGGACGGCGCGGAGCTGCGGATCGAAGGAAGAGGTACGCGGGTTGAGCTTCATCTCCTCCTTAATGCGCGAGAGCATCGCGGCGCCCTCGCTCTCCGCCGCCTCCGCTGCCGCCGCCTCGACCGCCGCCACGCCGCGGTCGTATCTGCTACCGGTACTGCCGCCATTGAAGCCGCTATCGGCAAAGGTGTCGCCTTCGTCGTGGCTCGTTGCGCCGTAGCCAGTAGCGCCGTAGATTGTGCCGTGGCCGTAGCCCGTCCAGCCGCCACCCACACCACCGTTAGCGCTCTTGCCGCCGACGGCCGACGACCGATGCATGGTTTGCAGCTCACCTGCCAACGCTCGTGCCGCCGCGGACGCTGTAGGGGCTCCGCGGTATGCCGGCGGTGGCGGCAGGAATGTGGCGGGCGACGGCGCGAGCTCGTACGACATGGTCGAGGGCGGCGGCGCTGGCGACGGCCGTGGCGGCTGCGGCGGCTGCGGCTGCGGCGCGAACGACGAGCGTGACGTGGCAGCGGCGCCCCGCACGGCGCGCAGCGCATCCTCGAGAGACGCACGTGCCCTCACCTCCGCATCGAGCCGGCTGCGCAGCATCTCGTTGGTGGATGCGAGCTCCGTGCGCTGTGCCTCGCCTACCCGCTCGCGCGCGCTCAGAGCCTCGAGCGCCGCACGAAGCTCTCGGGCCTCCTCGGTGGCGCGTTGCCCCGCGGCGAGCGCCTCTGCTTTCGCGCGCTCAACCTCGGCCACGCGCCCCGCAGCCCGGTCGGTAATGCTCGCAAGGCGGCGATGCTCGCGCTCCACCTCGGCGCGCTCCGCCAGAGCTTGCTGGAGCTGCGCGCGCGTGCTCTGAAGGCTCGCGCTCAGCTCAACCTCCGCCTGCTGGAGATCCGCGACCATGCGGGCTTGCAACTGCGCTGCGCGGTGCGCCTCGTTAAGCTCCTCTACGCGCAGCTGCTCGGCGGCCTGAAGGCCTTGGCGCGCCTCGGCCTCGGCGGCGTGCCGGCGCTGCACGAGCTCGAGCTCCGAGTTCGCATCGCGCAGCGCCGTGCTCAATTCGGTCGCTTCCGATGTCTTGTCCGCCGTGGCGCGCAACGCGTCCCGCAGCTGCGTCTCGAGCGAGCGCTGCGTGTCCTGAAGGTCGAGGCTCTGCTGGCGGTGCTGCGCGGTGCGCTCGCGCGCTTCGGCGAGCTCACGCTCGACGAGCGCGAACGACTCCTGCAGCGCGGCGCGCGCGCGCCCCTCCGCCTCGAGTCGCTGAGCCATCACCTCAACCTCGCTCTTGAGCTCGGCGCCTGAGGCCTCGAACGCCGCACGGTCGGCGAGGGCGCCCTCGAGCTTGCGCATGGTGTCGTACCGATCACGCTCCCGGTAGGCGCGTTCCGAGTCCTCAACGTTGCGCTCCTGCGTGGCATGGGCCAGCTCAGTGCGAACGCTCTCGAGCTCGGCCGAGAGCGTGGCGCACTGCCGCTCAGCCTCGCGGCGGCCCGTCGCCTCGCGCTCGCAGCGCTGTGAGACGCGCGCGAGCTGCTCGTCTAGCAGGCGAATTGATTCTTCCATGCCACGTCGCGTGAGCGTCTCGGCAGCGGCATATTGCGAGTCACTCATATTTCTTGACTTCTCGAATGGGCTGTGAAATGATCTCGTCTGAATTACAGGATGACTCTTACAGGATTAGGTGTTGAGGAGGGGTGTTGGCCTCCAGGAGATTTTTTCGGGTGCGAACAATTGCGATGTTCTGGGATTCAATGTATGTTTGTGTGTGAAGCTGGGATTAAGGATAGGTGCATAGGTCATATAGTAGGACTTTCGTTACGCACGTCCACTGCCGCCGTGAGTGCGTTGCACCTATCCTTAATTAAGACTTTGATTGCTTAAACGCGCCTTGATGGATTTTGGAATCGTCCTCATCATCGCGTCCGAAACCGAGCGCGACCACGACCAGCGCTCGGCAATCACCGCATCTCTGATGGATTCCATCAATCGCCTCGCTCACAGGTTCCGTCATCACGATGGCGGCACCGGATCAGCAGGCCGATCAGCCCTCATTGGCCCCGATGGATTACGAGCAGGTCGAGCGGATGCCTCCGTGGTCGTCGGCTGCTCCGCGTAAGCGTGGCAGGACGGCCCGCGACGACGAGCCTGAGGATGAGCGCGATGCACTTGCCGCCATCAGCAGCCCGTCCGCTGCACATGGAGCAGCGTTTGACATTCGTCGCACGGCCACGATGCATACCGACCCGCAGCTACGTGAGGTAGAATGTGACCCCGAGGTCTGTTTCACTCCATCGACTGATCTAGCGCTCTGGATGGACGGCTTGCATCGTGCGCGGTGATGGCTACTTGCTGGAGCATTGCATGTTACGACCCAGTCGCCTTGCAGCGAACTCGTACATGTTCACTGGGTCACGTACGTAGGATTAGCATGCCCGCGCACAGTCTCGCAATGCTCGCACGTAGGTGTGCGTTAGGTGTCGTGTGTGTGCATCCATGAGTGCCACGATGCGTGTCGGTTCGATGTGTGCAGCCCACCCACGTAAACGTCATGCGGATGTCTGACACTGTGTCTGAGAGTACTCCTGAGTGTTCAAAGTCAGTGCACGGTGGTGGAACTCCAGTATCAACCCGCTACTAAAAATGTCCTCTGTGAGGGGTGCTCGAGGATCGCTCTGAGGCTCCTCGTTGATCATGTAACGCCTCTCTGCTGGCGCGAAGGAAGGAAGGACGTGCAGAATCCGCGTGCGGCGAGCTTTCGACATACGACACTCGTTGAGCCGAGCGCGTCGGGTTCGCGACTTCTATTGTTCTTAGTGCCGTGCAATAAGCCGGAACGCGCCTCCCTCTGGTCTCGTCCGCCGCCGCGGCGAGTCCGGTCTCTCAAATGCCGGGCAGCGCGGTGTCGCGAACCCACGACGGAATCGGCTCCAGCGCTGCGGGGAGGTTCAGATACTGTGCCACAAGCGCTCCACCAGAGGCTCGATAATGCGCGTTCCACTGCCTCTCGATGGCCTCGGGCGCGTGCTCGTACTTGCACCGCGCCTCATGCCTCGCAAGGAACGCCTGAAAGTCGTACTTGTGAAGGTGGACGAGAAGCCACCCTTCATCGAGTGGCACACTTTCCTCGCACTCATGAAAGCCCAGCGACCACGCGAGCGGCACGGTCGTCAACAACGCCTTCACCCGGTAGCAGAGTGGGCAGCAAACAGGGGGGGCGCGTGTCAGGTTGGCAGTGGAGACGCTTGCCGCGCGCTCAGCGGGAGCAAATGCATCGTCTCGTACCTTGTCGTACTTGGCATTCCGGTGCCACCAACCGCGCTGCGCGAGCACGGGTCGACTCAGGTCCAGAGATGGCTCGCTCGTCATGTCATGGTGAACCTCCCAGCCGATGCACCGCACTGCTGTGCGACCGCTGTTCGCAAAGCCGACCACGTACGTGGCCAGGTTGCCATTCGCAGGCACCAGCAGCTCATCGACCTCAGCGAAGAGAACGGCACTGTATCCAGCCGCTAGCAATGTCCCTACCCGATCTCTGACGACTTTACGGAGCCATACCGGATCGAATAATGGCTCGACCACGCATTCGACGCGGTCCTTGCGAAAGAGACGAAGTGCTTCGGCAAACGCTGGGTCGGCCACTTGCTCCTCCGCAGTCGTTACATGGTGCAAGCAATACAGGTCGTCGGGTGCAAACGCGCGTGAGTAGTGGCGATGCCACAGCGGCAGAAAGAATGGTTCGTCACGCACGATGGTCAGTGCAGCCACGCGAGGAGGTGGAATGGAGGACGAGGTGGCTGGAGCCTCGGATAGAGCCTCGGCCGTCATGTGCATAGAGTTTCTAATTGTATGTGAACATTAACACGACAGACGCGACAGCCGGTGCTACGGCACGTGTTCCAGGTGTGGGAACAGTGGAACGCTTCGAGGCAAGCTCTACAAGCTTTCAACTGCAAAAACACAGACACTGACAGGCATTCAGATAGCCAGATTTAGCCAGCTTTATGCGGTGTTGCGGTCCCCCCGCGATCACATTCAACACATCGAAGTTTTGGAACCACGAACGCGGGATCTCGTAAGTCGTATCTCAAATTAACTCTCAAAGCACAAAGGAATCATTCAATGAAAGCACAAACTAAGGATTAGGGGGGACTAGGAAGAGGAAACCAAACAAAATCCACACCACTGAGCGTTTATTGTGAGCGTTCCCGCTCACGTGACGGGTCCCTCGCGGTGCGACCCTCCAAGGTACAAATCATGGCAGACGCGCTCCAAGGCAGACCAAATGAAACCCGAATTGTGGCCAGACCGGCAATTAGGACTCGGAGTCTCGGTGTTCTGACACTCGGTCTCCCATGTGCGCACAGACACCCACACCGGAAGTTCCAAACACCGAACACGTGTGAACACCGCACGCGTGTACGATGTATCTTGTATCAATGCGTTTCGTTTCGTCATTCATGGTGGAGGCGCCGGGGACCTCTAAGTTGAGTGAGTGAGTGACATTCGAAAGATAGGCGCATGCTGTGCATCCTGTCCTCGCACAGCATAGACATAGAAGGCAGCGAGCGGGCGCAGGAAGCGCGCGCGCGCGCCACGCGCAAGCCGTTTGGCAGCACTATCTTCGGGAGATCGGGACACACTCCTGGCCTGAGTGCGGCTGCCTGTCACGTCACACATGGAGGCACGATATCTGCACTCAGGCTTTTGCACACGCAGCATCGCACACGCCGCACATTCGCGGCCGCCCACCTAAAATGGCGCAGTCATCCCCGCCTATGAGATTGATCGAGCTTAGCACACACAGTTGCCGCTGCGGTGATTCACCGCCTCCACTAGACAACTTGCCGGGGGCGAGGGCCGCTTGCCTCGGCGTGGGACAAGGACCGCAGACAACGCATGCGTCTTCGCGGAGTGGCCGCTGCTACGGCTGGCGGCGTGCTCAGTGCATCGAGACGCCCGAGACCGGGCCTGTGCCGGCGACAACTGGGCGGCCTGGGAGGGTGCCTACGCGCACAGGGACGCCCACCGCAGTGTGGCCGAAGACGTCGCGTCCAAACGGGCGGTTGCCAGTTATGACGATGGTTTGCAGCGGCGGCCCCCACCCGTCGTCGCAGCCGCCCGCGCCGCGCGCTAGCGCGCCAGCTTTGCTCGAGAGGACGGCCAGCGGCGTCAGCACGAGCATGCCGTAAAGCAGTAGGGCCATCGCTGCCGACATCAGGATCAGGCCGCTGTTGGGTCCGCACGCCATCTGGTTCATGCTCTGCGCATACTGGACCATGCGGGCCTGGGAGGTGCACGACGAGTAGCCGGGTGACTGCGGATCGCACGACAAGTAGCCGGGTGGCGGCGGGCCGGGCGGCGACTCCAGGAGCTGCCGTCGCTCGGCGTCCTTGACTGCTTCGTCCGCCTCGATGACGCCGTAGTATGTGGGCGATGCCGTGGCGTAGCCGCCGTTGCCGTGGTATGTTGACGTGGCGTAGCCGCTGTGGTATGTGGAGTAGCTGGGCGCGCGCTGTACCGGCTCGCCGGTGGCATACTCGAGGAGAGTTTTCGTGCGAGCGCAAAAGGAACTCGGCGTGTTCGAAAGCACGGAGAGAAACATACCGAGGACGACGATGAGCTGAAAAATGGCTAGGATGGTTGTAAGTGCTGATAGTGGAACCAATGGACCCGCTCCACGCGAGCCGTTGCAGAGCATCAGCCCGGTGAGCATGCCAACCATAGCGAGCAGGCCGTTGCCTGTGAAGGCTGTGGTGAATGAGAGGAGCATGATGTAGAGTCCGTAGCGGCGGCCGACGGGGCCATTGAGCAGCTCCACCGAACGCTCATGCATACGGGCGGGATCCATGAACTCTATTTTCTAGATGGTGGATGATGATCGCGTGTTGCTGCCAAGCTTTTTTCCAAGCCGTGACCGAGGCACAGGGATGATCGCTGTGCAACTTTGGAGCCAAATTCACACTTGTTCCTGAAGTTACATGTATCGCGGACAAGACGGAAACCGGACAGGAATAAAAGGAGAGAAAGTCCAGGCAATATTCACACCTAGAAGGATCTTGACTAGGACGCCTGTCGACTGGAACCCAGCGCGGGATCCGAGCCCCCTGCCATGATAATTTTGTTGCTGCTGTCCTCGTCCTTCCATGCGCCGCGGGCTTCCGTGCGCGATAAATTCTTCAAAGCGATGATTGCCACTGCCGCACCGCCGATCGAGCCTCTCGTCTGGAGAGAGGAGCCTGACACGACTTGGCTTTTCGACAAATGGCCAGACGCACCTCAACCGCTCACGGTGAACTACATTGCCGCTGGGCCGGAGGAGGGCCCCCCAATCTTGCTCATCCATGGTTTTGGTGCGAGTGGATTCCATTGGCGACGCAACGTCAATCCGCTGGCCGCGGCCGGCTACCGTGTCTATGCCATCGATCTGATCGGGTTTGGGAAGAGCTCCAAGCCGGTAATAGACTACGATAGCCGATTGTGGCGAGAGCAGTGCGCGTGCTTCCTGCGCGAATGCGCCAGCTGTGGGGCAGGTGGCCGGCGCGCGATCGTCGCGGGCAACTCCATAGGGGGCTATGCAGCTCTCTCGCTCGCTGCTGAGTACCCAGACCTGGTGCGAGGTGTGGCATCACTCAACGGAGCCGGCCGCTTCTCTCCGTCGCCCGAAGAGGCGCAAGCGATAAAGATGGAAGAGGAGCGCCTGGCAGCACGCGGTGCCGTGCAAATCGCCATCGACGATACGGTTGCCTCTGTGCTGGCAGCGGCCCAGCGGGCGGTTGCGTATGTCGGCCTGTTCGTGACCAAACAACCGTTGCGCATCAAGCAAGTGCTGCAGCAGGTGTACCCGATCCGTCCAGAGGCCGCGGACGACGAGCTGGTGGCCTCCATCGTGTACCCCGCTGAGGACGCTCCGGGCCTCGCGCCTCCGAACGGGGTCCCAGAAGTCTTCTACCGAATCGTCTCTCGCAACGCGCGCGGCGGGGCCTTCCCTGTGGACGAGATCATCGGTCAGCTCAAGGTGCCGCTCCTGCTGCTCTGGGGCGAGTACGACCCGTGGGTGACGAGGGCATATGGCGACGCCGCGCAGGCTGCCGCGAAGAGGTTCGGCGTCGACGTGCGCCGCGTCTCGGTCGACGCTGGCCACTGTCCGCAAGATGAGGCGCCCGAAGCGGTCAACGCAGGGCTTCTCGCGTTTGCACGGGAGTTGGACGCGAAATGAGTACGCCACGCTCCGGACCGGCTCCGGAGCGGTCGCACGGGTAGAGGATGGAAGTAGGAATCATGCCAACCAGATACAAGACGGTGCCGCGGCCAGTGTAGATTCACTTAGAGATCGCACGTCGCACCGCCGTGGCCCGGGTGGCGTGTCTGCGGATCGTGTGCGGCGGGGCCAGGCAAGTAATAACTCTATAGACTCGTCCCACACATCCCACAGTGACCTACCTCGCATCAGATAATAAGCATCAATTAAAAGGAGAGGTAAATAGACCATCTCGCAGGCCCCCTCATGTCAAAGCTTCGAACGCAGCTCGTTGCTCATGCGGCGGCTGCGGGCATCCTCGTCCTCGTCTTGTGCTCCACCCGGAACGTCGCCGTTAAGCACCCTGATGAGCACCACGGCCACATCGTCCACCTTGCCGCCCGGCATGTTGTAGCCCTGCGCGCGCGCCTCCACTGTGAAGGGCGAGCGCCGCTTCGTGTCGAAGCTCACCTTGCGTGCCGTTGAGGCTACGCGCTCCGAGAGCTGCTCGATGGTGCCACCCTTGGCCAGCAGCGCGCCGATTTCGTCGTCGAAGAGGTTGTCGAAGAGCCCGTCAGTCGCGAGCACGATGAGGTCGCCGGGCTGGACCGCGTGCGTGTAGCGGTCCCCATTGCGAGGCCGGTCAGCATTATCGCCGCCGAGCTGAAAAGGACAGTTGAAGAAGTGCTGCTGCGGCCGGCTGCCCATCTCGAGTCGCGGCGCCCCAGCCTCGGAGTCCAGCTGACGGAAGAGGCGGAATCCGCTGTCTCCCAGGTTGAGCGCTGACAGCGTTGAGGATGAGCAGTCGACGCAGAGCATGCAGGCCGTGCACGATCCGAGCACAGACACTTGCGAGAGGCTTGCTTCGAGCGCCTTCTCGAGCTCCAGCACGGAGTATGAGGAGTGACCAACGCGTTCTGGAAGGCGCGAGGCAGTGCCTGCTGAGAGCGCGCGCGAGAAGGCACCAGCGTCGACACCGTGCGAAGCCCAGCTCCCCACGCCATCAAAGACTCCGAACACGTTGTTCTGCACGAAGAAGGCGTCCTCGCCACCGGTATTGGCCTTCTCCGGATGCGGCAGCATCGTCGCCGCCGCTTCTATGCGGATCGCTCGCAAGCCCTCCAGCGACGCCATGGCCGAGACGGAATGAATGATCCGGCCAGCGAGACGCAGTCCGCGGGTACTACGCATCGACGGGTTCCAAGTTAGCTGACGAAAAGTTCCTTTCGGCTTTCCCGCTCCACCTCCCTTGCTGCACACCTCTGGAAAGACGACTTTCAAGCTCCTCATTGAACTCGTCATTTCGTTCAAAAGCGCCCAAAACAACGCGCAGACCGTTCGCAGCAGCCCTCGTCCGGAGGCGAACGCGATCTGCAACTCGACGCGCAGCGGAGGCGAACGGTCTCCGCATGGCCAACATCCCAGATTTGCGGTCGGTGCAGATCGCGTCGGCGTCGCTCGCCAACGACGTGAACAATCTGAGGAGAGCGGTGGCGAAGGTGGAGGTCATACCAGAGGAGGACGCCAAAGTGTGGTCCTTTCAAGGCGCATCGGGCCGCCGCGTGCTGGTCGACCGACGTGCCCCAGCGCCAATGCCCTACGGTAACGCACGGTACACCGCTTCCTCGTGGAAGGTCGGTGCACGCTCGACCGAGGTGCACCCGATCACCGGCCAGCACACGTACGACACCGGAAACCTCTACCGCACCGTGCACTGGAAGGACGAGGGCTTTGGCCTCAACGGGCGCTTCACCGATGCGATCGCTCTCGCAGGCATGTGGCGCAACGACGGGCTCAACACGGCGGCCACTAGGTCCAAGGCGGTCTCCGATCCCACCGGATGGGGCACGCCCAAGGACAACATCTCCTTCATGTAGGCGACAGTCCTGCGCTGTGCACGCTGCAGCGGGTCCGAGTTCACACAGTTCTCCCCCGCCCCGCAGAGGGGGTCGCTGAGGGGCGTTTCGCGGAGGTTGGCGAGGCGGAGCAGTGTGTCCCTCTTTGTCATGGCGTCTCCAAATCAACCGTACATACGACATTTTAGTCCTCGGCATAAAAACAAAAAAGTAGAAGCGACCGGCCGAATTTTCGAGATCATAGCACATAGCTCATAGGCCGGGTTGCCGGGTTACGCCCCGCCCGGGACCCCGCCGGGACCCGGCGCCGGGTTCGAACGCCGCCGGAAAGTGAATGAGAGACGCCGCTCCGGGCTCTGCTAGTCGGAGCCGTCGCAACCGTCGCAACCGTCGCCTGCCGGTCTTCCTCTCGGTTCTGTGGTACGGCTCGACTTTATCACGCCCACGATCACGTGATAGATTGTTATGCCGTATGGGGGCGATGCAAAGTCACAATCACACCAGTGCAGCCAGCGTGTCGCCGATCCCAGTGGTTTCAGTGGTTTGCGGCGCAATTGCCATCGCGTCCTCATTCTCGCATCCACAGCCTCGGCCCCGGCCCTTGCTGCCAGTCTTGCCGCCGCCCCGGCCGGCGCCCTTGGATCCGCCCTTGACACTGCCCTTGGCACCGCCGCCCTTGCCGCCATCGGCAGTGCCCTTGGCGGCCCTGGGCTTGGCGGCGAGCTGGGCGGCCTCCGTCGACACCGCCCCGGTAGTAGCAGCCTCCTTCTGGCCTGACGTGGCAGCATGGTCGCTCGGCGCCTTGCGATCCTGCCGCTGCTGCTGCTGCTGCTGCTGCTGCTGCTGCTCCTGCTGCTCCTGGGATGTGGAATCGCCACATCTGCCACGGCGGCCCGCGCCCTTGCCGTTGCCCCGCGCCCCCTTGGCGCCGCCCGCGAGGGCTGCGGCCTCAGCTGCGGCCGCTTGGCGTTCCTGGGCAATGAGGCGCTCGATGCGGAACTGCTCCTTCACCTCGGCCTCGAGGAGCCGCTGCTGCTCCAGCTGTGAATGCTCTTGCTCCAGGATGTCCTTCAGGGGTACAAAGCTCGGCTCGGGCAGCATGCCCCATTGCGACTGCGACGGCGGCGCGGCAGGTCTCGGGCCGAGCAGGGGAGACGATGCGCTCAGTCCGGCGCCCCAGCTGCCAGTCCCACCGGGCGGGCGCGCGCGTCGTAACGAGCGTTCGTGGTGCTTGCGCTCATCGTCGGCGCGCTGCTGCGCGAAGATGGACGAGAGTGACGTGGCACTGCCGTCCGCCTTGGACGCACTGCCGCCCCACACTGGCCGCGCAGGCGGCGTCGTCGTTTGCGCACTTGCAGCGTCCGCGCCAGCGTGATGGTCACAGCTCGATGGCGGTTCACAGCTCGATGGCGGTTCACAGCTCGATGGCTGCTCGATGATCACAGAGGCGAAGATCCCCCCCCCCTTGAAGATCCCCCCCCCCTTACGCTGGCGCGAGCGGCCGCCGGTGCCACACCCCATGAAGTCGAGGACTGTGAGTGGCTTTGTCATCACCGGGCCCTCGAGCCCCTCAGCGCTCATCATGGCGCTCGTGCCAGCGGAGCTGGGCGCGGGCTGCGAGGCGGCACGTGCGGGTGGGAGCGGCGTCATCGGAGAGGCAGGAGCCGCGAGGGGCTGCGAGCCGGCACGTGCGGGTGGGAGTGGCGTCATCGGAGAGGCAGGAGCCGCGAGGGGCTGCGAGCCGGCACGTGCGGGTGGGAGCGGCGTCATCGGAGAGACAGGCGGCGGTGCCTGCGGGCTCTTGAGCGGCGTCGTCTTGAGCGGCGTCGTCTTGAGCGGCGTCGCCGGACCCTCTCCAGGAGTTGAAACGGAACCAGCCGCTGCCGCTGCCGGCGCCGGCGTCGGCGCCGGCGCCGAGGCACCCCATGCCGATACCGGCTTGCGCGGCGCGGCGGTGGGCGCAGCGGCGGGCGCGGCGGCGGGCGCGGCGGCGGAGCTGGCCGGCGCCGCCATCTTGACGAAGTGAAGGATGTTGAGGGCCCCATGGGGAACAGCGGCCGAGCGCGCCTGCTGCTGCTGCTGCTGCTGCTGCTGCTGCTGCCGCTCGGCCTCGCTCCGCTGGATTTCGCTGAGGGATGCAACGGGGGCGGCGCGCGCGTGCACGTAGCCCCACCCGGGGATGGAGGCAGTGCGTGCGGCCTGCTCGCGCTCCGCTTGCTCCCTCTGCTCGGACTCGACGCGATCAGCCTCTCTCGCGGCGCGCACTTTCTCGTCCTCGACGACCTCCAGCACCGTCGGCGCCTTCTTCTGGAGGCTCTTCTGGCTCTTCTTCTTCTTGCCGTCGCTACTGCACGCGCCGCTGCCCGTACCCGTCGGCGCGGCACGCAGCGGCGCGTCGGCAGTTGGTACGGCGTCGCCAAAGTGGAGCCCAATCGCAGCGGCAGGGTTGAACAGTGCAGCCTCAAGAAGCACTCGCGCCGCGTTGAGCGGCAGGCGCGTCGCTTGCGCCACCTCAACGAGCCCCTCGAGATCAGACTCGAGATCAGACCCGGACACGACGGGCGTCGTCGGCCTTCGAAGCAGGCTCACCCCTGTGGATGGGGCGCCGGAGGAGAAGCCACGGGGCGCCGCTGCCGAGGGCAGCACCTCAGTGAGATCCTTCGAGGTGCCCTCATTGAGATCTGATTGAGACCTGATTGAGACCTCATAGAGACCCGTCGAGCAGCGGCTGGCGCCCTCATACATGGAAGCTGCCGACGGCGGCGGCAGAGGGCAGAGCGGTGGCGAGAGCCCGGGCGAGAGCGCGGAGGACGACGAGGCCTCGGCGCTGGCTGAGGCGACGGCGGCGGCGGCGGGCGCAATCTGCGGATGAGCCCGCAGCAGCGCCGCAAGCTCCGTCTCGATCGCGTGGCGTGCACGCACCTTGATCCTCTGCTCCGGCGAAAGACTGGGCGAGATCGGGGCGAGATTGGTCGAGATCGGGGGCGCAATGCCCTCGCCGCCCTCGCCGCCCTCGGCAGCGACGGCGGCGGCGGCGCTCGCCCGCCGCTCGAGTTCGTCAATCTGCTTGAGCTTCTTGCGCAGCTGGCGCGCGCGCTGTGCCGGGCACATCGTCGGCGAGAGCGAGGGCGAGTTTGTGGGCGAGTGCAGCACGGCGCTCGCCGCCGCGCTGGCGGCGTACTCGGCGGCACTGAAGCCGCACTCGAGCGCGAGCGACAGCGGCGAGCCGTCGGACGATGCCGCCGACGGCGCCGGCGCATCCGCCTCAGGCAGTGCGGCCCATCGAGGTACGTCTTCCGCGAGCGTTTCTCGCAGCAGGCTGAGGCGAAGGTGCGACACGAGGTGCGCCGGCAGGTGCGTCCAGAGGGGCTTGCGCATCACGAGGCGCAGGTTGGCGCGTACGGTCTGAAGCGCGAAGGTGCTCAGTGCCTCCGCCCCGATGGTGTCTGCCATGTAGAGCTGCTGCAAGACGCCACGCGCGCTCACGCCGTCCATGAGAACTTGCTCGCACAGGCGACTCAATGAGGGCACTCCGAGCCCTTGACGGGGAAGAGGGACGCCTTCGGAGACCGGCGCGCCGCCCTCGCCGACCTCCGAGGTCTCCGAGGCGCTGCCATCTACGATATCGTCCTTGAGTCCATCTTCTTCGTCCACGCCGGTGCATGCGAGCCGCGCAGGGAGGCCGCCCATAGGGCTCGCTTTCGTGCCGTTGAGGGAGGTGCCCCCGAGGAACTCGATGGACACTCCGGCGTAGAGGTCAGAGGGGGCGGCGAGGGCGTCCACTGGCGGGCGCGGCACGCTCGGAAGCGGCGGCACGCGCAGCTCGACGATGGCGGCGCAGTGGTGCTCAGCCGCAACGGCGATGCTCACCTGGGAAAGCTCAATGACGCGTTCAGCAGCCGGTGCCCAACCGGCATGCCAATGCTCGGTGCAGCAGTAGACGTGGCCGTCCTCCGTGACAGCGAGGGTGGAGTAACGCGCGGCCGACACGCTCACCGCCCGATGCCCGTGCAGTGGCACGTGCCTTGGCGAATGGCTCGCGTCCCACACAAAGAGATCGCCATCCGAGGTGCGCGCGGCGGAGTGGGAGAGCCCGCATGCGACCTCGAGCACACACGGGCGTGCGCGACGCATCCCTTGGGGTGCCGCGCCGTCACGCATCTTCGGCAGCGTCAGCTTCGCGTCAATCTTCACCTTGCGCGGCGTGGGTACGCCAAAGCCCCAGCAGTACGCATGCCCCTCAGCGGTGCTTGCGACCGAGTGCTCGATTCCCGCCCCGAGAGACAGGACCGTGGTATGGGCGAGGCCTTCGATGCGCCTTGGCGTGCTCACCTCGGTGAGGGTCGTCTGCAGGCCGAGCTGCCCCTTGTGATGCCGCCCCCACGCGAACGCCTTGCCGCAGCGCGACACGGCGAGCGAGTGTCCTGCAGACGCGGCGACCGAGCTCGCGAGGGGCGCAGGTGTGTTGCTTGCGGCCGGCGGCAGCTTCACGCGCCGAGGCGAGAGAGTCGGCGCGTCCTTCTCGGCGCTCTCGAACCCTAGGGGCGTGCCGGCCGCACCCCACGCGTACAGCTCGCCGCACGCTGTCACTAGCAGCGAGTGGTCCAGGCCCGCCGCCACGCACAGCACCCGCCGGCCGGCCGGCAGCATTATGCGGCACGGCACAGCGCGCGCGACCTCGTCACCGACCCCGAGCCGGCCACCGACGCCGAGGCCGCAGGCATGGGCGTGGCCGACGCTGTCTATGAGCAACGTGTGATACTTGCCCGCGGCCAGACCCACGATGCGTCCGCCCGTCTCGACGCGGCCGGCTGAGGCGGTGCGCGCGTTCGAGCCCCCTGCGCGCCCGAGCGCCACGCAGCCTGCATCGCCCCACGTGTACACCTCGCCAAAGGGGGGGCGCGCGGAGCTCGTAAGCGGGCGCTCGCCGTACACCATGTGCAGCAGCTCGAGCGGCGACAGCCCCTCGTGGTCTAACGGCTCGTGCACGCTCACGCCAGCTCGCACGAGCGCAGCGGCTGTCGCAAGCTTGCAGCCAAGGAAAGCACGGTGGAGGGCCGAGTAGCCCGATTCGCGGTCCTGCAGCGCCGCGTTCGCGCCCACCTCGAGGAGCCTGCAGACGCACTCCTCGTGCCCATGAGCTGCCGCGTGCATGAGCGCGGTGACCCCGTTGTCGTCGGCAAGGTCGACGGGAACCTCAGCATCAGGGTCGGTGACGAGCTTGGACAGTTCGGCGGTGGCGCCCGTGCGAGCTAGCGACCAGATGGTGTGCTCCATGCGAGATGGCACAACGAACGTCGAGCTCTGAATTGGCCGCGGCGATAGACTGAGCAAGGCGCCGGCCGTCAGGAATAGCCGCCGCGAAAGCGAGTACTAAAGTTTGAGCCACCGGAGATGGCGATCTCGTCCACCGGTGCGTTTTCGCTCTCGGAACCATCGCTTCGAGTCGAAGGCATGCAGAGTGGCGTGAAAGAAAGAGCCTAACACTTGTTTGTGAACGTGTGTTAAAGAATGCGTTTCTAGATCTACATGTTCGACAAAACTTTAAGGAAGCTGGCGTTGGGCAACCCAAAACTGGACTCTGGTCGGGTGCGGAGAGCAGTAACTGCCCCGCGCATAAACTTGACTTGACTTGACTTGACATTGCAACCACAGCCGCGGCGGCGCGAAGACGCACGCGCGCGCGCGCCGCGCGAAGACGCACGCCGCGAGTGTTTCGACAAAAAGATGTCGGCAGACGACCAGGCACCGGCCGTGGGCCGTCGACTGTGCGTATACTACAAGGACGACGACGAGTGGTACCCGGGCACGATTCACGAGGTGCAGCACGAGCTTGGCAAGGGCAACAAGCCAGGCTTCGAGGTCGTAGTGGTGTACGATGATGGGGACCGTGATGCCGTGCATCTGCCCCCTCCAAGCGAGCGTCACCCGCGCGTCCGGTACACAGACGTACCGCCACCGCCCGAAGGAGCACCTGCGCCGCCGCTGCGCATCGAGGAACAGCCATCACCCTTAGCGGATGTTGCCAGCGACGGCCCCTTGGCGTCGCCATTGCGCTCCTCTCGTGGCTCGCCGGGAGGTTCGCTCGCCGCGCCCGCGCAGGCCGCAAAGGCCGCATCGGCTGCACGCACTGCGAACGCCAAGGCCGCAGCTGCGGCCAAGGCGGTTGCGGCGGCCAAAGCTGCTGAGGAGGCGCAAGCGAAGCTCGCCAAAAAGCGTGCCGCGAAAGAGGATCGCGAGCAGGCGGTGAAACAGATGCGCAGCTTCACGCAGTCGCACCCTGTCGACGTTGGCACGCAAGGCGCTGACGGAGCGGATGCCAGCTCGGCCAGCAGGCCTGCTACCGCGGCAGGCGCGGCAGGCGCGGCAGGCGCGGCTGGTAGCTGCAGCAGCAGCGGCACGCCGGCGACGGCGCGCTCGCCCAGCAAGAAGCAAAGCGAGCCGCCTTCGCTCCAACACGGTATCGCCTCGCCCGTGCTGCCCTTCCTCTCGGCGGCGGCGCAGTCGGCGTGCATGGTCGCCTGGCAGTTTGGGCAGAACTTCGTCACTTCTCATCCAGCCGAGGCCGCGCCCACGCTCCCATCAGGGGCCCTGCAGCCCGCCGCATGGCCGCGCGCGCCGCCCACGCTCCATGAGCTCGGCAGTGCCTTTGGGCCCAGCAACAGCAGCGGCGGCGGCTTCGGCGGCGGCGGCGGCAGCAGCAGCATGTCAGCCGTGGATGCCCTCCATATAGCACTGCTGCGGCTGCTGCTTCCTCTGGAGGACGATCCGATCAGTTACGACGCCCTCACGGTCGAGGCGCCGCCCTCGATGGCGGCCGCAATCAAGCAGGTTGCCGCCGCCACGGCAGGCGGTGGTGTGGGCGCTGTAGTGGGCGCGGAGGCGTGTGCCGTTGTACCGGAGCCGCCGCAGACGACGATCCTTCCACAGTTCGCTTCCACAGCCTCCTGTGGCAGTTCGCTTCCACAGCTTCCACAGACGACGATCCTTCCACAGTTAGCTGCGCCGCCGCCGCCGGCCGAGACGAACGAGGGAGCTGCTTCCGCTGCCTCTGCATCCTCATCTGGCCCTGCCCCGTTCCCGCCGTCGCAGCCACCAGCGCTGCCTCCGTCAGCCATGCAGCTGCCGCATGTACTGGCGGCGGCGCCGCAGCTGCAGCAGCCATTACCCCCAGCGCCGCCGCCGCCGCCCAATTGGATGGCGCCCACTACGGCGCCCACGACAGCGCCCACGACAGCGCCCACGACAGCGCCCACGACAGCGCCCACGACAGCGCCGCCCAACTGGATGGCGCCCACGATGACGCCGGGCGCACCGCCGCCGCCGCATCAGGCTTTGCCGCTGGCGTCTGGCATGGCCATGCCACTGGGGTGGGCAGGGCGGCCAGATGCATGGGCGATGCCGGTGGCAGCACGCACCGCTGCGTGCCTGTTTGCCCATGCGGGCTCAACGAGCGCCGTCGCGGGCGCTGCAGGCTCCAATCCCGCTGCCTGGACGAGCGCCGTCGCGGGCGCTGCAGGCTCCAATCCCGCTGCCTGGACGAGCGCCGTCGCGGGCGCTGCAGGCTCCAATCCCGCTGCCTTGGCGAGCGTACCTGCCCTGCCCTCGGGCTTCACGTACCTGCCCTCGAGCTCCGCCGCCTCCGCGCCCGCTTCCCTGCTCCCCCCTGCTGGGGCCTCGGCGTCGTCCGTGGCGCCAAGCAACGCGCCCGGGGGCCCCGACGCCCCTGACGCCCCACTTCGGCTCGCTTCGATGGCCCACGTCGGCGGTGGCCCGCCGCCCGGGACGACGCCCGAGGTCCCCGACGCCCGGGACGACGCCCGGGAGCGGCCGGAGCGGCCCATCACGCTGCCCTACACGCACGCTCCGACGGCAGCAGCTCCGCCAGACGGACAAGGGGGGCGCAAGCGCGAGCTGCCGCCCGGCTGGCGCGGTGTGCGCCATGAAGCAGAGAAGACATCGTATATGATGTATGTTGGGCCAGACGGACAAAAGGTGCGGACCATCAAGCTATCGTGGGAACGGCACGCTCAGGCATCGGGAGCCGCCGAGGCGGGCGGCACAGCTGGCGCCACGTCGACTCCCGGCGTGGCCGAAAGCGGCAGCAATGGCGCGCCGGGCACGCTCGCCCCCTTGGTACCGCCACCGGCGCATGCACCCACCTCCTCGCGTGCGCATGCAAGTGCTCCGCACGGCGCCCGTGGGCGGGCGGCACCGTCGAGCATGCCCGCGCCCTCCCCGCGCAAGCGCACGCCCGCTCCGCTGGTGGACGACGCCCCCTCGGTCGTCGTGCCACTGGCGGTTGGGCCCGCGCTCGGCACGCCGAGCCTGAGCGACGCTCTGCCGCTGCTCTCACGCGACACGTGGCCCGAGCTGCTGCGGCTGCTCGTGCGCCAGTGGGTGCACGAGCACGAGCAGCAGGCGGCACAGGTGGGTGGCGAGAAGCAGCTCATCTCTGAATGGCCGGGAGAAAAGGCACCCTTTGCGCTCAAGGGGCCCGCGGCGCAGCTGGCGCAGCTGGCGGCTGGATTGGCGCACTGCGAGTATGGCGCTCTGCCCACGGAGGCGCGCGCGCTCGCGCTGCAGCAGCTGTGTGAGTGGGCGCTGCCCTCAGCGGCGGTGACGCCCAAGGAGTCCTTCGACGAGCTCGGCGAGATGCTCGCTGAGACGCGTAAGGCGGAGCGGGAGGCACGAGAGGCACGTGAGGCACGAGAGGCACGTGAGGCACGTCCGGCGAGAGCTGCGGCCAAGGACGAGGCGAAGCCAAGTGAGAGCGAGAGGAGCGGTGAGGCCAAAGGGGGAGACGCCAAGGAGCCCAATGAGGCCAAGGAGAGCTCGGCAGAGGGGAAGGGACACGAGGTCGAGGTCGAGGAGGAGCAAAGGGTAAAAGCTGGGGACGCTAAAAGAGAGGAAGACGAGGAGGAGGAAGGCGAGGAGGTGGCGGCGGACGCGGCGGAAGCGGTCGATGGCAAGCCAGTGCGTAAGCAGTCCAAGGAGGTGCAGAGGCTGCAGGAGGTGGAGCGGCGCGCCGAGAAAGTGGCCGAGATCAGGGCCGCCAAGCGCGCGCAGCTCGAGGAGCAGGAGGCGCTCGAGGCGGAGGAGGCCGCAGAGCAGGAGCGCCTGGCGGCTGCGGGCCGCCGCCGCTGCCTGCAGGCGCGCGTGCGCACGGAGCGGCTCGGACACGACCGAAACGGCTCCACATATTGGCTCCTGCCGCACTGGAGTGCCCAGCAGAGCGCCAAACGGCCCGCGGAGGCAGGCGGAGGTGACAACGGCAGTACGGCCGCTCACACTGATGGCGCGCCGACGGGCTCGCCGGCGCCAGCTGCGACGGCGACGTTGATGGAAGAGACGCCGCCACAGCTGACGTGGGCGTATTCTGTCTATCTCGAGCGCCTGGATGGCACCTGGTGGCAGGTGACGAGTCCGAGCGCCTCCTCGACCATGATGACCTCCCTAATGACCTCCTGATGACCTCCTAATTGACTCCCTCATCAGGTGACGAGCCTGAGCGCCCTGCGAGCAGCCCTCAAAAAGTCACCTTCGCGCGCCGACGCCCATTTGCTCGCACGGTTGCCAGCTGGAGAGGGAAGCGCCGTGGCAAACAAGGCACCCAAGGCCAAAGGGGTGCGCCCGAAGGAGACCGCCGAGGACGAACCCCTCGTCGTACTGCCGCCGCCCGCGCACGGCTACGTGCCCACGGCGATGTCGGCGCCGGCGCTGGCGCCGGTGTCCTCGCCACGTCGGTGCGCCTCGACGGCGCAGCTCGCCCGGAGGTTTCTCGAGGTGGCGGACGAGCTCGCACAAACCTTCTCGGCAGACCCCGCCCGGCACGACGCGTCCGACGCAATGGTGGCTGAGGAGGAGACGTCGGCAGAGGATGGCGCGTCGTGCCGAGCGGCGGCAGCCGTCGCCGAGGACAACGATCGCGGGCTGTGGGCGGCGGTTGCCCGGCAGATGGTCGCCGACCCCACCGCTGGCGTAGGCTTAACGGCCAAGGAGGCCGCCACTGCTTGGCGAGCCGCGACCGAAAAGGCGAGCACGGCCGCGGAGCTGCGCGAGATGCTCCTCTTGATTGGCACAGCGAGCATACAAGCATTGCTCGCACGCTGGGAGGCCTCGCAGCGCGCGCTGTCCATCGAAGCGTCGGCGGTGCCCGACAGCCGTGCCGGTATGGGGCGCGCCGTGGCCGTGCGCGCGATGGAGGAGGCTCGGCAGCAGCGTGCGGCGAATGTGCGAGTCGCGTACGAGGTGACGGCGTGGGAGGGTCCGTGGCGGCAGCGACTCGGGACGAGTGTGACCTGCGCGCAGCTCGCGCTGCGCCTCGAAGAGCTGCTCGGCACGACGCGCGAGCGTGCCGGGATTCAGGCGGGCTCTCTGCTGCATGTGCAGAGCCAGGACGACGATGGACAACTCACTGGCCAATGGCAAACGCGCGTTGTCGCGGGCGTGTACGCGGACGGCTCCTTCTCGATCGGAGGGCGCGTCGCCGCGGGCGCGTCGTCGCGAGCGTCCGCGGGAGAGAGCCTCGCCGTCAAGGGCAGTGAGCCCGGTCTGCACGCGTCCTTCGTTAAGAGCGAGCCGCCCGCCCAGCTCGAGCTGCTGCCAGTTAGGAGCGAAAGCACGGGGGCTCATCTCAACGGTCGAGCCACGCTCGGTTTCGGCACGGGCGCTTGGGGCGCCCCAAGTGAGGTGCGCTTCAAGCAGCTCTGGGTGGGTCCCTACCCGCCACGCTCCTCGACGGACGGCAAGCGTCTCTTCGGGCGCAACTGGCGGCCGCTCCCCGCGCCCGCAGCGGAGCCAGAGGCGCCGCGTGCGCCTCGTGCCGCGGCGCTCAAGCAGCTCCGGACCCAAGCGAGCACGCAGCACACCCTCGAGGAAGACGATGAGGATGAGGGCGAGGGAAGCGAGGACGGAGGCGGCCGTGGCTCGCAAGGGCGCAAGCGCAAGCAGGGAGACGAAGACTACGTCGCGTCGGATGCGTCCGAGGCGGACGAGGGGGGGCCGGGCGATTCGGAGTGCATGACGTGCCACTTGAAGGGACACGCGGATAAGATGCTACTGTGCGATGCATGCGATCGCGGCTACCACATTTACTGCCTCAAGCCTCGCTTGTACGAGGTGCCCGCGGAGGACTGGTTCTGCCCACCTTGCTCACGCTCGTCGCGGCTGCGCCACCGCGCCAAGGCGCTCGAGGCAGAGGTGGAGGCCGAGGCGAGGCAGGGGCGCGGCCTACAGGAAGGCGCGCACCTTCTCACACGTCAGACGCGCGGAGGTGGAGGCGGCGGAGGCGCCGTCAAGCGCGGGCGTAGCCAGCGCGAGTGTGAGCGCGAGCTTGCAGAGCTCGACGCCAAGCTCGACGACGTGCGCGACGCGCGCCCGCGGCGATGCGCCGCGAGCAAGGCGATGGTAGGTGCGCGCTATGCCGATTACGTGGACGAGGAGGACGAGAAGGATGTTGAGGAGGACGAGGCAGGCGACCTCAAGGGGGGTCGTCGCGGACGAACGCGATGAAGATGAGTGTGAGAGCGGAGAGAGACTCGTGTAATAGACTCGTGTAATACCGAGGTGCGACGGTCGGGTCGTCGACTAGACGTACCCCGCCCCCCCCCCTGTGTACTGGCGTGTACGGTGATCCGATCGGTGTTCGTCGTACTGGTGTCCGCGCGCACGCACGAGAAGTACCCGGTACACCAGTACGCCGTACGCGCAAGCAAGACGGCCCTTGGTATATCGAAGCGAAGATGGCATTGGTAAAAATATTAACATACGGGCGGGGGCGTGCCACGGCGGAGCGCCGGCCACCCGTCCCGGCGCCGGTCAGCGTCACGGTGTGTCGCGCGGTTACCGCGGTCCGGATGAACGGGAACGAGACGAACGAGCAATGACAAGGTCGCGCCGCGCACCCATCATGGCCCACGCGCCCGCGGTCCGCTCCTGCTGCGTCCTCTTACGTCCTGCCCCACCCTCGGCCGCCTCGCATTGCGGCATGCTGATGTGCAGGCGCTCCGTCATATCTCCCGCTGTACCTCAGAGCTTCGCCAAGGTTCAGACGCCAAAGTGATCCGCGCCACTTCGCCGCCTTGTCGCCCTTCCGCCGCCGCGCCGCGCTGCCGCCACTGCCGCGCCGGCGCTCAGGCGGACTGCACAGCGTGCTTGGCAAGGGTTGCCTTGAGAGTGGCCCTGGCCTGTGCCTCGTGAGCCTCGGCCGCGCGCACCGCCTTCACGAGCTCCTGGTACTTCTTGCGCGCAGCTTGCACGGCAGCCTGCTGCTCCTCGAGCGCGGCTCGCTGCTGCTCTGCCTCGAGCTCACACCGCACGGCTTCGTCGAGAAGGGCTTGGGCCGACTCGGCCACTGAGATCTCCTGCTTCGCGTGCTCGACCGCCGACTCGCATTGAGAGAGCTCGTCTACCCAACCCTTGAGCATGCTCGCGCTCACGCGGTCGCCTGGGCCCTCGAGCTCGCGGCTCATCACGTCCTTGAGCGACTCGGTCGCGCGCAACTTAGCGGCGCGCGCATCGTCGAGCTCACGTCGCTTTGCATGCAAGTGCTGCGCTAGGCGTGCCGGCAGCCCTGGCGGGAGCGGGGTGTCCGCCGCAGCGCGCGCGCGGCTGCCACCTCCGTTCGGCACGTCCGCGAGTGCTAGCTCTGCCGCCGCCACGGCCGTGCCCGAGGCCGCCACCCCCTCCTCGTCATCCGCAGGCCCAGCCTCCTCCGGGTCCGTCTCTGCTGCCTCGTTCGAGAGTCCGCCACTCGCGTCAGCCACCTCCATCTGAGTTTCGTACGCCTCCTGCGCCGGCGCCACTGCATGGCCGCCCCCCGTTCGCTCGGCCGCGGCCGCGGCCACTTTGCGTACCTGAGCCTCCTCTGGAGTCATCCACTCGCCCCTACAGGAATCCCAGAGCTTGCCTTTTGGGCCTCGCCCGGGCGGCCGCTTGATGGAGCCAGAAATGGTGCTGCCGAATGGGGCCACCATCGCCCCGTTGCCACCGCCCTTGTCGGACGAGGCCGCGCCCTTGTCATTCTTCTTGCTGCCTTTGCCGCCCGCACTCGTTTTCCGGCGCCGCTTGGCCGACGGCTCACCGTCAGCGTCGGGCTCATCATCGGGAGGTGAAAGGCACGGCTCGCTGACCATAGGCTCCACCTCGCTCGTCGCGAGCGCCGACGGGTGGTGATGCTGCTGCAGCGGCGCCTGCTGCTCGTCGACGGCTACCTCGAAGTGGTGGCCCGGAGGCTCGACCGCTGGCAGCCTTCGCACCTCGTGATGATCCGATGTCGAAGGCATGCCATCAGCCTCCATGGGTGACGCGCAGTCTGCCGAGGAGCCAAGGGTGCCCAACTCCTCCTGGAGGTTGCGGAACTCGTCGAAGGTGTGCACGTTACAGCCACCCGGGAGCCGAGTGCTCACGGTCAGCGACGTCTCCTCATCAGCCGAGTCAGCTCCAAAGACCTCCGACGCCCATGTTGGCTGCCGCTGCTCGCCGCCATGCACGACCAATCTCTGAGCCCCCTCCTTGACCATCTCGCCGCAGACGGCGATGTGCGGCCGCATGTCGCCCTTGGAGAGCAAGCGCGCGGCGCTCATCGCAGGCTACGGCTGCAGTACCCGGGCGTCGCGCGCGCGGCTACAGAGACTGTGCGAACCTCGTCAGCATGCGGACTGCGCGTGAGCGACTTCAGATGTGAACAATCGCCGTTCGTCTACCGGTACGAGAAAGCTCCGATCTCCGTTTTTGAGAGATTGAAGATGTTATTATCTGTAATCATAAAAGGAGGTTTCGTTCTTTCCGTCTCACCGTTCCGCAATGGCTCGTGTCATCGTCACTCGTGCGGTGTGGACCCAATGGCACGAGTCGTCACTCGTGTGGTGTGGACCCTGACCGGCACGTTGGCGCGGCTGCATTCTCCACCCAGCCTGCTGCTGCACGGCCTGAGGTCGCAAGCGTTACATCACCTGCATGCGCCAGCCGTGATTCGCCGTGCTCTGACTACGGAGGCGACTCTATCTGCTGCTGGCAAGGAGGTGCAGCGCGTGTTCAAGGCGATGAGTGACGCGAAAGAGACGTGCTCCGATCATTTCGAGCCATCTCTTGACGCTGGCGGCAAACTGCTTCTCGACCTCGGAAAGAAGGGCCAATACTCACTCGAGGTTGCTCCGGGCGACAAACTGCTGCTCTTCTCGCCGATCACAGGACCTAAGTATTACAAATACGACCCGCAGAACCGATGGTGGGCGGCGGTTGACGATGGTCATCTGCTCGAGGAGATCCTCGTGCGAGAGCTCATGCACATTACGAGCGTGTGTCTGAATATGTAAGTAGTAGACGCAGTGCGAGTGCTGTGTACGGTCGGTTGCGCGTGTGCACGCGGGCCGGGCGCCGCCTCTCTCGTCCCCCGAGGTGGCGCAACCGGAGACGCTGCGATCGAGCTCAGACAGAAGTATTTTACGTCAGATAGTAAAACTACCGTGCTGGACGCTTCAGTTGCTGCTGTGTGGCCTGCTGCTGCGTCGTCGCACTATCGACGCCATCCTTGGTCCGGTCCAATGTATGCAAGTCGGCGTCGGACAGCGACGCCACAAATCCCCATTGATGACGCGTTCGCGACGCGGGCTTCACGCCCGCGTACAGCTGCGGAGGCAGCTCGCCGCCATTCCAACGCTTAACAAACTTGCCAAACTGCTTACGGGCCTCATCGCTCTGCAGCTCGTCAAGATACGTGCCACGCGATTGAAGCCACGAGGCAAACTCGGGTGCCTTGGAAAAATAGTCCTCCTCCGTGATTGGCTCCGATATCGACACGGCCGGGGCGCCACCATCGTGCTTCTCACGCTTCTCATGCTTCTTGTCCTTGTGCTTGCGCTCCTTGTCGTGCTTCTTCTCCTTTTTGTCCTTGTCGTGCTTCTTCTTCTTCTCCTTGTCGTGCTTCTTGTCACTCCTCTCGTGACGCGACCGCTTGCGCTCACGATCGTCTTCGCTGTCGCTCTCGCTCTCCGAGCGTGGCATGCTTTGCCGTGCCAGTCGCTCTTGCCAGCTCGCACGCAAGCGCTATGTTTCGTCAATGTTTGCACCCGGATGTCAGATTGACGCGCGCCTCGGGCCACCCATAAGCTTGCTCGAACCTTTCACCTTTCCAAATCTCGTCGATTGGTCTTCGGAGCTTGGTTACTATGACTTGACTTGACTTTGACTCCCGTCGAAGATCTCGCGGCGCTCTCACACTCTAGAACGTGTGTGCTGCCGGCGTACTCGACGCGATGCGTCCCAATTTTCGATGGGCGCACACGGCCGCGCTCGGAACTCGATGGTATCCACCGCGCCACGCCGTGTCCACCATGATGCAATCAGCGGACCTGATGCAAGTCGACCTTCTGCAACTCTACAACTCCGCCGAGGCGTCGAACAGCCTGCTGACTGACATGGTCACATCCTCGATCCTCAACACGATCAGTGACTTCGTCGCGCAGGCCACGCAGGGGTCGTCACCCGGATGGCGGCCTGATCCGGTTCGCACTGCTCGATTCAGTGTCTTTGGCTTCATGGACGGAGCGATGAGCCACGGCTGGTTTGCGCTCCTCTACACAGTCCTCGGCAATGGTGTGGGTCTTGAGGGACAGGCCAAGATTGTGGACATCCTGGTGAAGCAGTTCGCTGAGGCGTTCGTGTACACACCGTACTGGGCTCTTTGGTTCCTTTGTGGATTCTCGCTCCTAGAGGGACGTACGTTCCAAGAGATCCCACAGATTGTGCGAGAAAAATGGAAGGAGCTCTTCGTAGGAACTGCGGGCTTCTTCTTCCCAGTCACTTTGTACATGTACGCCTGCGTGCCTCAAGACAAGCTGGTGCTTGCTTACTGCACGGGCACGCTTGTCTTTACGATTCTGCTCTCAATCTGGAAATCGGGCAAACTGCAAATCGGGAACTGGGGAAAAGACCCTTCTGATCATGCTTCCGATCCATCTACTTTAGTTGTAGCTCAGGCTTCTACCGAAGAACCCAATGTGAAGGTCGAATAGGAGGGGGTATTACAGAGCCTTGGTGAGTGTCGAGCGCGGAGTAGACCGAGGGCAGGGTAGAGAGAGGGTGAGGGAGGTGTACCGTGGTTGGTGGTATCAATGTAGGCGAGACTACTGTACTTGTAGTCTCTCTCTGCTCGTCTCACAACGCGCCGCACACGGCATCGGCTTCGACGGCGTGGGCGTGGGCAGGATCCGAAATCGTGCGTTCGGCGCGACGCCCGCCACAGCGCGATCCGCCTTTTCCCACATGGACATGCTGCACAGTCTCTCACGCCGAGCCGTGCTCAGCCTAACAGCAGCGGCGTGCGTGACACTACAAAAACCGGCACCGGCCCGAGCCGCTATCCCAGGCATCGTGGAATACTGCATCCCGGGCGTGACGGCAGAGCGATGCCGCGGCACGTTCTGGGAAACGGGAAAGTTGTACAAGAAGGCCGAGGGTGTAGCCATGACTCAGGCGGAGTACTCCCAGGCGCTCACGGAACTTGACTCGCTTGGCACTGAGCTGAAACGGCTCGGGCAGCTCGCGGATGACGGCCTTGCTGGTGAGGTCGGCGCCGGCGCCGCGAAGACTCGAGTGGCTCTTCGGCAGGCTGGGGAGCGTGTGATTCTTGCCTTAGTGGGCGACGACCGGCTCGATTCGAATCGACGGTTACTATTGGTCATAGCCGTTCTCGACGACGTCGACAGGGAAGCTTTAAGTCAGCCTGCGACCAGTAGATCCAACGCGGCCGCGGGCTTCGCGCCGCTACGCCTCATGCTCGACAGCGCAAGCAGACGGTTTGAGGATTTCCGCAAGGCTCTTCCAGCACAACCAGCTGACGTGGAGGACATTTGAAGTGTCACGATGAGTTAGGGTGCAGGGAACCTGTGCACCTGATAGATCTTCCTATCGCGCCAACGCATACATACACAGCTATAACGAAATAAACGCCCGCGTCGCCGGTCCCGGCGGGCGCGCGCCCCGCCGAGCGGCCGTCGGCGGCGCCGTCCGGACGGGGCCGTGCGCCCGTGCGTGGCCCACTGGCGACTGGGCTCGTCGAAGTTTGGGCGCGTTTCGACTGTCGTGAATCTGAATGTGTGCGCGTGCCCGATGTGATGCGTCACATCGCGACCGAGAGACCCTAGAGCTAGACTCGGACACTCGGTGACTCGCGCCCACAGGCACAGCCCCACACCCGGCGCGCGAGGGCCGGCCACGGGCCACAGGCGAGGCCCCCGCGCCCGGCGCCCGCGCCGGCGTAAGCGGTAAGGCCCCGCGCCGCGGCCGGCGCCACAGGCTCACCGGCCAGGCCGGGCCCGCCGTCGCCGCGCTGCGCCGCCGGCCGGCGCGCGAAAGACGTTAGAAAGACGGACGGAACCGCGTCCCGGCGCTACGCGGCCTACGGCACACAAACGGCACAGCACGCCACCGTACCCGCAAACAACCGCGAACCGCGCCGCTCCGCGCCGCGTCCCGCGACCGGCGGCGGCCGCGCGGCTCCGCGCGTACGGCCACGGTCCCGCAAACCTATAACCTTAACGCAAACCGCGCCGGCCCGCCGCAGGCCGCACAGGTCCGACGTCCGTGAACCGATCTGAACGGCGCTGTGTAAAGGCGCTGTGAACCGATAAACGGCGCTGTGAACCGATCAACGGCGCTACGCAGAGCGGAGTACAGTATCGAAGTACAGACTACAGTATACGCGGCCACGTGGCGACGACGTCCCCGGGGCGACGACACGACGTCCGCTCTCCACACTCCAGCTCTCTCTCGACGCGACGTGAACACATAGAAGGACAGGCTCGATTAGGGTTCGGCACTTGTACGGCCGTACTCGCTGTGCTACGAGTACGCGGGGAAAGAAGTACGGCTTCTCGTCGGGCCCGCTGCCGGGGGTTCAGACCTCTCGAGAGCAGCACCACACCGTCTGTGGGTACTACCGTCGCCACTTCGAAACGCCCCTCGGGCTCCACAGCATGTTTGACTTTGACTACGCATCAGGGATGCTCGTCCACCACAAGCCTCTGCCCGTCGATGTGCACCCCCTGCCCGTGGAGATGGTGCGCAGGGTCGTCCTTAAATGGGTTCTGCCTCGTTGCGACAGTTGCGAGTGTTATGTACGTCTGCTCTCGCTCGCTGTCCAGCAAGCTCTTGATGCATTTTCGGAAGCTCGGGTCTCGAAGGTAGTGACTTGAACGAGTGAGCGTTGGCATGTACCCACGGGCGATCTTGTGCTCGCCTTGCGCGCCCGCCTCCACTCGCGGTAACCCGAGCTCAATAGCGAGCTCGATCGCCTGATAGTAGCATACCTCAAAGTGAAGCGCGTCGTGCCACTTGTTGCACCCCCAATTTCGGCCGTAGACGCAATCCTCGCCGATCAGGTTGAGCGCACCGGCGACGAGCTCGCCCTCCGCATCCTCTGCGAGCACGAGCACCACGCTCTCCGGCATCTGCTCGCCGAGCGCGTCGAAAAAGGGGCGCTTGAGATAGTCGTGCCCCCATTTGCGCTCCACCTGTGGCCGGTAGAAGGTCGGGGTTTGGGTTAGGGTTAGGGTTTGCCGATTGCGCTCAACTTGCATTCGGCACAAGTTTGGGATTTGTGTTCGACTCGCGCTCCACCTGGGCTCGATAGAAGCGGTAGAAGGCGTCCCAATGGTGCCTCTCAATTTGGGCACCTCTCAGCCGATGAATTTTGAAGCCTGCTTCCGCAACCTTGCGCCGCTCCTGACGCACCGCCTTGCGCCGGCTCTGCTTGAGCGACGCGAGGTAATCGTCGAAGCTGCTGTAGTTGCCGTTGCACCAATGGAACTGGACACCGAGTCGCGGCAGGAAGCCCTCCTGCTTGAGAGCGCGCCCGTCTTCTCGAGACGAGAAGGTGACGTGGACGCTGCTCACGCCCAGTCGGTCGGCCAGCGCCACGAGGCCACGCGCGAGGACGCCGCGCAGCTTGGCCCTGCGCTCGGGCTCCATCGCGGCGAGGAGCAGCCGGGCTCCCGCGACGGGAGTAAACGGCACGCATGCAATTAGCTTCGGATAGTATCCGCTCGTCGACGGCGTCGCATCGGAGACGCTTGATCGATACGCGCGAGCCCACACGTGGTCAAAGACATACTCTCCGTACGAGTGCGATTTTAGGTACAACGGCACAGCACCGAGCAGCCGGCTTGTCTTCGTGTCATGAGCCACCAAGTGCTGCACCATCCAGCCTTCATCTGGGTCGACGCAGCCGGAGGACTCGAGTGCGTGAAGAAAGCGATGCGACAAGAAGGGCTCGCCGCCGATGCCAGAGGCTGTAGCATGCACGCACGCGTCCCAATCAGCGCAAGCAACCTCTGAAATACTCTTGAGCACAGACAACATGATCTCGCCCTTTTTCGTATCCATTGTTGTGAGGGGACGCCCGACGATGCTGAGAGGCAAGCGTGACATCTCGCCGGCGTCGGCGGTCGGTGGAGGTGCACGCGCAACTCTGTGCGCTCGCCAGTCGAATGGCGTGTTTTGTATCCAAGCAAGCTGGACAGGAGGGCTCCAAGCCACAACCATCCATCCGAACATGATTTTGATGACGCGAAGTGACCGACACACAAAATATATCCCGACCCCGCGAGATCAGAGGTCCCGCAATCCCGCCTTGAGAGATTTCATCGCCACTAACCTGCAACGCATTCTTCTCGGGGGAACGGCTCCGCCGGTCTCCGCGGGCGGCGCGGCGGTGGGCCCGGTGCGGGTGCGTCCACGCATGCATGTATACCGAGAGAACTTGACTCGTGTGTGAACCCGTTCTTTTCTAACGAAAAGTCCGGCCGTCGCTCACTGAGCTCCACGAGCGGCGACTTTGGGAAATTTCCAAAAGTCTAGCACGAGCCAACGAGAGAACTTACAGACCCTCGTGGTCCGTACTCCTACTCGCTCACACACTCACACATGCACACGCACTCCCGACTCACAGTCGGCGCTAAAAATTATACTCATACGAGAATAAGACCAATGAGTAAAGAGTTATCGTCGGTACTTCGATCGGGGCGGCCCCCGTGGGGGCGTACGTCCACGTTGGGAACCCTTCGAATTAACTTCGAATTAACCCTTCAAACGATAAGAGGATAAGTATACGCCTTCAAAGGCGTATTATACCGCTTCACTTGAAGCCGGTACCGGTCCCGGTGCTGCACTAAAACTTTCCTGCAATCTGCCCGGTCTCTAAATCGTATTCATCGCATATCTCCGACTGTCCGTGTGTGACAATCTTCTCGGTGATCACGTGTCGGACGTTGTCATGTTACTTCGTACTTTGGAAGTGTGTCACCGGAGGTTGGTTCACACTCTGACAAGGGATTCACGGGGTGCCCCACATCGCATCCAGCTCGCCAACGATTCGCTTGAGCTCGCTAAGTTCGCCGAGCTCCGTCGAGCCCGCGCCGGCCAGCTTGTCAAGAGTAGACCCAGTGCTTGCGGTTCCTGCACGGTGCATCTCGTGGAGCAGCTGCGATTCGATTTCCCAGCTGGTGTGGACCTTGGAGAGCGATACTTTGGTGAGCAATGATTTCGAGGGCGGCGCGGCGGGCGCGGCGGGTCGGGCCCTTCGGCACTGAGCCAACGCTGCAGCGACGAGCGCAGGCTGATGCGGTGCGGGGCACACTGCGCTAAGGCCCTGCTCGAACAGAGGTGAGGAGGCCGGAATCCATGGCCGCGCGGCAGCTTCGCTGTCAGCCTCCCATGATGTCCTCATGCTCGCAACTGCGTCGTCGTAACCAACAGCGGGCGGAGGGTCGTGGTCCAAGGACACGGCTCGTTGTTCCCGAACGGCCGCAAACGCTGCTTGCATGAACATAGCCATTGGCGGCGGCGGACGCACCGCGGACGGGCTGGTCGAGGCCACAAACGTGTCACCGTCTGGATCGCTCGACCGCGGATAAAGCGCAGGCAAGCGAAATCGGGACCCTCGATCGGATCCTCGATCCATCGCGAACAACACTCTTGTCAAGACAAGTCAAGTCATGTCAAGTCGTGTAAACAAGTCAAGTCAAGTCCAGACAAGTCTAGTAATGAAATGCAATCGTCAATTCGAGTAGTCATGACACAGTCAAGTTAAGTTCCGCCATGCACGGTAGTAAACCTTCGAACATAGAAACACGGACGGCAGCAGAGAGCACGGAGGGAGCAGACGCACACACACACCCGCTAGATGTTGGGCAACTCACCTCGACAAACCTGTCCAGCAAGGACAACTCTGAGGAGCGCTCACGAGCAAAAGGCGCGCTCACTGCGTGTGGTGTCAGGTCGGTGGCTGCCACGGCAACAGCGACACGCATGTATTCCTCGCTCGGACACGGAGCGTACTCGCTGCAGGCTCAGTGTTCCATGCTAAGCTTGATCTGGGCGATGGCCTTGCCCGGGTTGAGGTGCTTCGGGCACGTCTTTGAGCAGTTCATGATCGTCTTGCAGCGGTACACCTTGAAGGCATCACTAAGGAACTCGAGGCGTTCAGCCTTCTTGGCGTCGCGGCTGTCGGCGAGCCAGCGGTACGACTGCAGCAGCACAGCGGGGCCAAGGTACTTGTCCTGGTTCCACCAATACGATGGGCACGAGGTCGAGCAGCAGGCGCACAGCACGCATTCGTACAGGCCGTCGAGCTTTGCGCGGTCCTCTTTGGATTGGTAATTCTCGACCGAGATGTCCGTGCCTGGCGCGGTCTGCAGGTACGGCTGCACGGACTTGTGTTGCTCGTAGAAGTTGGACATGTCGGGCACTAGATCCTTGAGCACGTACATGTGCGGAAGGGGATAGATCTTCATCTTTGGCGCGTCCGACACCTTGCACAAGCAGGCGAGCGTGTTCGAGCCGTCGATGTTCATGGAGCAGGAGCCGCAGATGCCCTCGCGGCACGAGCGGCGGAGCGTGAGGGTCGGATCGATTTCGTTTTTGATCTTCAGCAGCGCGTCGAGCACCATCGGCCCGCACTCGTTCATGTCGATCTCATAGTCCTGCATCCTCGGCTTCTTCCCCGACTCGGGATCCCAGCGGTAGATGGAAAAGGTCTTCATGTTCTTCGGCTTGGCCCCCGCCGCGGTGGTGGCCAGCACGCGGTGCCGCAGGCCGGCAGCCGCCGCAGGCGCGCGCACACGAAGAGCCAGCGATCCCAGAGCCGCGCGCATTATCGGCGGCCTCTTGAAGAAGAGAAGCGTCTTGATGACTCGCTGAGTTCTTCACAGTTCAGCTGTAGGATTTCTATGTCGAACATTAGCCCAGGAAATCTTGTGTATGGTCGCATGAGTATACCGTATTTCACGCGTCTTCACTGACGTTCAGGAATTCTTCCCACACGATGCCAGTCTTGGAGGCTCGGCTCATCGCGCGCTTCAACACGACCACCTCGCCTCCGTGGCCATCGCAACTCGAGTTGCCGCCTGGAGCAGCGGGCCACTTTCGTTTTGTGAGGCGGCTCTCCGCACCTGCGAGCAGGCGTCGCACGCACGTGTTGCTGCCGCTCGAGCCTGCGGTCCTCGAGGTGGATGGCATGGCGGCAGCGCTGCGTGCACTACTGGGCTGGGGCACCGCCGCGCCGCTCGAAGTTCACTTTGCCGGCCATACCGCGGCCATCGTCCGCGCGCTCTTGGTGGCTGCTCCGGTGCGTGCGAGTGCCGGAATGCTGCGGGCGTTGCGGGCGCATCGTTTCCACGCGCACCCGCTCGCGCTCCCATACGGCGAGGCGTTGAGCGACCGTTACCCACGATGCGCGCCGTCGGCGCTCTTTGGCCAGATGCTGCGCCTCCTTGCACCATCGCTCCTGCCCTCGTGGGCTCGCGACGCCCTCATTCTCGACCCACTCTCTCTGGTGATGCTGCCGCCGTCAAGGCTGATGCGACACATGCGCACCGAACACGTGCGCACCGAGGCACACACGGCGCAGGCGGGTGCAGGGTCGCGGTGCGTGCTGGGCGTGGCCGACTGGCGCGCGCTCGCCGTGGCGCCCGACCAGCCGCGCTTTGACACGGCCGTGCTCTACATGGACCTGATATGCGCCCGCGAGAACGGGTGGCTCGGCGCCGCCGGCAGCGCCACCAGGCGCGTGCTCGGCTCGGCGCCCGACTCGGACGCTCGCGTGAAAGCGACGTCGCATCCAGACTGCCCGAGCGCGCTGCTGGACGAGGCGAGCCAGCGACGGCCAGCGCACGCCCCCCGCAGCGTCACAGCCGAGCCCAGCCTTGGGTGCGAGTGGAGCTATGAGGCGATGGCGCACGCGGCGCTCGGACAGCACCATCGTCTCGTGACGCTGCCCTCAGAGGGCCTGTCCTCCGTCTACATCGTGTGCGCGCGCGACTTGATGCACCAGGCGTTCGCGCGCGCATGGGAGCGTGCGCACGCCCATGTGTACGAGGGTCGTAGGTGCGCCTGCGGCCAACGGATTGCAGTGCTGCAACATCCACGCGATGCGCGCGGTGGCTACTACGACGCGCAACCGAGCCGCTTTGGTAGGCCTGCGACCGACGCGGAGCAGCAGGCAGCTCCGCCAACACTCCATGCCGATGGTGGTACCTACCTCCTCACCGCCCTCTGGCAGACCTGGGGAAGTTTCTCGGAAGAGGCATGGCGCACGATGCGAGAGCACTACGTCGAGCGTGCCGCGGCGGAGTCGGTCCTCGCAATCGCTGATCGCACGCGCGAGGGAGAGCCGTTACTTGTGATCCCCAGGCGACCAGTGCCCTTGGGCGCTCCATACCTCAGGCAACTTCGCGCCACCGCCGCCGCCGCCGCCGCCGCCGCCGCCGCCCCTGGTGACCCGGGCAGTGCCGTGAGAGGAGAAGCGGAAGGTGCCGTCGCAGCAGAGAGCGTCCAAAATCCGGCGATCCCCGTCCTCTACCCCTGCGGCTACGCGGGTGCCGAAGAGGCATGGATCCCACAGGTGCTCCTCCGAGCCTGCCACGTGCGCCTTGTGTGCATCGCCGATCTCGTCGATGATCTCGCGCACGGCCGACATGAGCGCGGCGCAGCCGCCGTCGTGCCGGGAGCGCTCGTCGTCGCGCAGTCGCAGCAGCTTGCGATAGTGGAGGCGCTCGCGTCGTTCTACCGAGTGCAGCTGAGTGATCTCGTGCTCATCCACATTTCGGATGGTAACATTTGGCAGCACCGCGCCGCCACCTCGGCCGCTGAGTATCGTCGGTGGCGCCATGCCTTTCGACAGTATTGGCTACCGGATGCCTCCGGTGCGCTCGCGGCAGCGCGCGAGCGCGGCGCTGTCGAGTGGTTTCCCATCGGCATGAATCCGCAGTGGGTGCTCCGCACGGCAGACCTCGTCTCGAAGGGGACAATGGCGCCCGGCACGGCGCTCGATATGCTCTCGAGGGTCCCGAAAGCATCGACCCGCCGCCACTTTCTCAGCTTCCTCGGCTCTACGGATAAGAGCGACCGCGCGAAGCGGATCGCACTCGTGGATGGCGCCCTTGATCTGCTCAGCGTGCGCTCAGTCCGGGGCGGTGGCGTCGACGACGACGAGGAGGAGGCGACCGTGCCGGCACGGGTCTTTCACCGCCGCGGAAACGTCGCGTGCTACGGCAGTGCGTGCGACGATGAGGCGTACGTGCGCGCCACTCTCGACTCGGCGCTATGCCTCCAATTGCCAGGCTCATCAGTGGAGAGCAATCGGCTCTATGAGGGGCTCGAGGGCGGCTGCATACCGGTGGTGGTGCTCCGTTTTGGCCCCGGGGAGGCTGCGGTGGGCACCGTGCCCACGTACGATGCCGATGCGATTGAGGCCGTGAATGCCGCCTTCGCGCCACTGCGCAACGTCACTGGCGAGCCTCCGCCCTTTGTGTTCGTGACGCACGAAAGCGAGCTCTCTGCGCGTCTCGCGGCCTTAGCGTGGTCCGCGGAGCGCTTGGACGAGCAGCAGGCGCTCACGATGGCATGGTGGCGCGACGCGAAGCGCTACTACGCGCGCGCGTTCACGCGATGGGCGTGCCCCAAGCCGCGCGAGGGGCTCAAGGCCGAGCTATAGTGTAAGTTATAGATATAGATATAGTAGGATATATAGGCGAGAGGGGGTGTACTTAAATACGGCACTTACGGGCCCATGGCCCAACCCCACAGGCACAGCCTCCCGACTCCGAAGCAACCCTATAGCGAAACGCAGCCCGAGTGCCCGAGACCCGCAACCCGATGAAACGAACTACCGCTCTACCGCCACGTACGGTCGTGTGGAACCCGTCAGAGCCGTCAGTACTATACATACGGCACTAGTACCCATGCCAACGTACACCACATCGCACCGACAAGCACCGCCACGTGCGCCATGCCGTCGTGCCGCATGCGCCCGACCATCACCCAAGAAGGCTCTCGAACTCAGCATCGA
>Ga0210245_100222_pt1 | contig 50655 bp, 37 predicted proteins | sample ChrtobMetaP3_4mM_FD_155450 | JGI IMG/M metagenome (GOLD analysis project Ga0210245, IMG submission 155450) | Chrysochromulina tobin associated microbial communities from unialgal haptophyte culture, Seattle, Washington, United States - P3_4mM | ecosystem: Host-associated > Algae > Haptophytes >...
GAGAGGGGAGGGGAGGAGATGGGAGGGGAGGGGAGGGGAGGGGGGTGAGGAGAGGAGGGAGGGGAGAGACATAAGGAAGGAGTTGGAGAGGTGCGGTTATGGGGTGGGGGAAGAGGAGATAGGATGTTAGTGGGGGATCTCGCACCTGAGAAGTGTAATCGTCGCGAAGCCCGAGGCCAGTGTCCTGACTCGGTTCAGACTTGCCAGCAGCAATTTCCGTGCCACCCATGGAATTCGCCGCGGCCGCCACGAGCTCGGTCGTAGAGACCTTACCATCGCCGTCCATGTCAATTGGGTGCACCTTCTTCTTCTTCTTCTTCGGCTTTGGCGGCGGCGGCTTGAGATAGAGCTTTTGCTCGACGTGGGCTCTCAATTGTATCTGAAAGTTCGTCTTAGCCGCCTCACTGGCGTGCGGCTGCATGCGCGACACGTTGTTCATCATGAGCGCCGATCCCTTGGACACCTCAGTCGCGACCGCGTTCTTATAAATATCGCCCACCTGCGGGGAGGCAATCATGTGCTCATCAGTGCTCATCAGCACTCATCAACGTGACGAACCACGTAGGATTGTGAGGAGGCAATCATGTACTCCTCATCAGTGCTCACAGTAGCGACGAACGCGAGGCGAGCATCCATGTTCCGCTGCTTGGGTGTTCTCGCCTCTTGGCCCTCCTCCAACACCTGAGGCGCCATCACGTCGTACACATCCGTGCGCAGTCGGTACTTATAGATCTGGTCGACGACCTGATGCGCGGCCATCAGGCACGAGGCCCACTTTTCGCGAGGGCGCATCCGAGTGCGCAGCGTGCCGACGCCCGCCGAGAGGACGGGCAGCATCACAACCGAGAGCCCCCACCAGGTCATACCGGCGATGACCTCGTTGGAGGCAGCTATAGGCGTTGCTTCTGAAGGCGGTGCTGGACCGCCTTCAATCTCGCCCTCGGATTCGGGTATGGGCGGGTCAGCGACACACGTAAACACCTCGCCACCAGGGCACATGAGCGACTGCAGCCGACGGAGAACTCTTCCTGAGGCTTCAGCAGCCACCTCGCCCTCTTGGCCCTCTTCGCCCTCTTCGCCGCCACCAAGTGCGGCCAGTGCCATCTCGCCAGTCTCCGCCGTGTACAAGATGGCCGCGAGGGTGGTGATGATGGCGAGGCTATAGAGGAGGAGCTGCAGACGGTCGGCAATGCGCTCAAACTTGTCGGCGTTGGCCCAGAGGGTCATATGGCGCTTCCATGCAGTGAGCACGCAAAGCATCTCAGCCTCTCCCAAACCGAGCTCGGGGATGCCGCCACCGCCCGAGAAGCACGTCACCAGCACTGAGAGCACCTGCTCCGAGTTGTCCTCCATGAGGTCGACCGACACGATGGTGTTCTTGAGCAGCATCGGTGCGCGTTGGTTCAACTCTTTGAGCATGTGGATCTCGGGTAAGCCAAACTGCCGCGTCCACTCAGCGGGTGAGGTCAGCTCACATAACTGTAGCAACTGAGCGGCGGGGGGCGGCGGCAGCGTCGACAGCATCCCCCGCCGCAGCGAGGTGAACCCATGTGTGACGCCGCCCGTCTTGTCGAGCATCACGATCGACTTGCCCGTTTGGATGAGTTTCTTGAGGCGCGGGAGAAAATCGCCACCCCCGTTGGCAGCGAGGTAACCAAAAGGGCCGAGCGCCGACAGGTCGGGTGCGTCGATCTCCGAGTCGAGCAGAATGTAGTGCGTTCCCGCGCCAAAGAAGGTCTTCTTATAATGGTAGCTCCACTTCTCTCGAGGTGGAATCTTGCCGTCGGGCCCGAGCATCGAGTCGTCAATTGATAACGGCAATTTCATGTCGAAGTATAAATTCGGGTCCATGAAATCGTCTTCTTCGTAGAATTGTTCGATCAGCAATGCTTCGGGGGCATCGTCCACCCCGAGGGGAACGGCGCCCTGCTTGACCAGCTGGCACTTGTCGATGCAGCTCTGGGTAATCTCGCCTAGTCCTTCCCCATCCTGCCCCGTGAACTTCTTGAGCCGATCAAAGGAATCGATGACCACAATCGGTGGACGCGAGTCCGTCAGCTTCATCGCCGCCTCGATTAGAAGCTCCGCCGCCGGCGAGCAGCTCGAAATGCGATCGACGACCAGCCAGTTGGGCGTCTTGCTGCTGATCGCAGAAGCGTCGAGCACAGACGCGAATACGGTCACCAGTTTGGTAAACATGACCTCATTGATGATCTTCAGTGCAAACGCGTCACGCTCGCCCTCGTTCTGGACGCCTGCCCTTTCCGACTGCGCCCTGGCGTCTGTCCAGAATTCGTTGAAGGAAGGAAGTGCCACGAGCTGCGGCAGCGCGAGAGTCGACAGCCAAGCGATCATACACAGAAAGAGAGCACCAACGCCTTGGGCGTGAGAGGCAGGGTAAGGGCAAGCAAGGCGTGTGTGCACTGCCGCGTACTCCCATGACGGCAAAGGCTTTTGGATGGACATTGCCTGCGTCGGAGGCGATGAGCACGTTGGGCGGCTTCAACCGAGGGCACGTCGAGGCGATACCATCGGAGGCGACGTCCCACTGCTCCCTAAGCGTCTGCAACTTGGCCGCATCAAGGCGCTTGTTCTCCGGCACGAAGCACACTTTGCATAACCTGCTCTGCTCCTTAAAGATCATCTCTCCGCACACAGGCCCTTCTCGCCCGCCATCCTCGCCCTTCTCCTCCTCGATAACCTCGCCCGTCACCAACGCGCCGGTACTGAAGGCCGGATCTTCGACCGCGGGCGACAGCGGTGGGAGCTCCTCGTTCGTGTACAGGGGCATATACGGCTCGGGTGCAACGGCGGGCGGCTCGGGCTCAGGCGCGGCGGAGAGATAGCTGCCGACATGGCTTCTCGATCTCGCCACGTGCATTGGTGGCGAGGGTGCTGTATCCTCTGACGATGCGACGTTTACCCGCGGCTGCTCTGGCATCCAGCTCGAACGTGCGGACTTCGAGACCATGACGCGCGGGGCTTCTGCCGCCTCCTCTACAACAATCTGCTCGGTCATCGTTGTCGGCGGCGAGCTGGAATCGAGCAGCGCGATGACTGCAGCATGGCGCTCCCACCGCGCGAGGTCGAGCGCCGTCTTGCCGTCGTTGTCCTTCATTGCCTTGTTGGAGCCCGAGGCGAGCAGCCGCCTCACGATGTTCGGACGGTTGCCGCCTGCGGCGTAGTGGAGTGCCGTCCACTGCGTGAGGTCTGTAGCGTCCACTTGCACGCCGGCGGCAAGCAGCGTCTCGACGCAGGGCAAGTGCCCGTTGCCCGCGGCGATCATGAGTGGCGTCCATCCGCTCGCAGGACGCTTCCAGTTGATGTCGCCGCCACTGGCGATCAGTGCCTGCAGAGCGTCGTTATTGCCAGCCATAGCGGCATCGTACACATCCGACATCAGAGCCTACGCGCCCGCTCTTGCCGGTGTGGTGAGATCGTCCTTGAACTGACCGCCTACAGGCAGAGCAGTGCCCTATTAGGGAACCCCCCCCCTCCAAAACGGCTTTTCCGTAAATAGTCAAGTCAAGGCACGTCAAGTCAAGTCAAGTCAAGTCAATTGGGTGTGGAGAAAAGCTCGAGCGTGGTGACGAAAAGCGGCAGCGTTTTTTGTTTGATCGCCCGCCTGCGCTCCGAAGATGGGCGCGCCCCTCAAGTAGGAGAGCCGCTAGTATGTTGGGCCTCCCTACTATATTGCTATATTGGGCCTCCATCGCATGCATCAGGGCTCTGCCTCGCACGTGCTCGCCTCGGCAGGGTGCGCCCACTGCTCGAACACGGCAATTAACGTGAGGATGGAGACAGCGCACCCGAGGAAGAGGACGCAGGTTGGCCACGCACGCTGAGTTAGCCACATGTAGAGGCTCCGCGGCCAGCGGTCAGCTGGGGCGGGTCTTCTGGCTCCACCGAGATCTTCCGGCAAGCACCAGAAAGAATAGATCGGGAAGACGTAGCCGATCGCGCAGACGCCCGTCGCGCCTGTCAGAGCAAAGATCTGTGCGCTCGCGTCCGGCAGCACGGCGGCGACACCGAAGGATGAGCCCACGAGCGCCGCGGTGAACGCGGCGTTCTGCAACGGTGGTAGCACGGCGGACCGTGACGACGGCAGCATAGCATCCTCGTGCGAGCGCGACGGGTTCAGCGCCCGGCTGACCGTCGGTTTCGTCAGCGAGGAGTCCATCGGTTTCGTCAGCGATGAGTCCATCGGTTTCGTCAGCGAGGAGTCCATCGGTTTCGTCAGCGAGGAGTCCATGGGGCTCTCGTGATACAGCCTCACGAGCGTCTCACGTAGCGGCACGACATTCGGCGCGAAGCACAGCATCAGGTACAAGCAGAAGGCACCCGCAAGCGTGCCTCCCACACGCCCGTGGAAGCCCTGCAGTACGTCCTGTGGCACATGCCCCTCGCCAAAGAGGAAGAGCCCGCCCAGCCCGACACTCAGGTAAGCCATCCCGGTGATGACGAAGGTGACGTGGAGCGCGGCCACGAGCGTTGCCGCGCCCTGCTCGCCCGGAGGCAGCGCGCGCAGCAGCGGCAAGGGATATGGCTGCACGTACCAGGCGAAGCCGAAGATGGAAGCTGCCTCAGTCAGCTTCATGCTACCCTGCGGCAAACTCAAGAGTAGAGTATCGGCGTCCGCGTCCGTATCGCGCATGACGGCCGAGAAAACCAAGTACGCCGAGATGGCGACCATCAGCGCAACGCCGAGCAGCGAGACGAACATCATCTCGCCGAGCGAGGCCAGAGAGAGCGGGACTACAACGAAGACTGTGAGGATCACGAGGAGTGTGGTGCGCCCGAGAGGGTCTGAGGAGAGCCATTGCGGCACCCCGTAGCCTGTCTCGGTCGCCAGTTCTCCCATCGCCCGTGCACCCGTCTCTTGGATGGCGGCAAGGCTACCGCACATGGTGCCAAACAGCAGCACTATCAGTGCCACGCGACACCATTGCAAGGCCTGCCTGCCGCCCGCGGCGAGCACGACTTCCTCGTAGCCGCTCACTCCGAGCCGCGAGGCGGCACGCACCATGAGCACGCTCGTGTAATTATTCGCGATTCCGATGACCAGAATCACGACTGTGCCGATCGAAACGCCCGAAAGTGAGAATGCGCATGCTAGCGGCGAAAGCCCGGAACCTGCGATCGAAAGGAGCAGAGGTGCGGCGGTGGCAGCGACCGAACTGAATTGGAGACGAAAGCGTTGCGAAGGCAGCAATGAGGCCTTCAATCCGACGCCCGAGTTGTAGTCCATTCAGGGTTGCCGCCCTGGTCGCAGCGGCGGCGCTCTTTACAGAGTTCTCGTCCATATGTGGATAGCCTTCACGCGTCAAAAAAAGGTCTCAAAAGTGAAAAATCGCCGAAGTTTGTTTTTCATTTGAGTCTTAGAATAGGGAGTACATGTTTCCGGCAGAAGAATTCGGATGAGAGCTCCTGACATCACAAGCTCTGGTTCGCCACGAGCCCACGACAGGCAGGCCACGGGCGAGCTTGATGCAGCCGCGCCGCAATGGTGCAGACCGCCCCATCGCCAATTTTGACGTAGCCTAGCTTTCTTAATCAACGAGCGCCACTGAATGGCTGGACTTGACTTGAAGTAATTGAACTGAACTGAACTGAACTGAACTGACTTTAATCGTTGTGAATACAGAAAGTGATGAAAATTTGGAACGGGAGAGATAGGAGATGCGTGCTCAAGTCCAGCAGCCTGTCGCGGCGTCGTCGTCCCGCAGTGCTGCTGCTGCCGCAACAGCGGCGGCTGTCACGGCCGCGCCACGATGGGCCGCGGCAGTCCTCGTCTCTGCGGCGCTCTCTCTGCAACCACCCTTGCCAGCGATCGCAGAGACGACTACCGCTGGGTTTGAGGAGTTTGCCGCCGCAGGTGGCAAGATGAAAGCCGATCCGAATTGCTTCTTCACCGATTGCAAGGAGCCTACGAAGGCGTGCTTCACCAATCCTGCGTGCCTCAAAGGCATCACGTGCCTCGGCAACTGCCGTGGCGAGCAGCTGTGCGCAACCCAGTGCTTCGCACGCTTCGGGTCAGAGAAGCTCAACTCATGGCTGAGCTGCACCCTCGAAGAGAAGGAGTGCGTGAGCACGGGCGTGAAGCAAGACACGTCTAAATTCTATGCGAATGCGCCGCCAGTGGCTCCCGCGTTCAAGCCGTCGGACCTCGAGGGAAAGTGGTACAAAGTGCTCGGCTACAGCCCCAAGTACGACATGTACCCATGCCAGACAAACACCTTCACTGCGCGCGCCGATGGTGGATTGGAAAACGACATCCTCTTCCGCGTCCCAAAGCCGGACGGCTCGGGCAGCTGGACGAACAACTTCAAGGAGACGATGGATAACAGCAAGGGGCCACGCGGCACCGCCTCGATGGTGGTTGAGGGGAAGATGTTCGGTCTCACCTTCCATGAGGACTGGTACGTGATCGGAGTGGGCAAAGGATACCGCGTCGTTGCGTACAAGGGTGACACGCAGCAGGGTCCGTACGAAGGTGCCTTCGTCTTCACGGAGACGAAAGATGCGCTGCAAGGCAGCGCTAGCGATGCGATGAGGCTGGCCATCGACGCAGGTTGGTCCGAATCCCCACAGCACCGAATCCCCACAGCTCGCAGTTGATCCGTTTCTCATGCACGACCCATGGACGCTCACCGTCCGTGTGCTGATGACCTCTGCTGATGACCTCTGATTGTTTCCCTCATCAGGCTCACCGTCCGTGTGCTGATCTCGCGCTCTGTGCTGTTCACAGACATTCGGCGCGGGGGGCTCGACCCCTCGCAGATGGCGCCCATCGACAACAGCTGCCCCGACGACACGATCGCCGCTGGAGTTTCGTCTACAGAAGCCTCCAAGGAGAAGCTCGAGTGGAAGGACGTCTTCGAACTGACGGAATGGTTCCGTCCGGGCACCCTCAAGAAAGACACTTCGTTCGACCCCAACAAAATGTAGCAGAGCATTACCAGCACGCATTTTTGACGGCCAAATGCGTGAATTCGGTCGCGGATACGAACAAGCGAGGGGGAACAAGCTCGAAATGCCGTTACGACCATCCGCGCCCCGCCGGAGGGCCGCTCCCGCGCCGGACTCGGGCCGTGAGTGTTGATGATTTGTTTGATGATGACCTCGATGAATGGTTGAAGCGCATTTGAACTCAACACCGAACTTCCACACTCACGGACGGGATCGGGAACACGCTCCCGTCCGCTACGGTCAACGGTGGCACCGTCACCGGATGTCTATAATCTGCGCTGGTCTCAAAATCGAATACATGTAGAATGTAAAGGTGAATATACTCAATCCGATCGTCTAAAAGTCAAAACGAAATCAAAATCACTCCTCGCTCGAGGCTAGGGTAGCGTCGCGCGTAGGTTCTAGGTATGTCGTTTCCTTGTGCGTGGTGCTGGCGTGGACCGTGGTCCACGGCCGCCGACCAGCGTGAGCGTCCCCGCGGTGCCGTTCTGCTGCGTTGAGCTCTTCACGTTCTCCTTCAGCGCAAACCCGCCGGCGTTCTCTGCACTCTTCTGCGCTGCCGTCACCAGTCTCTCCCCGCACCATGCACTCCTCTCTCTCTCTGGCCTCTCAATGCTCTCCTCCCCTGGGGCGCCTGCGCAATCGTGGCCCACATGCTCTCGGCTCTCTCGCGTCGCCTCTCTCGTCACCTCACACTGTGCAGCCCACACGTGAATGTGAACGCACTCTAGTGCAGATTGCCCAGCCGCCCCCACGCATGACCTCCGCTCCGCTGCACGCCATGCTTCACCACATGGATTGCGACAGGTGGCCTTTGCCGGAGAAAACGTCGAGCACGGACGGAGAGCTCTTCACATCGCACTCTCCGCTCCCGCCATCTCATTCTCCTTGGTCGTCGCTTTCACCTCCGCGATCAGTCGGCGCGTTGCCGCGCCCACGTCCTGGAGGAGAGCCGGCGCCGCCTCGCGCAGCTGCCCGAGGACCGAGCTCGCTCCCTTGGCCCTCTCGCTCGCCTCCCTCGCCAAGGTCTCAGAGGCGGCTCGCGCATGCTCGCCCGCGCCGCGCGCCCAGCTGCCCACCACTGCACCCGTCGACCTGGCGGCGGAGACGAATGAACTGGCGACGCTACAGTCGTCGCTGGCCGCCTCGGCGGCTGCCTCGCACGCCTCCGCACGCGCCAACGCCTGGCGAAGGCTGCGCGCGAGCAACCCTTTCTCGTCCGCAGCCGAACGCTCGGCCACCCGAAGTGCGTCGTCCCGCTCCCTTAGCTCGCGCTCCCTTAGCTCTGCAAGGGCTTGCGCCTGAATGAGCTGCCCTCGCACCTCTGCCAGTGCGTTCTCGTAGCGCGCAGTCAGCATCGCCTTCTCATGCCCGAGCTTCCCCAACTGCTGCCGTGCGAGCTCCAGCTGCCGGCTGGCTGATAGGTCAGTGCCGGTGGCCCAGCGCACAGCGTGAGGCGCCATCGCGGCGCCCAGCGCGAGCAGGAGCACCAGCAACGTGCGTGCGGCGAGCTTGGGCGGCACACCGAGCGCTAGGCACACCTCCGCCGCCGTTGATCGCAAGCCTGCCGCCCGCCGTTGAATCCCGTGCACCCCGCGCGCGGCGCGCGAAACCACCGCTTTGGCAGCCAGCGCCGCTGCGGTCGTGGAGCGACGCGAGAGGGGCCGTGAAGCTCGCCAGATCTCATACCTATTGAGGGAGGCAATCAGATGCTATCAGAGGCAATTAATTAGAGGCAATCAGGGCCGTGAGCTCGCCAGATCTCGTACTTGGAGCGCGCGGCCATTTTAAGGTCGTGCCACTGGCCCGACCACATGAGCAGGTTGCGCAGCGCGGGCAGGTCCGAGTGCGCCGGCTCTGAGGAGAGCGCGTCGCCCCATGGGTACTTGCGTAGGTAGACCTGATGCCCGGCGTCGAGAAATGCGTCGGTCGAGCCGATCACGGCCCACGGCTGCTGGTATTCACACTTATCCTGCGCCTCCATGGAGCGGATGACACCCTGGTCGAAGGCGTACGCCTCGATGCCCTCCCGCTGCAGCGTCTCGCGCAGCTGCTGCTTAAACTCCTCCTTCTCCTTGGTGGTCATCGTGTCGGACTTGGCGATGATCGGCACGATGTTCACCTTCTTGTGCAGCGCGCGCATGAAGGCGATGTCCATGTGCTTGAGACGATGCGGCGCGATGAAGTACAGGCACACGTGTACGAGCGGGTCCTGCAGCCGCAGTCGCTCTGCGTCGCGAGGCGACCACGAAGATTCCGCTCGCAGCTGGCGCTCGAAGAGGCCGTCAATGTACTGCTCGACGACGTCAAACGACTCCTGGGCGTCGAGCGACTCGCCGTAGCCGGGCGTGTCGACGAGGGTGACCTGCAGCTCGTGCTTGCCCACCGTGATCGAGAAGGGGTCGAAGGCCTTGATGCACACCGTCGCGCTCGTGAGCGCGCGCCGGCTTCGTCGACTGCGTCGCTCAATGGTGTCGTCGTCGTCGTCGGCGCCGTCGTCGTCGGCGCCACCCGGGCCGCCTGCCGGCTCGTCGGAGGCGCGGCGCATCTGCTTGAGTTGGATGTGCACTGCGTCGCACTCGCTCTGCAGGATGCTCGCCTCGAGCTGTCGCTCCGCCGCCGCCACGAAGTCGGCCTGGTCGGCCGCTCGCTTCATCTCGAGTCGCCTCCCGCGGCAGCACTCGCGCAGTGAGCGCAGCTCGTTGCGCTGGCGCTCGTCGGCGGCCGAGAGCTCCTTGAGCTTGGCGCCGAGCGCCGCCATCGACTGGCCCATCTGCTCGATCTCCGCCTGCTTGGCACTCGCCCTTGTGTACTGCGCCTTCTCGACCGCCGCCTGCAGCTCGCGCTCGGCCGCGTTGCGCTGCGCGCCCGCCTCGGCGAGCTGGCGGCGCGTCTCGATCTCGATGGCCGTCTCCTTGCGCTCGAAGAGGGCAAAAGAGGCCTCGTCGTCTTTGAATGACTGGAAGAAGGATTCGAGCAGCGTCGTCTTGCCGAGGCCTGCCTCGCCCACCACCATCAGGTTGAAGGACTCCATCGCAGGCTCACGCAGCGTCTTGGGTTCGGTGATGCGACCATGGTACGGATCGTGGTGCGGCGTGCTGCCGCTGCGCGGGGAGGCGACGTTCGCCGAGTAAGCCGCCTTCATCGTGCGGTACTCGATGCCGATCGAGCCATCAGGCACCAGATCGTCACCGCCCTGCCCAGTCTCACCGCCGCCGGTAGTGGTGGACGCCAAGTCCCATTCATGATCCGCTTCCCATGTCTCGAGCGGGAGTCCTGAGGCACCCGAGGCACCCGAGAGGTGGCGGAACGAGTCGGACAGCTGCTCGCTGCCTCTGGATTCCATGCTGTCGCCGCTTTTCCCACGAAAGGCTGGACGGAGGGTTGATTACTTCTGCCAGTTCTGCAGCTTTGCAAAGTTCGATCGGCGAAGAACGCTTCGGACCCCACAGGGCCTCCTTCGCATGGACGGAGGTGTGACCGATGGGGTTGAAATCGTACCAGGGTCCACACAATGTAGATATGGCGAGGCAACCACCTAACCCGTTAATTTCAGTCAGAACTGGAACATCGGATCTACGCGAATGTCAGTTATTGTGCGTCGTGTGGTTGTGACCTACTAGTACTAATCTCCAGCTACTCTGCAAGCAGATCAATCCCGTCGCTCGCGTATCGCTCGCGTTAACGCTGCGATTCCGGCGTCCGTGCGTCTCGCAGCGTCAGCGGCACCTCCAAGCTCTCTAGTGGCGGCACCACCTCCATAGCCTGAGAGCACACCTTGGGGTTGGGTTTGGGGTTGGGCAGGCCCGGTGCCCTCTTGGGCTGGAGACCAGGCTGGACTCGGGGCTGGAGCGGTGCGTCGTCGTCGTAAAAGTCGTCCTCGTTGCAGATGCGGCAGACCTCAAAGGCGACACGGACGTCGACGTCCTCGCTCGCGCGCTGGGCGACAGGCGCCGTCGACAATGCCCCGTCACTGCCAGGGCTGCCTTGCCTGCCGGGGCTGCCTTGCCTGCCAGGGCTGCCTTGCCTGCCGGGGCTGCCTTGCCTGCCGGGGCTGCCTCGCAAGCTGCCTGGTCGGCCGGGGCTGTTCGGGCGCGAGTGCATAGTGGGCGTTAGTACCTGGGTTGGTACGTCGATCAGCTCGCGGTCGGGCAGCCCGCTATCGAGGCACACGTGGCGGAAAACGTTCGTGTAGTACGAGGTGACGATACGAAGATCCGTCGAGATCGTGAAGCGCTTCGTAAAGCGGAGCGCAGCAGCGACACGCGGCGGGTGGAGCCGCTCAGGCATCTCGGCGAGCTTGGCGACACATTTCGCGGCCAGCTCGTCGTACGTCTTCAGTTTCGTCAACGGCAAGGGCATCTTTGCGAGATCGAGCCGATTGATACGAGGCTTGAGGAGCTCGCTCGCGCGCGCCTCCGTGTAGCACCAACCGCTCTGCTCGTACGTAGTCATCTCGGCGGGCGCGTCGGCCGGCAGTGCCGTATGCATCCAGATGAGCGTATGCGCGTGCCCGTACCACACCTTCGATGCCTCGAGCCCACGCAGGTAAAGAACCTTCTGTTTGGGCGAGCGCGCAGCGTGGCGTACTGGCTTGGGCTGGTAGAGCGACGCCCAATCCCAAAACAGGGCGAATTCCACCGCATCGAGGCCGAGGGGGGCGAAGATGAGCGCGCGCAGCCCGCTCGCAGAGCACTTGTTCTCCAGGTACAGTCGGCACGCCGCGCCTACTCGCTCCAGATGGAAGCAGTTCGGGTCGGGCTCGAACGTGGACAGCCAGCGGCAACTAACGGACACGAAGAGCTTACCGAAGCGGCGCGTCGCCTCTGGTGCACCGACGAGGGCCTTGAGCCCGTCGTAGATGCCCTGCAGCTCGCCCGCTGTCCAGAAGCGCTTATGTGGGATGTCCTGCCGGCACATGAGCTTCTGCCCATCGGCAGCGCACGCAGCGACATACGAGCCACGCACGGCGGCCACCGCGCCCGTCGACACCGATTCGATGAGCGCAGCCACATCGAAATAGTCGCGATGGCGTAGCCGGGCGAAGATCTTCGATTGGTGGTAGAAGCGCTGCACAAGCGCCGCCGCCGATGACTGGGCTCGAAAGAGCGCCTCTTCCTCGGCTACCCTCGCGCGCCGCTGTTGCTCGAGCTCCGCCCGTCGTTGCGCCGCTGACGCCGCCTCCGCTGCTGCTGCCGCCTCCGCTGCCGCGGCCTCTGCCGCCTCTGCCACCGCCGCCGCTGCGGACGCCGCCGCCGCCGCTGCCGCCTCCGCTGCTGCCGCCTCTGCCGCCTCTGCCGCCTCTGCCACCGCCGCTGCTGCCTCTGCTGCCGTCAGATGAGGCTGATGTCGCCTCTGCTGCCCAAGCTCACGCCGCCGTCTGGGCGACACGCGCCCGGGAGAGAGAGGCCATCCCATCGTCTCGTCCAAGTTGGGCGGGCGCGCCGTCGGCAGGCACAGCTCGTAAGCACGCTCCAGCTTCGCCTTCTTCTGCTTCTCCAGCTCCATCGCCTTGCGCTGCGCCTCCTTGCTGCTGCGTGAGGAGGCGGACCTAGTGGACCGAGGTTGGCGCGAGCTGGTGGACGGTGAGGAGATGAAGTTACGCGTCGGTGTCCTGCAGGGCCTCGAGCTAGGCTTCTTGGGCGCCGCGGCCACGGCCATCGACTGCCACATCGACAGTCCGTCCACACTTTTGTCGCTCAAAAAGTGCAGTTTTTTTCTTTTTTCTGATTCATTGCGTTCACTTTGCATGCGCTCGCAAGCAAGTCAGTTCAACGTACTAGCATCTCAAAGCTTTTAACGCCAGCTTCTTGGTTGCTTGACCACTCCGCCAAAGCGTCGTGTCGATGCCCCCGAAGACGATGCGCGACGGGAAGACGCCGCGCCGGACGCGTCGTCCTGGGAGCTCGAGCTGCTGCGATGAGAACTCTGCACGCCCCCATGCACGCCTTCATCGATGGCGTTCGTGCTCGGTGGTGCCCCCTTGGTGCCTTGCCTGATTTGGATGCCTTGATCGGGGGGGTCGAGACTGGCTTCGGGGTTTGGATATTTGAGCATCATGGATTCGGGCCTTGCCTGATTTGGATGTCTCGGAAGGAGCATTTGGGGTTCAGGCCTGGGAATGAGCGGCTTCGTCTTCATGAGGGCCACCTCCCTCTTCATCAGGCCGACAGTGGCTTGCATCTCGGAGACCATCTTCGCGAGCGAGCCGAGCTCGTCGACCTTGCCAAGCAGCTTCTCAAGTTTCGTCATCGCCTCGGCCGAAATCACAGCTTGCGGCTCGTCGGAGGCTGTGAGCGCCGTCGCGGGCGACGCGGGAGACGGCGCGGTGGTCATTGCGGCCGCGGACAGCGCGGTCGGCTCGTCGACCACATCGTCATCCTCATCCTCGCCGTCCCCTTTTCCGAAGCTGTCGAGCAGCACGGCCACGACCACGTTGAGCAGCACCACCTTCATCAAGATCCGGAAGGAGTAGAAGTACGTGAGGACGATGGGGTCGTCGCCGCCGCCCGTCGAGGTGAGGCCAAAGATGAGCGGGCGCGCAACCGCCTCCGACCATGACTCGCCCGACTGCACTTGGAAGAGCGTGTACATGGCGCGCGAGAAGGTGCCGTAGTACTCCATCCCGTAGACGTATCCGCGCTTCGTCAAGCTCGTGATGACCAACGTGTCGTCCGTCACGTCATCATACGTTTCGTAGGAGCCGCCCGCGCCAAAGCCGCGGAAGAGCTCGACGGCGAGGATGGCGTAGATGGCGAAGAAGATGAACATCACCACGAAGGCGTACGAGACGGCCGGGATCGACTTGAGGATCGACACGATGATCTGGTTGAGCTCCTTGACGCGCTTGAAGAGGCGGAAGACGCGGAAGGCGCGCATGAGCTTGAGCTTGTCAAACGGCGGCCCGAGAACGTTTGCCATCGTCGCCACGCCCACCGCCACAATAATCGTATCGAAGATGTTCCAACCAGTGATCCACTCTTTGACAGGCCCGCCATACCCCCACACGTTGGCCCACAGCTCGAAGATGAAGATGATGTTGAAGAAGGTGTCGGCGCCGTACCACAATCCCGGGTATTGCAGATCATTGGCGTCGGGATCGATCTCCTTCTCGACGATGTTGATCACGAAGTTTGCCATGATGATGAGCGCGACTGCCCCGGCGGTCACTGGGTGCTTGTAGAAGTCGTGCACCGCCTCTTGGAGGGGCAGCTGTTTCCCCGCGCCGAGCACGGAGCTTTCAATTCTCTGGGTGTCGTGGGCCACTTGGGTGATCACATCCAAGAATTCGGTCATCTTCAACACCTTCCTACCGGGAACTCGTCGAGCATTTCGTCGCTGATCTTGACGCAGCAGTCGAGCTTGGGGTTGAACATCGTGACGAGTGCCTTGTGCAACTCGCTCCTCCCGATACCACCGCTCCGATTCGTATCAAACTTGCGGAAGAGCTTTTCTGCTTCGTGCACTTTCACGCTCACTTCCTTTTTCCGCGCCGGCGTCGTAGGGCGTCTGGCCGCGGCCACGGACGCCATCTGGTGGCTAGGACGCTCACTCGAATCGCTGATGGGCGCGTGTGCCGCGTGCGCTCCTCGAGCAGCTGCACGAGGCTCTCCGTCGAAAAGTTAAAAAGCCAATTCGCAAAAATTGCATGCGATGGTCGCCTAATTTTTTTCGCTGCACAAAGAGTGAGGTGTGCATGCTTTGTCGCTTTCTACGAGTCGACCCCAATCCCAAACATGGTTCTCGCCGACAACACTAACACTTATTCCACTCTCATACACGTAGTCTCATTCCTAAAACTGGAGTCAAGTCAAGTCAGTTCAAATCTATACAGAAACAACAGACAACCATACGGAAGCCTATCGAATGTGCTCCGGAAGCCAGCAGGGGAGGACGGGAGTCGATGGAGATGCCTTGACTTGACTTGTCTTGACTTGTCAAGTCTAGTCAAGTCTATACATAAACAACAGACAACCATACGGAAGCCTATCGAATGTGCTCCGGAAGCCAGCGCAGCAGTGAAGGACGGGAGTGGGCGGAGATTGACTTGACTTGACTTGACTTGACTTGCTCCCTCCAGCGGGGCGATGACGGCGATGGCTACCGGGCCAGATGAGGACGATTCGTCGGACTCGGACGACGACGCGCTCTCCCTCGCGACCTCGCTCAATTCCTCATTTTTGAGGGCACCTGCGCCGCCGCCGTCGCCGCCACCGGAAGACCCGCTCAAGCTCGTCGCGGTGCTCGGAGCCAATGGACTCTCACACCTTGCGGGCGCTGGCCGTGAGCGCTTGCTGCTGCGAAGCGGCGGCGTGGTCTGGACGCTCGGACCGTGCGACTCCGACCCGCCGCGCTTCTTGCCAGTCGGCGCCGCCGGTCGGCATGGCCCTGGTGGCGCGCCCGTCGAGGCGGCCGCCTGCAGCCCGGGAGGCTTGATTGTGCTCGCGCACGCTGCCGGGGCGGGCAAGCCTGCGTCGCTGACCGTGTGGAGCGCGCCGGCGCTCGGGCTACAGACGCCGCGCTGCCTCGCCAGCATACCCATCGGACGCGCTCTCGGGGGGGGCGGCGCATCCGCCGTCGGCTTCGCTGGCGGTACTGGCGTCCCCTTCGTGTGGGTCGCCTCAAGGGCGGGCCGCGGCGCGGGCGTGCTCGTCTTCGATTGGCGGAGCGCGTACGAGCAGGCCGAGGCGGAGCAGACCGAGGTGGTGAGCGGCGGTGCGCTCGTGGCCGAATGGACACCCGGCGGTCCTGGCCGCGTCGTGCACCACGTCATCAGCGACGGCGGCGCCGCTGACGTGATTGCATGCGGTGCATCCTTCCTGTGCTTCCTCTCTCTCGAACGCTCCTACAACCCCTTCGCGACGCTGTCCGAACGGGCAGCCGCCATGGCGGGCGCGTCGTCGGCCACGGACAAGCGCACGCTCGCCGCCGGCGTCGACGGCGGCGTCGTGCCCGGCGGTATGTCCTCCACTTGGAGGCCCAACGCACCTTGGGACACTTCGGTGCGTGTTCCTCAGCAGCGCGCCATCGGCGCCGGCGGGGCCGACGGCCTGGGCGGCGGATTCCGATGGGGCGGCGAGTACGAGGACGACGCGGAGGCGACGCTCGAACGCGCAGCGATGCCGCCACCCTCGACGCAGGCTCGACTCCTTCTGGATGCAGCCCACGCCGGCGGCCGCGGCGGCGGTGGCGTCGCAGTCGGCTCTGCTGCGGCGGAGGCCGCGACTGGCACGGTAGTGCTGGCGAGCACGGCGGGTGCGCCCCATGGCAGTGCACTCGGAAGCCACGTGCGCGCGGCGGTACTCCGTCCCACGTTCGCGCCGCACGGCGACATCGCCGCTCTGAAACCACTGCACTGCCTCGCGTGTGAGCCTTGTGTGGGGGGCTCGGGGGCGGTGCCTGCACCGACGGCGGCGGTGACCAGCGAGAGCGTGGCCGAAGCAGCACGCAGCCGGCGCGTGCTCGCGGGCGCGCTGGACGGGACAGTGCTCGAGGCGGCGCGCGGCCGCCTCGTAACCGTCGCTTGGGCTGCTCATAAGGGCGTCGTGAGTGCCGTCACCTATGCCGGCGGCGGTCGTCTGGCCCTCGCTGCGACTGTCGGTGAGGATGGGTACCTTCGGCTTTGGGCGCTCGGGGCGGCACGGGTGTCCTCGGCACAGCAGCGTCACGACGAGGACGCCGCTCGCCGTGGCCGGCCAGCCAGCCGTCTTGGCTCACGCGATGCCACCCCGAAGCGCGGCGACAGCGGAGGCGCTTCCGCACCACCAACGGCCACTGCAACGCCGCAGCTGCTGGCGCAGTGGGACATGCGCGCCACCGGACTCGGCGGCCCCGCATCCGGCCTGGCCGGCGCCAGCGGTAGCGTCGCGGCCGCCTCCTCGCTTGCGTGGACGTCCGGTCGAGTGGACTTGCGCCGCGTCGCTCGAGCATGCCTCGCGTGCGTACCGTGCACCGCAGACGGCGCAGCCTTTGACCTCGTTCTGCAGTGCGGTGCCGGCGTGCATGCAATCACCGTGCGTCTGCCGACGAAGGCCACTCGCGTCAATGAGAACGGTCGGGGGAACGGCCGCGTCTATTCGCGTGAGCTCGATGGAGGGCCTCTCTCGCAACTGTCGGGCTCAATCGCGCAGAGCGGCGGCGGCGGCGGCGGCGGCGGCGGCGGCAGTGGCGGCAGGACCAATCCCACCGGGCCCCCGGCCCCTACCGCCCGAGCAGCCATCAGTGACGCAGAGGAGGTCCCGTGGTATTCGCGAGGCCTGCACGAGCTCCACGGCCCTCCGCGGGAGAGCCTATTGCTGCCCGACGGCTGCGTGGCGGATGGACGAGCGCGAGTGCTCACCCAAGGTCACCGTACGCCTGTCCATCTCCTTCTCGTCCATCCGCACACGCAGGCTGTGCTGACCGTCGATGCGCTGCACGTGAGCGTCTATGACCTCTTGCCGGCGGGGGTGTCTCTTGCCGCATGCCCGCGCGTCTCGGCGCGCTTGCCGCCAGACGAAACGCCGAGCTGCGCCGCCATCGCACAGGCGGGTGACCGTTGGGCCATCGGACTGAGCGGTGGCGCAATCCTGCTTCTCGAAGAAGCCCCGTCGCGACCACATGGTGCAATCTTCACGCGGCTCGAGCGCCCCCCGGTGGCGAGTGGTCCACCGCCTGGCCCACGGCCGCTCCCGACGCTACTGACCCACCCGCTCGATCCGCCCACCGCCCTGCTCGCCTCAAGCACGAATCCCGAGTTCTTCCACCCAACAGCCCCTTCACATCCGCTCGAGCTGGACGACGCGACGTGCCTCGACGAGCGTTCCGGCGAGCTGCCCGCCGCCTCGTCGGAGTTTCGTCAGTGGAGCTCCAGCGTGCCAGCCTCGTCGGAGTTTCGTCAGGGGAGCTCCAGCGTGCCAGCCTCGTCGTCCGGAGTTTCGTCAGTGGCTTCGTCGTCCGCGTCGGTAGGCGCGCCGACTACATCGACGGCGGGGGCGACTGCAAGCCGCTCGACAGCCGCTCGGAAGCCGGTGCGCGCTCCCGACCGGAGCGTGGTGACGATCGCTTTCAATGCGGAGGGGACGATGCTCGCGTACGCATGCATGGACCATGTGGTGGGGTGCCATACGCTACCCCTGACCCACGCGCAACGCACGCGCCGCCACTTGCAGCGGGTGGCGCGTGGCCTCGCACCCGATCCAGCACGGACCTCGCGGCTGACCGGGAGGCTCGCCAACGGAGAGCCACCGCTGCCTAATATGGGTGGCGTGGTGCCGGACGGCGCGGTGGACGACGCGCGGGACGATGTGATCTGCAGCGCGGCTGTGTACATGCCTCCTCCGTGCCCGACCTCTGGATGGTCGACGGAGCCAACCCCGACCGTCGCACTACTTTGGAGTGTCAGCTCCGCTCACGTCTTCGTGCTCAGCCGCGCACGCACCGCTCGCCCGGTGGCCGTGCACGCCAACGGCTCCCTGCGCCCTGTGCACGCGTCGGCGGTCGGGGCTGCCGAGTGGCCTGCGGACCTCGATGCCGCCATGACGCGTGCTCTCGCGGCATGCGACTCGGGTGCCCTGCTGGCGGCACGCTGGCACCCGCTGCCGCCGACGCGCGCGCCCTCAAAGCGCGCGTCGCTCGCGCCGCCAGCCGGTATGGCGAGCGAGCCGCGCTACGGCCAACCGCCCATCCGCCCGAAGTCGATCCGACCGCGCCACCTACCCGAACTGCTGTCACACGCAACGGTCAGCGGCGGTCTCGCAGTGATTGGCGGGCGGCTCGGTGAGCTTTCCGTGCACTCGGGGCTCAGCTGGCCGCTACGCTCGCACGAGGCGCTCGACACGGCCGGCGACGACGTGCCGAAGGCGTCGTACAACCCTTGGGCATCGGCGTACAACCCAAAGTACGACATGGGCTCGTACTCCCCGTATGCAACCGCCGCCCACCTACTCAGAGCGGCCCGTAGCCAGCCAGGCTCTCGCACGCCGTCCCCTTCGGCCAGCTGTACGCGCGACCGTAGCCCCGGCGCCAGCCCCAAGGAGAGCCGGAGCAGCACTGGCCGCGGCGCCGGCACTGGCAGCACACCACCGCCGCTCGTCGCGCACGTGGCATGGACGCGGGGGGAGCGCTTCGCGTTGACGGGCGACAATCAACAGCCGTGCCTGTGCGTCTGGGCACGGCGAGAGCATGGTTGAAAATAAAAACGAATCCAAAACGTCCCAGCAGTACAAGTAGTACTAGAAGTAGTTGTTACCATGAGTTGTTACCCAAGAGCGTATATATCATGTAAAATACATCGATACGCCGAAAGCATCTTACTACGATACGCGCCGCGCCGGCATGCGCCGGCAAGCGCCGGCCGGTTACGCGGGACCGGCGCCCGCGGCGGCAGAAGCCGCACCGTCCCGCGTCCGCACATGTTGTGGCGAGGGTCAGGACCAACGCAAGCATACACAGCGTGGGCGGTGGTTGAAAAACGTCCATGAAAACGTCCCAGTTTCCACGGCAGGCGGCAGGCCACGCAACCACGCCGCGCCGCCTCATCTCGTGCGAGCCCCACGGACTTTGACTGACCGTCTAAAGATTTTGGATTTTTGATAGATGTAGATGACTTGACGAGTCACGATCTGTCACAACCATTGGAATTTCACAATCGATGCACAGTAGTTAGTCTGCCGACTCTGCCTCTAGAAACGACGACCGCGACGAAACTGACTTTCTGACTGAGAAACGACGACATGAGACGGTTTCACGCCTCGCAACCTCCTCTCCCCCGGCGTCGGCTCTCTCCTCTCTTTGGACCCTTCAGTACTTCCTATCTGTCGCCATGGCCAAAGAGCCGCCGGTGATGGTGAACGAAGCGGCGATGGTGAACGAAGCGGCCGAATCAGCTGCGGAGTCCGCACGGCTGAGCACGGAAATGGCGGCCAAGCTGGACCAGGCGGCGACCAAGCTGCAGGCGGCCCATCGGGGCACCAGCACACGTAAACTTGGCGCGGCGGCGGCGGCTGGCAGGGCGGCATCGGCTCGCGACGTAACGCTCCGTTTCACGATCACGGTGCCTGCGAAGAAAAAAGCCGGGGACACGATCAAGATGGAGCTTGGTGGCAACATCATCAGCGTCACCTGCCCCGAGACACTGCCTCCCAATCGAATTCTGATAGTTGATGGAACTGGCAAGGTCGTCGAAGAGGAAAAAGCCGACCAGCGTTTCACGATCACGGTGCCTGCGAAGAAAAAAGCCGGGGACACGATCAAGATGGAGCTTGGTGGTAACATCATCAACGTCACCTGCCCCGAGACACTGCCTCCCAATCGAATTCTGATAGTTGATGGAACTGGCAAGGTCGTCGAAGGTGAAGTCAGCACGTCAGCACGGGCTAATGCTCGTGAGAAGATCCGCAACTTGTCGCTCCAATTGGACTCCATTGTGGAACTTGAGAAACGGCAGCTGGACGCGATGCGTTTGTCGGCGACAGGCAAGAAGAAGAGAAAGGCCGTAGGAGACGTTGAGAATGACTCCACGGCGCGGCAGCCCAGCGCCGAAGAGCCCGAGATCCACAGCCAGGCCGACCTGGACAAGTGGAGAGTATGGGCGAAGACGGAGGCCAAGCTACAGGCGACACTCCTGCACCCGACGCGGGAGCAGTACAAGGACCCGAAGATGCGCAAGAAGCAGGGAAGAAAGGGCTCCACCTTTGTGTCCGTCGTCGCCGCTCAGGCGGAGGAGCAGCCGCCGAGCGCCGAGCTTGAGACGACGCCGCTGCCGCTCAACTGCTCGCACGATGAGCTGATGAACAACCTCGGCATCGGCATTCGTCTTTACTTCGACTTTTTGCTCTTCGTGACGTGCGTGGCGTTCTGTGGCATCCTCGTGTCCCTCCCGTCGCTGATCGCGTCGCTCAACTACCTGAATGCGGGCGCAGGTGGCCGGGACTACGACCAGGACGAGACGCGCTTCGACGTGAGCGCCATGAACTTTCCCCAAGTCCTCTCCATCTTCTCGCTCGGTGCGCGCGTCTCCTTCATCAACCCGACGACCAACGTGATGATCTTCGGGTGCAACGACGACTTCTGCAAGACCCTCAACTGGATTCAGGCGCTCCTCGACTCCATCTTCTGCATCTTCTTCTTCTTTGCCACGAACAAGTTCATTGCCTACGCGCGGGCGATGGCTGACCACGACGACGCGATGAACCTGCGTGTCAACGACTACTCCATTTGGCTTCATGGGCTGTACGGCGTTCACAAGTATCGGCCCATGGAGACCTACACGCCGGCGATGCTCGGAGAGTATATCGAGGGCGCGTTGACAGAGTACGCCAAGAGGTTGAGCCAGTCCTCGAACGAGCGGCTCGCCAAGAAGTGGAAGGAGTTCGAGCTGGGCGAGTCGTGGCGCGTGTGGGACGTGACGCTGATCGCGCACGACCGCGGCCTGCTTCGTGATCTGGTGCGCAACGTGCCCATCGAGCAGAAAGTGTTCGCGCTGAAGGCCCAGGCGCATCGGCGCCAGATGCTCGGCGAGAAGCCCGGTTGTTTCGAGAAGACCTCGGTCGACCTGGCCATCCAGCAGCGCGACAAGATGCGCGACCGGGTGGACAATAAGTCGACAAAGCCTCTCGAGCCTGTGGGGGCCTTTGTGACCTTCGAAGACGAGCGCGCGGTCCACGCAGCTCTGGAGCTGTGGGGATCAATCCCGTTCTCTGAGGGCTGCTGCCGCGGCCCGCCCGAGTTCGCGCGCGTTCCTGTGCTCGACGCGACGGGAGAAAAGGTCGTGGCGCGCAAGCGGCTGCGTGCCAGAAAGGCGCCCATGCCGGGAGACGTCATTTACGAAGACATGGCCACGCACTACGACTACTCGACCAAGGTGCGCCGCTGCATCGCGTGGTGCGTCCTCGTCTGTGTGATCATCGTGAGCCTCGCCATCTCGATCACCGCCTTCACACTCTCGAGTGTTGGCGCATCCCTGTCGGTGATCGTCGAGCAAGAACTCCAGCGTGGGACTGCCCAATTCTCGAATGCGACCGCCCAAACCATCAAGCTCACCTGTACCGCGGACAAGAAGGCGTTGATTGGGAATGTGACCGACTACCTCGCCTTCTTCACTGCCGTGTACGAAGAGGTTGGCGCGGCCTTTTCGAGCAACAACACCGACGCGACGCTCGCGGCACTCGCGCGGAGCGATAACATCGACGTGGCACTGGCCGTGATGGACTGCTACATTACCACCGCCCTGTCCGTCTTCACGTCCTTCATCACCATCATACTCAACTTGGTCATCACGTCCGTTGTCAGCAGCCTCGCCGATTTCAGCAATTTCTCTACATACACGGAGGTGAACATGTTCGTGGTCTTGGCGGTTGCGCTCGCGCAGTTCCTCAACACGGCCGTCGTCATCTTCATCATCAACTGGTCAACTGGCATCCAGTACCCGTACCCGAGGGACCAGAACCTTTTCGTCCCGCAGGAAAACCACGGATGCTGGGGCTTTGACCCGATTGCGGACTATGAAGCCCGCTACGCGCTCAACCCCAACGTGAGTGCCGTGAGCCCCCTCCCGAGATTCACTTGCGCTTTCGGCCCGCACGGTATCTTCCTGCGCGGCAGCTTCTTTACCTTCGATCCAAAGTGGTACGTGCAAGTGGGCTCCTCCATCTGCTTCACGATGTTTCTGATGCCCTTCACGGCGCAAGTTGGTGCCTTTGTCGCAGCCCTCACTTCCAAAATCACTCGCTGCCTCTACTTCAAATCTGTGGCGTCCCTCGAAGATATGACCGCGCTCTTCGTGGGCCCGGAATGCGCACTGACAAAGTCGCTGGGCAAGCTCTACGCCTTCACGGGCGTTGTGCTCGTCTTCTCTTCGCTGATGCCCATCCTCTTCCTCTTCATGCTCGTCTTCTGCTTCCTCGCCTATTTCGTCGACAAGTGGGCCTTCCTGCGCATCTACCGCACGCCGCCGCCCTTCACGCACACGTACATCTCGGACACCCTGTTTTGGGTGCAATTCGCGCTCACGCTGAAGCTGCTCTTGGGCTGGTATGCCTTTTGGCAGATGCCTGGCTATACCCTCGCCGAGACGACAGCGGCCCTTCTCCGCGTTGCCTTCGCGGCGGCGGATGGCCTTGGCCAGGGAGCCCAGGCAAATAATGCTTTCGCGGGGGTGAATGCCACGAACGACAAAATTGGCGACTTTGATTTAACGAACACGCTCGCGGCCGGCTGGTTCGACACGTCGCCAAAGGCCCTCTTCGCCGCGGGCTTCCTGCTCATGGGCGCGCTCATCGTCCTGCAGTTCCTGCTCGACAATCTGCCGAGCCATTGGCTCAAGTGCAAGGCCGATCCCCACGAGTGGCACCCGGCCCTCCCGCCGTTTTCGGCCGTGCTCAAGGGCTCGGTTCCCTACTCAGAGGTGCGCACCAAGGGGGAGGGCGTTCACGAGAAACTCTTCCTGCGCGGCGACGTGTACGAATCGACCGAGAATCACTGCTTCAAGCTCCTTGAGAGCGACTCGTTCTGCTACGTCTTCATGACGCCCGCGCGATTCGCGCGCCTCGCCGCGCGCTCGCCGATCGCGCTGCTGCTCTACGCGTTTGGCATCAAAACGTGGCGCCCCCGGCTCACGCCCCAAGAGTTCGAGGCGCTCAAGCCGCAGGAGGTGACGATCACGGGCAAGCTCAATATGTCATATGCGCCCATCTTCAACCCGCGCTATGAGCTTGCCTTCAAGTACGCCGAGGCCGATGCGAAGCTCGAGAAGAAGGCCGAGAAAAACAACGCGTCCGAGCTCGCGAATAGGGCGGGGGCTATTCTGAGCACGATCACGGCAGGTGCGGCCGCGGTGTCCATGGCCGTATCATCGACTGCGGAATAACATCCCCAGGTGATGTGGCAAAAGCATTCGATTGAGGTGCCGAGACAATCGTCGGCGTAAAACGTGAGAGTAGTGGCGAGCACTCTGCCTGCGGCGGCGGGTGCGTAAGAAGCCGTCGGGACACTAGCGCTGCTCGGCGCCACTGGCCGCAGGTCCAGGGTGGGGAAACGGCGAGGGGAAATGGGACGGTGGCCGCGCAGGCGGGGTGCAGACGAGCGGAGTGTATGCTGTGCAGTGCTGTGGCTTTGCTGGGCTCGGATGGACTGCCGGAGGTACTGCTTACCTCAGATAAGTCAAGTCAAGACAAGTCAATATACGGCGGGTACGGCAGCACCGCATCCATACCATATCTCTGTAGTCCGGTCTAAGTTTGGGGTGAACGTAGAGCTCGGCTGTGTTCGATTCGCGTCGGGTTTATGTTTCGAGTACTGTACCGCCCGTTGTCATGCTTGTATGCCGAGTCATGCCATATTAGGATCCCGGGCTGTGCCCCGTGTGAGGTGTGACGGAAGCCACGGGGTCGATAGACGAGATCGGCGGATACGGGATTACAAGAATGAAAAGTAGCTACCGAGGTACCGTACCGCTCAGCCATGTGGATGTGACCTCTTGCTCTTCAGAAAAGGCGTGCAGGGCACTCAGCATTTCTTCACCCGGCCACGCGCCTCGTGGCAGAAGCCGGCACGACCCGTTGCCTCGAACTTGAAGATAGCCTCGAGCTTGGGCGTGGCGCCTCACGGCTCGAGACAGCGCCCGAGACAGCGCCCCGTAACATGTCCTCATCTGCGACTCGCAGTATAGGCACCGACCTTGATTCGTCTTGAAGCTTGCCCTTGCCACCAGGCTGCCCTTGGGCGTGCGTGAGCTTACCCTTGACGGCGATGCGCACTACATCTCCTTTGACGGCGTTGCGCACCACTTCCTGAGTGATGACTCGTTCCTTTGCCTGCGCTTTCACCTTCCGGTTGCGCTCCTCCTTGCCGGCTTTAAAACGCTTGGTGGCGTCGCCTATGGGACCGACGCCAAGCTTGAGCCATCGAGCAAAAGTCACTGCCATGTCCAGGTCCGGTTGCGAGGTGCCCTTCCCAGCCGTGTGCAGCTTCTCGAAGGCTGCTTCTCGAAGGAGCGCGACGAATGAGGGCACCTGAGAAGGAGGCTCGCGAGCATCGGGCTGCACGGCGATGATGATTGTGTCGATGATGGCCCTCTTCGCTTCGTCTTCGCTTTGGTGGATGAGCGTGCTGAGCAGAGAGGCCGCGCCGATCGCTGCCTTGGATGCAATCTGCGGGTTGCTACCGGTTACCAGGCGCACGAGGGCAGCTATCGGTCCGTCGATGCCCGCCATCGCATGACGCACCACGTCGGAGGAGTGCGACAAGTTCCAAAAGGTCCTTACCGCGTTGCTGACGGCCTCTGCGCGCTTCATCGTTCCCGTCGCGTGCCCCGCTTGACCCATGGTCGCTTTGCTGTCTTCGCTGCTCAAGAACACCGCGCTGCTCGCCGTGGCCGAAGCAGCGCTGCTCGCCGCCTGTGCAGTATTGGCCGAAGCACTAGCGACCATGGCCGCGGCGGCAGCAGCCCTGATCATCTGGTGACCCGCTGCCGCGGTTAGATCGAGTGCGAGCTCCATGGCTTCATCCGCCAGGGCAACACTCGATGCCGCGGCGCGCACAGCTGCGGTGTTCGCCGCGGACGATGCATTCTTCGTAGCTTTTGCTGCATGCCTCATCGCGATCACCGCAGACTCCGCGGCTCGTGCCGCCTTGGTGGCTGACACAGAGCTGCCGGCCGCCACATACGCTGCGGCTGCCGACGCCCTCGCCGCTTCTGTGGCAGCCATCGCCGACGCGGCAGACGCAGTCTTTGCCGAGGTCTCCGTGTCAGTTTGCGTCGCAACACAAAGGGAGCTTCGTGCAAAGCTGTCCGTCCGCAGCAGCAGCCGCAGCGGATGCCGTACAGGTAACCGTGCAGGTGCCATTTCGGGCTCTCGCTCGACCTCCGCTGGACTCGACCTCGAGGGTACAGCCGCTGCTCGGGGGGACAGCGCCCGACCTGATGCTGGCGGAGGAGCGGCAGCACTGCTTGAAGGCTCCATGGACCGAGAATGAGAGAGCTCCATAGTCTCATGAGAAAGTTCATGAGAAAGTTCCCAAGGTGACGCCGCTGCAGCATCCGCCGCAGCGGCGGGGGCGACTATCGCATCGAGAGCGGAGGCGGAGTCGTTGGCGGCGTCACAGGTGGATGTGGGCGGACGCGCAGCATCAGGCGGCGTGGCTGGCGGCGAGATTGGCGGCGTGGCTGGCGGTGTGGCACGTGCATTACTTTCCGAAATCACCAAGCCAGACAGCAGTGGAAGTGCCTGAGACTGAATGAGAGCAATACAGGCACGCTCATTGCGAGTCATGGCGGCAATCGCATACGTCGCCTCAAGACCGCCTGCCTCCAAATTCTCCACAAGCACCTCAAGAGCACCAGCTTCCAAGAGTAGCTGACAGCTTGCCTCGTCGCTCTCCGCAATCTGGCCCAGAGCCATCGCGGCGCCGTTACGAACCAGTGCCGAAGTTGATGACAGCATGGGCACGAGTGGGCCAACCAGGTCCGTAAAGTTGAGCGTTGGCTGTTCATGCGCGAGGGCCTGAACAACCCTGGCAAAGCTGCACAAAGCGCTCGTGCAGGCGCTATCCGTGGATGAGCGCTGCGACGGCAGCATGTCCTTCGCCAAAGCTTTCCTTTGGCGCTCGTGCAGGCGCTCCGTGTCCGTCAGGGGCGAGGGTAAAGCTCCTCCAGTTTGACGTTCAAGAGAAACCCAAAATGCCGTGCATGCATGTTGAGCCCGGACAAACTTTCCCAAATCAAGGAACAGTCTTTGCCTGTGAAGAATTCGTTGCGATCGTGCCCACTCAGAACCAATTGCTCTGAACAGTTGACTTGACTCGACTTCGCGCCGTTTGCGTTACACATCGCGAACATTAAATGTAGAATGAAGCTGTTTGTGTGAACGTGTACGTGGTGGTGTGTGAACGTTAACACGACAGACGCGACAACCGGTGCTGCGGCACTGTTACTGCCCGCTCGTGTGCTGTGTCTCAAGAAGGTGTAGGCTACCATTAACAGCCAGTTCACACAGCAGAAGGCAAAATGGCCGCCCACGTCATCACGTCGGCCATCGAGATCAACGACCTGCGCGTCGACTGCATTGTGGGCATTCGCGAGCGCGAACAGCGCTCTTTGCAGCCCCTCATCATTGACGCGCGGCTCTCGCTGCCGCTCGACGGCCCTGCCAACACTGGTGACCTCACCACAAGCGTCAACTATTCGGCGATCTCAAAGCAGCTCGCGTTTGTCGCCGCGCACGGCCAATGGGGACTGCTTGAGAGTCTTGCGAGCGCGCTCGCCAGCCACATCCTGCTGCCGCCAGCCGGTGCCGAGGGCCGCGCGCAGGTGCGCGCCGTCGAGGTTCGCATCCGCAAGCCTGATGCACTCAAGGGACTTGCCGTGCCAGCAGTGCGCCTCTGCCGCACGGCTCCCGAGGACGGCGCGGGCGGCAACATTCAGGTACGCGAGGTGTGCGAGGGTGTGCGGCTCGACGTGCTGGAGGAGAGCCCCCTGGGTGCTGCGTATCGGCTGCGGCTCGCACCGAGCGCGTGCGTGCCGCTGCCCAACGACGACCTCGCCGCCCACGTCCTCGCCGGTGGCGCCTCCTTGAGCGACGGCAGCAAGCTCAAGGAGGGAGACGTGCTGCCACGTGGTTCGGGCGCTGTGCTGCACGCTGGCTCCGAGGGCCTCGCGCTGCTCCTCGTCGGGCGCCGGCTGCCGTCGGGCGCCCTCGGAGACACCAGCCTCACGACTGCGTACATCGCTCTCGGGAGTAATCTCGGAGATCGGGCAGCTCACGCAACGTCGGCGCTGCGCGAGCTGCGCACGCGCTGCGGCGAGGTGACGCGCGTCTCGCAGCTCTACGTCACCGCACCGCAGCACGTGATCGAGCAGCCCGACTTTCTCAACGCCGCGTGCGAGCTGCGCACCGCCCTCTCGCCCGCCGCGCTCCTCGTCGCACTCAAGGGCATCGAGCGCGATCTCGGACGCTCCTCGGGCGGGGTGCGCTACGGGCCGCGCGTCATCGACCTTGACCTGCTCCTGTACGGCGACCGCGTCGTCGAGTGCGACACGAGCGAGGGCCCCCTGAGCGTCCCTCACAAGCTCCTGCTCCAACGGACTTTTGTTCTCGCGCCTCTGTGCGACGTGGCGCCGGCCGTGCGGCATCCTCTCACAGGACGCTCGATCAGGCTCGAGTTCACGCGGCTATGCACGGCGGAGGCGACCAAGGGCGAGCGGCTGCCGCAGCGCGTGCTCCCCGTGCGCGCCGATGTGATCTGGCCACTGGGTGCCAGGACGTACGTCATGGCCATTCTGAATTTGACGCCCGACTCCTTCTCAGATGGAGGCCGTGCGCTGGACACAGACGTGCACGCGGCAGTGGCCGAGGCGAAGGCGCTCGTCGAGGCGGGAGCGGATGTGGTCGATCTCGGCGCCGAATCCACTCGACCGGGCGCTGAGCGCGTCACTGAGCACGAGGAGATGCGTCGACTGCTGCCGGTGATTCGTGCCATACGGGACGCCGGGAAGGACGACGCGGCCGCAACGGCCGGCGCGGCGGGAGGAGCAGCAGGTGGCAGCGCTGGCGGCTGGGGCAAGCGGGTTGTGCTCTCGGTCGACACGACACGCGCGAGTGTGGCGGCGGCGGCGGTGGCGGCCGGAGCAGACATCATCAACGACATCTCGGGAGGCACGTTCGATGAAGGGATGGTCAAGACGGTGGCGACGCTCGGGGTGCCATACATCGCAATGCACACGCGCGGCACGCCAAAGACGATGCGCTCACTCGCCTCCTATCCCGGCGGTCAAGTCACAAGCATCGTGTGCGACGAGCTGGAGCGTGTTGTGCGGGCGGCGCACGCTGCCGGCCTTGCGCCTTGGAGCTTGATCGCTGACCCGGGCATTGGATTCGCTAAGGATCCGCAGCAGTCGATGACGTTGCTGCACGAGCTGCCCGCCTTCGTTCAGCGCATCGTTGGCGCGCAGCCGGGCGGCGGCGGCGGCGGCGGCGGCGGCTGCTGTGCCTCGCTCGTGGGGGCCTCTCGGAAAGGATTCATTGGACAGGTACTCAGTCAACCCGACCCGCTCCAGCGCCAGTGGGGCAACGCCGCCACGACGGTCGCGGCCACAGTCGCCGGGGTCGACATCGTCCGCGTGCACGAGGTGAGCGAGATGCGGCAGGTGGCGATGATGGCCGATGCTATCCACCGCCGCGCAGGGGGCAGCGGCGGCGCTGCTCCAACCCCGCTGGCAAAGTTGTAAGACTAGCGCAGAAATCAAGTATGGAACGCGCCGCGACGCGGAGGTGGCGGCGGGTGGCAGCACGTGCGCGAGGGACGGCGGCGAGAAGGAAAGAGTGAGAGACTCCTACATGTGATCGCCGACCACGGCCACGTCGTCGCACGCGCAGCATTCTTGTTCGTCATTTGACGTAACCTAAGACGCCGAGGAATCCGCTCAATCGAATCACGAAGCGTCTACAGACGCGCCTGTAAAATGGTCACTGTGACTAATGAAACTCTATGTAAGACACTCGAACAGTAAACTATAAGGTCCTCGCCTTCCGATAGGACCTACACTGTCGTACTGAAGCTACGTAGTAGGTCTCACCCGCCAGCACATGGGCAGCCAAGCTGCTTGAGCAAGCTATGTATAATGGCCAAGTTGACTCCCTCGTGGAACCCGCTGTGATTCTGCAGCAGCGGCTCATCGGCGGACCGCTGGCCACCCTCCCGTCGCTGCAGGCACTTTATATAATTTGCCATCCGCTCCTTGCCCGTCAAGTGCTCAAAGACAAAGTGGCACACATCAACGTGGATGCTATCGTGAAAGGCCGCGCTCGGCGCGCTCGCGGTCAGCAGCGCCGGCTCATCCCACACAGCCACGTCTGCATTACGCATGGCGATGCGCGCAATTTCATTCATGCGCTGTACGAGCACCGGGTAGCTTGTTGGGTATCCACTCTTGGCGCAGCCTTGCGCAGCCAGATTGGCATAGGTTGACTGACGCCAAATGAAATGGACAGGTGGGGCCAGCATAGTCTCTACGCCATACGTCACATTGGCCGCAGCGGTCGTGTTGGTTGCGTTGGTACTGTTCAGGGGGCTCCTGCGCTCGTCAATCCGCGTCAACAGCCTCCTGTGCTGGACGAGCAGCGAGGTGGTGTTGGTGGCGTTCCCAAGCGGCGTTTGTACGAGCTTCACGTTGGTCAGCATGGCGGCCCTAAGCCGCCGCGCCCGTTCAAAGACAAAAGCTAGTCGGCGAATGTTCAGACGATACCTCTCGAGGGGGGCGATCCGGAGCGTTTTCGACGCGCGTGGGCTCTTCGTGCCGTCGAGGTAGGTCAGGGGCGCGACGTCGTGTGCTGCGGAGCCGATGACGACCACCCAGCCGTGCAGCGAAGAGAAGAAGCAGCTCCATGCATCGATGAGCCAGTCAGTGCCCACGACCAATTCAAGTCCATAGTGATTGGGGATGAGCAGGGGATCCGCCCACACGACCCGTGCATCATCAGCCTGCTGCCGCAAGTACTCAGCACCCCCAGTGCCGTTGCCCAAATGCTCCGCCAGCCTTTCCACACGCTTGCAAACCCCCTCGTGTTGGTTGCCGACGACGGCGCACAGCTCTAGGTAGTCGCCGAACAAGGTCGAATCCCCGAGGAGGAGGAGGCGGCGATTCGCGAGGCAGACGGCAGCCTCTTGCCGGCTGCAGGTGCCGCGTGACCCACAGGGCATAGGGGCGCTCAATTGCCACGCCCACCGCACGTCTTGATCTTCGCCAGTCGCACCGGCGTGCAGCCGCCCGCCGGCGTGTCGCCGGTGCATTGTAGACGATTGAATCCAAACACCCGCAGCCTCATCGCTGCTGCAAGGTGCGCCAGTCGTCTGTCGCTCTGGGAACTCGTCGAGCGTTATATTCAACGGTGGCATCGATTGCGAGACGCACTGCATGCCTTCGCAGATCTCATCGCCCAAAGACGATGTTGTGCAGGTGCGGAAGCTGCGAAGGGTCACATCCGAGCCCCTATTGTAATCGAGGCTTTGTTGGTCCCAGCGTTGCTCAAGGAAGCTGTCGGACTTGGTAGTCCATAGGAGGGTCGGCAACGCCTGCAGCAAAGCCTCACCCCAGATATGCGGACTTCCCACCGATGCAATGTAGATGCCTTGCCCAAGGTCTTCTGCCTGCACACGCCAGTGAGTTCTTTCCCCAGAGAATGCGACCTCCCATGCATCGCCGCCGGACAGCTTTCGGCGGCCGTCGTCAGAAAATGCCGTTATCTGCACTGCTTGAACGCCATCTGCAGCTCGGACCACTCGTGCAACGCTGCGCCACGGCGATGCTTCGCACACGGTGCACGAGGAGGCGTTACTTGCTCGAACCGGCACTAATCGGTCGCCGCCGTAAGCTCTCGCGCACACCACCAACGTCGCTGTCGACCGCAGCATGCGAAGTGTGGAAGATTCGCGCGGGGCAGGTCCAGGTGTGAAACCGTTAGCAGGACACAACCAGAAAAAAGGTTCCCTAAAAATCCCGCGAGGAACTACATGTCCATGTAAAAGAGGGGACCGGCTTTCTCCCAATTTAGTCGACGTGTTTGGAGTTCCCAAAAGTCGAAGCGTTCGGACATAAAGCGCGCGCGCGACCATGCCACAGTACATTGCAGGCGCCCGTGGGAACCGCGATAGCGGGATTTTCTCGAATGACAGCCCGTGGGCCCAGCCCGACAAGCCGGCGGCCTCTAAGGGAGGCGATCCCAGGCCCAAGGGCGGCGACTTCCTCGACCGGCTGGCGCAGGCTGAAGCCCGTGATGACTATCACACTGGCGCCCAGCAGGAGCAGGAGCGTCAGTACCAGATGCATCTCCAGCAGCAGATGAGGCAGCAACAGCAGGAAGCGGCGATGAGGCAGCAGCACATGCTCCAACAGCAGCAGGCGAAACACCAGCTGCAAATGCAACAGCAGCAGATGATGATCGCTCAAAAGCAGCAGCAGCAGCGGTATCAACAGGATCAGGAGATGATGGCACAGAGGCTCTCGATGCAGCAGGTGCAGCAGCAGCAGCAGCAGCAACGGCAGCAGCCGATGCGCGGCCGCGCGCCCTCGCCTCGCCCTGCAGAGAAATCCCCGACTCCTCGTGCAAAGAAGTCTTCGATGGGTGATCACCTGGGCGGTGGCGTATGGGGAGCTGACCAGCCGTCGCCTCGCAACGCACGCCCAGGAAGCCGCATGCGCGGGCGGGAATCGCCTCGCGCCAATGTGAACGCGCCCGCGGCCGGCGGATTCGCTCGCCTTGCGGCTGACGGGCATCGCGATGTGAACAGCCCTCCTCAAAACGAGCATGCGGAGCATGGGCGGCGCTCAACGATCAGCCTGGGCTCGGATGCCTGGGATGCCTCGGCCCCGGAGCAGCGCGGCCGGGGGCCAATGAACGGCCGAGGAGGCATGGCTCGAGGCAACTCACCGCGTCGCGCTCCCGAGGACGAGTACGAGGCAGGCAGCACAGCAGCCCTCCGTGCGCGGCAGAAGCAGGCTCGCGCGTTCACGCCAGAGCGCCGCGCTCCCTCGCCGCGCGACCAGATGGGGTACGAGGAGCGGGCGGCCGGTGCTGGTCGCGCGCACGCGTCGGGCGGACGTGGGGCCCACCTGGCAAGCACCTTTGAATTTGGCTGAGTCCTCGAGCAGCCGAGGCGGCATCTTCTCGCGCGCATGGAACCGTCTCAACCGTACTTTGAGACACGCCACTGAATCGCGTGAATGTGAAGTGGGTCTGTTACGGGCTGCCCGATGTGTGTGTGTGTGCCTCCTATGTGAGATGTGAGTGTGACCTGTGGGGGTGTGTGCGCCAACGTCGCGTGATCATCCGCACGCGACGTCCGGTCGCGCCGTCCCGCTCGTCGGGGTGCCGTGGTGCGCCGCGCTCGGCGACGGCGGTGCGGGGCGGCATGGCGCAATTCAAGGATCAAGCTATCTTGGTATTCTGAACCCGCAACCAGCACAGGTGTCAACATGTGTCATGTCCAGCGTGCAGCGTCCACGGTCGCCAGTGCGGCCCGGGAGCGGGCAGGCCGGGCCGCGGGCGGTATGACGTATGTGGAGAATGGAAAGAGTGACAGTGACGAGCGATCAACGCCGGCGGATTCATAATTCATAATTACGATATACGCTCGATGATAAAAGGAGGAGCACCGTAAATCGCGCGCCGCTCGGCGGCGGCGGCAGCGATCGATGCTGCAGCGCGCGCGCGCCGCACACAATCAATCGGACACCATGAGAGACCAAAACACTACCGGGGACTTGAGAGAAAGGGAAGCTTCCCGCGGGCCCATGAGAGACCATCGGCCCCCGCGGCGGCGAGGCCATCGGAGCCCCAAACGCCCAAAGCGCAAATGGCTAACGCCGATGCGCTACAAAGCAAACCACTTGCCACGGCCTAGCACACGAATGGAGATCACGGGCACGCCATGGCTCAAAACAGATCGTAGCCGTCCCGGCTCCGCCGGTAACTCCGGAGCATTCGCGGGTCACGGCGCGTCGGCCGCACCATGCCGTTGTAGTCGGGGGGGAGATTGGGTCCGTAGTACGGGTTGCCGCCATAGCCTTGGCTTTCGTACGGCGGCATGTCGAGCGGCATGCGGTAGCCACGACCCCTCAGGCCGAAGAAGTCCGAGAAACCGCCTACGAAGCCACGAATGGGACCGTCGTAGCCATCTCCATCTTGTGGCAAACCAATGCCGGGGACAGGCAGGACATCACCGCGTGAAAAGGCATACTCGAGCGCAACGGCGGCGAACCCAAAGACGAGCCACCCCTCTCCAAAGTAGACGGCCAGCTGCTTTGTTAACGAGCTGTCCCAATAGTCCGAAGGAGGGAGAGATGCGATTGCGCGGCACAAAGCGAATGCGCCTACGGCGCCTTGCCTGAGCATGCTGTTGTCATCGCTGCGGACGGTGCAGCGATAGACTGCACCGAAGAGGCCTAGCTGCGCCAACAGCAACCCAACTTCGAAACCAACGTATTCTGAACTTATGTACTCGACCTGGTCGGTGAGGGACAAGGCCAACGGCGACAAAGGAATCGATGCCAGGCCGCCAGCGAGGGTCGAGATGGCACACGCCTTGACGGCCTCCGTTTTCTGCATTTCGAGGTAGAGCCGTACCGAACTTGTTGCCGAGCGTCGACCGGCCGATGGCCGCAGACGCGGCGCGTTCGGAACTGGCATGAGCGCTAGCAGCCCCACGCCTATTACGCCCAACATCTGCGATGGAACACGTGTGCGGAAGGATGGGAGGGTGCTGGAAGTGGTGAATCTGAGATTCGGATTGTGCGTTTGACTAAACGCATCTTGCCGATAACACGATCGTCGGACGACACCCATGACCTTTTAAATATGACCCTCTTTTACGTTGCAGTGGGATGTGCTGTGGCCCTACCACCTCTGCCCTGTCCTTGCTCTGCCTTCTCCTCCAAGTCAAGTCAAGTCTATACATAAACAACAGACAACCATACGGAAGCCTATCGAATGTGCTCCGGAAGCCAGCAGTGGAGGACGGGAGTGGGCGGAGATGGCGAAGGGGTCCGTAATGAGGTGACACGTCATAAGTGCTGACATACGTGCCCTCGGAGAACAAGTAGGTGAGAAGTAACGGGCCGATCTCGAGCCGACTTGACTTGACTTGACTTGACTCCTCCATGCTGTATTCCTGTCTGAGCACCTTGCTCCTTGGGGAGGTTTCGTTGGGGTCCGTGCAGAGTATGGCAAGTAATTCTGAGCCTGCCCAGCCCGAGGGCCACGTGCAGTCCCCGGGTGGCGATAATGAGAAACAGAGAAAGCATCAGCGGGGGAGGCTTCGCAAAAATTCCCCCGACATCACACCGTCTTGGTTTGGGTTTGGTTTCGTCATTTATACCTTCAGACCACATGCGGTGTGAAGGCCCGCTGCAGGCGACGAAGGCGGCTCTCATTGTCCATCTGCTGCGAGCCCCCGTCGGCGGAAATAGCCTTGGAGGTCGGGACTCCACTTGGACAAAGATGGCTGGCCTGCTTGGGCTCCTTGGCCCCGTCCACCCCGTCCTGTGGCCCCGCCGCTCCGTGTTTGGAGTGGGCCGGCCCCTTGCATCGCCCCGCGGCCATCTGCAGGCGCTGGTAGAGGTGCTCCGACTTGGCGCTGAGGTGAGCGCTCGCTACGGCGCCCGCGCCCGCGTCCCCGAAGCCCCCCGGTCCGCCGCTACTGTGGCCACCGTCGCTGCCGGGGGCGCTCGAGAGGGCGCTCGAGAGGGTGTGCGCCTGCTGCGAGAGCACGCGGAAGGCGTGCGTGCTTGCCTCGGCAGCGCTCGACAACGCCTGCAGCTCCGGCGGCAGCGCACGCGCGCCAGGAGCCAGGCTGGGCGACGCAGCGGCTGCGTGCATGGCTGCGTCGCCTGTCACCGACGGGCCCGCCGCCGTGTCGAGCGTCGTGGCGAGCGTCGTGTCGGGCGTCCGCCACAATTGCACCCACGGTGCGCTCAGGCGAGCGCGACTCAGGCAGAGGAGCTGCGCGGCCGTTGACTGACCATACTCGAGGGCGCGCTGTAGTGGGCAGTGCCCATGCGCGTCGCGAGCGTCCCAGGGGCACCCAGGGCGCACGAGAAGCGCTGCGAGGGCCCGAGCAGCGCCGAGGGCCGCCAGATGGTGTAACGCACTCCACCCCATTTCGTCACGCGTACTGAGCAAGGCAGCGAGCGTCACGGGCCGCCCGCGATGCGCCGACAATAGGTGGGCGTCAGTGGCATTGTCCGCAGGCTCGTCGGTTTCGTCCGCAGGCTCGTCGGTTTCGTCCGCAGGCTCGTCGGTTTCGTCCGCAGCCTCGTCGGTTTCGTCCGCAGGCTCGTCGGTTTCGTCCGCAGGCTCGTCGGTTTCGTCCGCAGGCTCGTCGGTTTCGTCCGCAGGCTCGTCGGTGGCGACGGCATCGAGAGCAGCAGCGTCGGCAAGAACAGCAGCGCCGTGGTGGGCACCCCACTCATCATACGCACCATTCACCATCGAGTCGTCGATGCGCTCGAGGATGGAGGCGAGTCGGCGTTTGAGGCTGAGCGCATCCGTGCGCCCACCTTGTCCGATGCCAACGCCGCCCATCTCGGCATCGCCTCCATCCGCCCCTCGAACACGCGTGCCATCAGCTCCATCCTCGTGTGGAGGCGCGAAGTACACAAAGGCGGAGGCTGCGAGCGTGAGCGCATCCGTGAGCATGCATTCATCATCCTGCGCACCTGCCTCCACACCTCCGCGCGCACCGCCCGCGCCTTCGTCGGCAGCGGAGTGGATGATGCTCGTCATCAGGTTCACTTCGACCACCCGCTCAGCGAGGCGGCCCATGGCACATGGCGTTGTGGTGCACTTGAGCAGCGAAGGAGAGCACACGACGACGCGCACTGCCTCGCTCTCACCAAAGCACACCCGCACGCCTGGGTGCAGGTGTTCTCCATGTAACCACACCTCCGTGCCGCCGCTGCAAGACCCTCGCTTCGGACAGATGTCGAAGACGCGCGGTGGCGGCGGCGGCGGCGGCGGCGGCGGCGGCGGCGGCGGCGGCGGCGACGACGACGACGGCAGCGTGGGCGTGGTGCGCACGGAGGAAGCGCTGCTCGAACCGCTGCTTCGGCGCGTATGAAGACTGGCTGGCTCCTCCGAAGAGGAAAGCTCCGAAGTCACAGAGAGGGAACCTGAGAACTGATCCGAAGTCACAGAGAGGGAACCTGAGAATCGACGAAACAGTAACGGCTGCCACTCGCCGCCCGCTTCGGCGCCCGTGACGGGGCCAAAGCTCGAGACCGTCTCTGACGGCGCCACGCTGGAGCCCAGGTCGTTCAGGAGCGGTGCCCCGCGAGATTTCTTGGGCACGCTGCCGCCGCCTGCAACCTGGATGGTAGACGGCGCGGCGGCGGCGGCGGTGGCGGCGGCGGCGGCAGCATCACCTCCGGTGGGCGATGGCTTAGTGCGGCTATTGTACTCGCGGCGGAAGGCCTTCTCGGTCTCTGAGAGGGTATGGTACGAATTGCGCAGCGTCACCGCCGTCGGCTGGCGCACAGCGCACAGCACGCGGCGAGAGGCACGATGGACAAGCGTATACGTCAGCCCATACGCATTCTGCTGCATGCGTTGCTCATCGATGCTCGTCGCCTTCTTGCGTGCGGCGGAGGCGGGCTTGTGCTCAATGACGAGGTCCTTGAAGACCGCCACGTGCTGCGGGCTGCCGCCGGCGACGTCAGCCGCGCCGCCACCGGCACTGAGGACAAGGCCGCCGCGCAGAGCCTCCTCGGGAAGCACTGACCCAGTCGCTACATGGTAGAGCTGCGCCTGGAACTCGACCTCGGCAGCCTCGACGGGACCGTACGCAGTGACCTGCGGGGCGGGCACCACCGCTTTCTGCCACACCTGCTCGGATCGTGCCTCAGTCTCGAGGTCGAGCGCCCAGAGCGCCGCGTCTAGGAGGAGCACCATCCCGTGCGAGAAGGGCACCGCCCCGACGACGTGCGCGTGGCCGACGCGGGCCGGCCAGCCGTCATCGATGGTGCTCTCACCGTCGGTGCAGTGCACCGTGCCCTGGAGAGAGTGCATCGCGGCGCCCATGCCGCGAGTGCACACATGGGCCGAGCACAGCCGATAAAGCGCGGTGCGGTCAGCGAGCATCCGGGGCGGCAGTGTCTGCATCGCAGCATCAGACGGCGCTAGAATAATCAGACGCGGCCCGCCACTTGGCGGCTGGGTAAGACGTAGCTCGCTCGTCAGCCCGCACGATCCGAGCGCTTCCACGAAGCACGAAATCTTATGAGCGATCACACTCTCAAAGAGGGTGCAACACGCGGTCGCCTCGGCGGCCTCGGCAAGCGCGGCGGCCTCCACGGCCTCGTCAAGCTCAGCTTGAGCCACCTCGGACAGGTAGGAGAGGTCGAGTACGCTCAGGTCGAGCTCAGCTCCGAGTGATAGCTCGTGCAACGCCATCCAGGATCGGGAAGTGCTCGTGAAAGTGCAGTGGCGCGAAAGTGCTCTTTTGGGCGAATCCAGGATCACCTCCGGCTCCTGTGCTTCGGGGCCCGGAGAGTTGAACAGCATGAGGGATTCGACTGACTTGACTTGACTTGACTTGACTTGACTTGACTTGACTTGACTTCGCGCGAAAGGCAGGGGGTTCTGCTTGCTCGCCACACTGGGCGCGCGACCATGGCGTCGGCAGCCTCCGGCCCGCACGACCAGATCTCGGAGCTCTCGCTGTACGATGCGGGGATTGTGAGCCTTGCAGAGCTTTCGGACTTGCCGCGCATGACGGCGCTTCGCTCGCTCAACCTGCACTGCAATCGGATCGAGGCCATCTCCAACCTCGAGTCACTCGGCGGCCTGACGTACCTCAACCTATCATCCAACCACATCGAGGCAATGACCAACCTTCACGGGCTTGTGCGTCTGCAGACGCTCGACCTCTCATGCAACCGAGTGCGCATCGTCGACGGCCTGGCGACGCTGCGTTCGCTCCGCCGGTTGCTGCTCGCATACAACCGGATCACCTCACTCGCGGGCCTCGTGCAGTGCCACGGCGGCCAGCTCGCGCACTTCGAAGCGTACGGGAATCGTATCGCGCTCATACGCGAGGCCGAATACCTGCGCGGGCTTCCGATGCTCGCCGAAGTAGTACTGCGCCGGCACGGGCAAGACAATCCCGTCTGCCGCGAGCCGGGCTACCGCGAAAAGGTGCTCACGCTGCTGCCCGGCCTGCAGACGCTCGACGACGAGTCGACCACCGGCACCGCGCCCGTGCCCGACCGGCCCGGCGCCGCATACGCATGCGCGCTCGAGGCGCTCAGTCAACCAATGCCCTCTGCTTCCGCGGCGGGTGCGGGCGGCGCAGGCACCGCCACAGCGCACTCTGGAAGAGCGACTTCTGGCAGTCAAGGGCCCGGCAGCGCGGCAACGATGGCCCCGCCGCCGGTGGGCAGCGCCGCCGCCGTGTGCCTCGCTGCAGCTGCCGCAAGTGCGGCGCCAGGCGGCAGCGGCGGTGGTGCTGGTGGAGCTCTGCCGCTGCCCGCGGCCGCCGCCGCTGCCACCACCGCAGTGCCTCCAACAGTGTCGCCATCTGATGCGCTACATATAGTCGCTGAGGCGCTTCGACCCATCGCCACGCCGCACATCGACGCGACACTCCAGGCGGTCCAGTCGCGACGCCAGGCGGCCGCACGGGTGGCGGCGGCTGCAGCCACCGCGCATGCACCCTTAGTCGGGGCTCGACACGCCGGTGCCGTCCCCACCCCGCTGACCGCGGCGCCGCCCCCGCCGGCAGAGCGACGCCAGGACGCGGTGGCGTGGGAGTACGATGCGTCCGCGAGCGCCGCCCCTCCCCGCGGCACACTGTACGACAACACCAAGCGCGGCCCGCTGCCGGGGCTCGCGCCGCCAGCACCGACCGCCGCCACCGCCGCTGCTGCAGCACCGCCGCGGCAACCGGAGCAGCAGCAGCAGCAGCAGCAGCCGGCACAGCCGCCGCCGCTCCCGCAGCTGCCTCAGCAGCAGTGGCAAGCGCCCAACCCAGCCAACCCAGCCTATGCAGCCACGGCGCAGCATGTGCAATGGCAGGCAGTGCCGCGTGACCCGAGCGTCGTACCGAGCGTCCGGGGCGTGGGGCACGATGACGATCTCAATCCCGGCGTGGGCGCCTTCGGTCGAGTCTCCCCCGCCGCAGCCCATGAGCTGATGAGCTCACTGGAGCACGAGCTGCGGCTCGAGAGGATCGAATCCACGCTCGGCATTCACGCCCTCACGAGCGCGACCACCGCCGCTCTCCAAAGGGCCCATAGCAGTGTGAACGGGGAGTGTGAACGCGCCGGCTCACGCGCCAGCTCACGCGCCAGCCGAGCTGGCGAGGACAGAGCAGGCGAAGGCGAAGGCGAAGGCGATGGACGCGGAGGTGCCGGTAAGGGTGACGGAGGTAGCCGCAACGGTGGCTTCGGTGGTGGTGGCTTCGGTGGTGGCAGCAGAAAGCCGGGTGTTCGCTCCATAGGCGAGGCGCGGCGGCGTGGCGCTGGTCCGTCGCGTGCACACGAGAGTGCTGGATCACACCGTAGGCTCGCGACGGTCGCACCTCGGGGGATGGGTCCGTCGAAACGTTGGCGGAAGGCTCTCGCGAGGCAGCCCGAGGAGGCGGAGGAGGCGGAGGAGGCGGGCGGGCGGTATACCGAGGGGGGCGGGCGGAATACCGAGGGACCTCGGTGTACCGAGGTGGAGGATCGCGACGAGGACGAGGACGAAGAGGGCTACTACGACGAGGGCGTCGAGGAGGAGGACGAGGAGGGCTTCGGCGTCAGCTTCGACGATGAGGCCGTCGACGACTATGAGAAGGGCGACGACTATGAGGAGGGCGAGGAGGAGGGCGAGGAGGAGTACTATGAGGAGGAAGAGAGCGAGGCGGAGACCGGGGATCCAGGATACGGCCTGCGGCATCCAGACGCGTATGACGACGAGGAGCAAGAGGAGGCGGAGGCGGAGGCGGAGGCAGAGGCGAACGAACGTGCAGATGATGACCTCGAACGAAGACGTGCGGCCAACGAGGCACTCGATCGACGCATCGGGCTGCGCGCTCACACAGACCGCGCGCGCGCTGCATGCGGCGGCGCGCACCGGCGCGGGACTTCCACGTCTGCACTCGGTGGGGCGCGCCGCCTTCAGGGCGAGGCCTCCGCGACGGCTGCGATGTCAGCGTCGGCATTAGGACGACGCCGAACAGCGGATGCTCACCACGGCGCGCTTACCATGGCGCGCCGAACAGCGGATGCGACCCGGCGTGTAACGGCCACCGCTGCCCTCGAAGCACCCAGAGGAGTAGGCGGAGGAGGCGGCGGAGGCGGCGGAGGAGGAGGCGGAGGAGGAGGAGGAGGAGGAGGAGGAGGAGGCGCAGGCGGCGGCGGAGGCGGCGGCGGCGGCGGCGGCGGCGGCGGCAGTGGCGGCGGCAGTGGCGGCGGCAGTGGCGGCGGTGCACATCGGAAGGTTCCCCCTGACGAACCTCCCGAGGACAGGTCGCCTGGCCGTTACGATGGCGGCAGCTATGATGAGGCAGAACTCGACGACGACGACGACGACGATGATGACGACGACGACGACGACGACGGTGGTGGTGGTGGTGACGCCCGCGGTGGCGACGTGGCTGCTGATCGCGGCTTCGTAGGCGGCGTGCAGCCGATCAAGCGGCCACGATCTTCTCTACGGCCGCGTGTGGCCTCCAAGGCTTCAAAGAGCCTCGATGACGAGGTGAGAGAAGCCAGGGCCGCGGCCCTGATGACCTCTGATTGCATCTGATTGCATCTGATTGCGTCCCCCATCAGGTGAGAGAAGCCAGGGCCGCGGCCAGAGCCAGACTCCTCGCCGCGGGGGCGCCGCCGCCGCCAGCAACGGCGCACGGCGTGTTGGGCGCCCAACGCGGCGCGCAGCCTCTGACCGCGGCGACGCTCGCGACGCACACGAACGAGACGATCCGACAAGAGGTTGCGCGATTGCGTGCCGCGCTCGCGGTGACGGAGGCTGACGTGAAACGGCTCGCATCGCGCGCCGTATCGAGCGAGGCGGCGCGTGCCGAGGCTGAGGCGGCGCGCGAGCGAGCGGCGGCAGCCCTCGATCTGGAGAGATCCCAACGGCAAGAGGCCACGACGGCGCTCGAGGCGGCGCGCGCCGAGCAACAGAAGGCGATGGCGCAGCAGCAGGCGGCGATGGCGCAGGCGGCACGTGCGGAGGCGGCGCGTGCGGAGGCGGCGGCGCGGGCAGAGCGGGCGGAGATGGACGCAGCCACGTGTCGACGGGAACTTGACCGGGCCGCTCATGCCGCCACGCTGGCCTCGAGGCGCGAGGCGCATGCCCGAGATGCTCTCGCGCAGCTCGGCGACCTCTCGTCGCGCAGGCTGCATGAGGCGGGTGCCGCCTCCGCCGAAGAGGCCGCGAGGCACGCGGCCATCGCGGCCGAGCTCGCCGCGGCCCAGACGGAGCTTGCGGCCGCGCGACCCGCGCTCATGAGCTTCGAGGCCTCGGCGCAGCGCGCGATGCAGACCGAAGCGCGGCTCTCTGCGGAGCTCAGAGATCTCCGAGCCCAGCTCGAGGCGGCCCAGAAGGATGCGGCGCAGCATGCGGCGGCGCACACGGCGGCGGCGCACGCCGAGGCGCAGCGTGAGGCACAGCTCCAATCGCGACGAAGCCTCGAAGAGACCTTACGGGCGAGGGAGGCGAAGCTTGAGGCGAAGCTCGAGGCGGCCGAGACGCGCGCAGAGGTGGCCGAGCCGCGCCCCCATTGAGTGCCTCTTGAGTGCCTCTAATTGCCTCCCTCATCATGTGGCCGAGCCGCGCCCCCATTGATTGCCTCTTGAGTGCCACTGAGTGCCACTGAGTGCCTCCCTCTTCAGGTCGCCGAGGCGCGCGCCGAGGCCGAGGCAGCCCGTGCGGAGGCGCTCGGCAGCGTCGCTGGTTACCGCGCACCGTTGCCGCCCGCGCCTGCGGCGCCGGCGAGCGACGCGGGCGGCGCACCCGCGCAACCCCTGACCCTCGCCGCGCTGCGGGCGCAGCTCGTGAGCGCCGTCCAGAAAGAGGTGGCGGCGCGCGGGGCGGCGCAGGAGATGGCCGAGCTGCTCCGCGAGCAGCAAACGAAGCTCTCGAGCCTTGCCGAAGGGCGCCGGCAGGCGCAGGCGGAGGCGGCGGCGGCGCGCGAGCAGGCGGGGGCGGACTTGCGGGCAGCCCTCGAGCGTCAACGGCAGGTAGAGGCGCAGCATGCCTCCGATCTCAGCGCATCTCGGGCCATGGCGACGCGTGAGCAGCTCAAGGCCGCCCAGGCCGCCGAGGAGTTGGAGCAGGCGCTCGAGGCGGCGGCGCGCGACAAGGAGGCGCTTGCGACGGCGCATCGCGAGGAGCTGCGCGTCAAGGAGCTGATCCTCGCTGACCTCTCGTCGCAGCTCGTGCAAGCTCGTCAGGCGCTCAGCACTGCGCAGGAGGGCGCGAAAGGCGCGAGTGCGGCGCGTGACGTGGCAGAGCGCGAGACGGCGGCATGCCGAGAGGCGCGCGAGGCGCTGCGCGCGAGCGAGGCCAAACGCGAGCGGCTCGAGACGGCGCTTGAGGAGCTCGAGGCGGCGCGCGCCGAAGCGACGGCCGACGCGGAACATGCGTGGCAGCAGGTAACCCACAAGGATTGCATGCTGAGAGTGCCACTGATTGCCTCTGATGACGGAACATGCGTGGCAGCAGGTAACCCACAAGGATTGCATGCTGAGAGTGCCACTGATTGCCTCTGATGACCGCTCACGAGTGCGAATGACTTCCCCCTTCAGGTGTCCCACAAGGAAGGCATGCTCGCCTTCGTCGAGCGCGAGGTGCATCAAGTCAAGGTGCTCTTCGCCGACAAGGAGCAGCAGCTGCAGGCGGAGCTGCGCGAGCGCTCGGGCATGCTCGAGGCCGAGGCGCGCCAGGCACGCGCCGCAACGGCCGAGGCTGAGAAGGCGACGGAGCGCGAGCGGCAGCGTGCCGACGAGGCCGAGCGCCAAAAGGCAGCCTCGGAGGCGAAGGCGCTGCTCGTGGCGGCCGAGAAGGAAGCCGCCGCCGAGCAGCTGAGCGCCAGGGTGGCTGAGCTGGCCAGCCTGCGCGCCGACAAGGAACGACTTGAGGGTGAGATGCGCCTTGTACTACGCGCGATGGATCAGCAGAAGACAGTGGCGCAGCGCAACATGGCGCAGCTGTCGCGCATCTACTCCGACTGGCACGAAGCAGTCAATGCTTAAAATGGGCCAGGAGAGGAGCGATCTACTTAAAGTGACACGCGTCTGTAGACTCTGTAAGACGTGCTGGCACCTCAGTGCTTTCCAGAAGATTATGTTGTGGCTCTGTGCGGGGTTTTGGACAATGTTGACAACGACCGAAGGAAGCCTATCGAATGTGCTCTCGAACTTGAACTTGACTGTCGAACTTTCGGCACCCCGTTCGGACGTTCCGCAAGTTTCGACGAAACCAAAAATAAAGATTGGAGCCCATCATGGGTTGCGGAGGTTCGAAGCCACTGTCGGCCGCGGAGCACCGCGCCGCGGCACTTAAGGCAGCCATGAAGAAGGCGGAGAAGGACCAGAACGCTCGCCTCGATCGCCGTGAGAGCTTGGCCGTAGTCGTTGACATTGAGGACGAAGCTGAGAAACATGCCGGTACCGTCCGGCTGGACGGCGTCATATTTACCGATCACTACCGGGTCATCGACAAGCTCGGTGAGGGCGCATTTGGGGTCGTCTCAAAGGTACAAAAAGTCACGGATGGCAAGGAATACGCGGCCAAGGAAGTGCTCCGTTCGCGGTGCCAGCACGCCCAGCAGTGGAAAGCGTCTGTGGACGAGATGACTCTGTGGTCGATTATCAGCTCGCCATACCATCCATCCATACTGCAGCTCATCGAGGTCGTCTACTTGGAAGATGTGAGCTTTCATTTGGTGACGGAGGTCATGAAGGATGACCTGGCCGGCGCCTTCGGTCATTTCGAGATGTCCGAGCAGAACGCGCGAATGATCACCGTGCAGCTCGCCGCTGCCATCGCGCACTTGCACAAGAATCACTCGATGGCGCATCGCGACATCAAGCCCGAAAACGTCCTGTGCCGCCGACGCCACAACCCGATGCTGGTCGGAAGCCTCAAGCTCGCCGATTTCGGCTTCTGTGCGAAATTCAGTGGAGGGCCCAAAGAGCCTTGCTTCTCCCTTTATGCTGGCTCGGTCGACTACTTCGCGCCCGAGCTCGCGCAGATCGTGCGCGCGGTCAGAAAGAGGCAGTCACAGCAGGGCATGAAGTACGGCGCGGGGGTGGATTGCTACGCACTCGGCTGCGTGGTGTTCGAGATGTTTAATGGCTCGACACCGCATTACTTTCCCGATGAGAACAAGCAGATCGAGAAAATCATCAAGGGTGGCCTGGCCTACCCGAAGGATTCGTTTGGTATGGTGAGCTCGACCGGAATGGACTTTATGAAGCGACTGCTCGAGCCAGATCAGCGGAAGCGGATGACTATCGAAGAGGCCATGCGCCACAAGTGGCTGCAGTCAGTGCACGATAGCGCGCTGAGCGTGCAGATGGATGAGCCGGCTGATGGGGCGGCTAGGAAGAGCAAATCTCCAGACGAGCTACTTCGCGCCAAGCGACGCTCCGAGAGGGCGCAGAGTAAGAAAGAGGGGCCTACTTTCGTCGTTTGATTGAAAGGCCAAGGCCATGTGGGTGTGCTGTGGGGCGTTGGGTGTGCTGTGAATAGAACCAACTCGTCCGCGCACCCATGCGGCCCGCAGTGCGTAAGATGACTTTAACGGTAATGTCCACCCTGATGTCCGAGAAAAGTCCCCCCGGAGGGTTTTGTGAAAAGTGGTTTCGGGTTGCAGCCCTGTCGCCTCCGAAAATGACGGAAGCGGACTCCGGACGAGCGTCGGAACCGTCCGACGCCTGCGCTCCGATTCCCGCGCCGGGCGCGCCGGCGTCCACCAAATGGACGCCTCCAGCGATTCAGGCGCGAAAGCGAAAGCTTACAAGGATCTTCTGGCTGCTCGCAACCGTCCAGATTATCATCAACCTGGATGGCGGCGCGGTGCCCGCCGGCCTGCTGCACATCGGCGCGACCTTCGACATGGGAACGTCCGAGCTCGGGCTCCTTGCGATGCTTGTCTACCAGGGCGTTGCGCTCGGCTGCCTCACGGTTGGCCCGGCGACGCGCTACATGTCGCCGCTGCGCTTTACGCAGTTGACGATGGCTCTGAACATTGCATGCACTTGCTTATTCGGAGCGGCTCAGTCGATGGGAATGCTCCTCGCCTTCCGCTTGCTGATCGGCTTCCTGCAGGCGATGCCCGCCGTGTACTTCCCCGTGTGGGTCGACGAGTTCGCACCCGCGGATGCTGTGACGTTCTGGATGGCTCTCATAAACGCGGGAGGACCGCTCGGCATCACCATCGGCTACGTCTTCTCGGGCGCGATGACGAGCGGCGAGCTGGACCCGACCTCGGAGGCCTTCGTCCCGTGCGCCACCTCCGACGTCAGCTGTGCGTGGCGGGTCCCTTTCTACCTGCAGTCCGGGGCGCTCGTGATGCTCTTCTTCGGCATGCTGCTCATCCCGAAGAGCCTCTTCGACCTGGGACAGGACAAGCCGCCTGCCGAGACCAAGGAGCCGGCAAACGCGCCAGTGGCTGCGCCAGGTCAGTCGCCGCGGCGCGAGTCGGCCGGCATGCCATCGCCGTCGCCCGACCGATCGCCAGGCAATTCGCCCAAGACAACGCCAGACCTCGCGCCCAAGACAACGCCCATGACAAGCGTTGATCAGTCCGAGGCGCCCACCTCGTTGTCTGTCGCGGAGGTGGACGAAGAGAGGGGGGACGCGCCCGCCGGGACCACGCCCAAGACAACGCCCAAGAAGCGCAACCTCATCTGTGAGCTGTTCGGCAACGGCCCGTACATTTTCACCGTCATGGGACTCTCATCGCTCTTCTTCGTCGTCACAGGGGTGCAGGTGTGAATTACCTCGTACATCGTGGTGTTACGCGCTGCATGCGAGTGCTCACCACGACGCCCTCCTCTCCCCACAGGTGTGGGTGACCTCGTACATCGTGGTCGTCATCGGGAAGAGCCAGGCGGAGGTCACACCCGCGTTTGGCGTCACCTCCATCACCGCCCCCATCATCGGTGTGATCGCCGGCGGCATCTTCATTGACAAGATTGGCGGCTACAAGGGCGAGGCGGCGATGGCCCTCACGCTCAAGATTTGCTTCGCCTTCGCGTGCTTGGCGGCAACTTTTGCGATCACCTGCGCGTACGTACCCAAAGCCGTCGCCGACCAGGGCGTTAGTTGCATCACAAATACCAGCTCGCCCTTCTACGTGGCGCCCGACGACGCCCGCGCCACAGCCGGCTTCTGGTGGTGCATCGGGCTGATCTTTATCACGCTCGTCTTCGGCGGTGCCATCATCCCTGCGGCCATGGGCTGCCTTGTGTCGGCGGTCCCGCCCGACATGCGCAGCGTCGGATCGGCCTTGTCGATGTTCTGCTTCCAACAGTTTGGGTACGCTTTCTCGCCCCTCGCGTCTGCGCTCATCGGCGACTTGGCCACGTTTAGCCGTGAGGACATCATCGACTGCCTCGCCCAAACTTGCGCGGGGGGCGTCCAGACAGCTGACTGCCCCTCCAGCGCCGTCATCGATTTCGAGATGAAGAACGCGCAGACGAGGGCATCGCTCGAGCTGTGCTTCCAAGTAGTAATGCTGTGCGGCTTGCTAGGCGTCGCGTGCTTCTTCGCCTCGTGGCGCTTTGCCGTCGCTCATGCCAATCGTACCAGCGGAGAGGTACAGACCGCCAAGCCCAAGGTGGCCAACGTCAAGGTGGTGGAGGTGCGCACGGCAGAGGGCGAGATCGATATCTCTGAGATATCGCCGAGGATCGATCCTAACGGACTCACTGTCATCGGCGACAAGATCTAGAGTGATGGAGAATGGTGCATGAAAGGTTTTTAATAGAAACTGAATTAACACCTTTTACTATGAGGATTGGAGAATTCTGTACATGTGTCTATGACGGACGGAGGCCGAATGATGATGGACTTGACCACAGCCATTGACACGATCAGCAAAAAGCGCAGGCTCGATCCGAGTGTGCAGAAGATTGACGAGCTCCTTGAGTTGCTCGAGGGCTGGGAAACACGTGTCCGCGGCGGCTCTGACGAGGCCGTCACCAAAGAGTTTGCTGCACTGCGCGAGCAGGTCCAGAGGCAGGAGACCAAGCAAGTGATCGCGGCGCACCACAAGGATGTGGTGTCAGCCGCGACGAAGCTGGGTAAGGTTGCAGATAAGGTCTACCCAAACTTGGAGCATGCAGTGCCACACTGCAGCTTCGCGCCAGAGCTCGTCTACCGAGCCATCTACGAGCATCTTCTCGTCTCGGGCCGATTCGAGGCGGCGCGCGTCTTCAGCGCCGAGGCGGAGCTAGTTGACCAACACGCGCTCACTGAAGAAATGCAGCTTATGTACGCGGCGTGCCGCGAGCTCGAGGCGGGAGGGACGGAACTCGTGAGTGCCTGGCTCCAAGAGCACGGCCACGAGCTGCGCGACCATGGCGCCATGCTCGAACTTGAGGTACTCCAGCTGCGCTTCACGCAGCGCGTGCTGAGCGGCGACACAGCCGGGGCGCTGCAGACGCTCCGCGACTTCTCCACGCGCCAGCTGTTGCGGGCAGGTGCCTCGGACGACGGCTCGGGCCCTCGACCCGGAGTATGGAGCGCGCCTCGGATGGCTGGAACTAAGGGGGTAGCTCAGACCTACCCCCTTACCGGAACGTCCTTCGACGGTGCGCGCTGGCCGGTGCAGTCCTCTCAGCTGACGGCCGAAGCCCGGATGCGCAAGCTCGCGGGTGCGCTCGCGTACGCCCATCAGCCCGCGAGCTCGCCGTATGCTGAGATGCTCAATGAGCCAGCCCAGCGAGCTCAACTCCGAGATCTCTTCACGAAGGAGTACCTGCTGCGGCTGCGTCGGCCAGCGAGCTCATCACTCGAGACGCTAGTGGACGCGGGCACGCTCGCTCTGCCCAAGCTCGCAAAGCTTGCCAGCGTGCTCAAGGACAAGTACGCGCGCATCTGCCTCGAGGGCGACACGCTGCCCCTCGAGATCGACCTTGGGCCACGCTTTGTACGCCACTCGGTCTTCACGTGCCCTATCTCCAAGGTGCGTTGATTGCCACTGATGATCTGCCTTGCATGCAATTGCTCACTACGGCGCTTCAAACCTTTGACGTGCCCTATCTCCAAGGAGGCTGGCACGCCCGACAATCCGCCGATGCTGCTCCTGTGCGGCCACGTGCTCGGGCTCGCCTCGATCACCAAGCTCGCGCGCGGCTCGCGCTCGGCCCGGTTCAAATGCCCCTACTGCCCTGTCGAGAGCTCGATGGACGATGCCAAGGCGCTCGATCTGTGACGACTCAAGCGTGTACACCCCGGGTATTGCTAAAAGAATTGTAACGCCTCTTCGTGGTTCGTAGTAAATATCAGAAGCCATCCAGCTACTTTTGGGGTGATGAAGCGTACATTGATGGATAGTACCGAGATGATAGTACCTAGAGCTAAAGATCTAATTCTACTGAGTAAACTTATGTGAATCGCCACCATCCGTCACGTTGCTGAACGAGGTCACATCTATCTACGCGCACAGAAGCCGCTGCCGTCCGTGTCAGCGAGACGAGCCGTACGGGACGCTCAGGTGCCGCGCCTCCGTCCGCAGCGTCCGCACCTGCGACTAGTTCGGTCTGGCTGTCGAGGACAAACGCCGCGGGCGGCGCGCGCAGTATCTCGAGGAGCCGATCTGTGTGCGCGCTGCCATAAGGGCGGTCGGTGCCGTCGGTGAAGAGGAGCTTGCCGCCCGGCGCAAGCAGTATAGATGCAAGCTCGCCGAGCCGCTCGACGGCGGCCGAGTCGTACATGACGTCGGGCAGAAGTACCACGTCAAACGGTATCATGGAAGTGATGACGCCTCCGCGAGTCGGAGGCTTTTGCCAGTCCCATGCGACGGTGCATACGGCGCTCGCCACGTCATTGTCGCGAGCGCTCTGATCTGCGAAGGCCAGTGCAATGGGCTCAATGTCTATTGCGACCACGCGCTTCGCTCCGGCAATAGCAGCACTGACCGCAAGAAGCCCAAGCCCGGTTCCAAACTCTAATACGGTTCTCCCGCGAACGAGCTCGGCGTGAGCGAGGACGTGATTCGCGAGCGCAATGCCACCTGGCCATAGTTGATTCCAATACCATGGTTCAGCGTCGGTAAGCCGCGCGTACTCGAGCGTAAGGAGCTCAAGATAGCGCGACCCGGCAGACTCGCCCTCACACGCCTCTTGGGCAAAAGCGTGCGCTCTACGAATGTGGCTGCGCGTGATGAAATCCGAGGGCGGCACGCGTAGTGTCACACCGCGCAGCACCGCGCGTGCTTCGCACTGCTCCGGATCCGGCGGTGGAGACGCCAGCGCATCGGCTATTAGCCTTCGTCGATGTGCCCCATTCATGGGTCAAGAAACATTCACAGTGGAAAGTCCCTGTGAATGTGATGGTCCCTCAACACAATCGTGGTGGGTTCCTAGGAGGCCCGCGGACAAGGGTCACTGACAGGAAACCGGACCAAACCTAGCTTGAGCGTTACTCACTCACTCTCACTCACTCACTCACGTCACTCACTCACTCACGCGTCACCACTCACCCTGAACCTAGCGCTCTCGATGCACCGCCATCGGGTTGGCGTGCCCCCCCAAGCCCTATCCCGCGACGATACTGACTGACTGACTGACTGAGTTATCCCATTCCCTCCGTGCGGCCTACAGCTACACGCTCGGCAGAGAACCCGACGGTGTCGTGTGCTGGTCGTTCTCACAGGGGCTCGTGGGTGCTGAGAGGCGCCGAGGCACACGCAAGGCACACCGACGTGACGATGGACAGAAGTGTGATTCGCGCCGACCTACGCGGGGTGCCCACCATGATCACTCCTCGCTAACGCTGTTGGAGCATCCATCAGCATCACTCCTCTCTGATCGATAATACGCTTGTTCGCAACGCGCACACAGAAGACGGCCGAGGTGGCGCCGATGGCCGCCCCAAAGCCGAGGGCAAGTAGGGCCACGAAGATCAGCCTGCCTATGTCGTCGCCGGGGGGGGGCGGAGAGACTTCGGGCGGTGTCAGGGGGGGGGGGCTGGGGGGGGGGGGAGGGGGTGCGAG
>Ga0210245_100237_pt1 | contig 49255 bp, 29 predicted proteins | sample ChrtobMetaP3_4mM_FD_155450 | JGI IMG/M metagenome (GOLD analysis project Ga0210245, IMG submission 155450) | Chrysochromulina tobin associated microbial communities from unialgal haptophyte culture, Seattle, Washington, United States - P3_4mM | ecosystem: Host-associated > Algae > Haptophytes >...
CGCCACCGTCACCGGCCCCGTCTCCTCCTCCCCCTCCTCCTCCGCCGCCGCTCGTAGACATCGCGATTGACCAAGCCCTCGCAGCCGAGGTTGATGGAAGAGAGGGCGTCGTGCTGGGCGCCATCGCAGCCGAGGTTGATGGAAGGGAGGGCGTCGTGCTGGGCGCACCTGCGGCCGTGCTGGCCGCACCGGCCGAGCGTGCCGGGATGGGTAACGGTATCTCGCCGCTCGGGCTGCTGGCCCTCGGCTTCGCTGCGGTCCTCTACCGCAGGCGAGCCGCCGCCGCGAGTGGTTACGTCCAGTTATGAGGCGAGATTGGGCTTTCCAAATCAGGCGAGCGGGGGTAGGTGGGGGACCCCGTCGTGAACGTGAGTGCTACTAGAGTGCTACTAGAGTGCTACGTCGGACCATGGCTCCAGCAGTGAACGTGAGTGCTGCATAGGACCATGGCTCCAGCAGCTGCCTACTGGGCGGTGGCTGCCAGGGTTGGGGTCGGGGTTCGTGCTGCGTCGATGCGTGTGGCGCGTGCCGCCGAGTCTGGCTTCGAGGGACTCAGGGTCGGCGATGGGGGGATTCGTGCTATCTGCTATGGGGATCGGCAGCCGCATTTGCTTTCACGTTTGGCGGTCTACAGAGCTGCTTGTTTGCGATCGCTTGGGTCGCCTTTGAGTGCGGTGAGTCTGAGTGTCGTTGATCGGAGGTGACGGGACGGGAGCACGCACACGCTACGACGTACACGCGGCCGAAGTCCGTCAGGCAAGCCGAGCCGCGAGTAAGGCAAGCCCCCGCGTTAGCGTATAGCGAGGTCGATCGTATATTTCAACGCCTTCGCGTCCCTTCGCGCCGGTAGGATAGTAATGTGTGGCATCTTGTACTGTATCATGCTCGCACGATACAGTCGCACTAAAGCCCACAACACGCGGGCCACGTAACAGACGCCGAACGTGGTCCTCGCAACTCGCAAACTCTGTGTGACAGTTCACGCTCCGTCGGTGTGCAGAATGGCGTGGTCACATACTCAGTTCTCGCCTCGCGCGCGTCGCCGCGTCCCTGCGGCACGCCTCAGTTGGACTTGGCCTTCTTCCCGAAGCCGAGGCAGCCCGGGATGCTGTCGGCGATCGCGTAGAGGAAGGTGCCGGCGATGGCGATGGTGCAGCCGACCGATTTTAAGAACCCCATGTCCTCGCCAAAGGCAAGCGCCGAGCCCACGATGACGACGGCGCGCTTGGCGGTGTTGGCGACCGAGTGCGAGACGCCCGAGAGCCCATCCTTTCCCGTGAGGCACTTGGTCGACACCTCGTTGTACAGGTAGAAGGTCACGCCACTCATCAGGAGGTTGTACCGGAACGTGCTATTCGAGCGGAGCAGCGCGAGGTACTCGTCGATGCGGTCAAACTCGCCCGAGATGAAGACGGTCGGAGTGAGCAAGATGGTCGCCCAGATGGTCGTGAGCGCGTACGAGTTGCCGCCCGAGCCGATCGCTGACGAGAGCTCGCCTGTCATCACGCGCTTGTTCTCGCTGCCGCGGAAGGCGCTCGCAACGTTGGCGGTGCTCGCAGCGATCAGTGAGGCCATGGTGAAGTCGAGCTCCTGCATTGAGGCGATGGCGATGCCGCCGATCACGGGCAGCAGGCAGATGAGCTTGGGCACCGACTCGGACTTCTTGTAGACAAAGTAGCCCACGGCCGCGGCGAAGACGGGCTCGCCCGCCTTCACTATCTGGCCGAACGAGACGGCGCCTGCAGACATCGCGTAGACCGCGCCGCCATGCGCGACAGCGGCGAAGAATCCGAGCGGGGCCAACGACATGAACTGCCCGAGCGTGAGCGTTGGCTGCTTGCGTGCGTCCGGCGCTAGCCAGAGGAAGATTGCGTAAGCGCAGCCGATGACCAGCTGCATCGTGGCATTTGTAAAGGCAAAGTTGGCGCCGCCGCTGAGCTTGCCGGCGTTCTTGTTGTAGATGTTGTACCAGTAGTTGCCGACGTACCACATGGTAAGGTACGTTATAAGCGAAGCCGAGGGCGCCATGCGCGAAAGGATTTCAGCTGTGGAGTGCGGCCGAGAGGAGATCTGATGACTGTGCAACACACAATCGCACGTCTCAGTTTCGTCGCGTCTCCCCGCAGCGCCAGCGCACTACAAGTACAATTGAACGTTCCGACCAAAAAACATGAAAAGAAGGGGGAATGTAAGTGCACTCGCTCACTCGTGCGCCGCCTTGGGCCGGTGTGTGTGGCATTCGGTCTTCATTCGCGATTCGGTCCTTCCGAAGTTACGCCGAAGATCAGCGTCTGGGGACACGCGCGTCGAGCAACGTCGTCGTCGAACGTGCAGTGGGAGCGCGCCTGCCGTCTGCCGTCTCAGTTACTCAGAGGACAGCTCCGCACCTCCCTCGGTCGACACAAGCACTGAGTACCCTCTCTCGGCTCTCTCAAACTCTCTAATTATGCCTTATAAAGGTGTTAAGTGTAACTTTGAGGTGAGAAGTCGGTCTCTCCCCGACGATCAGCCTCGGCCCTCGCGGGGCTCACCATACCTCGAGACCTCGACAGAGAGAGTATCTCAAATTGAATCACTCTCTCAGACTCTTCTCTCTTCAATGGAGCTTTAAGTTTAACCATCTACTGCCCACGAGCGAAAGCCGATCGACTCGTAGGTCGTCTCGACTCCGAGCTCGAAGAGGAGCCCAAGCCGCGAGTCCCCCATCCCGACGAGCTGTGAGTACGCTGCTGGGCCTGCCCAGATGAGACGCCCCTCGTCCCACGTCAGTCCCGCGTCGGCGCTTCGTTTGACGACGATGTGCGTGCGACCAGAGGTTGTGTTGTCATTTGAGAGGTACAGCGCGCCCCCGTGCGCGAGGAGCGAGCCCTGACAGTTCGGATCGACGAGCCCGGCGGGTCGCCTAATCTCGCCGAGCAGCGAGCCATCTGGTGCCCAGGTGAGCTGCTCGCGAAACGAGCCAGCGGTGCGGCAGTTCATGGCGATGCTCTGGTTGGCGAGGAGAGCTATGGAGCACTCGTTTAGGCTGGCGAGGACCTCGGATGCTCGCCACGTCCTCCCAAGATCGCGGGACCAGTACAGGAACCCGTTGACGCCGAATCCGTGGCACGAAAAGTAGATGGTCCCGTCCATCGATTGCACTCCCACGGAAGGCCCTGGCATGCAGCCGGCATAACCCTCAGGCATGAAGGCAGAGATGTTGGTGCTGTTCACCCACGTGGCGCCGCCGTCGTAGCTCCAGATCTGCATATTAGAGCCGTGATGCGCGCTCGTCGGGTTGTTCATCGTGTCGTAGTGTAATAGCACGGCAAGCTTGTGATCGCCCAGGTCGACCTCGACGGGGTTTGGGTTGGAGAAGGGGGCGCCGCCGCCCGCGGCAATCGTGATGAGATCCCCCCAGGTCTGGCCGTCGTCTGTGCTCCTGCGCATGACCAAATTATTGCTGCCGCCATCGCCGCATCCCGGATCCCGCTGCTCTGCAAAGGCGAGTAGTGGGCCCTGCTCGAGGCGAATGATGGTCGGAATGCGATAGCAGTGTTCGCCGGCCATTCCCGTTGAAAACACGGTCGTCACGTCGTTGAAGCAGAGGCTCAATGCCTCCTGAATCTCATGGCCACGTGAGCAATAGCAGTCGCCACCGCGGTATGTCTGGTTGTTGTCGAGCGTCGACGGTGAGTAGCACCGCCATTCAACTGTGCCACTCTTGCCAGAGTAGCGTGCCACGGTCGGATAGTCGCAGCCCCGCGAACGCAAATCGCACGACTCTCGGCAGTAGTCGTCGATGACGGCTTGACAGTCTTGATCGACGCGAAGGGCTTGAGAGGTCTTTGCCAAGCCGAGCGTGAACAGCACGCCGGTCAGCATGTGTACCGGTAAGAACACATTTATACCCCTTCTCGCCCTGAGGACTCGGCGCCTTTGTCAAAAAGTTTGAGATGCGCCAACTCTATTCACGTTCACTGCTCATGCTTAAAGTACTTCAGGCCATCTTCATCGCCTTCCAGGCCGGCCTGAGCACCGATCATGTCCGCGTGTTGACGGAAATTCATGCGGAAGTTGAGGCGACAGCCACATACAATTCCGAGTATGAAGACGGCGGTGCCGAGCACCCACCGTAGAGGGAACTGGTCGAGGTGCGCCGGTGGTGGCGGTGGTGGTGGCGGCGGCGGTGGCGGTGGTGGCGGGGGGTCTGGTGGCGATGGCGGCGATGGTGGCGGTGACGGCGGTGACGGCGGTGGCGCTGGCGGGAAGGGTGCGGATGGGCGCTGGTAGACTTTGAGTGAGGTGATGTTGAAGAAGGCATTCTTCAGCAGCGCGTCGGCGTTGTACAGCCCGTCGCGGTCGTACACAAAGTTCATGCAACAGTCGAGCTCGTAGTTCGGGTCGAAGAAGCCTCCACTGACCGCGGTGCACTCGGAGCCGTTGAAAGCCTTGACGCGCGGAGTGATCTCGTTGAGGCATCGCTTTTGGAAGTCACGCGACGCCCAGTCGCCGCACAGGGCGATGTTGAGGATCACAGTCTGTGGCTCGAGCAACCGCATGTAGTCAGGGCACGATCCTGGATGTGCTCTCTCGGAGAGTCCAAATGGGAAGTAGCCCGAGATAAAGTCATCCCAGCTGTCCGGCCTTGGGGCCCCCTCCTTGAGATCCAGTGGGATCTCGTCCTCTGGGAAGTAGAAGACTTTGATGTGCTCTGGCGTCCATTCCATCGCAATGAGCCCGGGTGACGCGGCCCACCCGACGCCCGACATGTAGACTTTGGGCGAGACGGGCCCGCAGCCCATCTTCTTATTCGGATAATCGGTCTCGCAGTCAAGGTAGGTTCCTCGATGACCTATATCGAGGGGGAATCTGTCTGAGCTGCACCGCCGCACGCTCGCATCGTCGAGCTTGCAGCGCTTGTGATGACCCGAGCCACGCGCACCACCCGTGTGAAAGCTCAGCGCGTTGACGTCATAGTTCGCATACTCGAGCATGTCCACCTCACCACCGTCAGGCCAGTGTCCTGACTTGGCACTCGTCCAGAACGCCGGCCAGGTGCCGCAGCCATACGGCGTGTGGCTGAAATGCATCGCAAAGAGACCATACATCCAAGATGATTGGGTCGTCAGCCGCACGGTCTGACGAGTGAACGGCTTCTGCCCGCGCCCTCCGATTCTCAGCACCGCGTACGTATCGTGCGCCTCCACGACGTTGTTTTCGAATGCAGCTGAGCGGCTGAGGTACTCACTAGAGCCACCAGTGTAGTCAAACTCACCAAACGTCCAGGCATCGAAGAAGTCGCGTCCAGCGAAGGATGCGTTGAGATGATACGGAGGGGCAAGCTCGGCGGGGAGTGATCCGCAGTATCTCGGCCCTATATCGTGGATGGGTGCGGAGGGCGGCCGTGCTCGCGACGAGGTCCGCGGCATCCGCGTCGCACTATAAAGCTCGACAACCACAAAATCCTGGGGACCCTGAAAAAGGCGAGCGCAGCAGCCTTTCAGGGTACTGGCTCGGACCCCCTTTAATTCGTGCGTCCGTTCGTGACCTTTTTTTTGCCACGGGCGCACGCGCGCCTCCGGCCCTGCTGCGGCCGGCTCCAGGCGCGTCGGAGGACGGCGCTGCCTCCAACCATCTCTCCATTTGCCATCGACCTGCGCGCACCTTTCGCCACGCGTTTTGACGCGCGCGCGCTACAGAGGAGCTGCGCTCGGACTCCCAAGCTCGGGCCAGCTCGTGCCCGCAGCACGATGGCGCGGAGCGCGCGCGCGTGCTGTGCAGGTGCGGCGGCGAAGGCACCGACGCAGCGCGCCGCGCGGCGCAACCGGCGGCGAATGTGGTGCCTCGGCCTGCGGCTTGACGCCCACGGAGGCAGCGGCGGCGGCGGCGATGACGATGGAAGCCACCACTTGTGCTCGACACCGTCGTAATGCGACGGTGTCGAGTGCGTCTTTGCGTTCCCCACGGGGGCGCGCGCCATCGGGCGCGTCGGTGCACGCAGGTTTGATGCCGCCGGCGTCTCCAACGCCGCCCCGACGGGCACGGTGGCAAGGAAGCATCAGCGCATTGCAAGGCGATGTGGGAGACGGCGTCCGAGAATAATTGGGGGAGGCAACGATGGCGCGATTGTCTCCACGCGCCGCGCCCCGCCATCTAGTCTCCACGCGCCGCGCTTCGCAATCGTCGCCTCCCCGCCTGGTGCGCGTGCGTAACCCACAGAGGCTGCTGCCTCGCACCGATGCCGGCGCGGCTGGCTGCGCGTGTGCGCCGCAGGCCTGCGCCCGCCGCCGACCCGCCCGGCTGCGTGGGAGGCGTCCGTAGGTGGCGTCCGCGGTTTCCGCGGACCGGGTCTGGGTGCAAGTTTTTGTGTAGAGAGACGAAAAGATAAACATAAAGAAAAGCGGGTCCCCAGCCCTCGCCCCCTGGGCCCATATCTCCTTTTTTGCAATCGCGGAGCTCGCGCGTCAACATCACGCAAAGGACCTCCCGAGAGTAGGTTCCGCTACCGGTACAGCACTTAAGCGCGTTTTCGTGCACACTCGCGATACTTTCTATAAATGCGAGGTGCGTATTACGAAGCCCTCGAGTCGCGATCGGTCGTCGCAGGTCGCGCCACAGGGACACGTCCGTGGTGGCGACGCCCGTATGAAGTCTTTGCAATTGTAGGCGTGCTGCTGGCAGTCGTGTGGTGCTTGCAGCGATTTTCGCAGCAGGAGACCGAGCACCGACCCACACGCATCGTGATGACCCATCGCCCCATTGCCAGCGACGCCATCGCCAGCGACGCCATCGCCAGCCACGCATCAACTCCTCCGCAGTCTGACTCGAGCACGCTCACACAACCTTCATGGCCGCGTCCGCTCACCAAAGACCTCGACGTTCAGCAGACACCTGCAGCTGCTGTGACCGGCGCGCAGGACGAGTTGGCCACTCGCCGGTGTACTGGTCTCCTTGCCGCGGACGCGTGCCGCACGTGGTACGCGACACGTGAGCTCTCAGCGGCACCTATCTCGCCGTACGTCGTCGGCGTGCGCCGGCGCGCGTGCGTTGCCGACTGCCACGGCCACGGCGTGTGCGATGAGCAAACGGGAGTCTGCGCGTGCGAGGCTGGCTTCAACGGCTCTGCATGCGAGCGCGCGAACGTGCGCGGGTGCAACGGCCCGACTGATGGGCTGTGGCACGCGAGCCACTGCGCGGGCGAGTGCGACGAGCGGCGCGGCTATTGCTTCTGCCCGGGGCGCATCAACAGACGGCCCATGAGCGACACGTGCCAGGTGAAGTACATGCCTGTGGATGCCTTCGCAGCGCTCGGGTTGAAGCCGGACCCGGCGTGGATCCGGTTTGCGTTGAATGGGAGCCGACTCGACCTGGGCGTGGGTAAGGGGTCGGGCCTCGATCGCTCCCAGGAGGTCCTCCGCCGCCGCCGTTTCGAAGACGATCTAGCTGGTCGCACAGCCGCGCTCCGCGTCAATCCGACGGAACGGTCCAGCGTGCTCCGACGCTTCTGGTTTGGCGACAAGGGCGGCGATTGGCGCATCGAGGTGGGCGCGAACGATGTCCCGCATGCGTATCGGCTGGACAGCGGCGGCGGCAGCGGCGGCGGCAGCGGCGGCGGACAGCTTGCAGGCTCGCCCGATATGGCACCGAACTGGGCGGGTGCTTCGTCAATGAGTGCTTCGTCAATGTTGTCACCGCGACGACGTCGGAATCAGCAGGTGGGACGACCCCCAGCACGCCGCCTAATGGACGCCGCCCGTCGTCGAGAGATAGAGCAGAATGTACAGCGCGAGGCAGCCCTCCGCGCCGCCGCCGAGCTGCCCTTGAAGCTCATGGGTCCACCGTGGGGGCCCATCCTCAAGGGCGGGGCGCGGGCGGCGCGGGGGGCGTTTCTCTATCAGAAGCTCTCCGCACGAGGCACGTGGCCACTGCACAGCTTGCTGCATCGGCTCTCACCAGCCGAGAGTGACGGCTGGGCCGCAAGCTACGAGGCTGCCCCCTCCGCCGCCGCCGCCGCCTCCGCCGCCGCAGCCGCCTCCGCCGCCGCAGCCGCCTCCGCCGCCGCAGCCACCGCAGCCGCCGCTGCCTCCACCTCCACCTCCACCTCCGCCGCCACCTCCGCCGCCACTCCCGCCGCGCCGGCGGCGTGGTGTGACGCGACGCCAGCGGACGCGTTAGACAGCGCGGTGGCTCACCTGTGCCCGTGCACCTACGACGGCCTGCATGGCCCTCTGTGCGATGAACGCCATGAACCGTTTTGCCTCAACCAGTGCTCGGGCCACGGCCTATGCGACGCTCACGGCGGCGGCTTCTGCCATTGCGACCCGGGCTTCTTCGGAGTCGACTGCTCGATGACGACGCGCGCGGCCGACGGGCACGTCACCCTCCATGCCGCCCATGCCGCCCACAACGCTCCTCGGCGCCCCTCGGTGTACGTGTATGAGCTCTGGGACCATACGAGCCTCATCCTACAGTACCGCGGCTACGCCGGCTACTGCGTGCATCGCACCTTTGACGAGCTAAATCGGACCGTCTTCAACGACAACTACGCGTACACAATCGAGACGGCCCTGCACGAGTGGCTGCTGCGCTCACCCCACCGCACCGTCGACGGAGCTTCGGCTGATTTTTTCTACGTCCCCTCTTACCTTGCCTGCACCATCCTGCCCGTGTACGATTGGGTCGGCCCGGGCCCGTTCGCGACTGGGTTCCCGATGCGGCCGGTGACGGCGATGCGCATGGCGCTCGATGCGCTGCAGCAGATACGGCAGCGCTGGCCGTTTTTCAACGCGTCCGTCGCGAGCGGCCGCGTGGACCACCTGTGGCTCTTCCCACACGACGAAGGAGCGTGTTGGGCCCCCCTCGAGCTCTTCGAGCACTCGATCGTGCTCACGCACTGGGGGCGCATGGACGCAAAGCCCACCTCGAGCAGCCGGTACGTACCCGATAATTGGGAGGCTCATTGGACCCTCGACCAGCGTGCGCCCGCTGGTCAGGCCTGGAGCTTCCCGCCCGCGCGGCAGGGGGGCTCGCGCGCTCTCATTGGGACGCACCCGTGCTACCGGCCAGATCGTGATCTCGTCATCCCGGTCTTCGCCCCCGTCGCCAAATGGCAGGCGACGCCATGGCTCCGGACGGCCACCGAGAAGCCCGCCGAGAAGCCCACCGAGATGCCCGCCGCTCAGCAGCCAGCCCAACATGGCGCTCAGCAGCATCGCGCCGTGTTGGGCACCGCACAGTCAGCCCGCCCTCCGCCGTGGGACAGCCAGCCGCGCACCACCCTCGCGTACTTTTCCGGCAATCTGGCCCAGAACGAGCCGCTTAAGTACGGGCGTGGCATCCGGCAACGGCTCTACAAAGCCTTCAAGGGCGTCCCTGGCTGGCACCTCGAGAACAAGGTGGGCTCCCGTTACAGCAACGACCTGAGCACATCCTACTTTTGCATCGTGCCCCCCGGCGGCGATGGCTGGTCGTCGCGTGTCGACGACGCCGTGCGGCACGGATGCATCCCTGTGATCATCATGGATAATGTGCACATGCCCTTTGAGACCGTGCTCAACTACTCTGCCTTCGCCATCCGCATCGCGGAGAAGGACGTCGAGCAGCTCGACGGCCTTCTACGCTCCGTACTCCCCAGCACGCGCCGCTCTATGGGCGAAGCTATGGAGCGCCTCTGGACGCGATTCGTATACGCTAAGAGCTTCCTCGAAGCGGATCGATTCCTGCCCAGCCACCCAACTCGCACGTTGCCGACCGACTTTTTGAAGGACAATCCCGCCCTTGTCAAGCTGCAGGCAGTCGTTGACGGCGGCGCACCGGACGCGTTCGACACCATCATGCTCACGCTCGCCACACGAGGTGGAGCCCCTGCTCGCACTGACCCATCGGCTCCGGGAAAACTACGTAAAGTACAGCAGAGGTAGCTGTTGGGAGATTTTGAGATTTTAGAACAGAACAGGTGGACAAACCTCGCCCGACAGGGCGAGTGTTTGATTGTGCGTGCAGGGTGCCCAGTGCCGGCCGTCCCAACAGGCGGCGTGCCCTGAGGCACCGACTGGCCCGAGTACTTCCACGGGCTAGTCATGAAAAACGCGTGTGAAAGCAACGCGGGAATCTCACTGCACTACAAACTGGAGGGCTCGCGCCCTGCCAGTTACACACTAATTTGGTAACACAGTTGACGGTTTGGGAAAGCATGCTACTGCATGCCTCCGGGACTCAGGGTGTGGCCTGGCAGGCCTCACGCGGATTGTGAACGTCATCACCGCCCGCGGCCATACACAAAGTTTCGCAAGCACCATTCGCCGGACGATCGCTCGACGCGCACTCTCCTCTGACATGCAACGCAAGGACGTGTGCGCGCTGTGCGCGATCATCAGCAGCCCCGTCTTTTTGGCGCTCGGCAATGTCATCCTCCCGGCCATGTTCACGAATGCCTTGATCAATGCCCTCACGCTTGACACCGATTCCAAGCTCGCCGCTGCAAGGGACATTGGCAACAAGATGATCAGGAATGAGCCGGTCGAATATGTCTTCCTGAACGTGACCAACGCGTACGAGTTGCAGACTGTCTCGCCACCGCCGAAGCCCATATTTGCGGCCGTGCCGATCACCTTTCGTTTCTCGGCGGAGAGCTTCGACGCCCAACTCACTGATGATGCGGAGACGTTCTCTGAAAAAACGCACTTCCACTTGGAGTTCTCCGACCCGGCGGACGCGCAGCTCTCGATCGTGACGGCACACAGCATTCTGGCTGGCCTGATCAGGTTTTGCGGGGGCGAGCAGGCAATACGGGAGATGCGCGACCCAAACTCTTCCCACCCGCTTGCATTCGCTTGCGTGCCCGTGTACGACATGGTCGAAGCGGACACTCAACAGCTCCGGCTGGACGGGACGACACCCAACAACGTGGGCATCTTCGTTCGGCGCACTATCAGCGAGCTCATCTACGGCCACACGTCCTCCCTTCCGGCGGCGGCTCTGCAGCTTCTGGGGGGCTCCCGCATCACGGAATTCCACATGGGCGAGTACAACGACTACCCGACTCGCGCATCCCTCGAGGAGGCTATCGCGACGGGGAGTGCGACCGGAACGATGTTCGAGACCTTGACATTCACGGGCAAGAATAACCCCAGCCTGATCGGCATCCAGCACGGCCTACGCGGCTTCACGTATGCAAGCGACTCGTACAACCAAGGTCAGTGGGGTGTGCAAGGCGTTCCGTTCGACAACGACGGCATCTCCAGCCCCGCTGGGTGCATCTTGAGTCCCAAGCCTCTTGCGCTGCGCCTTGCAGGGCGCCTTACCGGGTGCATGTCCATTTTCAACATCTCCGGCACGCGCGGGGCACTCTCCCCCTTCTCGAGTCAGCCGATGCCGCCCATCTCAGCCGCCCCCTCCTTTTTCGAATCTGGCTATCCTGCGAAGGCGCCGCCACGCCAGTCGAGCTTCGACTTCACGGACTTCTCAAAGCATTACCGCCGCCTTCCCTTCTCTTGCGGAGCATGCACTCATGAGCTCATCATCAACAGCCTGTACGTGGTCAAGTATTCCATGGATGAGAGCGCGGGTGCCCTCACGGTCGACGGCGTCCCAGACGAGGCTGGAGCTTGCGCGGCCACTGGCAGGTGCGACTTTGGCATGCTCTGGGGGCCGAATGTGTGGGCTGGCTACAAGACCATCATGTACCCATACGCGCTGACCTTGCCATACTTTGGTAAGGCCAGTCACAGCCTGAGTGAATCGGCGACCTTCGAGACCCTGGGAGGCACGCCGCTAGCCTATGACGAACCGACGATGCGCCACGAACTTTACATCGAGCCGCTCACCGGCAAGGTGCTCAAGTATAACATGCCATTCATGTTCAACATCGTGGGCTTTGATCGAACTACCTTTGACGGGCCCCTCTTTGCAAACGTGTTCAACTCTTCCACCTTTCCAATCGTGTTCCCGCTACACGTTGAGAGCAATCGGCTCACTGCGGGTGCGGCGGCGCTAAATGCGATTGCTTCGGCGCCAGTGATGGCCTACCTCGCCATGTACCTCTGCACCATTGTGGGGATTGCGCTATTTATCTGGCCAGTCAGCCGTGCGATGTCCAAGGCGATTGAATGGCGCCTCGCCCGTCGGCTCAACCTGGACAAAGAGCCTAAAAGAAAGGTGAAGCCTGATGTGGCTGAGAAGAAGAACAAGTCGTCAAACAAGTCGACGGAGGCCGGATCCGTGGAGATGCCGCAGGCGACCATGACAATCGACCTCAGAGCGGCCCGTCCACCCTCGTTTACGGTCCGCCAATCGCCCGTGAACCCTGCCTTGGCGGTTTGAGGCGCAACGACTCACACACTCTCGCCTCCCCAGGTCAAGGCAACGTGAGGTCAAGATGATGACTCGGACGGATGCGCCGAGCGCAGACTTTGGCACGGCATCGGCCGAGAACGATGTACGAATTGTTTCTTCTCTTCTTCGATCAACACAAGGATGATCGGGCCCACGATAAATAGTCACCATAACGTGGGCACATCTGTCAGATTATGTGATGATTGTTGGCTTGATGTGGGTCGCTTGTATTGATGACTGAAGATCGCCCGATGCGATCGGGTGGCTAGCTGGCCACGCGCGGCGGTGCTGGCAGTGTGTGTATGTGTGTTCGGGATGGTCTGATTAATATGTGAGGCAAAGTCAGGCATCACGTTCATCACCCCATCCCGCGCCGAAAGGCCACGCAGAATCATTTACGTGCCACACCGCTCTCACCACACGCGTAACGCTGTTCGGTTGAACCCCAGGCCCTGCCATCGGTTTACTCATTACTGTTTTCGTCGTAATCGTCGAAGAGAGGACAGATCGGAGTTGGAATGCCACATTACGAGGACCGAACCTTACATCGGTTACAATTTTCAGCATGTTTAGTAATCCTATTGGAAACCTCAGCACACGCCCACTCGGGGCGTGCAGTTGCACGGTCGAAGATTGTGCGGTGGCCACCCTCGTGCCATTGATGGACTTACGGGGCATGTTTTGGAGAAATTGTGCAGAGAGATGAGCTCTCTCATGACCATGCGATGGCAGCAGCCGCCGTCAACGTGGTAGGCAAACGCGACGCTGTCGAATTGGTGAGAGAGGCGTTTTACAGCTGCGAGGGTCGAGGTGAGGGGTGAGAAGAACAGCCATTGGGCGTCATCGTGCGTCTGCGAGGCGGGCATCGCGAGGCGGGCATCGCGAGGCGAGGGCGCACACACACCAAGCTGCATGAGCACGGCCTTCGAGCCTGTATGGCGTGCACTGTAGCTGGCATTCAGGAAGATGGCGAGATCCGACGTGTCACTTAGCTCAAGTACTCGGCCTGGGTTGAACCAAAGGCCGCTGCCCCTTGCAACGTACATCCACAGCTGCTCGTCGACCATGCCTCTACCCCAACTTGGCGAATGCAGCACCTCGGTCCATGGCCACCTGCGCCACTTTGGCGGTGCGCGGGGGCCACCACCATTGACTGTATTCCCGTGCATGATCTTGCTGCGCTCCGGGTAGTCGACAAACGTAGCGCCAACGACCACCCTGCGGTACACCATGTCAGCAGCATTCAAGCACGTGTTGTTCAAATTAGGTATCAAGAAGGGGTAGATGACGTTGACGTGCGTCCAGCGGAAAGCATCCTCGGCAGCAGCAGCACTCGTGCCATAGAGCGCGGTGGCATACGCAGCACGACTGCCGATCGCATCAAAGCAGTGCTGCCACTCACTATGGTTGGTCGGTCCATTGCCAAGGAACGGATCTGCGTCGTGGTCTTGCAATTTTGATGGAAACGAAGGCGGCGCAGGCGGTAGCGGTGGTGGCAACAAGGGCGCCTCTGGCGTCTTAGCAACACTGCCCGAGCGTAGCACGCTTGTCGACGTCGAAGACGCATGCAGCTCTTGAATTAGCTGTGCGGTCTCGGCGATGAGGCGCACATTCTTGGAGGCGACGCCTGCGGCGGCGACGGTCATTGCCGCGCCGCGCGCGTCTACCGGTACAGTATGAATATCACACGGTACCGGTACCGGTAAGAAGACACCGGGGGGAGCCGGGACACACACGGGACACGCGGACACGCACAAAGGCACTTTACCCGGTACCCGGTACACCGGAAGCACCGCTAGAAACGGGTGGCGCGCCTGCGCGCGCGCACGCGGCGCTGTGAACCCTTGTAGAATGCCGATCTGTGACGGCCTGAACTTTCGGTCGACGAAAAGCGTCGTGTCGGCGTTTTGCGTGAATTCACGCCAAACCGCGGTCGATTTTCGAGTCGCTCTGCGACCTCCTGCGTCTAGATGGCCGCGCTTGCTGGAGCCTTTGCAGGGCGCGGCAAGGGCCTGGGCGAGACCAAGGAGGAGCGAAGGGAGGCTGCCGAGATTGCAGAGATCAAGGCGCTCGGCGCGGTGCCAAAGTGGGCGGATGCCTCGCTGCTCGCAGACTTGCGGCGTTTGAGCTCGGCGGAGGCTTCGGTGACGCTGGCAGCGGCTCCGGTCGACATCCGGCAGTCGATTATGAATAGCAAGGCGATAGCCCGCTTGCCGTCCGTCGAGGATGGAACTAATTGGGCTGTGCTTTGCAAGCCCATCGGGCAGCAGGAGTGCGTCATTTGCCTCGGCCAGGATGACGGTGGGAAGATCCAGGGTGCTATCGGCTGGTGGCCGGTACGCAAGGGCGACGTGGCGCTGCGCGCGGCCGACGCGGTGCGCTGCGTGCTGCTCGACGACAGCGAGCACCCGTCTGTCACCATCCCTCACCCAACGGTGCAGGGCGTGGGCGAGAACCACACGACGCCCGCGCCGGCCACGTCGGACCTGAGCGCGCCGGTGCCCCTGCAACTGGCAGAGACGATGCGGCAGTTCCACGTGTCGCGTGCGCAGGTGAACGCGCGGCTGCAGCGCGGCGGCGCCTCTGCGGACGAGAAGCACCATGTCAAGATGCTCCAGCAGGAGTTGCACGATCGGCTCGACTCGTACAGCGTGGAGGCAGAGCTCCCCCGCGAGGCCCTTCTCCAGTGCGAGAGTGCTGTGCAGGGGCTGCGCAAGTCGTACCTGCCGCGCGAGTGGGAGAGCCGGTGCAGCTTCTGCGGGCTGCGCCATTCGGCTGTTGAGAAGGGCACGTGCAAGTTTTGGGTCAAGTGGGCCGCAGAGGCTAAGGCCAACGCGGAGGCTAAGGCCAACGCAGAGGCTAAGGCCAACGCGGAGGCTGCGCCCAACGCGGAGGTTGAGGCCACGCCCACGGCAAGGCCCAAGGCCGAGGCGGCGGCCGTAGCGACGGCCGAGGGGGCGGCGGCGCAGGAGGTGGAGCATGCGGCCGCGTCGGACGAGCCCGCGTTCACTCCTTTCATGCCTCAGCTGCGCAAGCCACCTATTAACGTGAACTAGTTGGGGCGTGCTGGGCCAGCAGGCAGCTGCGCTGGCGGCCATGGACGAGGTTCCATAACGGAGTGCCAGCTGACCGAGGTAGATACGCCGTCACAGGTACAGTAGGCAAGCGGATCGCGCGCAGCGCTTTAGATAGGTCGAGCCGACCCCATTTGCCAGCGGTGTCATACTGCGGTGGTAAGAGTTCACAGCCATAGTTCACAGCCAGAGCGGCGAGTTGTGTGGTCCGAGCGAGGTCAGGTGCGAGCTCGCGGGTGCGAGCTACAAGGCAATGATCGGTCCCGGCGACGCGGCGAGAGCGAAGCCGAATTTGGTGCGCTCTCGCAGGCGAGAGCTGTGACGTGTGTAGCGCTCCGAGAGGAGCGTCGTACGCGGACTGCCGGGGCGGGCGGGGGCGTTCGGTCTGCTCGTGCGCGACCGTCCACCGTGACCGCGGGCGGGCCGGGGCCGGAGCCACGAGGACCCGGTATTTCTCTTTAGTAGTCGCGTAAGGACTCGACTAACCGGTAACTATGCGGTAACGTTTCGTTTAACGATAAAGGATGCATACCCGGCGTAAGCCCGGTGTCGGCGTCGCGTCCGGGCCGGGCCCGGAGGGTCGCACGGACCGTAATGCCAATGCGTAAACGGACCGACGGCGACGCGATACCGGTACGATCCGTAATGCGTAAAATGAACCGGGGGCCTTAGGGGCCACTACCTCAACGCCACTTAGCACTTACGCCTCCGGTGTGGTCAACTCGACGCGATGCACGATCAACACGCACCGCTTCGCAAAGAAGCAACAAGAATCCCTCGGGCGCCCCCCGTCTCGCCGCCCCCTCCGGACCCGGGCGCATACACACCGACGACGATGCCTTCACACACATGTCACACACACGAAACAAGAATACAAAATACAACTTGGTGGTTCGTCCCTCTTGTGGCCTCCACATGTGGCCTCTCGCCTGCCCTCAGCGCTGCAGACCGGCTCTCCCCCCGCGGCGCTCTCTCTCGCTCCTTTGCTCTTTGGCGAGCGCTCACTTGACGGTGAGCAGCGCCAGCATCGCCTCCGGATCGGTCGTGGGCGGGATTTCCTGGATTTGCGCTTTGCGCTCGTAGTAGTCTTGAATATCGTTGAGCACCCTCAACTCCTTTTTGTTCTCGATCAAGTTGAGTGCGACCCCCTTGCGCCCGAAACGACCGGTACGCCCCACGCGATGCAGAAAGGTCTCTGGGTCGTACATGCCACCATGCATGACCGGCATATCGTATTGGACGACCAGGGTCACGGCGGGCACGTCGATGCCGCGTGAGAGGACGTTGGTCGCGATCAGGATTTTCGAGGCGGCGTCGTGGAAGTCCTTGAGCGCCTTGTCACGAGCCCTCTCCTCCATCTTCCCGTGTATCGACGAGACGCTGTGCCCATCCGCCGTGAGCCTCCTCGTGAGGCTTTCGACGGAGTCACGCGTGTTCACGAAGACGATGATCTGTCCCGCGTCGATCAGGGAGAGGAGCTCGCCGAGCCTTTCTTCCTTCTCCTTAAAGCCGTTGCACTCCAGGTAATACTGCTTCACCTGGTCGTTGAAGATATGCTGGCGCTTGATGGTCACTTGGGCCCACGACGCCTCGCCGCCACTGCCCTTGAGCGAGTTCGCAAACTTGACAGTCTCTTCCTTCCACGTGGCAGAGAAGAAGAGGGTCTGCAGCTGTTTGGGCATAACCTTGCGGATGCGCTTCGTGTTGTCGCCATGCCCCGCCGTCAACATCTCGTCCGCCTCGTCGAGCACGAACACCTTTATAGCAGCGGTGTCGAGCACCCTGAGCGAGATGAGTGTCCAGATCTTACCCGGAGTGCCGATGACGATCTGGTCGGGCATGGTGGCGCCCTTCTCGTATCTCTCCTCTTTCAAGATGCACTTGACCGTCATCCCCGACTCCAGCAGCATGTACTTGCCCATCCTGTGTGTCTCCTCCGCGATCTGCTTTGCGAGCTCACGCGTCGGGCAGATGCAGAGCGCCTGCGGCTTCTTCACCCTCGCATCGGCGATACGCAACATGCCGAGGACGAAGCAGGCTGTCTTGCCCGTGCCGTTGTGCGACTGCGCGAGCAGATTGCGATTGGCCCAGATCTTGGGCAGCGAGATGGCCTGGATTTTCGAAGGCTTTGTGAAGTTCATCTCGTACAGCCCTTTGATCAGCGATTCCGGCAGCCCGAGTTTCGGGTCGTCGAATTTCGCGATCGTCACCGAGTGCAGCGCGTCCGTCTGCGACGTTCCGTCGATCACCTCGTCATCCTCCTTCTCGTTCAGGCGGCGCTCCACCTCGGGGACCTCATCCACCTCGACCTCTGTGGCCTCCACAGCGGCCATACCCTCGGTGACCGCAGCCAATTGAGCTTCGACGGGAGCGATTGCCGTCACCGCAGGCGCAGCGGGCAGTGCAGTCGGCATAGTCGCGGCGGCATCGGCAGGCGTCGTCGACATTGATGAATGCGGATGAATGCGCGCGCTTCTCGTGTGCTCGAGAGAGGCGCGCGCGCACGTGTGCTCGGGAGTAGTTCTGGCTGCGCTGCAAAAACGTGAGTGCCCAAGCAATTAGGAATCCCACCCTCCCAAAATGTTGGTTCCGCCGTGCTACAAACATATCGTCATACATAGCGATACAACTGTATGACGCGCCCGCCCCTGCCCGAAGCCCTTGCCCGAAGCCCGCACCTCGTTTGTGTGCCTGTACCATGTGGCCGGGAGGGATCGATCCATTAACAGCGTAACTGCAGCGTTACTATTGCAGCGTAACGTCGCGAGCGGAGCTAAGTTTTTTACTAGTTGGACAGTACAAGCTGAAGACTGCACATGTTCGTTCATCAATTTCATCAGCGTCCTACGTTCATATCGAGTTGTAAGCGAAGAGCCCATACGAGGCCTTCCCAAAGCCAAGCGACTTCGACGCACCAAGTAGCTTGGGCACCTAGGGCGCGGTGTCTCGCAAGTGGTTTAGCAGCCGATTCAGTCGCCACAGCTCACAGATGCCACCCCACATCACCCATGAGCTATGGGAGGACCAGGGCGCGGTGGTGCAGTACTCGCCCACTATGCAGGCGCCGACCACGCCGACAAGCCACATGCAAAAAGGCCTCAGCGCGCCATCTGCGGGGGCAACGGGACAGCGCTTCGGATCGGCGGCCACAAGCGCTGCGAGTGAGATGAGCGACGAGAATATGCCGAAGACGAGCTGCAAGGAGAAGCCCGTGACCAGTGCCCAGACTGCCGGCCACCTCCAGACGGTAGGCGCCGCGCGGCCCTTGAGATGCACGGAGAAAGAACCGCTGAGGTAGCTGTCGGCCGCTGGCTGTCTCCTGGAACTTGCCGACTGCGGGGCACGTGCGAGCGGCATGCGCAAAAGCGATGGGGGTGAATACTTTTCCCGCCAGCGGATCGGGGGCGCATCGCAGTGAATTCACAGCCGCTCTGAGTTCAACGCCCCGGATCCATTTCAGAGGGAAGCGCGGTGCTGTGAGTTGGCAGACCCGTCACTGCTCGATCCACTCTCGTCGATGTGCGATCAAAGATGTGCGTCGTTAGTGCGTCGATGCGCAATGTGTCCCTTGTGTCGTGTGAGTCTCCGTCGGGCGTCGGCCTCTCGCGCTTTCGAAGCTCAGAGAGGTAACATCAGTCTGCGCCCGCACCACAATCCTCGAGGCTCGTCCTACATCCAATGTGCTCTGTGGACAACTGTGACGCGTCCTGTGGAGACTACACCTGTCTCGGTGTCCGCTCCCGCGAGCCCTGGCCGAGCTCTCCATCGGTAGCATTGTCGCCAGCATGCTCTTTACGCACGTTCGTTATTTTTATAGGCTAGACCGGGAAGGGCCACGAAACTCGTCGATATTGCTTCGCTGATCCCGGTATACGGGCCAGCTGATACCACTTAGTACAGAACGTTCCACGACGCGCCCAACATTGTTACGCTGTTACCGATATCCAAACCACGGATGCTGCGACGGGAACTTTTCCTTCCCAGTGTATAAGGATGGCGTCGCGGACGGCCCTTGCACCGCAGCGGGAACGAGGACCCTGGGTGGATGTGTATCCTTGGCTGCAGGCTCCACGGTGGGGGGCAACACTATCGCACCGTCATGCTGTGCGCCGTCGTCATCATCGTCGGAAAACGCTGCGCCCATGACCGTTAAGGAGGCTGGCTGGTAAGCGCCTCGCTGACGTTTCGTCTTCCTGTTGCGCTCGTGCTTCTCCTTTCCAGACCGCTTGCGCTTCTCCTTTTCGCGATGCTGCTTCTTGTCCCTCTCTCCGTGCCCGCGCTTCCGACTCTTCTTCTCCCGCTTCTCTTCCTTCCGTCGCCGCTTCTTGCCGTGCCGCTCGCTATCGCTGCTGCTATCGCTGCTATCGCTGCTGGAGGACGCGGCGGCCGCTTGCGTCTCAGCGCTGCGCGCCGCCAGCTTCCGCGCCGCAGCCGCATCCCGAGCCTGCTCAATGCTAGCCAGGGTGTTGCGAGCTGCAGCGGTGCGTGAGTCGCTCTCCTCGCCGCCGCGCTCCTGCTCGTGCGCCAGCTGATGTCGGTGCTGCTGCCACATGACTTCGCATTCCTGAAGCCGATTGTGCGTCACCACCGACTGGATCACGCGTCCAAGAGACTGTGACATGGTTGTGTTTCACAGCCAATGTTTATAACTCGAAACCCAAGACGCTCCGAACATACGTGTGCGGTTACAACTGGCTCGGGGACCCCTGGACCCCCTTATCACAGCCAGCAAGGGCCAGCCCTTTTCACAGATGGGCAATTGGGGTTTGGGCATGAGTCAACAGTCATTTCCCCTTGAGAAAATTTCTACGATTTTCAACCGAAGCCGACCGTTCAGTTGGGTGCTACTGCTAACTGCAGTTCGATGCGTGTGCGGCGCGCGCGCACACGCTTCAGCGCCGCGCTCGCTCGCACGCGCGCGGAGAAGGGAGATCAGAGCTCCTGCTTATCCGAGCCATCGTCTTCGACCTCCATCGTGGCCTCGTCCTCGTTCTCCTCGTCCATGTCGGCACCCTCGTCCTCCTGCGCGTCGTCATGAGCGCCCTCCTCGTCATCAAAGTTCACAGTCTCCTCCGCCTCGTCCGCCTCCTCTTCGCCAGCTGCCTCTTCGGAGTCGAACATGGAACGGAGGAGTTCTTCCTCCTCGAGAGCCATCCGGCGCCGCCGCTCCACCTCATCCACCGGGCCGCCGCCCTTGGCCGCCGCTGCCTTGGCCTTTCTGGCCGCCGCCTCCGCCGCTTTCCGCTCCTCGTAGCTCATCTTACGCTCTGCGCCGCTGCCAGCGCCTGTACCGCTCTTACCGCCCTTGCGGCTCTGGCGTTTGCTGCTGCTGGTGCTGCTGGTGCTGCTGCCGCTGCTGCTGCTGCTGCTGCCCTCCTTCGCGCCGCGCTTGCCTCCGACCCCACCCTCCTCCTTGCCATCCTTGGCCGCCTCCTTGGCCTGCTTCCTCCACGCGAGGGCGGGAGGTTTCGTCAAAGGCGTCAGCTCGAGCGACTCATCGGTGAGCCCACTGACGAAACCTCGAAGCCCCTCGAGCGTCGGCTCGCCGCGGTACGCCTTCGCCGCCAGCGTCACCTTCTTCGCGTCGCCCTCCGCCGCCGTCGAGCGCACAGCAAGCACCTGCGGCGTCCGCTTTGTCGGAGGGGCAGGTAGCGCCTTGGCAAGTGAGAACTGGTAGCGCGCGGTGTTGACGGTGCCGAAGGCGACGGTGCGGTACTCGCGCAGCAGGGTGCCCAGCGTGCGTGCCGCCTCGCCCTGTGGCTCGCCCTCGGTCAGCCACAGCACGCAGTGCTTGCGCTTGAGGCAGTGGGCATGCATCTGCTCGCTCTTCGTGAACGTGAACGCCTGCGGCGTCGCGCGCGACTTGACGAGGGCGACGAGCGCGGCGGCCTGCTGGCGAGGCGTCGGGAACAGGTTGCTGCTGCCGCCGTACTTGGCCAGCATCGACGGCACGATCTGCACTGGAGCGAGGCCGTTGGCGGCAAAGATGAGCATCGGCGAGACACCGCCGTCGAGCTTGAAGCGATCGAGCGTCGATTTGCCCGATGGGAGCTTCTTCTCGCAGTCGAGCAGGCCCAACTCTGCTGGAAGCTTTGCAAGCGCCGGCATCGCGATCTCGAGCACATCGTGCGCTCCGAGCCCGACGTCGCCGGCCGCCGCAGCCGCGAGGTCGGCCTTGGAGCCGCACTGGATCAGCCACGGGTCGCCTGAGAAGAAGACGGCCTTGAGCTGCGTCGCGTTCGTGGGCGAGAGCACCTGCATGCCGTTCGCCTTCTGTTCCGGCGCCGCCTTTTTGTCCGGAGCCTTGAAGGCCATCAGCACGGTGACGAGCGTCAGCATTGTGAGATGAGATGCCGCGAGAGCCACAACGCCCAAAACGGCGCCAATTTTTTGGCGCGCCCTCTTTCCTACAATGTACGTGCCGCTTCCCTACCTGAACTCGTGCCATGGAAGGTGGCGGTGGAGTCGCTCGATCTTGGCCCTCTCCATCCTCGCCGCGAGCCACTCGACAGCCCGGGCAGCGAACGCGAACGGCGCCGTCCGTGCACCTTCGCCGACCATCACGTCGAGCGTCACGGCGGCCGCGCCCGAGTCCGGAGCGCTCTCAAGCTCCTCGACGCGCTGGTGTCCATCGCGGTCCACGTGGACCATCGCATGCATCTCACCCGCCTTGCCGCCGAGGGCCGCCTGCAATGTGCGGTGCAAACGCTTCGCAGCTTGCTGCGCCTCATCCCTCTCCTCGCTTCCGACACACACGAGCGCCGCCTTGGCCTTAGGCGGCTCGCTGCTAGTAGTGATCCGCGTGTCCAAGCAAGTCGGCGAGCCGATCATGTAGCTCTCGAAGCCTTCCAAGGCATCGTCGCAGAGTGCACGTGCCAAAACGTCGCCGCCGAGACCGTGGCCAATGATCGCTCTGCCTCCGGCGTAGGGTTGTGTGCGGTAGGTGGCATCGACGTGCTCGATGGCGCTGGCCACAACCGAGAGCGCGACCTGCCGATTCGCATTCCAGAGCTCTGGGACAGCCGTCACTCCCACCACATCGCAAGAAATTCCGACCACGATCAAGTCCGGATACCAGCTGCGCTGCTCGAGCGACGCTGTGTACTTGCCGATGCGAGCCGCGGTGGCGACGAGCGAGAAGAGGTACGGCTCGCCACCGAGGACGTACAGCACGGGATGTCTCTCAGATGCTGACGGAGTGTAGGAGAGCGGAAGCGACACGAGCAGGCAGTGCGGCCCCTCGGCGCCACCGTGCAGAGGATGCTCCTCGCACGTCGAGAACAGCCTCGGAGCGGCCTGGGCGTGTGCAAATGCACCAACCGCCGTCGCTGCTGCCGTGACGCTCGCACCACTCAGAACGCGGCGAGTTGAGAGCGCCCTAAAGAAAGCAGCCATTTCGGCGAGCAGCCCCGAGCCCCGACAGCGCCGAAGACCCAAGACGCAAGAGCACAAGAAAGAGCCGAGGATGTGTCTGGGTCTGTGAATGTGAATGTGGGACAAGATTCCTCGATCATCGACGAGGCCAACTCGGGCATGCTCGGATCATGCTAGGGATACACACATCGGTACAAGAATATGCTTCTAACAGTGCGTAGTCACAATGTAGAGACGCGGGCCGGGAGCCCGACGACGGGCCAGACCCAGAGAGTGAGCATTCACAGCCGCCGAGATGTTTTCAATCCTCCAACAGAACACCACGGCAACTCGCCATCGACCTCTCACCCGTCGAGCAGCTCGTGCAAGAAGTAGTTGTCGATCGCAAACGAGACGGCGCGCAGCACCGCGGCGACAATCGGCGCGTCGTCATGGGCGAACGGCATTTCAACGGCTGAGCGCACGAGCTCGCATAACCCGAGGATGTGGTTGCCTCCCGCGTCGGTCAGAGCTGCACAGACGATCGACAGGGGGCCACTCGCGCCTGCTGGCAAGGCATCGACGGCGGGATGCAGGCGGGGGTCGTCGGGCGCGATGCCGTTGAGGAGAAGGAAGGTGGGCGGCTGGGCGGCGCATCGGCCAGCGAGGCTGTCCAGCGACGTGCCAGCCGCGCCGCCGCCATGATCCTCGTCCTCGTCCTCGTCCTCGTCCTCGTCCTCCTCCTGCTGCTCCTCCACATCGGCGCCGCCGCCGAGCCAGCCGCCCTCCTCACCCCGGAGACCCCGGGAGCGCGCCGTCCCGGGCGTCCTCGACGGCGGCAGGTTGAGTGACAGGGGCTCGGCGGCTCCATGACGGCGCGACACGGGATAGCCGACGAGCTTACGGCCGCTCGCCACGTCCCTGAATAGGAAGAGGGTGCACGTGGCCGCACCGAGCGCGTCACAACACAATGCCCCCAAGGCGCCCATGAGCGTCTTCATAGCCACCCCCCCCTTGGGCAGGCGCGCCAGTCCCATCGAGAGCGCTGTGAGGGTGTGTGCGAGCGCGCCCTCCCGTGTGAATGCGGCGGCGGCCGCACGGACGGGCTCTCGAAGTGTGAGTGTGAACAGCGGGCGAAGCGACGAGAGCAGCCGCTGCGACGCCGGGCTGAGCAGGCTCGTCGCCGCCGCCGCTCGTGCCGCCTCGTCCACCGCCACCGAAGCCGACGCATCGTCCTCCTTTGCACGATCCAGGACGGCTAACCGAAGGACCGCCCGCAGCGCCCCGCTCTCATCACTCAGATCAAGGTAGAGGGCGGCGGCGGGCGGCGCGCGACGTGCGCCGATGCCGTCGGCGGCCGCGTTGTACTTGGCGTCGTACCGAGCACCTCGGCGCACCTGCAGCGCGGAGCCCATCGGGAGCCCCGCGAGATCGCGAGCGAGATCGAGATCGCGCGCGAGATCGGGCCGCCTGGAGCGTTGCATGCACTCCCCCGCTAATGAAGTCATCGGCACAGCGACCGCACGCACGCCGTAGACAAATCGAACGTCTTCGGACGGCGGACCTGCCTTATTAGGATCTGCCTGATCAGGATTTGCTTTGTTAGGATCTGCCTCCGCGGCGGCCGACTCAACGCCCACAGCATCCGATGGGACGTCGTCTTCCACAGCATCCGCCAATCGCCTTTTGATGACATGAGTGGCCTTGGCCGCCTCCACTGTGGGCAGGCTGCCTGCCGCCGCACCGGCATCGTCATCGGCCAACCGAACGAGAAGCATCAGCCCTTCATCGCGCGTCGTATCGAGCGTCCCCGCAGTGCCGCGCCGAGCAACCCCAGACCCTAATATGGCAACCCCAGACCCTGGCGCACGTGCATGCGAGCCCTTGACGAGCAGATAGAGAGTTGCCTCCATGGATGCCTCGCCTGCGCCCCCGAGTAGGCAGCGCGCATGCTGACACACCGCGCGTGCCGCCGCCGCCACGGCGCCCTCGCAGTCCGCGCCCTCGCCCTCGCCGTCCGCGCCCTCGCCCTCGCCGTCCGCGCCCTTGCCCTCGCCCTCGCCCTCGCCCTCGCCGTATCTGTCTCCCTCGCCGTATCTGTCGCCCTCGCGAAGGGAATGTCGGCCAAACAACCCCTTCCCCTCGCCGCGGCGGACGCCGGCGCGAGTGTAGCGCCGTGACGGGCACGCCAGAGCGCCGTGACGGGCACGACTGAGGCTCGCGCTTGCGAGGTCAACGAGCGCCGTCTCGAGCGCACGTGCTTGCATTTCGGTGCTCGCGATCGCGCCCTTGATGGCGAGGCGCCACCGGTGGGCGAGGCTCGTGCGCCTGCGGCCCTCTCTCTCGAAGAGGTCGCCGACGAGGGCGAGAGCATCGGCGGGTAGACGGCTCAGCTCAGCGCGTGCGGTCTCGCCCACCTCCTCAAACGCCGCCTCCATCGCCTCCGCCCTATCTATCACGTTCCGCGTGCTGCTCGCAAGCCTGGCCTGGCGGGTGCTGCTCTTCTTCACATCGCTTGCAAAGTCCACCTGGAAGCTCGTCTCGGCGCCGGTCAGCTTGCGTAGCTGACTCTGCAGCTCAACGAGCATCCGGGCGAGCTTGGCAACGCATGCGCCAAAAGCATGGCTCCAATCCTCGCGCGTCGCGGGCGGCATGGCGGCCAGCTGAGCCGCAAACTCAACACCCTCAAGCCGGCCGCGCAGCAGATGCTCGCACGCTGCGGCGCTCGACAGCTTCGCCGCGAGGCCGACGACGCGATGGCGAGGCCACGCCGGCGGCGCTGGTGGCGCAAAGCGCGGTGACACCATGCTCGCTGCCATCGAAGTCGAGGAGAAGGGATCGAGATCGCGCTTACGAGCGGCCGCGACTGCGTCCGAGTACAGTCTCATTTTCAGCATGTGCAGGAGGTGCTCGTCTGGCAGCGCCGGCGCCTGTCGTGGCGAGCTGGGTGGCCATGCTGGCAGCTCGCGAGGAGAAGCTGCTGCTGGGTCCGCGCGCGGCAGCAGGAAGCGACCTTGGCGACCACTCCTCGGAGTGGTCGGCAACAAGGGCCGAGGTGCGGTCGGCAACATTGGGCCGTCTTTACCGAGGCAACGTTGATCGACGTCTTGTCTGTTGCGCCATGCACCTGAGAGGTTCGCGTTCCCCTTTTGGAAAGCTCCTTGCGGAATTCGAGGCACGATGCTGGGACCTTTCGTTTTTGCGTGTCTGCTTTCAGCCGCGGCGGCTCTGCGACTCCCTGCGCCACTTATGAAAGTTCGCGGCGTGGAGACCACATCGAAGGTCTTCTTCGACATCGAGATCGGGGGCGCCCCAATGGGCCGCATGGAGTTCAACTTATTTGGTGGCATGGGAGGCGTACCCAAGACGGCAGAAAACTTCCGAGCGCTATGCACCGGCGAAAAGGGCGTGGGCAAGAGCGGCGTGCCACTGCATTACAAAGGCTCCATCTTTCACCGGATCATCCCAGGTGCGACGCTCCGCATCATCTGAAGGCCTCCTTCGCCTACTTGCAAGCTCAGCTCACCCTCTGGCTTGCTGCCCTCACAAGGCTTCATGTGCCAGGGCGGCGATTTCACCACGGGCACAGGCCGAGGCGGCGAGAGCATCTACGGCGGCAAGTTTGCCGATGAGGGCTTTTTGATCGCCCACGCCGGCCCTGGCCTCTTGTCGATGGCCAATTCGGGACCTGACAGCAACGGCTCCCAATTCTTTGTGACGACCGTCCCATGCCCACATCTCGACGGCAGGCACGTTGTCTTCGGCGAGCTCGCCTCGGGCTTCCAGACGCTGACTGCGCTCGAGGCGAATGGCTCGCAGAGTGGTGCGCCCGACAAGGTCGCCATCATTGTGGACTGCGGCGAGCTCCCGCTCTGAGCCTGCAGCCTCGAGCCTGGCGTGGACGGTGGAGCCTTTCAGCCCGTGGAGCGCATTCTTTGGAGGCTCACCGGTCAGTCGCACTCTGCTCTCGTGCGGCGGACGTGCACTGTGTATACACAGCACCGCCGGTGCTCTTACTTGACAAGTTTTCGATTTTCATGAGTCGAACCACCACCGTATAAGTTTATACCAGGGAATCAAAGAGCATCATGTCGACTGCCTCGCTCCAGTATCAATCATGTCAACCAGCCTTCGAACGATAATCCGAGGCGATCTTGGCAAACACGGATAAAAAGTGGAGTCGCCACCGCCGCACCAACCCGAACCCGACGCTCCGGCTGTGCCGAGTACCGGTATCGTGAACGAGTAGTGGTCATCTGATGGGCTGAGACATTGTTGAGGCGCCTGTCACCGCTCGTGCCCGTTAGCCAGGTCGCAGCTGTGAGAGGGGTACGAAGTGTCTGCTGGGCATCGGCGCGTCCCGGGTGACAATCACGAGTGGCATCGTGGGTTGTGAGAGAGTGCTTTCGACGCCGTCGTCGCCGCTCTCGCAGCCGTCATCGTCAGCGTCGTCGTCAGCACCGTCGTCCTTGCTGTCGGTGTCCTCGCTTTCGAGGCCGCCACCGTCGTCACTACTGTCGCCGCCTGTGCTGTACCCGCCGCCGTCGTCGCCAGAGAAGCTCTTACCGCCGTCGCTGCTGCCATCCTCATAGCTGTGGTTGTCTGTCCAGCTTGGCTCACGGGGCGTTGCGATGCTAGGCGGCACCATCATCAAGATGGTCGCCTCCCACCAGGCTCCCTCCCACCATAACTCCACGGCACCGCCTGGCCGTGCGAGCTCCTCCAGCGTGGCCGAGGGCGCCGGGAGTCGCAGTTGACTCCAGGGCACCGTCACGGCCAGCTGCTCGGTCGAGCCCGCACGCTCGCTCTTGGAGAAGGTGTGCGTGCGGACCACGGCTCCGCCGAGCCCGCACTCCTCCACCGTCCCGTCCCACCAGCCGCCTCGATAAAGGACGTCCGCCAGCTGGGCTTCCACAACCGCCCCTGGACCTGCCACATTAGGCAGCTGAGCTTCGACAGCGTCGGCCAATCCAAGTACGGCGTTCGCTGAGAGCATGCCCACACTTTCGTTCCCCGCTGCCTCCGCTGCCTGCATCTCTTGCGACGCCAGCGCATACACCTGGCAACCTGGGGCGAGTGATTCGTCCACGTGGAAGCTGTCCCGGGGCATCTCGCTTGTCGGACGAGCGGGCGCGAAGTAGTGCATCTGCCCATCCTTGCCGCCCCTCGCCTCGACGACAAGCCACCCTTGCTCGGAGGCACCCGCCCATAACTTCGGCTCAAGATCCGCTGCTGGGGCGAGCTGCAGATTCGAGGGGCGCGCCCATCGGGCGCGACGGAGCCTCCCGGCAGGGGCGGCACTTGCAAGGAGCGTGAGCCGCGTGCGCCAGCCGCGTGCGCCAGCCGCGGCCTTCAGGGGCGCCGTGATGGGCGCTATCGGAGCATCGGGTACGTCTGATGGCCCCGTGGCCGCTGCCAAAGGGATGAGCAGTTGCTTCGGCGGCGAGGCCGCAGCCCAGCCTTCCCGCTGCCACACCAGATCTGGGCGAATGCGCGGCGCGGTGACACGCAGCACAACGGCGCGCTGCCCCATCTTTAGGATGGCGCACAAGAAGGTCTCTTGCTCCGCTGGCGCAGGCATCGGCCTCTCTGAGGTGATGGGGTCGGCCTTGGATGCCGCCACTCCAAAGTACTGCGCGCGCCACCAACCATCGTCCTGCCACACTTGAACTGTCGTCGGCGGCGGCACGGCATGCAAAAAGTCGTCCGGCGCACTCGGCAGCCGCGGTCTCACCAATTCATGCACCGTCCATTCGGAGGCACAGCGATCCGGCGGCAGCCTCGCCGGCTTTCGTCGCCACTCGACGCCCTCGTCGTCGGGCCCAAACTCTTCGATGAAGTCCTCATCGCCGTCGACGCACACCAAGAACCGGCCACTGCTCAAGAGCGCGCGCACCTCCGAGCTGCGCCATCGGGCGCGCTCCTTGTCGCCCACCTCTACCTCCACCTCGCTCCCCACATCGAGAACACAACCGACCTCGGCGAGTCGTCCAATCGCCGTCGCGCCACCGCTCGCGACCCGCCGCCACTCCCGGCCTTCACCGTCGAGCCCGAGGGCGTCGATCTCCACGTCGGCTGTCTCTTGCTCCTGGCCGAGCGCGGTACCGGTACGGCGCTCCTGGTCGAGCGGACGCAGCACCACCGCGAAGCGGCTGTACGGCAGAAGCCGCTTGACCTCCGCCAAGTGCCACCGCGTGCCTGCGGAGCCTCGGCCACGAGAGCCACTCGGATGATGGCGGCAGACGAGCGCGTCGTCCACCTCGACCATCACGCCCAGCTGAGGGGGCAGCGTGTCACCGGCACTCACCGCGCTCGTCTGCATTTCTTCGGCCGGGGGGGGTAGCACGAGCACGCTGCCCTCGGATAGGATCGAGTCCGTTTGGAGCGCAGGCACGGTGGGCGCATTCTGCTGGAGAAGCGTGTCGAGATCACGGCCGAAGCGCTCGGCAACGATGCGCGGCGTATCCTTGTCACCGCACACGTGCAACTCCGGCAGCACAAGAAACGTGCTCTCGCGAAGCTTGGACGTGGCGACAAGACCCGGGTAGCGGTTCAAGTTGAGTGCGAGGAGCACAGAGACGGGCACGCCGGTCGTGCGTGCAACGTCGCGAGGCGTCTCGTTCTCGTAGCAGATGTGCCGAGGGCCAAACTGCTCCGGCGAAGAAAGCTCGGCTTGTTCTTTTTCGTACTGCACGAGCACGTGGCGCGCGCGTGTGGCCATGACCTTGCCGGGGACCCAGCAGCCATCGCTGTACATGGCCTCGACGAGGTCGCCGACCTTGAAGCATTTCTGCAGCAGTGGCGCTTTGAAGGTGCCTTCGCGGGCACGTTTAGTGCCGTGTACCATGAATCAGAGAGACGTTTATCGTGCTGCTGAGGCGCAATTACATCCCTCATCAGGGGCGCCTGGGAGGCGCCGGCAAAATGTCCAGGGAAGCCTCGTGCATACCTCTTCGGCGCGCGCGCGGCCCCCGCGGTGCGCACGCTTTTGGGCCCAGCCCTTGCCGAGGCCCGCATCCTGTCCGCCACATGCCTCGATTCCGGTCGATTGCCCTAGGGTGAGCTCGCGGTCGCCCCTCCACGCGCGGAGGGCGCTCCAGGGACGCCCTCGTGGACGAGCGCTTGCAAGCACCGAGGAGCATGCAGCCGGATGCGGCCCTCGTGGACGAGCTCTTGCAAGCACCGAGGAGCATGCAGCCGGATGCGGCCGACGCGGGCGGTGCGCGCCCAGCCGCTCGACACCCGCGGGCGCTCCGTCACGCTAGTTGCTCCGTGCGCGCACGCCCTCACCCTGTGCCCCCTCATCCCTTTGTGCTCGTGCCCCGGCAGCGTTGCGCGCCCAGCCGCTCGACACCCGCGGGCGCTCCGTCACGCTAGTTGCTCCGTGCGCGCACGCCCTCACCCTGTGCCCCCTCATCCCTTTGTGCTCGTGCCCCGGCAGCGTCGTCGCCAGCCCGGCTGCCGACGCGGTGGCAGCGCCTCGCTCCTCACGTGCTGCGCCAAGGGCAGATCGAGACGCTCCTGGCCCAGCCCCAGGCGAAGTACTCAGACGTGCTCTCCCATCAGCCGACGGGCTCGGGTAAGACGCTGAGCATGCTGATCCCGATGGTGAACGCGTACCTGGAGACGCTTGCGGGCAGCGGGCCTGGCTGCTCGCTGCCCGCGCTCGGCCTCATCGTGGTGCCGTGGCGGTCGCTCTGCTTTGACCTGGAGCGCGAGGCCAACGAGTTTTTCAAGTGGGTGGACCCCACATGGGCACCTATCGATTCTACCACTGTGGGTCTCGATCAATACTTCCACCTGGGAGCTGGAACGTCTCCATACATGTACCCTCATTATCTCGCTTCTCTCGACCGTTATCGGATAATTTGCAACAGTGGCCACAACAACTCAATTTTATGTAACAAAAGCATTAGAAGATGCTGGCTCTAGTCATTCATTTTCTCGTGCTGTCATGGCACCTGCAGCAGACCTCGAGCTTGCAGAAGCTCGACGGCTGCTGGATTCGGGTCACAATCTTGATGCAGGGCTTGCAGATGCCCTTACTACTATTGCACTATCCGAGGTGGCGAGCACGTCCCTGATGGTCGCTATGGAAATGTATCCATCCACCGTCGCCGATCCCTCCACCTCCACCATCGCCGCCCCCGCCCTCCACTCCGTCGCCGCCTCTGCCCTCTCCACCGCCACCATCGCCGCCTCCCCGATGGAGGACCACGCCGAGGCAGATCCTGGCGACGAAGCGCCCATGGAGATTGCAGACATCGTCCACCGCCGCCGCCCTGACCACCACCACCCACAGAACATTTACACGTGCCTCTGCCGCCACCTCTGGCGCCACCTCCTCCGCCACCGCCTGCACCACCCTCCCCTTGATCGCCGACGCCACCTGTCCGGTGCCGAAGTTCGGTGCCGCGGGCCCGCCACGCAAGCTGGAAATCTCCTCGTGGGCGCAGTGCGAAAAGTGTTTCAAGTCGCGGCCACTCGCTCCAACTTTATTGCCACGCTGCAGACCGCCGTCGGCCAGTCGTCGTTCGCGCCTGCGACAGCGCTGATCCAATCCTGGATGACTGACCCCGCCCGCCAGGGTGGTGACACCCTCCTCCTTCCCTGCAAGAGTGTGCCCCTTCGGTACGGCGCTCCCGGCCGAACGCCTCGCCCCGCACCCCATGCACTGACGACCAGCATGCCCCGCTCCCCTCCCGCACAGCCACGGTCTGTACAACAAGATGCATGCCACGGCTGCCCCGCTCTACCCGGCTGCCTACCGCTTCCTCATCACCTCTATCGCTCGATCGAGAACGGGTCGTACCTCGACTGGGGTTTAACATCATCACCTCTACTAGATGTATCACCTATAACCGGCCTGACCAGCATCTCTGCGAACGCCTTCCAAGCACTCGCTCCAACTTTATTGCGACGCTGCAGACCGCCGTCGGCCAGTCGTCGTTCGCGCCTGCGACAGCGCTGATCCAATCCTGGATGACTGACCCCGCCCGCCAGGGTGGTGACACCCTCCTCCTTCCCTGCAAGAGTGTGCCCCTTCGGTACGGCGCTCCCGGCCGAACGCCTCGCCCCGCACCCCATGCACTGACGACCAGCATGCCCCGCTCCCCTCCCGCACAGCCACGGTCTGTACAACAAGATGCATGCCACGGCTGCCCCGCTCTACCCGGCTGCCTACCGCTTCCTCATCACCTCGCTGCGTGAGCAGACGGGCGTCCATGATAACCTTAGCCGGTGCGTGTGCACGGCGGCGCCGCCGGTGGTCATCGCACCGCCGGTGGCCGTCGCGCCGCCGGTGGCCGTCAACGACCTGCCGGATGGGACGCTTGTCGACGACCTCGGCCTCGACTGAGATGACGGGACAGCGCTGACAGCGCTGACAGCGGTTACTTCACATGACAGCGCTGACAGCGGTGAGAGTGAGAGCGGTGAGAGCGCGTGTCTCGGTTCCGTGATGTTGGCTGGGGGCGCATCTGGCCACGCCCGTTCGCGGTGCGAGGGGCACCGTGGGGGTGATCGATGTCGCACCTCCCTACAAAATCCCCTCCCCCCCCCCCTCCCCCAATTGCATGCGGGGGACCAAAACGGCGCGTTTCGTCCGGAACTTTCGGGCGGCGACGTACCTCGAAAGGGCGATCGACTCCGATGTCGCAGCCACTCGTGGACCCCTCCGAGCTCGAGCGCCTGCTCGGCCAACTGCTCACTCCAGGCACCGAGGCCATCCGCGAGTCGGAGGAGGCGCTCCGGCGCGCGCTCGGCCAGCCGCAGTTCGTCGTCGACCTCTTCGCGCAGATTCAGCACTCATCGCTCCCTCAGGTCCGGCAGCTCGCGGCGGTTCTCGTGCGCCGGCGCATCACGGCACACTGGCCCAAGCTAGACGTGGCCGTGCGCGCGCAGCTCCAGGCCGTGCTGCTCGCGCGGCTGCCCATAGAGCCCGAGCGGGCGGTGCGGCGCAGCATCACGTCGGTCGCGGGCGTGATCGCGCGGTACGCCCTCCCGCGCGGCGAGTGGTCCGAGCTGCTCGCCTTCCTCTCGCAGTGCGCGCAGAGCGCGACCGCCGAGCACCGTGAGCTCGCGATGGTCCTGCTCAGCGCCTTGCTCGAGTCCGATGAGGTTGTCGAGTCGACCCTGCGGCCTCACTTCCCGATGCTTGCCGCGACGCTGCAGGCTCTGCTCGCGGACCATGCGAACCCGCCGGTGCGTCGCGCCGCGCTCAAGGCGGTGAGCGCGTGGTGCGGCGTCGTCGACCAGGAGGTCGACGCGCGCGTCATCAAGCCTCTGATCCCGCCCTTGCTCGAGCTGTGCAAGGCAGCGGCGACCTCGGGCGACGAGGAGACACTAGTTCTTGCGTTCCAGATCCTGTACGACCTGATCGAGTCGCAGGCGACCTTCGTGAACGCGCACCTGCCCGCGATCCTCGAGCTCGCGCTCGCACTCGCCAACGCCCCCTCGATGGAGGTTGAGACACGAGTGGTCGCTCTGAACGTCGTGGGCTGTGCGCTCGCTCATAAGAAGAAGACGATCGTCAAGCACAAGCTCGTCCCGGCGCTGACGATGCGCCTACTCGAGGCCTGTGCGACTACGGACGCCTCGGGTGCGATTGAGGACGATGAGGACGACGAGGACGAGGTGTCCGTCCACCGGCGCGCCGCGCAGGTCTTCCACACGCTTGGCGTGAGTATCCCATCCAAGCACGCGGTACCGGCGATCCTGGATCTGGTTCGGCAGCACCACTGCTCCGAGCACCTCGCGTGGCGGCGGGCGGTGCTTGTGGCGCTCGCGATGACCGCCGAAGGCTGCGCCGAGGCATACGCCGACGCGCTCGATGCACTCCTACCTGTCGTATTCGCCGGCTGTCGTGACGGAGCGCAGCCGGTGCGCGAGGCCGCATGCATCTGCATCGGTGAATTCGCATGTTATCTGCAACCGGACATTATCTCGCACTACCAGGAGATCCTGCCGCACATCTTCATGGTGCGATGCTTGCTCCACTGATGGCCTCGGATGGCCTCGGATGGCCTCGGATGGCCTCGGATGGCCTCGGATGGCCTCGGATGGCCTCTGATTGCTGCGACCATGGCGACTGCGCACATGTAACTCCGCACCTGTAACTGCCTGCGCCCGCCGCCGCCCGCCTTCACACTGCGGGTTGCCCTCGCCCTGGCTGCGGCGGCCCTGGCTGCTGCTTGCCCTCGCCCTGGCGTGGCCGCATCGCGGTGACGACACACAGCTTTCGTACTAATCTTCTCTCCGAGACGAGCCTCTGCGCTCAAGCTGAGGGCACACGCGGTTTGACTGAGCGATGCGCCCCTGCACGCGCCCCTGCATACGGCTGAGTACGGCTGAGTGCGCCTGAGTGCGCCTGAGTGCGCCTGAGTGCGCCTGAGTGCGCCTGAGTGCGTCTCCCTCTGCCAGGTGCTCAACGACGCCACGGAGCGTGTCAAGGAGAAGAGTTGCTATGCCCTCGAGAGCTTCTGCGAAAACTTGGGTGCGTCACATCGCCCAGCACGACGCCGTGCCGCCACCCTGACCCGATGACGACACCGTAACCTCTTTGACTACTGGCAACTGAACCCCCGTGGGCGAGCCGCCTGGTCGTTACCGCGGCCACGTGGCTCGTTCACGCGTCGTGAGGAGACCTTACACCTGTCTTAGGGCCGACCCTCATTAGGGAGAGGGAGGGCCGACCCCAGTCCTTCCTAATTCGGGAGAGGGAGGGCCGACCCAAGTCCATCTCGCTCCCCGCTCTCCCCCGCCCCCCCTGGGACAGGAGAGCTCACCTCACCCTAATAAGGAAGAGGCACATCACCCTAATTAGGAAGGGGCACGGAGGAGGTCACCTCACCCCTCGCCCGTCCCCACCTCCTCGCAGGCGACGACATCGTGCCCTTTTTGCAGCCGTTACTCGAGCGCCTCACCGCACTGCTTCGCGACTCCACGCGGGCCACCCAGGAGATGGCCATCTCGGCCCTCGCCGCTGTCGCCATGTCCGCGGGTAAGCAGTTCCGGCCGTACTTTGAGACGATCTATTCTCTCGTGCGAGTGTTGCTGCATCAGACGGGCGCCGGCGAGCTGACGCTGCGTGCGCGCGCCCTCGAGTGCATTGGACTGATGAACCTCGCGGTCGGGCGTGAGGTCTGTGAACCGGTACTGCCCGAGGTGACCGCTGCAGCGCTCGAGGGCTTGCAACTGGATCTGCCAGAGCTTCGTGAATACACGTGCGCGGCCCTCGGCCCCTTTCCAACGGCCCTCTCAGCAGCGCCCTGCCAGTTCCTAGCCATTTCCTAGCCATTTCCTAGCCAGCTCCTAGCCAGCTCCTCGCCAGTTCCTAGGCAGTGCCTCGCGGGCGCCCTTGCCCTGCCCCCTTCCCCCGCGGGAATGACGAATCCATCGTCTCAGCCAAACAGATCATCCGCTGACGATAACCGCGATACCCACCTGTATTTCGGACCCGCGCGCCACCCCTCGGCTCCCTTGGGCGGCGGCCTGACATCAGCTGGCCTGGCAGCAGCTTGGGCTTGCGGCGCCTAGCCTTGGCTGCCCTTGGCTGCTCAGTAGCGAGCTGCCAGCGGGGGACCATCAGCTTCCAAGCCCTCTCGATGCTCACACCGCCGAACTCACCCCTACCCCCCACCCTACCCTCGCCTCTCCGCCCCCATCGCCCCCCTCGCAGCTACGGCTTCTTCGCCCAGCTCTCGGAGTTGTTGCAAGGGGACGTGGCCCCAATCCTTCCACAGCTACTCCCCCGGGTACTCCAGGTGTGCGCGGAGATGGACCGAGATGGACGAGATTGGCTGAGATTGCCCCGGATGGCCATTCCAGCTGCCTCGTGCTGGCCCTCGCCCGCCGCCGCCCTGCCCCCCTCGCCGCCTTCCGCGCCGCCGCCCTCGCGTGTAGACCCTGGGATTGCCCATGGGTTGGCAAATGACGATCCGTCCTAAACTCTCGACAACGCGCTGATGATGCGGATTGCATCTAAGTCTTTCGCTCCTATCCGATGCCTCATTTCCCTCCCGCTCCCCACCGCTTCGCTCCCCTCCGCCTCGCCGCCATCGCCGCGCGTGCCGTCTCCTCCTATCCCCCACCTTCCTAATTTGGGCGCTCGCGATCACCTGCTGAGGATCTCGTGCGATCTCGTGCGATCTCGCGCGTGGCGTGCCCTCCGAACCCCGCAGTCCCTCGACTTTGAAGATTGCATCGACTTTGGCGACGACGACAAGCCGCCGAGCGCTATGGCGGCTCTGGTGGCCTCCATCAACGCCAAGGGTGCTTCCGGTGCTCCTGCGGCGGACAGCGGCGCGGCGGATGTCGACGGTGACCGGGACCCCGACGGCGGCGACGACGACGACGACGACGACGACGACGACGAAGACGACGAAGACGGCGGAGAGCGCCGCCTCTCCATCCGCACCGGCCTGCTCGACGAAAAGGCCTCCGCCGCTCACTGCATCGCCGAGTGCGCCAAACACGCGGGGGCTGCATTCGCACCTCATGTGGAGCGCTGCCTCACCTCGCTCCTCGAGACTCATGATTACTTTCATCAAGACGTGCGCCTCGGCCCACCGACTGCGCCTGAGTGCGCTCTGCGATGGCGCACGCAAGGAAGAAAAACGAAAGAATCCAGATTTGACCATGACGCCTCGGCGCATGATTCTGAACTTTCCCGTGTTTCTGAGCGTGGGACGCGCCCAACTTGACCCTACCCACCTGGACCCACCTCTGACCCTGTCGATCGCCACCCCCGACTCCTTTTGGACTCCTTTTGGCTCGTGCAGGTGCGCAGCGCCTCGTGCAAAGCATTGGGAGCCCTCGTCACGGCCACCGCCAAGGCAGAGGGCGTGCCCGCGTGGACCAAGGGCATGGCCTCCGTGAGTTACAATCTGCCGCCCGCGACGCGCGCGCTACTCGAGAAGGTGGTGCCCATCCTTCTCGAGCACTTCGGAGAGGATGACGATAAGGACACGGTGGCCGCCGCCTCCGAGGCCCTCACCGACATTATCAATCTGCTCGGACCGGCGGCAGCGACGCCGCTCGCGGCGCAGTTATGCGAGGTAGCCATCGCGCTGCTCTCCAAAGGGCATGCATGCATGCAGGAGGAGGAGGAGGACACTCCTGGCGCTGAGGCAGAGCCCGACGATGACGTGGACGACCATGACGCCTCACTCTGGGAAGCGGTCTCGGATCTCCTCACCACCCTCCCAAAGGTCATGGGGGAGTACTACCTGATGCACTTCGCCAAGCTCGTGCCGCAGCTCGAGCCGTACTTGAGCGCGCAGCACCCTGCCGGAGACCGCTCCCTCGCTGTGGGGATCCTCGCCGAGTCCCTCCATCAACTCGAGCTCTCCGGGGCTGGCTTCCTTCCAATGGTGAGTGCCTGAGATGCCCCTCCCCCTCGAACGAGCCCCTCCCCTCCTCTGATGGCCTCACCGAAGGGCCCCTCGGTCGATGATGAGAACCCGTGCCCTTCCGCTGAATGCTCTTTGAAGTCAACACCCGAATCAATTCCAAAACAACCTCAGAGACAAGGCCCCGCGCCACCATCCTTGGCCACCCCCCTGCCTCCGATCGACCCCTCTCCCTCTCTCTCTCTCTCTCTGTGACAATCCACTTGATTCTTCGGGGCCGCGCCTCCCCTCCGTTTCCCCACAGGTGCTGCCGCACGCCGTGCGCCTCTCCTCGGATGCGAATTCGACCGCCCGCCAGAACGCCACCTTCTGCCTGGGCATCCTCGGCCAGTTCGGGGGCCCCGCCGCCATCGACGTGATGCAGACGTTACTCACTGCCCTACAGCCACGCCTAGCCGATGAGGAGGCCTCCGTGTGCGACAATGGCGTCGCGTCGCTCGCGCGACTCGTGCTCGCCTTTGGCGCCACGCTGCCTCTCGCCTCGATCCTGCCTGCGATTGTCACTCGGCTGCCGCTGCGCGCGGACAGCGGCGAGAACCGCACGTGCTGCCGCGCGCTCATGCGCATCGCCCAGGACGACGCGGCGCGTGCTCACCTGGCGCCCCATGTGCCCCAAATGCTCGCGGCCTTCAGCGAGATGCTGATGAGTGAGGGCGAGCGGCTCGCGACAGAGGAGCTCAAGGGCGAGCTGCGCGCCTTCCTAATTTGGATCGTGGGCGTCGCACCGGAGCTGCGCGCGAGCCTGCCCGCCGCGCTGCAGCAAGCGCTCTGAGCCAAATCTTTGGGTGGCCCGCCGTCGAGCTGCTGCAATCGCTCCTCATGGCTGAGTGTGTGCATGCCATCGCTCCTCATGTCTGAGTGTGTGCATGCAATCGGCGCGGGCTGCGCGCGCTTCGCTCCCGGTGCCCGGTCCTGTGTCAGAGCGACTGTGGTCAGTGCTGGGGATGAGCGGAGTGCGGTGCGGTGTGTGGTGATCCTAATGTCTCTAAAGTGATATACGCTTCATCTACGGCTCCGAACAGGAACACTTTTACGGCTCTACTGTACACACCGGGCCAACTTTCCAACGCAACCGACGTGGCTCGTGTACGAGTAGTTCAGTACGCACAGTCCGCGTGCGTACAGTCCGTAGTGCGTCTGTGCTGTGCCAGCTCACTTTTTGGTCATGATCAGCGCCAGCGACACTGGCATGAGTATCGCGCCAAGCAGCGTCTGCAAGAGTGCTGCACGTCGCAACCAGCTTCGCGGCTGTCGGCACAGCCGGTAGTAACAGAAGCCTGGCAGCAGGTACGTGACGACCACGGAGCCCGTCGCGCCCACTACTGAGAGCACGATGCCCAGGTCATCGAGCGCCATAGCCGTGCTTGTTGTGACGGCCAGGAAGAGCGTCGTCGCGAGCGCTCGCGCAGTGTCTGACTCTGTCAGTGGCGGCAGCGGCAGGCCCGTGGGGTCTTCCGAGGGGCCATTGAAGAAACAGGGCCATTGACGACATCGTGTCATGTGGTCCAAGGAGCCCTTGCGGCGTGAGGAGCCATCAGGCGTGGCTGAGTGCGCCTGACTGCTGGAGATGGCGCGGGGGCCACTCCTTTGCCGCCGCCGCCGTTCAAGGGCTGCGGCGGCTGCGGAAGCTATCGAGAGGGCACACGCGCGACCCGGGTGGCTCTGCAGCGGATACGAGAACATCACGAGCACTGCGACGAGCATCCGAGCACATGGGACGCGTGGCAATCAGATGGCGATCAGAAAGCTATCAACTGACACGCAGAGGGCACTCAGAGGGCACTCAGAGGGCACGCAGATGGCACTCAGATGGGCACTCAGAAGGCACTCAGAAGGCACTCAGAAGGCACTCAGAAGGCACTCAAAGCCCGGTGGTCCCCACCTGCGACGAGAAGCCGCGCGCCAGAGACGAGCGGCGAGCTGGGGTAGGAGGTGAGGACATCGTGAGCCACACGATTCCCAAATGTGGAATAACCAGCGACGGCGACGGAAAAGTAGACGGCGAGAGCGAAGGGTAGAGCGCCTTGGATGACACGGATGACGCGCTCGGGCGCCGGCCGCCCATCCAGGGCCATCTCGTTGCTAATGCTCACGATGTTCTGATGGCACGTGTACGCGAACGTGTAGATGGGCAGCGCGCGAAGTATCGACGACGCGTCGCTGACGGCGACGACGGGTCCTCGGCAACTGCACACCACCTCTGCGCCCTCTGCGCGACACGAGCTCTGCGCAGAGGTGCTCGCGCACGGGTCTAGTGCAGGCGAGAGCGCCGGGCCAATTGCAAAGGCGATCACCACCGCCATGATGACGAGCACCGACAGGATCGCTATGAGCGATGTGTGTCGTAGCCCATCCATGCGCTTCCTATACGCGAGCGGAGCGACTGCTAGAGCTGCCAGCGCGGACCAAAGCCGACGATCAAGCAGCGCGCCGGTCGCGCCGAGCGGTTCGAGCGCGAGTGGCAGCGAGTCGCCCACGACGATGAGATACGTCGTCGCCACACCAAAGCACTTGATGCCGATCGCCACATCCACGAGCAACCCGAGGTTGGGCTGTGCCTTCTCGGCGACCGTGTAGAGCGAGGCTGGCCGGCCTGAGATATCGGAGGCTGCGGATAGCAGATGCAGCCCGAGTGCTGAAAAGGCGGCAAAGATGAGTAGGAGCAACGAGCCGGTCACAAAGCCGCAGCGGGCAAATGCAGACGGCAGACTGAGCAAACCCGAGCCGATGATGGTATTGGCGAGATTGAGGATTCCCGAGCAAATCGAGGCGGGGGGCTGGCTGGCGGCGTCTTTACTACTCGCTGCTTCGTTCGATGCTTCGGCGTCGGCAGGCACGAGTTCCTGCCCTTCGAGCTCCATTGTCCACCACAGTACCCCCCCCCCCTCAACCCCCGTCCGACCCCCACAATCATCGCTTATTTCACACGCCCCATTCACGGTTCTTTTCACGTCGGGACGCCTCGCTCAATCACAATGCTCGCCGTGATACCGCTTGTGCTGGCCCTCCGTCTGCCATGCACACGGCTGCAGCCAGACGAGCTTACCGTGGGCCGAGTCGTCATACCCACACTCGCTCGGCCAGACTGGCAGTCGCCTACTGAGTTTAGACGCGTCCGCACGGAAATGTTTGCCTCTGGGCTCTACCCAGGCGTGGACTACCGCGTCGAAGCTCGGAGTGCGACCGAGCTGACCGTGCGACCCATTTACCCATTGGTCACGAGGCTGGAACGTAGCGACTGGCCCGTCACGATCGCGATCAGCCTTGCGCCTCGCTGGATGGACCCGGCGGCGTACAATCTGCTGACGGCAGCGTTTGCCCTTTTGCTTGCGGGTTCGGGTCTGCTCGTGGGCTTTGTGGTTTCGCTCTTCCTCACCTTTTCGTACGTGCCGTCTGCCTCGATGCAGCCCACCATCGAGCCTGCCGACGTGCTGCTCGTCGAGACACTCACGCCCCGGCTGCGCCTACCTTTGCATACGGGTGATCTGGTCTTTTTCAATCCTCCCGATGCGCTACGGGCCATTGTGGCGGAGCGCCAAGCCGCCGCAAATGCCGATGCCGCCAAGGCCAGCGCTGCCGACCCCTCGCAGAGCGCAACGGCTGCCTCTGACGACACCGTTGCCACTGCTGCCCCAGCGCGCCGCACTGCTCGACTGCCGCCGCTGTTTGCCAAGCGCGAGCTGTTTGTGAAACGCGTCGTCGCGGTGCCTGGCGATCAGGTCACCGTCACACCTGCAGGCTCCGTGCGAGTCCGAGGGATTGCCACCGGTCGTGCCCACGATGGCGCGCCAGCTGCCCTCGCCGCCGCGGCCCCCTCGCGGGCGGAGGTGTCGCCACCGGGGCTCGCGAGCTTGCTTCCCACGACGACGACAGCGCTCACCGTACCCGAAGCCGCGTACTTCGTCGCGGGCGATAATGCGCAGGTAAGCATCGATTCGCGCGTATGGGGCGTACTGCCGGCGGATAAGGTTGTGGGTCGACCGGTGCTGCGCGTGCTGCCTTTGAGCCGGTTTGGATGGGTCAAGTAAAGGGGTGAACAGGATCAGGAAACGCCGTACCAACCGGGTACGCAAACGCGCGTACCTACGTTAAATCGTGTGCGTCCGGCGGTCGTCCTCGAACGGAAGGCCTCAATCCCGACTCCTCTCCGCTCCCCTTTTCAATTCCCCGCCCAGGCAAGCCGAAGACCGCCCCAGCGAAGACCGAAGTACCGAAACCGCACACACCACGCATCGTCGGCCCCGGCACATTCACACCTAAGACGCTAAGAGAGACATGCCGAGACTGCACGGTGCATATTTTACAACAATCTATACTCGACTGTCGAAGTTCCGAACTCGAAAATCGGTGCGGAGAGTCCACTGTGGTCCGTCGAGTTCAGAAGAAGTAGACGGGCTCGCCGGGGAATTCCGCGCGGTAGATGAGCCGCTCGTACTTGTCGGCGTCAAAGGGTGTCGCCGCATGGATGAGCACACGGTTGTCCATGAGCACGAGATCTCCGGGTCTCCACGTATGGTGGTAGGTGCCCAGCTCGAGCACGCGCTTCGTCAGGTTGAGCACGAGCGACGCGCTCATCTCGGCGCTCGCAGGCTCTCCGTCGCTCGAGTGCACGATGCGAAGCCCATTCTTCGGGTTCAGGTAGAGCGAGCGGCGGTTGGTGACGGGGTGCGTGCGCACGAGCGGCCAGGTGACGTCGGGCTTCTTGGCGCAGTCGTCGGCGCTCACCTTTTCACGCCCGGGGTCGCGCGCTTCGAGAAAGTGCATGAAGTCGCACCAGGAGTGCACAGCGCTCAGCGACTCGAGTTGCTCTCGCTCCGCAGCGTCGAGCCGTTCGTAGCCGAGGATGCCCGAGGCAAAGGCCGTGTGGCCACCCTCGGGGGGCAGCGCACTCGCAGGCGCGTGCCGGCACGTTGGTCGGCATGGCCACCGTAGCAGCTTGCGCCACCACGCGCTCGGTTTGGCGCAGGGCGCGCACGTCGCTACCGGTACGGCGGAGGGTGCGTACAGCGCGACGCCAATCTTGGGCCGCGCCAGGAAGGAACCATCCGTGTGCCACTCGCGCAGCTCCTCCCTCGCCGGCTTGTACTCGCCGATCCGATCGCCCACGACGGCGCCTGTCCCCAGCTCGTCGTCGACGCGTGCGCGGTAGTTGCCCAGAAGCGAGACGTGAGGGCAGCAGCGCAGCCGGGGCGACTGGCCAGGCCAGCGGTCGTACAGGAGAGGCGTGCCAAACCCACCGGCCGCCCGTCCCAAGCGGAAGAGCGCGCGCTCATACCCCTCCGGTGAGAGCGTCTGGTTGCGCACGACCAGCAGCCCCTTGCCGTCGGCATGCATCGCCGCGATCAGCTCGTCAATGACGCCATCGCTCACGCTCAACAGATCGATACCAAGCGCCTCAACGCCCAGGAGCACGCCCCCTTCGGCGCCTCCCTCGACGCCTCCTCCGAGGGCGCGGATGACGAGCGCCTCACGAAGAGGCGCGAACGAGCACGTGGCATTGGCGGCAGGCTCGGAGGAGGAGGTGGAGGAGGAGGTGGTGGTGGACAGGGGACGCGACACATTCTCACCGACGGACTGGCGCAGCTTGTACTGGAACCACGCCATCGTGTCCATGGGCGCCCGCCGGAGGGGCTTTTGTGGGTTGACGTGCTCATGGAGGGGCGTCAGCGGCTCCTTGTAGTTGAAGTACGTGAAGAAGGCCGTTGAGTATCGAGGGCGGGGAGAGGTGGTGATGACGCGGTGCTTGGCGGAGCGGTAATGCCCGTTCGTGAGCGCTTCAATCTGGTCGCCCGCGTTCACAATGAACATCCCGCGCCGCGGAGGTACCGGTAGCCATTCGCCCGCCATCTCCACTTGAAGGCCCGGAGTGTCGTCGGTCAGCAGGAGGGTGAGGGATCCCCAATCGGCGTGAGCGCCCGCGCCGATGCTGCTTCCGTTGGCGAGCGCGTCCCTGCCCGGGCCGTACCGGAGCTGCTTCAGCACGCAGAAGGGGGCCGAGCCGAGGCGGTTACGCTCGTTGGCATCCATGCCGAGTGACGAGAAGAGGAGATCATTGAGCCGATAGTTGAGCTCGTAGGCAGAGGCAAAGTACGAGCGAATGACGCGCTCGTAGCCGGGAAGGCCGGGGGGCCAGTGCAGCGTGGCGCCCGCCAGTGGGTCTTTAGGGTCAAGATGCGGGTGCCTCGGGAGAAATTTGCGCGGATTCGTGGGGTCAAGCGCTGCTGCACCCATGAACGCATTATTCGTCAGCATGAATCCCTCCTTCGTGTCCGCGGCCTGGATGCCGGCGTTAGGATCGAGCGCCTGGCTCGTGCCAGTCCCGCCAGTGTACCCAATGTCCAGCGTGACGTTGAAGGCCATCGAACGCTTCACCTGATCTGGCAAGTCGAAGAGACGGCGGTTTTGCTCGAGCTGCGAGGAGAGAAGCTCCTGTGGGATGCCATGATTGCTCACATAGAAGAAACCGAATCGCTTCAGCGCTTGACCCACTTCCGATGCTAGGTCGCACGTGGCACACTTGAGATCGACGACGGGCACCTCCCCCAGTCGAGCCTTCTCCATTCACTCTCGTCTCGAACCGTCCTTTGTACCCCTCGTGCGCGGCACCCTCGCGTGCGAGACCGGCCGAGCGAAAGAGGATTCCACACTTTTCCCCACACACGCGGTTTGCATCTTTTCAAAAAACTGAAGCCGTTTCGTCTTCGCGGAAAGGACGAACCCTTCACGCTCCCTCCAGGCTAATGAGCTTGCTCGTTCGGGTGATGCAGGCGTGGGAGCGTTGTGCCGGTTCACATATGCCTCAGGCCCTCATCCATTCCGGTAGGACCGGAATGTACCGTGTTCTCATCTATCATCTCATCCATCACTCATGCATGCATCCATCAATCTCCCCCCATTTCCCTCTCCACGTCCAAAGTTTATTTCCTTCTGGACGTCCACATCTCGCCCCATCTCCACTTTCTCCCCTGCACTCAGCTCTGGTTGGGCTCACCGCCCTCCCCGCCTCGGTCACGAGAGAACAGCAGATGGTATTTTCAGCTCTGAAGCAAGCGGCCAACAAACTGGCCGCAACAATCTTATCCCCCGACGCCCCTTCGATTCCGCCAGTACCACCTGCATTCAACCCGGCCGACTCGGTCGGGTCGAGACTCAGGCTGCAGGGCGCCATCGCACGGGCACCAGGGCCCACTTACTTCCTCCTTCCCGACGTGGTATCCATCCACACGTCGAGATCCAAGCAGATCTCTGTCAGCGATGACGGCGATCCCGCCTCCGCATCCGACAGATCGGAGGCACTCTTCGCAACGCTCAACGTCGATAACGTTATCTACAACATCCTTCGGACTGCCGGCGGATCCAACGAGATGCAGATGACCGTCGGCGGCTCGCCGACGGGCGCCCCCGTCTCCTTCTCCCCCATCGTCGGCACGCCATTCGACTCTCTCTCCGCCACGATCGGAGTCGGGGCCCCACAAACTATCACCATCGACCAAGCCGTCGGACTCGTCGGTGGCTCGTGGATTCCGTGGGCCGGTTCGCCGGGCGCACCGCCCGCCATCCCCACCCAAGCTGGCATCCTCACCATCGCCGCCGCGGACGCCACCGCGATCGACCAGGAGCCCTTCCTCGGCCCGATCGGCAGCCCCTCCCGCGCGATGCGCATCGCATCCCTCACCGTCATCTCTACTGTAATCCCGACGACTTTTGCGCTCATACCGCCACATTTGTCGCGGGGCTCCTCGGCGATAACATCGGCCGCCCCCTTTCGGTAGCCCTCGCATCCATCCAGCCCCCCGCCAACCCCGCCGATGGCCCCATCCTCGCCGCGGCTCGCCTCGCCGCACCGCCCTTCTTCGCCGCGTTCTCCGCCGCCATCGACGCTATATCCGCACACCACGCCATCATCATCACCGCCAATGCCAACTTGGCCGCCCACGGCGTCGCGATCGGCCTAGCCGAGACCGGCCGCCACATCGGCCAACAGCTTCAGGCCGCCGAGGCCATTGCAGCTCGCTACGCAGCCCCACCCGCCTCGGCTCCCGCCGTCGACCCCGTAGCCGCCGCCGTCGCAGCCGCCCTCGCCTCCATCCACCCCGCCCCCGATCCCTTCCAGATCGAAGCGCGCCGCCTGCTCAGCGGCGCGGTCGGCCTCACCATCGTGCAGATGGATTCCGCCGTCGCCACCATCAGCGCGACGCTGCGCACCACCGGGTTCGTGCCGCCGCCGCCGCACTTCCCACCGCCCCCATCTGGCTTCGGCCCCCATCTGGGATTCGCCCCGCCAATCATCCCCATCGGAGCCCCCTTGGGCACCTCTCCTCTTGTCCCCCGCCCATTCGACGGGCTCGTCATCGCCGGCTCTGAGCACCTCTCCGCCGCCGAGATCATCCATGCCATCGCCGACTCGTTCGGCAAGCCCGACGGCGACCTCACCGCCGCCATCTCCCTCGCCGCCGGCAAGCCGCCTACAGACGCCTTCTTCGCCGCCGACGCCGCCGGCCTGGCCGCGCAAGCGGCCGATAACTGGAAGCTCATCTTAGCCGCAGCGCAAGCCTCTGCACCCGGGGGCTCTACCATACCCTTGTGGCTCTCCCCCCCTTCGTCGTGGCTCGAGGCTGGGCGCCGTCTGCGCTCCACCGCCGATACCGCCCGCGAAGCCCGCGCAGCTCCCCGATCATCCTCCACCACCGCGCCCCGCGACGAAACCGATCGCTCGGTCATCCCGAAGGCATCGACCGCGGGGAAGGCCCGATCGACCGCCGCCTCCGGCGCCACCATCGGCTGCCTCACCGCCGCACCGATCATCGCAGCCGAGGCTGCCGCCGTCAGGGTCGCTGACCCCATCGGCGAGGCCCGCCGGATCCGCGACGCCTCATACGGCGGCCCAGCTCTCACTTACCTCCTCTCGGACGGCACCGTGTCGGGCACGATGCCCAACAAATGTACGCCCCGCACCCATCTCTCCCCACCCATCTCCTCGCACATCCATCTCCCCGCACATCCATCATGATCCCCAAATGCATGAGCCCGCCGTGGAACGCACCTGCGTACCATCTTCGGCAGCACCCCCACCCCCCTCATCCTGCACAATCCTCTCCTCTCTCTCCACTCCTCCATCCCATCTCATCCACCTCGTCCCATCTTCACTCATCCCGTCTCATCTCATCTCATCTCGTCTCCCCTCCCTCTCTCTACCTCCCCTCTCATCAGCCCTCGTCGCCGCCTCAATCGTCGATGCGCACGACGGACTACTCGAGTGGACCAAGGAGCAGATCGAGACCGTAGTCGTTGACGTTCGCGCCGCCCAGGTCAGCACCGAGATCAACTCGCTCGCCATCGGCTTCCTCTCGCTCGACATCAAGTTCGACGAGCTCGTCAAGCTACTTGGCGGCCGCAAGCCATCCATCCACGGCTCGTACAACAAGGCCGGCGCCTGGGGATCCACCCTCGCGTCGAGCCCCGACAACTCCTCTAGCTACATCACCGACGTCCCCCTCGCCATGGGCAACGCCGACATCATCCTGCAGCGCCTCTGGATCGACGTCGCCGGGTGCGACCGCGTGTCAACCGGCGGCATCGGTCTCCGGGTCATGGCCACCGAGGCCGTCTCCCACCTCACCGCGGCGCATACTAAGGAGTTCTTCGAGGACTTCTTTACCCGCATCGCCCTCGCCGCGCACCGCATGCGTAGCAGGCGCACCGTCGACCTTGCCTCCGGCGAGCTCACGCTGCCACTCGTCGACTTCGCCGCCCTCACCGCCGAGTCCGTCGTTCTCATTCAGGACCCGCTCATCGCCAAGCAGGCGTCCGACCTACACGTCGATGCCCGCATGGAGGAGCGCAGGCTCGCTGAGGCCGCTTCCGCCGCCAAGGCCGGCGCGAAGCGCACCATGCCCCCCGCTGCCGCCTCCGCGCTTCCGAGCACGTCCGCCGCCGCCGCCGGCACACCTGCGCCCATCGCGACCCCTGTTGCCGGCAAGCGCAAGGCGAAGCTCTCCTTCGCCGCTGCCACGGCCGCAGGATCGCCCGCCTCCGCCACGTCCACCGCCATCGTCATATCCTCGGCTCCCATCTCGTCGTCCCCGCCGCCCTCTCCGGCGCCTCACGCCACCATCATCCCTCCGACCGACGCCACCGCGTGGTCGACCCCCACCTGGGCGCCCGGATCCATCACCTCCCTATCGAGGAAGGAGGCTGGAAAAGGCTCCGCGGTCCAACACTTCAACTACGAGTGCACCCGGACCGCCCTACCCAACCATCCCTGCGCCATCCAGTCGCTGACAGGCACGTGCCGCGGAGCAGCTGGAGGTTGCTTCACATGCACGACTCAGGCATCGCTCAAGACCGGAGCCACGCCCGTGCCCATCGGGCTCATTGCCAAGATCAAGGCCGCCGCAGATGCCGACACAGCGCGTCGCATAGTTTAGCGCGCCATCCGTACCGCTCTCGCCGAGCGACCACGAGCCGCTACCGCCTCCCGCCGCTCCGCCGCCCCTCTTCTCATCACCCCATCCGCCCATCCCGCCCACCATCCTCATCGCCGCCTCCGCCACCCTCGAGCTAGACGCCGCCCGTCCCGCTGCCGCAGCGATCGAGCCCACCGTCCATCCCGCCGCTCTAGCCTGGGCCTCGGCCCTCATCGTTTTCGCCGGCCCCGGACATCACGACGATCTAGCCTCCAACCTTCGCGCTCGAGGCGTCCACGTCGAAGCCATCGACACGAAGCTCGGAGGCCACGAGCACGACGTCACCATCCCCGCCGTTGCTGATGCCCTCCTCTCCGCCACGGCCTCCGGGCAGCACGATTTCATCTTCATCGCCACTCCTTGCTCCTCATATTCCGTCGCCCATACCCCGCGGCTGCGGTCCCGCCGGAGCCCGATGGGTCTCCCCAACGTGCCCCCGCCTTGGATCCGCTACCTTGAGAAGCACAATCTCATCGGCTCATTCACCGCCCGCCTCGTCGCCGCCGCCGAGTCAGCCGGCACGCCCTGGGCTATCGAGAACCCCGCCGATCGCGGCGACGCCTCCTCACCCGCTTACTGGAAGCTCCAATGCGATCACGCGCCACTTTGGCTGCACCAGCACGTCTCCACAGCCCTCAGCGACGCGCACGCCGTCCTGCGCACTTTCGCACAGTGCTCGTTCGACTCCCCTTGCCAGAAGTGGACCACCGTCGCCCATCCACCATCGATCTCAGCCGAGTTTTCCTTCCTCGATCAGCACGCATGCCACCACGGCCGCTCGCTCCATCTCGCCAGGGCCCACGGCCTCGCCCCAGACGGCCGCAGTCTCTCTGCCGCCTCTGCCGCCTACCCCCCCGCGATGAATCGCGCGCTCGCACGCGCGATCGCCCACTCCATCACCCGCGTTGCACAGCTCCATGTGCACCATCCCGCCACCGCCGTAGGCGGCCGCATCTCTGACGGGCACCAGCTCGGCGCCGACGTCGCCGCCGCCTGCGAAGACGCACGACACGATCCGCCCAGGTGGGCGTCCTTGCGGAACCGCCTGCCCGCCTCCGTCGCATCCCTCAGAGCCGAGCCCTTCCCGGGCGACCTCTTTCATCCCCACGTCTCCTCCAAGCCACCCCTCGCCCGTGCCGCCCGGCTGCGCGACCAGCGCGAAGCCGAGCAAGCCGCACTCGCCGCGAGCAGCACCACCGCCGACCGCCTCCTACGCATCTCAGCCGGGCCAATCCACGTTACCCAGCTGTTCGAGGACGGCGTCTACGAGGGCATCATCATACCCTGGATGCAGCACGCCGACGCCGCCTTCGCCGCGATCGCCGCCGGCTGCGCCGTCGACCGCCCACCCACCGTCACCGTCACCCAGGAGCAGATGCAGCCTTGGGCTCGCGGCATCGTCTGGGACTGCCAAGTTCCCTCCGCCTGCCTCCCAGTCGAGCGGTCAACCCGCTCAACCATCTTCCCGGGGAAGCGGCAACTCGACCGCGCCGCGATCAGGCGTGTCGCAGCCGAGCTGCAATGGCACGACGTTGACATCATCGCCCAAGCGGGCGAAGGCGGCGTCGAGTGCCGCAGCCACTGCCCTCTCGACACCGTCCTCGCCTTCCACCACCAGAGCCTCGTCGCCGAGCAC
>Ga0210245_100250_pt1 | contig 47914 bp, 25 predicted proteins | sample ChrtobMetaP3_4mM_FD_155450 | JGI IMG/M metagenome (GOLD analysis project Ga0210245, IMG submission 155450) | Chrysochromulina tobin associated microbial communities from unialgal haptophyte culture, Seattle, Washington, United States - P3_4mM | ecosystem: Host-associated > Algae > Haptophytes >...
CTGCAGAGGGGAGTCAGAGAGCATCCTGTCAAAGATGCATCGCATGCAGCACTCATTGGAGCAAAATTACTCGAATGTAGTGTGGATCCTATAGGTTACCATCACATCGTTCATGTATATAATTATTTAATAATTTTCGCCTCGCCTGCGGCGCGCTCAAAAAAAGTCCACTTCTGCCAGGTGCGCGACCTGATCTCAGCTTCACTCTTTTGCATGGCGACCAAATGTTCTAAGGGGGAAACTGAAAACTTATTTGGAGATCGTTAGCTCATATGACACCTCGGCGCCACGGTTAACCGGCCGTACGACGGCCACGCTGGCGGCGCGCCCACCCGCGCGCCTCGCAAGAGCCCAGAGCCCGCGCGCGCGCTCGCTCAGTCGTCCAAGAAGAAAAAGTGGCCCGCTTTTTTCTGCTCCGTGTCCTTGACGGAGTCGAGCTTATTGATTCGCGGCCGGTAGTTTTCGGGGTCGCGCCGGAAGGTGACCTCGAGGCTCTTGAGGAATTGGTTCATCCCGGAGAGGAGCGGCTGCGGCGCGGTCGCGGTGCACTCCACGGACGGCGTGCCCTCATAGACGACAACACGGTCGGCGAGGTACGTGGCCATGATGAAGTCGTGCTCGACGATGAAGCCCGTCTTCTTGGCATGCATGATGAAGCGCTTGATGACCTTGGCGGCCACGATGCGCTGCTCCGAGTCGAGGTACGCCGAGGGCTCGTCGATGAGGTAAATGTCTGCCGGCTTGCCCAGAGAGATAACGAGCGCCACCCTCTGCAGCTCTCCGCCGGAGAGGTTCTTCACTTCCTGGTCCATCAGGACCTCAATGAGCATGGGCTTCATCACATCGCTGATGAACTGCGGGTGGAGCGACGCGTCACGGATCTGCTTGTGCAGCAGCATGCGCACCGTCCCTTCGAATTTGGGGGCGATCTTCTGCGGCTTGTAACTGACGCTGAGCTGAGGCATGCCATCCTCCTCCGTCGTCTCCTCCGTCGCCTCCTCCGCGGCGGCGGCTGGCGGCTCCTCGCCCTCGGGGGTCGGCTTGGGGGGCAGCTTCTTGCCATCGGCGGGCGTCATGCCCGCGAGCATGCGGATGAAGGTCGTCTTGCCCGTGCCGTTCTGGCCGAGCATCACGACAATCTCGGACGTCGAGAACGAGCCGGCGTCGATGTGCAGCTTGAAGTCGCCCATTGTCTTGGTCATGGCCGGGTACTTGTGCGAGGCCGACGCCGACTCGCCCGCGTCGCGCTCGTCCGCCTGCTCGGACACCTTGAACGTGAGCGAGGTATCCCGAAAGCGCATGTTCTCCGTCGGGATGAAGCCCGCAAGGAAGATGTTGATGCCTTCACGCACCGAGAAGGGGAGCGTGACGACACCGTACGCGCCGGGCACGCCGTACAGGCAGCAGATGAAATCGGAGAGGTAGTCGAGCACCGAAAGGTCATGCTCTACCGTGATCACGTAGATGTCGTGAGCCAGCAGAGAACGAATCGCGCGCGCCGCTTTCAGCCGTTGCATGACGTCGAGATACGACGAGGGCTCGTCGAACATGTACACGTCCGCCTTCTGGACGAGGCACACGCCGATCGCGAAGCGCTGCAACTCACCGCCAGATAGGTTATCGACCGCGCGCTCGAGCACGGGGTGCAGATCCAGGATGTCCACGGTCGCCTGCGTCACGTCCCGCTCGTCCTTCGCCTTCAGGATCTCGAGCACTTTGCCCTTCACGGCCTTGGGGATGTGGTCGACGTACTGCGGCTTGATGATGGCCTTGATGTCGTCCTCAAGGATCTTCGTAAAGTAGTTCTGCAGCTCCGAGCCGCGGAAGTGGCCGAGGATGTCCTGCCAGTCCGGCGGCGTGTCAAACCTGCCTAGGTTGGGTTTCAGCTTGCCAGCGAGGATCTTGAGCGCGGTCGACTTACCGATGCCGTTGGTGCCCACGAGCCCGAGCACCTGCCCAGCACGCGGCACGGGCAGCCGGTGCAGCTTGAATGAGTTGGCCGAATACCTGTGCGTCAAGTTGCTGTTGAGGTTCTTGGGCAGGTTGATGATCGTGATCGCCTCGAACGGGCACTTCTTGACGCAGATGTTGCAGCCGATGCACAGCTCCTCGGAGATCCACGCGATCTTGTCCTTGGGCGTAACCTCGATGCAGAACTTGCCCATCCGCACGACCGGGCACGACTTCTTGCACTCCTGGTTGCACTTCGATGGCTTGCACTTCTCCGCCTCGACGATGGCGATACGCGTGAGCGTCTCCTCCTCCTTTGTATTCTTATCTTTCTTTCCCATCGCGCCTGATCTTGGCCGGACTCGATGCCTACCGGGTGAGCGGCGGCGGCACTAGGCCGTCGACGGGAACCTTGACGGCTGGAGCGACAGGCAAGCCCGATCGCTCTTCGGCACGAGGTACAGGCGAGGCGGTGGAGCTCTGATGATCAGTTTCATCACGAAGGTGATAAGACACCGGACCGGCGTGCATACGATGATATGTACCATGTCTAGCTCGAGATCCCCAGGATCCACTCATATTGATTGATTCTGCAATTCTGCATTCCGCACACGGTTTCTATGCAGCCCCACCTACTCGGGAGGTGTGGTTTCTATGCCTGGCCATGGCTACAGCATGGGGCCCCGCGACTTGGCGGCCATGCCCATCGACCGCCACGCGCTGCTGCACAAGGTGTTCGTGGCGATGGACGCCGACCGCTCCGATTACGTCGACGCTCAAGAGTTCAAGAGCATCTTCAGCGAGCTCTCAGAAAAGTCCTCCGACGTCAGGATGAAAGAGATTGATGCCGTGCGCGGCCGCGGCGACAGGGACGGCCGACTGTCGGCGCCCGAGTTCTGCGAGTTCATGCTCGAGTACATGGCCGATGACAGCGATGCCCACTTTCAGGAGACCATCGACACGTGGATTGAGCGGCTCGAAGCGAGCAAGCGCAAGCTTCTGCTGCGCCGGGTCTTTGCCAAGATGGACACGGACAACAGCGGCTCGGTGAGCCTGATGGAGTTCAAACAGCTCGCCGACGACGACGTCGGCGCGCAGAACTCGGAGACCTTCTTCCGGTGGATCGAGCGCTGCAAGGGCGATGGCGATGGCAAGCTCACTCCCGAGGAATGGGTGCCGTACGTGCTCGAACAGGAGGCGGACACGTCGGACGCGCAGTTCGAGAAGATGGTGAGCGAGTGGCTGGAGGTGCTTGCGAAGAAGCGGCGCGTCACGCTGCTCCGGCAGGTGTACGCCAAGATGGACGCCGACAACTCGGGCGAGGTTGATCTGAAGGAATTCGCCCTCCTCGCGGAGGACGGTGCGGCTGAGGAGCACTCGGACGAGAAGCACACGCTCTCGCAGATCTTCCACTACCTGGACGGGCGCGGAAACAAGGACGGGATGCTCTCGCGCGACGAGTGGGTCGCGGGTATGCGCGAGATGGGCGAGGAGCTCAGCGACGAAGCGTTCGAAGAGGAGGTGGCCAAATGGGTAGCGCTCCTCACACGGAACCAGAGGGCCATTTGGCGCTCCGTCTACGCAAAGGGGCATGCGAAGCGCTTCGTGAATGTCGCGCGCGCCGCGGGCGCCACGCACGTGCTCTTCGTGCACCACGGCAACGTGGTCGCGCCGCCGAACATCGCCGGGCTGCCCGCGGACCCTGAGGCTGCCCTCGCGGCGGAGCTGAGCAACCAGGGCACTGCCCAGTGCATGATCGCGCGCTCCGAGTGGTTTGGGCGCCTGCCGGTGCGCTCGGTGATCATCGCCTCGCCCGCCAAGGCCGCGCAGCAGACGGCCATGAACATGGCCGGCCGCGTCTCCCCGGCGGGCGACGAGGACCACAGCACGCCTCTCCTCGTGGTCGAATCTCTGCAGCCTGCGACCACCGTGCCCTTGTGCGCCACGATGTTCGACCAGCTGGGCGTGGCGCCGCTGCGCAAGTACCTCGACGACGAAGGCGGCGAGACGGCCTTTGGCCAGTTCGCCGAGAAGGCGCTTGAGCAGCTATCCATCGCCTTCCGCGCCAAGGCCAAGACCCGGGAGAAGGCAACCTACGTGGCCGTCTTCGGTCAGACCGTCTATCTGAATGCAATCGCCCATGCCCTCGCGTGCGCGACGGGCGCGACCCCACAGCTACTCGAGCCAGTCCTCGACATCAACCTGGGCGAAGCTGAGGGCATCCTCGTGCCGCTCTACGGTGGCCCCGGCATCCAGCATCTCGTCCGCCCGCTCTGATGGGAAGTGCGGCCCTCTCGTGCGCGGATCGAGGGATCGTCCTCGCACATGAACGTACACAGCACATGATCGTTGCGGGTCGCGCAGCGCGTTCTACTTCTAGCCCGTCGCGTGTGCCGGCGTTTGCAATCCAGAGCCCAAACTGTGCGGAGAACGCGGAGTCTGGGCTCTGGCCCGCCCGCGTGTTCCCGCGATTTCAGATCTCGATTCGATTCGTCATGTGAGTAGCACCGTACGGGCGCGGGACCGCGAGGTTGCAGGTTCGTGTCATCGTCTCGATCCGCGCGGCGGATCGACATTCAATATTGCGGTTTTTTCGATACCTCTGACGGTCGACTGCGGTGCCATCGCCGCATCGGCTGCGGTCGCCCGCGCGCGAAAATGGCCGGTGAAGGTATCAAAGCTTTCAGAACGAGTCACCGGGCCGCCGGCTACCGAAAGCACCCTACAACCTACTATTGTCCTACAATTATCTACGCTAGAACCCATGGTCGCGTGTCCAAAACAGCGCGAATTGATCTCCATTTCGCGAGCAAACGAAGCAAGCGCAGCGCTCGGAAGGTGCACGCCCTGTGGGCCGCTCGGAGAGTCTCTCAGCAGACCAACACGAAGATGAGAAGTGCATCATCAGCCACAGCCCGGCGGCGCGGTACGCTCGTCGCTTGGGATGCTGGGCGTGGATTTGGCTTCATCGAGCCCGCAGACGCGCCTGAGGACATGCCCAAGCATTTCCTCAAGGAGCACGTGCTCTGTCACTGGAGCAGCTTTGAAGGCGGCATCATACCAAGCGAAGGCGCAAGCGTGAGCTTTGTCGGGGCGTGCCAACTGAAGAAGAAGAAGAAGGTGGATGAAGACGGCGAGGAGAAGGAGGAAGAGGAGGAGGAAGGCACGACTACGACGACGACGGCGAATCAGAGCGCCAGCGAGGGCATGCTTGCCAAGCACGTGCGCGTGGTGCACGAGCTTGAGCTGTCTGGCGAAGTGGTGAGCTGGGTGAGCTCTGATGGCGTCGATGGCGTTGGCTGTATCCGCCTGACGGACCCAGCACCGCTCCTCGGGCTCCGATGGGCCGCGGGAGATACGCCTTCAGCCGAGGGCACCGAGCTTGTAAACGACGCACTCGCTACTGCCGTGCTCCGTGCCGCCCGCATGCAGGCTAAATTCAGCGCTGCATGCGCCAAGGGGGCCGTCGAGACGGTAAGCGCCGAGCGCGCCCCACCCTCCGCCGTGAACGATGCCTCACGGGACTGCACTCCCGCCGCTCAGGTCATGCTTCACACCGACGAGGTCCATGCAATGGGTATTCGCGGCATTCGTTCCGACGCGTACATTCAGTATTCGCGGCATTCGTTCCGACGCGTACATTCGACCCCAAAGGACACGGCTTTGCGGATCCAGGCGCCTGCAGGCGTGTGGGACAGCGCTCTGAAATCGGTGCTCTCTCAGGTCCATCCTGACTATGGGCTGCAGCCCGAGGCGATGGCACTCCTCGGGGAGGCTACGACCAAGGTGCTTGCTCGCCTCCTCAGCCGAAGTATCACCGATGCCCCGACAGCCTCCGAGGCTTTCGAGGTGAGCATCGAGCAGCCGTCAGTGGCCTTGGGCTTACCGCCCGCGGTGCAGTTCGCAGCCCCCACGCCGCCGCCGCCGCCACAGCTGCCGCCGCCCTCGCTGACGCCGCCGACAATGGCGTCACAGGCGCCGTTTCTCATGAGCGATCTGCGCTGCGAAGTGAATGAGGAAGCGGTGCGTGCCGCGCTGGTTGGCACCAAGGATGACAGCGGACGCCTGCTCGGAGATGGGGTCTTTACTGGAGAGCTGGCCACGCATGCCGACAATGAGATCAAGAAGGAGCTGGCAAAAAAACTGCCGCACCGAGAGGCCAAGGCAGCCGCGAAGGAGGCCGCCCACGAGGGCGCGTCTGGTGGCCGGGCGTCGAACGTCGTCGTCGGTGGCGGTGGCCACCTGCAGATCATCGTCAAGACGCTCACCGGAAAGACGCTCACGCTTGAGGTGGACGCGTCGGACTCGATCGACAACGTCAAGGCCAAGATTCAGGACAAGGAGGGCATCCCGCCCGACCAGCAGATCCTGATCTTCGCGGGCAAGCAGCTCGAGGACGGCCGCACCCTCTCAGACTACAATATTCAGAAGGATTCGACCCTGCACCTCGTTCAGAAGCTTACGCAGCGTACTAGTACAGAACTTGCCTTTGGCCGCGATTTGGCAGCGATTACGAGTTCCGCGTGTGTGCTGCAGCCCGAGGCGGCGCTCGCGCTTGCGATCATTCTTGAGTACCTGATGAATGAGGTGCTCGAGCTCGCAGGCAACGTTGCGCGCGAATTCTCTGATCCCGATGAGAGTGGATCTGATGATGAGAAGCCAGAGGGCGAGGAGCAGGAGGGCGTTAGCAATGACGACGAAGAGTTCACGGAATGGATCACGGTCGACCACATCAGGCGCGCGGTGGCTGACGATGAGGAGCTCTCCGCACTACTCAGCGACATTCTTGATCTCAGCGACATTCTTGAGGATCGGTCGCCCCCTGTGTGCTTCCGTGCCGTGCCGATCATTATGCCGGAGCATGTGTCCTTCGGCACCACCGACATCATCGGCAACCCGTCCCTCATGGCTGTTGGCGCGTACGTCCGCCTCAAGCTCGACGTCGATGAGCTGTGCACCTCATACGAGATGAGCGACGGCGCACCTTCTCGCCGCGCTCTGCAAGCTGTCCTCGTTGCAAGTGCCAGTGGCTTCTCAGCCGCCGAGGGCGGCGGCGCGGTCGCCGACTTGGCCGACGGAGCGGACAAGAAGCGCAAGGACGAGGGCGCGGGGAGCGAGGAGGAAGGCGAGGAGGGCGAGGAGGGCGAGGAGGCACCACCCGCAACCTTGTTCGAGGTGCCTCCACTCAGGGAGGAGGAGGGCAAGGTGGGCGAGGAAGATGAAGTCGCTCGAGCTCGAGACGATGCTGGCGTCGGCGTGAGCGGCAGCGGCGCAGCTGTCTGCAAACGATCCGGAGCGGATGAAGCGGGTGGTGCCAAGGCCGACGATGAGACACCCGGCACAACACGGGCGAAGACGGACGCTCCAAGCCCCACAACGACGGCAGATAACTTGACGAACACGCCGCTGCCAATAGACGCTGAGTGGAAGCCTCCGAGCAGTCTGGTACGAGTCGTGACCGGACTCGCGCCCGTGCTCATCGACGCAATGTGCAGCCGGCTGGAGAGCTGCACGGAGCCATGGGATACCTCGCCGCTGTACGACGCAGCCTCCCGCACAGAGGTCGTGGACACGGAGATTCGAGCCTCGACTGCGCGCCATCTGATCGATGCCACGCTGTTCGAGCTGGGCGACCAAGTGGTGGCGCACATCAATGCTTCCTCGGACTGCCGTGAGGAGTTCACGCTGGTGCGTGATGACATCACCCATCTGCGCTACAGACCCGGCGACTTCTTCAAGCCGCACCAGGACTTCTCGGGCCTTCGTTCGAACGTGTACACGGAGTACACTCTGCTCGTGTGCGTCACGCCGCCAGGGGTGCCCACGACAGGCGGTGCCACCAAAGTGTACGCCGCCGAGCCAGCGATGGCCAAGCTGCTGCCGGGGGGCGGTGTGCACGCCTTCACTTGCACCGCAGAGCGTGGCGGCGCGCTGCTCTTCCGAAAGGACGCGTGGCACGAGGGCGAGCGAGTCCATGCTGGCGAGAAGTACGTGCTCTCCTTCACCCTGTGGGGAAGACCGCGCCCACGGCACGCCGATGAGGTGCTGCTGCACGTCGTCTTCCCGTCTGAAGAGCCCGAGGCATCGTCGGCTGGCAGCGTGGATCTGATGCGTGAGGCGAGCCGACCAGCGTACGTCCTTTCGGCTGCCGACGTTCGAGCTAGCGGCGGGAACATGCTGAAAACACTCTTGGAGGAGCGTTGGGCTGGCTCGGTGGGCCGGGCGGGCGATGCTGCTGGCATCGTGCGCTATGAGTGCGATGCGTGCACGTACAATGAGTTTGGCGTCATCTACGACATCCTCCTTGGGCGCCCAGTGGGCCTCTCGACATTCCGTGCTCGTCTGGACCTCATTCGCTACTTCTTCGCCGGCCTGCCGGCGCGTCTCTGTCTGGATGCCAACTATGCGTTCGGGCAAGAGGGGTCACCCCTCTGCCGCGGACCAACCACGCTGCCCGACCTGATCGTGTGCGAGAGCGAGGCGCGCCTGGCGAGCCTTGTGAGCTACGCGTCGGAGCACAGGCTCCCTTTTGTGCCATTCCGAGTCGTCGTCTGCTCTGGCTGGTCTTGGGGCTCCATCTACAATGAGGATGGCTACCCTGAGCGTACATATACGGACATGCAAACATGTGGGTCGCGCCACGACGACGTCGAGCTTCAGCCTGTAGAGAAGAGTAAGCCTCCGGCTCTCGTGGACCTTAGTGGTTGTAAGATTCGCCCTCGCGACTGGCAAGAGCTGGCCGTGAAGAAGGGCTGCATCACCCGGGTGCACCCCGAACTGATGAAGAAGAAGGCTGTGGAGCGCCTCATCGACGCCGAGAAGACGAAGAATGCGGACGACCCGTCCAAAGATGGCGAGCTCGTTTGGCTCTCCCTCGGCTCTTATGACAATATCCTTGCTGTGCGGCGCACCGGCTTGCGTGGCGCGCGTGAGAGAGCGGCCGCCGCAGAAGGCACAGGCTCGCTTGCCTCATGGAGCCCGCACCTCGCAGATGGGGGCGGCTTTGAGGATCCTCATGCCTCGAATGAGATGGAATTGCTGAGCGTGCCGACGCCGCCGCTCCGCAAGCTGCGCGACGAGTGCAATCACTGGTCGTCCGCGACGCTGCCCGCGGACGGAGCCGCCGGCTCGGACTACAAGTACACCATGCAAGCGGGGCTGCGGGTCGTGCTTGAGCGCCCGCACCACTACTCGTGGTATGGCACACCAGAAAAATGGGAGACGGACGCGGCGTTCGAGGCGAGCGCGCGTCGCTGGCTCGAGGCGCTGGGGATCGACACGGCCAACATACGCATCGAATCTGATTCGAGACGCATCGCTCGGAAGCGCATCGCTGGTTCGAAAGTGGTCGTGAACAACCTCTCGCCTGTGCAACTGCGTGCTATCTTCACACGGTGCGGCCTGTCGACAGAGACAAGGGATGCTGTCGAGTCGGCGCGCTACAGAGTGCCGGTTGAGGGCGGAGAGATGGCCGGTGCGGATCTGGTCATGCCGGTCGGCATGGAGGCGCTTGACCTGCTCGTGGCACCCGCAGTCGATGGCCATGGTGGTGGCGTGGCAGCGGCGATCGATCAACTAATCACTGGCACCGGGCGAGTACGCCCGTTGCCACTTGCCGTGCTCCCAGGAGGTGCAGCTGTCACACCATCTGAGACGGATACATCGGGGGCATCGACCCTGTTCCACTGGGACAGCGAGGGTAAGGCGTGCTTCAGCCGCGATGAGGCCCTCCGCGCCAGCGCGTTCGTAGCAGACTCTCGCTTTGACAAGCGCCTCCGGGCGGTGGCTGGGGCGATGTCGAGCACGCGCCTTCTCCAAGAGGATTACCGCTGGTGCAACGATGAGTATGAGTACATGGAGGCGCGGCTGTATGAAGCACGGGGCTTGATGCTGCTGCAGCACAGTGATGTGGAATCATGAGATATTATGGAGTCAAGGGAGGAACCGTGTAGAGCGATGAACGTTCTTTTTTCGGCGCCTTGCGTGTTGCGGGGCACGGCACTGGCTCGGCTCGGTCGGGCGTCGACATCAGCTGACATATCTCGAAGACTGACGGGCCGACATTCCATGTCATCCGCTGCCCACACCGCCCCTGCACGCATACTCGATACTGTGCAGCTACTGTTGCAGCTGCCGCAATGTATTCGTGTCATCGTCTCTCGATCCGCACGGCGGATACGAATCATACATTCAAGATTCAACATTGCGGTTTAGGGTTTTTTCGATATCTTGTTCGACGTGCGCGGTCCCGAAAATGGCCGCACGACGTGCCGCCCCACGGCCACGCGGGCACCGGGGCCCGGCGCCGCACCGGCCACCGGCAGATACCACCGCGCACGCCGCTCGCCGGCCGGCTCGGCAGCCGCACGGTGACGGTCCGGTCGCGGCCTACGCCAAGTTGGCGGCGCGCGGCGAGCTACGAGAGCGTCCGGCCAGCGTGGCACGGGCTGCGACGCACACTCATCACTCGGACCCTCGGCGTCTGAGACTTCTGAGTACTCCACACTCTCGCCAGTACACTCTCCAGAGTGACCGCAACTCTGTACTCTATCTCTCCCGTTTCTCGCTTCTCTCCACGCTGGATCGCTGTCTCCGCTCTCGTCATTGTCGTCTCGTGTCTGACTCGCAGACCTTTCTCTCTCGGTCTCTCTCCTCCACCTTCTCTCTCTCGCACCGCGCACATGCAGAGACTTTCCAAAGTGGTGTCGCACGCACCGTGTGCCACAATCTCGTATGATCTCGAATCAGAACTGCAGGCCCTGTGCACTGCCACCACTGCTGCCGCTCGTATCGTGTGGCTTCGTCATCCCCACGGAACGAGCGGCTTCGTCATCCCCACGTGTGGCTTCGTCATCCACGAGCGGCTTCGTCATCCCCGCTGCCCGGTCTCTCGCCCCCACGAACTGGCTTCGCAGTGCTATCTAGCGCGACGCATCGAGCGCGTCGCCGCAGTAGTGCGCGCGCAGCTGCGGCACACGGGCCTGTAGGGCGTGAAGCAGCTGCAGCCGCTCGCTCATCACCGTCTCCAACCGATCAAAGTATCGCCCGACCTCGACCCCGCCTGGGCGAGTCGCGAGGGCGTCGAGGTAGCTCAGTTCCTGCTTCCAGCCGTCGGCATCGTACGCGACGCGCAGCAGATCGCGGCAGACGTCGACAGCGGAGGCCGCAGCTGAGCCCGCTGAAGAGGCGTCGACGGCGCTGCAGGAGCCCGCGACGGCGCTGCAGGAGCCCGCGACGGCGCTGCAGGAGCCCGCAGAAGAAGCGTCGATGTATGCATTCAACGCGGCGACTGCACCGGCGGTGCGGCCGGCGGGGCTTGCGGCGGCGGCGGGCTTGAAGACCTTAGGGCTGCTCGGTACGGCGCTGCGCAAGCCGGCCTGGCCTTCGGTGGCCCGGCGTGCTGGCGAGGCAGGCGGCAGCGGCAGTGGCGTGCGCGGTGGCCGGCGTGCTGGCGAGGCAGGCGGCGGCGGCAGGCCGCTTTCCGCACCGGCCAGAGCGTAGGGCATACCGGTACGCACGGCAGGCGGCGCGCCAGCCGGAGAGGCAGCACTGGCAGCACTGGCAGCGGAGGCAGTGCCGTTGGCGGGAGAAGCGACGCAGATGGAGGCGGTGGAGCCGGTGGAGGCGGTGGAGGCAGCAGCTACTGCCTTGAGGCGCTCGGCATAGCGCAGCGTGTTGAGTGCGGATTCACTCGTGCAGTTCGCAGGCGCCACATGCGCGATCATCACCGTCGTCGATGCGTCCGCAAGGAATGAGTCGCGCAGCACCTGCGAGATGATGATGGAGGCAATCAGGCAAGTCATCAGGTGCAATCAGAGCACCTGCGAGATGATGATGGAGGCAATCAGGTGAGTCATCAGGTGCAATCAGAGCACCTGCGAGATGATGAGGGAGGCAATCAGGGGAGTCATCAGGTGCAATCACAGCACCTGCGTGAGCTTCGAGCCACGAAACGGGACGTGATGAGCGCCCTTCTCCATGGCACGAATGCATTCCTTGAGGGACAGGAGCGACTGGTTGATGGCCGCACCTTCCGCATGCACACGCGCGTCGCCGCTTCGCGCCTCCATCGTGTCCGCCGCCCGCTCGCTCCCCGCCAGGTCCACGAGAGTAATCTTGCCCAGTGTCGCCCCCAGTGTCGCGCCCTCGGCCGCAGTCGACTCGGCACGGAGGACGAACTGCACCACCGCGTGGCTGCGCGATGAGCGCTCATTGACGCCGTTGCTACCGGTGCGTCGCACGGCACGCGCCGTTTCGAGCAGCGCGGCTACCTGCTCGGCGTCGGCGGGCCGTTGCTCGGTGAGACCCACTAGTTGCACCTGATGAGGGAGGCAATCAGCATGCACTCAGTGAGACCCACTAGTTCCACTTGCATGCCATTCAGTTGCGGGAGTCATTCGTGAGCATGCAACGAGAGAAGCACTCGTTGTCAGACCCACCAGGCGCACCTCGCTCGCGGCGTCCTCATGAGGTCATCAGTGGCAATCACCTAGCAATCACCTCGCTTGCGGCGTCCTCGAGTACAGAGATGAGGGAGGCAATCAGCATGCACAGTCAGAGAGGAAGGCAGAGTACCCACCTCGCTTGCGGCGTCCTCGAGTACAGAGATGAAGGAGGCAATCAGCATGCACAGTCAGAGAGGTAGGCAGAGTACCCACCTCGCTTGCGGCGTCCTCGAGTACAGATACCTTGGACGTCGATGGCTGGGGCGTGAGGATGTCGAAGACGGTCTCGCGGTAGATCTCGAACATGCTCATGCTCAGGCGCAGCGGCGTCCCCGCTGCCGCCGCTGCCTCGACCGCGGCGAAGCAGTCCCGAGCAACAAGCGAGTACAGGCCTGACTCAGCGCCGCCGCCGCCGCCCTCCATGGTGTACGTCTTGCCACTACCGGTCTGGCCGTACGCGAAGCACGTCATGCGGCCACCGGCGGTAAGGACGCCGCGAACGAGCGGGCGCGCCGTCGCCGCGTACACGGCCTCCGTGCCCGCAGCCTCGTCGAAGACAGCATCGAATGTGAAACTATGGTTCTCGAGGCAGCGCTCGAGGTTGACACGGCGTCGCGTCTGATGCAGGACAGCACGGCGGCCGAACGCAGTGATCACATCGAACTCGTTGGCCTGCAGCTCGGACGGTAGGAGCGGCCGCTTGCGCACGCAGACACGCAGCCGCTCGGCCGACGCAGCGGCGCCTGCGGCCACTGCGTCGGTGACATTCTTCTCTCTGAAAAGCGTGATCATTTCCTTGAATTCAGAGGTCTCGTCGGTGAGCGCCGCGCGCTCACGCGCAGTATCCTGCTCGAGGCGCCGCAGCCGTCGCTTCTCTTCAAGCCGCTGTGCCTCACGGGCACATGGTGAGAGCCGGTCGGAGGGCATTCTTGTGGGCTTCTCCGGCGTCGGCGCGGTAGACGTGTCGTCGTCATTCTCCTTGTTTTCCTTGAGTGAGGTCGTGAGTCTCCGATCGCTGCCACCGCGCGACTGCAGCTTCTTGAGCAGCGCGGCGGGCACGGACGAGGCGAGAGAAGTCGGTTCGTCCATAGAAAAGGCCCGCGAAGAGAGGGTAGTCTGTGGGAGCAGTGTGGGAACGGGTTTCTGAGGTGTTGGGGGGACGTCATCGTCACACATTCACATACCAAACAGAGCCCATCCGTGTGATGCTTGAGCACTCCTGTGCGCCGCAAGACTCGGCGAGAAGCCCCCGCCCAGGAGCTAACCCGTGGCCCATGGAAAGGATCCGCATTCGTTCCCAATACCCGCCGAAGCATGACGTACGTCGCTGCTCGACTCGCGATCTGACCGCAGCTCCAGCGTCTCATGCGGTCCATCATCGTGCAACTGCTGTTTTTGCTCGTCACAGTGGTCGCGAATGGTGTGAAAGCAAGGATCGAGACCTGCTCCGGGTGAAAGCTCAACAAGGTTACGGAGGTGAAGGCGTTCGTCAAAGACAATGGAAATGGCGGCGTGAGCGCGTATGAAATCGAGGTCAACTTCATTCCTGGCCACAACCCCGACCTTGTGCTTTACGACGACCTTGGCCTCGAGAAGAAGCGGATCGACCTGACTCAGTACAATTCGCAGGAAGCGCTTCACAGGCTGATGACCGACTATGGCATCCAGCGCAAGGCAGGAACAGGCGAGCCTGGGGGAGGGCACCCTTATCACCCCTTGCACTCTGTACTTCAGGCTGATCCTCCAGCTGCGATTCCTGATCACATCGATCCAGGATTCGTTCACATCGATCCAGGATTCGTTCAAGAAGCTTCACCTCCACACTCCGAGCTATAGATCGATCTTGGGCGCTGCCTGCTTCAGGGGATGTGTCTCTTTGGCTGCACTTCCTTCCCCCCTCACACGTGGTGTATGACGACGGCAACTGAAATCCAAAATAGGCCTGGGGATACCTAAGCCGCCTGGAATGGCGCCGTCTGAGCAAACACGTGTTACACGCGTGTCGCGATGTGAGCCGGGGTGTTTGTGTGGCCCGTGTCCGTGTGGTCTTGTCGTAAGTTGTAAGATTGTTACCTCCTGCACCACCGGAAATACAGTAAGTACAAGCTGAAGCTGTGCTGTCTGCTGACATCCTTGACCCGTTTCAAATTCACACAGCATGTCACACAGTCATGTAAGCGCGCTCGACGCTGGCGCGCTTGCATGTAACGCGATTTAACTTCACACCGCACGCCCCGTCGTGACCTCGTGTGTGAGACCCCGCTCCAGCTCCAGAGCAGAGCCGGACTGGGTTGACGCTCACCCCAGTCCATGCCGCTGCTCATGCCGATCGTGCTCCTCGTCTTGCCGAGTGTGGCAGCCTACTCGTGCGTCACCGCTGGCCCGCACTGCACGAGCGGCCTCTCGCGGCCCGTTGCAGCCCGCGCCGCCGTCCATGCAGTGGCGCCGCCGGCCGAGGATGGCTCGGCCGCGATGGCGGAGAGGATGAGTGCAATGACCGAATCTGGGCGAATCATGTCGACGGAGACGTATGGCGTCATGCTCTCGACACTGCTCAACACCAACGAGAACCTCGAGGCGCAGATCAGCGCCAACTATGCGATGGTCGACTATGCCTTTCTGCAGCGGCTCGAGGAGTTGATTGGGCAGGGCAACGAGGAGAACATTGAGCGACTCAGGGATATCAAGACGGCGGTCAACTCCGAGATGGCCAAGCGCATGACCGCGGCCGCGCAGGCGATGAAGGACCTCGTCACCTCGCCAACGCCCATTGTGATGGAGGGTAAGATCGCGGCGCTCGCACGGCAGGGCCGGATCGACGATGCGCTGATGCAGCTGCTCGAGGCCAACAAGCAGCAGGCGGAGGCCGCTGGAGAGGCGGGTGCCGGCGCGGTGCGCGTGCTGTCACGCCTGCAGCAGCGCGTGCAGACCGAGATGGACACAAAGCTTCCAAAGCAGGTGTCGCTGCTGCGTCGGCTGTTGCGCATGGACGACGCCGATGCGCGTCAGAAGCTGCTGCGCGAGAAGATGAAGCCGAAGCAAGGCTCGAGTGGCATCTTGCTGAGCACGGTGAGCAAGCAAGAGCAGGAGGATGCCAAGTCTACGGAGCCCGACGTACCGCCACGCCTGCTCGCCGCCGCCATCCAAGACATCAAGCTACGTTTCGGTAACGTCGACGAGCAGTACGACACGGGGTTCGTCAAGCGGCTCGAGGAGATCGCGGAGGAGGCGGAGGCGATTGCGCTCGACCTAGCGGGCGGGAAGGAGCTCACCGCGCGCCAGGCGCAGGACATGGCGTGGGACCAGGCGTCCGTGAGCGTGTGGGACCTCGAGCAGGTCGAGGAGGAGGCGCATGCAGAGGGGAAGCTCGCCGTGTGGGAAGATGAGGCGCAGGCTCAGATGGCTCGGCAGGACTCGGCGATGCGCAAGAAGGCGATCGACACCGACTACCAGCGGTAAGATTCCACCGACGGCGAAAGCATGCATGCGCGCTGAGACGACGCGGCAGAAGGGGAGGGACAGAGGCGCCGGGAGCGCGTCAAGTCGTCGGGTGTCGATGGCCTGGCGTGGTGCGGCAAGAGAGATGACGAGAGAGGAGACGCAAGAGGAGCTCGAGAGAAATTCGAGACTCGCATGCTTGTAACGGAAACGGTTGAAACGAGAAACCCAAGAACACTTGATAAGTTGCGCTCGGGAGGTGGCGGGGTCGCCCACGGTCGCGCGGTGCGATGCGATGGCATCTTCTCGTCGTCGTCGTGGTTGCTGATTGCTTGGGGTTTGGGGCGTTTGCAATCAGCTGCACAACCACAAACGCCGCGGGGCGCTGCTGGGAACTGCAGCAAGGGTCATCTGCGAATCCAAGTGGATGGTCTTCACTTGCTGCTCAGGTGAGCTGTGCCACGCTTGAAAGCCAGGGCGAGCGATGCCACCGAGCGTGCACGACGCCAGGATTCTGCCCAATGAGCGAGAGCATGACAATGGGACCTGCTTTTTGCGAGGAGGTTGCGTTCCTATATTCGTCCTCATCGGCAACCACGGTGACGAATAGATCCAACCAAGGTCTTCTAGGCTGCCAAGTCGACTCAAGTGGTGCGTACTATCACAACAGCCTGGCCCAGACGACCAGTACCTGGCTTGGCGGGGCATTGCGGCGAATGTTTTGCGTGTCGATCAACGCACGCTTCAACAATAGCCGATCGGTACCCGCGTACGCTAGCTACGTGAATCATTTGATGACGCACTCGACACAGTGCCTGAACATCAATCTGCTGCCACCCTTCTCACCGCGGCCCTTGCTACCGCCCGCACCGCCACCGCCGCCCTCTCCCTTGACCCCAGAGCCCTCGCCGCCTCCTGCGCCTCCTCCTCCGCCTCCCTCTCCCGAACCCTTGCCGCCACCGCCACCTCTGCCCGCACGACCGCCTCTTTCACCACCGATGAGCTCTCCACCGCCCATGCCGCCTCCCTCGCCGCCGCCATCCTCGCCGCCTTTCCTCCCCTCCACCCCTACGAGGTCCTCGCTTACCTCGATCTCTTTCTCTCAAGAACACCTGTCGACGATCGTGTTTGGAATGATCGCGTTGATCCTCGTATTCGCCTTCTATCGCTTCTTTGTGTACGGCTTCTGTCGAAGACGGAGATTGGCGCAACTAGCTGCCGCCGAGCGGAACAGGCCCCCAGCCTGGGCCGAGAACGGGCTCTCTTCCGTGAGTGGAGACGCCCGATCGGTGCCTGAGATGATGTCGGCGGAAACGCCGGAGCCGAAACTCTCCCACAAGGCCATCAGCGCCACCACGACGAACACGAGCACACCCACCTCCCCCAGCACCACCTCAAGCAGGGTCCCTAGCACCTCCAAAGTGGTACAACTCGCTGACGTTTCCCAGATACAACTTGCAGAGCTCGGCGCCCATCAACAGCAGATGTGGAGGGCCGGGCTGAGCCACCGGGTCCCCTCGTTCTCCCGAGTGCGTGTCGACCCGAGTGCGTGTCGACCCAGAGCGAGCCCACACTCTGGGCAGGCTCATGATGAGACGCCGGGCACGGCCAGGGTCCTGCCTCGTCGTTCCTTCTCCATCGGCCATGCTCCGGTGGGCAACGGGCAGGGCACCTCTCCGGGCACCTCTCCGGGCACCTCCGTTGAAAGCAGCAGGCTGGGCGCCGTACGCATGGGCGATCGTGTGCTGGCCATCCGATGTGGGGAAATCTTGAGTCCTACCTTCGACCTGGGTGAGATTCTGACTCAAGACTCCACCTCCGCACCCAGCAGGCTGGATGGAGGGATGGGAGGTGCGCCACCGGCTGCCTCGAGCAGCAGCATCGATGCCAGCTTGCAAGCCGCCTTCCGTTACATCGACGTGGACAATAGCGGCACGGTCAGCAAAGAGCAGCTGGAACGTGCCCTCAAGCACTGGGGCTTCATCTCCGAAGACCGCCAAAACGACCCATCGATCCAGGCAGTGCTGCATGCGTGCACCGCCTCTGCCAGCGGCTCGATCGACTACGACGAGTTCAAGTCCGCCTTCTCGCAGTCCATCCCGCCGCCGACGCCGCCGCCCCCGCCGCCGCCGCCGCCGCCGCGTCGTTCGCGGCCCTCATCCCCGCAAGGGCCGCTCAAGGACCAGCCCTCGTGCGCGCCTCCTCCGGCGCCTCCGCCGCGCCGCTCGCGCTGCATGAGCGCAGCTCCACCCGCAGCTGCACCCGCAGCTGCACCCGCAGCCACTCCGGGTATCGTCGCGGTGGCTCGAAGACGCTTCGAAGCCTCCACCGCAACGCATGCCGCAACTACCACCTCGGAGGTCCCCTACTCGGAGGAACCTCCTCCTCCTCCTCCTCCCAGTCGAAGGAACCGTTGCCTTCGAGCTTCCGCATCGCACCAGGTGGAGGAGGAAGGAGCCGCCACCTCTCAGCCCTCCTCTCACTCCTCCCACCATGGTCCATCTACGAGTCCGTCTACTACATGTTCTACGAGTCCATCTGAACGATACATCGATCGCGACGACACGTCCGCCTGTCTGGCCGACGCGATCGCGCACGCTCTCCGGGTCGACAAGCGCGGCGTGCGAGCGGGCATCGGCACTGTTCACACCTTCACACGAGCAATCGCGTACGTGGCAGACGCGCATCCGCAGTGGGCTCTCGTGAGCTGTACGCCAAGGTTCATGGTCACGGGTGGCATCGAAAAGGCGCTGCTCGACGTGTCCGAAGGCCGGTACGTGCTCTCAATGAGCTATGATGTGCCTGCCATGAGCTCCGAAGAGCTACAACGGTACCATCTCCAGGACTTCGCCGCCTTCGCTGGCACGAAACAGTACCGACGCGTTTTTTACGGCGCAGGCCTCGAGTGGGTCCGGCAGGCGCACCAGGACCTAGGGATCGTGCATGACCTAGGGATCCCAACCACAGCTTCCACAGCTTCTATGATCGGCGCACTAAGTGCCCAGCACGATGAGCTTGCCTCATCGAGCCGCGGCGTGCTCAAGGATGACCGGTGCAACGCGCCCGTGCGCCTCGCCACGGACGCGGACCGCGCGAGCACCGAGGCGGCGCGCGCCTTCTTCCAAGAGCCATACGTGCTCCCGATGCGCATCGACGAGGTGTACGAGCTGGTGCTGCGCTCGCCGAGCCGAGCGGGAGTGCGGGCCATTACGAAGCAGATTACGAAGCAGGTTTCATTTGGCGCTCGCGCTCCTCGCGATAGCATGGTATGATATACGATCACAGCACGACGCGAGGCGGCGCCTCTCTGCGAGAGATACTAGCCGCGACCTCCTGAGGGTGTGGCAGCGAAAGAGACGCGTAATGTACAATGTATACATGCACGAGCTAAAGTACGAGCTACGACGAGTACTGTGTATACGGCTATGCTTTACATGTACCATGGAGACACATCTTGTCGCCTCTGCCGTCGACGGCAAACACGCTATAAGAGTCGCTCGAGTAGTCGCTACTTACGGATGAGTGGAGTCTTTTCACTGGAATCCTTCGTGGCCTTGATGGCGTGCGTGAAGGAGCCGCAGCACGCGAGTGAGCAGCACAGGCCGAGCGAGGATATGAGGCCGAGGAGAGTCGCGCCCGCGCCCAACAGCCCTGGCGCCGCGAGCGGCTCTGTCATTACCAGAAACGGCGTCGCGCAGCCGCAGAAGCGGTTCAATAGGACCATCTGTGCGGCGGCGCAGTCGAGGAGGGAGCTCGCTTGAGCGCAGTCGACCTGCGGATCGGGCGAAGTCCGAAAGCACTGCTGCACGGTGGCGTTCGCTTTGTTGAGCTCGCTCTTGAAGGTCACAGTGGACGTGTCGCACGGTTGGACGATAGTGGCGTCCCAGAAGCCGGACGCCTCCGGAAACTTCGACACGGAGCCAACTGCCGCGCAGATGGCGAAGAAGATGAATGCGACCACCGCCGCAAACCAGCCGAGGAAGATGAAGAGCTTGCTTGTCGTCGGTGCACACTCCCCTGTACATCCGAGCGCAATGATTGCGAAGAGCACCGCAAGTAGAAGGACGCCAACATAAATGGCGCCGGGTGCCATCATGGCGGCATCCCCCCAGTCGAGGGCCATAACGACTTGTTTGATAGACTCCTGTGAGATCTGGTCCAATGCATCCACTTCGGGCACCGGGCATGTGGCTGGCGGCGCAGTGAGCAAGTGGATGGTCTCCACAATGCAAACGGTATCATCATGGAGCCCGGCCGATGCCGAGCGCAACTGAAGCGCGCATGCGAGGATTTGGCAGGCGCCAATAAAGGTCATGATAATCCAGAACGCGACGTTGAACTTGGAAGGCTTGCAGCATGGCGAGCAAGATGACATTCGCCCTCTCGCCCTCTCAGCATGGCGAGCAAGATGACTTTCCGTTTCCATTTTTGGGGCAAACATCAACAAACATCTTCAACAGTGCAGCATGCGGACGGTGCAAGGTTCGGGGCCTGCCGGCTGTGTAGTTCACGCGTACACGAGAATGGTAAACCCAACCAGTGCGCAGCACAAGTTCCGAGGGGTTTACGAAGCAAAAAAGCGCTCCCAACCTGACCCGTCGACAACGAGAACGTTGCTCGTGTGTGCGTGATGTCAGCCCCGAGGGCCCGGGCCGTGCGGTGGCACATGGGAGCGCTATTGCTTCACGTCCGTGCTACGTTGCGCTGTGTTGGTTCGCAAGGCAAATCAGGTCATTGCCCCTGCCCCCTTGCGCTTCATTTTGAGCGTCAGCTTGTCTCCGAGGGAGAGCGCGATGCCCTGCGTCTTGGAGCGAATGCGAATGTATCCACAGAGGCTTCCAGCCGAGCGCTTCTCCAGCGACACGTTGACCAAGGCGTCCTCTCCAAAGGTGGACTTTGCATACAAATTGGCGGCGAGGAAGCGCGACTCGCCCTCGAGCGCCGACGCGGGAGTGAGGCACTTCATCTTCGTCGAGGTGACCAGGTGTGCGAGGAACACATGCACGTCGGTGATGTCCGTGTCGATGGCCACCTTGTTTTCCCATTCGAACTCGGCCCACATGGCACGGAACGCCAAGTCGGTGCAGGACGCGGCATTGATGTAGTCCATGATGTCAATGTGGATGTCGTTGAGCACCACGCAGTTCCGATCCTGCGTGTTGCCGGTAGGAGCGTTGTCGTAGACGATCGTCCCAAAAACGATGCCGGTCTCGGTGGAAGACACCTTGATGTTCGTCTTAATGTGCTTGCTTTCGCCGGCTTTGAGCGTGTAGCTCTGGGGCCTGTCGCAGAGCTTGAGATCGCCCACTGTAGCCAGCTCGAGGCACATGTTGTACATGGTCTCCTTGGACTGGTTGATCAGCAACAGGTCCAGCATGATGTCGTACGAGTGTACGGTCACGTACGCCTCCGCGTACACCGTGTCCGACAAACCAGTCAGCTGGGTCACTCGCTTGAGACGCTCCGCAAAGTCCTCCTTCGCCCCACCGCCCGTGGCCTTAGAAAAGGCCGCGTCATCGTCGTCGTCGAGATCCATAAAGGTCGGATCTTGCGCACGTCCCCGGAGCTGCCGCACGGAGATGAGGTCGTCGGTCTGTCGATTCACCTCGAGTGCGGCGTCCGCTTTGGGAGCGTCCACGGCTTCAGCCGCGTGGCGCTCGGCCAGCATAGCCGAGAAAGCTTCGCGGCACTCGACAAGGCAAAGCTGGCTGAGCTCGTCAGAAGGATTGGACAGGATCTGAAGGTAGATGGTGATACGTTCGTGCGAGTCCTTATCGATCGGCGGGATGCCTTTCCCCGCCTGCCCCATCTGCAAGAGGCCAGTCAAGATCAAGAGCACATCCGCACAGACAAGATTGGCGGTCCGGACGGGCACGTGCGCCCGCGTGCGCAGCGCGAGCTTCGTCATCGTCGTCGCCACAACAGTCGCGAGGAAGAAATCACCCCCGCACAAGAGCGCACGCAGCTTGCCAGAGTCGGGCACGGCCCCGGCGCTCCCCTCCGTCGCCGCCGATGTATGCCCATAGGTGCCGTCCTTGAGGACGACTGGGCGGCCGACTGGCTGCGTCGTCGGCTTGGCAGCAGCCGGCGCCTCTTCCTTGGCTTCCAAGGCAAAGGGCAGCTCGCCCAGCCCCTCCTTCAGCGTGGTGAACGCGAGCGCCACGTCCTGCGCCTCGGTGCAGTACTCGCCCACCAGCCAGAGAGCGACGCGCGCGACTCGGGAGGAGTGAATCGTCGGGAAGGACTGCAGCAGCTTGCGCATGGTGGCCTCGCGCAGGTGTGGGTAGGTCTCGACGATCTCGCGCACGTACAGGATCACGTCGACAGCCGACGCCTGGTTGCTGTCGCCCAAAAAGTCCATCAGGATGGGAACGACGGTGGAGACGGCTTCGGGGAACTTGGTCGTTGACTTGTGAATGGAGGAGATGAGGATCGCGCGGTACTCGGCGCTCTTGTCGCCGTCCTCGCCGGCCGTCTTGGCCACCTCCTTCTTGAGCACCTGCATCACCTCCGGGATGGTCGCCGGGGTGACGAGGTCGAGGATGATGTCGAGCGTCTTCTTGCGGATGTCGAGGTTGGCCGAGGCGAGGGCGCGGAGGATATCCATGATGAGCTCGGAGAGGACTTTGGGGTGCTGCTTCTTCAGGTCCTGCAGGCGCTCCAGCACGATCAGCTTGATGTTGTTATCGGATTGGGTCGCGAGCAGCTGCGTGTACGAGCTCGCCGCCGCCTTGATCGCGGTAGCTGAGGACGAGAGCGCAATCATCGTCGAGGCGCACTCATACACGACCGCGCTCGAGGAGGAGTTGAAGAGGGTGAGGATGCAGCGCACGTACTTGGACTTATCGAGCGGGTTGGACTTGACGACCTTGCGGATCAGCTCAAGCACGACGAGCTGCAGCGTGTCGCTGTAGTTGGCGACCTGATCGAGGTTGTTGGAAAGGAAGTGGACAGCTCGCTCTTGGTCGCACGAGAAGAGCATGAGGAAGGCATTGCGCTTGCACGAGGGGTCGGCCTCGGCCTGGAGCACCTTCTCCACCAGCTCGGGCCCGTCGGGGATCATGTGCTCAAAGTTCTTGAAGATCAAGAACACGGCGAGCACGGCGTTCCGGCGCACGTAAGCATGGCGGTGCTCGAGGTTATTCTTGACGACGGGGATGAGCGGCTCGAGGATCTCGGCCTCCTTGAGCTTGCACATGAAACGAAGCGTGCACCCGCGGACCCACTCACTCGGATGCACGAGGTCGTTCCGGATTGCGTTGGTCACGAGGATCATCTCTGGCAGAAGCTTGCCATCCGGTCCGTGCTTCTCGCAAACCTCCCAGTAGATCAGAAGCAGCTTCTTGATCTTGTGGTCGTCGCAAGTGACACAAAAACGAATGACCACCATGAGCATTTTGGGCATGCTCTCCCCGTTCAACAGCAGCGAGATCAGCTTCTTCAAGCCCACCACCTTCTTTTCAATATCCTTGGACTCGAGCTCCTCCCGCAGCTCCTCCTCATTCGGAGGCGGGGCCTTGTCCGAGTTAATGAGCACGGTGCAAAATCGTTCGGTCGGCGGCGGCATCATGCTGCCTAGAGCGCGCCAACTACGGTAAGCCCTTTGTGGGCCCGCGGCACCAAGCACCACAAGAGCAGGACCCCAGGGGCGTGTCCGAATGTGGCGACGTTCTCCCGTGAAAGAGGCGGAGCGGGGACAAAATTTGCAACATTTTGATGGCGAAACAATTTTCGTATTGGGTGACTGTGTGGCGCGTATGGGCTCCGAGTCTCTCAGCGCAGTTTGTTTTTCACGCTTTCACGTCGCGCGGTCCCCCCCGCGCTCACCACACCTGTCAGTCTCAACGGCTCCGCACCCCTCGGTCACTCAAGTACTAAGTACTCGCTCTCTCGGGCTCTTCCGATTATGGTGGGATGAGCGCCCGCCGTGAGCGACGGGACGGGAAAAAATTGTTAATCGACCTTATCGAGATGCGGTCGATAGCCGCGATGCCGCGCCGGGAAGCGGGATCCGCGATCCGCCCGGAACGCGAGCGCCGCGGCTGCTCGCGCGTCGCGCCGGTAAAAACGGTGAAGCCGCGCTTAAGTCGCGCCGGAACGCGCGCGATCCCGGCACACATGCAAGTTGCGACGCGGGCGCGATCGAGCTTCGGAGCCAGCGGCGCTTCTGATTAGGAGAGGCGCGATGCGAACGAAGAGTCCCTGCAGCACCAGCACCGGCAGCAGAGATAGCGACGGCCCCCTACGCCCCTATAGCGCTCTCAGAGAGAGCCTAAGTTAAGTCGAAGCGGCTCTCCAGGGACCCTACGCTCGCCCGTTGATGCGTCATGTGGGTCTGCTGCTCAGCTCGCCCCGCTCCCCCCCACCCGTCCCCTCGGCACACATCCCACATGCTCGCGAAATGCTCGCTGCCGCAAGGCGTGTGGTCTACTTAGGGCGCGTGATGAGCAGCGCAACGGCTGCACCCGCGGCGGCGGCTGCGACGGCCACCCGGACGAGCGGCGAGCGCGCCGCGCTCGTGAGACGGCCTTGCGGATCCTTGGCTGAGCGCGCGGCCGATCCGAGCCATTTGGCGTCCATGCAGGCCGGCTTGTCGACAAAGTACTGCGTCGGGTGGCGGTACTGCTCGTGCAGCACGTCGACGGCCTTCATGAGCTCCTCGGGGAGCTCGATCTTGAACGCGTTGATGCACTCCTCCATCTGCAGCACCGTGGTCGTGCCGGTAATGATCGACGTGTTGCACTGGCGCTGGCGCGCCCACGACAGCGCCAGCTCCGTCGGCGTGATTCCGTACTGCTCGGCGAGCTTGATGTACTCGGCCGCGGCGAGCATCGCCATGGGCATGCCGTACCGCGGCTGGAAGTCCTTCTCCTTGCGCATACGGCAGAGGTCGAGCGGTCGGTCGGCAGCAGCGGCCTGAGACCACTTGGTGCCGTCAAAGTACTTACCCGTCAGAACGCCTCCTGCGAGGCAACCATACGGGAGCCCGACGACGCCGAAGCGGTAGGCGGCCTCCCAGGTGTCGCTCTCGTACGTGCGGTTGAGCAGGCTGAAGTCGTTCTGGCACGAGACCGGACGCGCCATGCCGAGCTTGTCGGCGAGTGTGCAGAACATCGTGATGCCGAAGGCGTTCTCGTTGCTCAGGCCCCAATTCTTGATGAGACCCGCGTCGAGCAGCCGCTTGATCGCGAGCAGCTGGCGCTCGAAGACGGCGTAGCCCGGCTCGCCCGGCGCAAGCGTATTTGCATGCGGCATCGGCCGGTTGACACCGGCTGGCGAGAACGAGAAGCAGCCAAAGATGGGGCAGTCGCGCGTCGGCCAGTGGAGCTGGTACAGGTCGATGTAGCCGCAGCACAGGCGCTCGATCGAGGCGCGGCATGACTTCTCGAGGATGTCGGCTTCATAAGAGTGGCAGTAGCCGGCGGGCATGTTTTTGCCTGGCCCATCCACGCCTTCAATCCAGTCGGGCCCACCAATCCGCGACGGGTTGCACTTGGTCGCGATGTACAGGTCCTGGCGTTTGATCTTGCCCTCGCGTGTGCGTGCGGTCAGCCACTTGCCCATCCACGCCTCGGTCGTCTTGCCGTAGTTGAAGGCAACGGGGTACAGCTCAGCGGTGTCAAAGAAGTTTGCGCCCATCTCCACCGCTTTGTCGAGCTGCGCGAACGCCTCCTCCTCCTTACCGTTGAATGAGCCCCAGGTCATCGTGCCAATGCAGCACTCGGTGACCATCATGTCACTCCGACCAAACTTCACCTTGGTCAGCTCTGTTTTGCGAATGACCGACATGGTGAAGATTCTTCCCGGGGACGCCGCGGGGATGCAGGAAGGCCACGGAGACGTCGGCAAGTTTGGCCTGCGTGAAAATCAAGTCAAGTTCAAGTACAAGTTCAAGTTCAAGTTCAAACAAGTCGCGTCACGTCAAGTTCGTCGCGCGGCGCGCGCGCACGTGCCTTCGGACCCTGGGGTGTCGGAAAGAGGAGCGGCGCCATGGGCAGAGGGACGCGCCCTACCTCCTTCCATAGCGTCGGACCTTCCCGCGCGCTCGCGCTGGGCGCCTACTGCCTCGACGGCACTGTGCCTGGCTTCTGGTACCAGGCGGCTAACTCGGCGGCCACTGCGCGATCCTGGCTCATCTTTCTCGACGGCGGCGCTTGGTGCTACGATCAGCATAGCTGCGAGAGCCGCGCGCGTGGCTTCAAGGGCTCGACGAGCAGCGCCCCGAAGAGCTTCTGGCCGTACGCCGGCCCGATGGACGAGAATGATGCTGTCAATCCTGGGTTTGCCAGCTTTCATCGGCTGCATCTGCACTACTGCGACGGCGCCTCCTTTGCTGGCGACCGTGCCACGCCGATCACGATGGCCGACGGCAAGCTGCTCTACTTGCGCGGCCGGCGCGTGTTCGCAGCGCAGATTGCGGCGGCGCTCGAGCTGGGCCTGCGAGACGCCGACGAGGTGCTCTTCACCGGTGGGTCCGCCGGCGGCATCGCCGCGATGCATGCGGCCCCGTGGCTACGAGCGGAGCTGCCAAGAGCGCGCCGCTTCAAGGTGATGATCCTCTCGGGCTACTTTCTGGAGCAGCGCAGCGCCCGGAGCAGAAGCAGCCGCCGGGGCGCTCTCGGTAGCACTGGCAGCTCCGCCGCACCCGTCGCCAGCGACTCTGGCCGCGCATCGCCTGAGCCCGGTCCTGAGGCGGCACCGGACACTGGCACCGACATCCGCCTTGGCCGGCGGCTCAGCAGCAGCAGTAGCAGCAGCAGCAGCAGCAGCAGCAGCAGCAGCAGCAGCAGCAGCAGCAGCAGCAGCGAGCACGCCGCCGACGACGCGCCCGAGTGCCGCCGCGGCCACGCCTCCTCCACCACTTGCATGCCGTGGGTCTCTAAGATGCGACGCATGTGCGAGCTGCACAACTGCACAGGAGCGCTGCTCGAGGGAGGTTGCGGGCATGACCTTCCGGAAGCGCAGCGCTGGCGATGCCTGTTTGGGCGGCACGCGGCGGCGGCACTGCGCGTGCCCGTCTTCGTCATCAACTCGGCCATCGACGCGTGGCAGATGGTCAATGTGTGGCGTCGCTTCGCGCGCTGTCGCTGGGACGGCGCCGCCGGGTGTACCTCGGAGCAGGCAATTGATTGCGTGATTGCGAGTGATGACGAGTGATTGCGCTGGGACGGCGAGTGATGACGAGTGATGACGAGTGATGGCGAGTGATGGCGAGTGATTGCCAGTGATTGCGAGTGATTGCGAGTTGTTGGTGTATCTCGGAGCAGATCGACGCGGACGTTGACGAGACCAACCGCATGCTCGATGCCTTTGTAGCCGACTTGCGTGCGGCGGGCGTGCTCGAGCGGCGCGGGTGTGGCGCGTTCATCACCTCGTGCAACGAGCACGTAGCGGGGCTGTCGACCAAGGCCTTCATCGGCTACCGCATCGGCGGCACCACCATGCAGCAAGCACTCTGGGCGTGGTGGACGGCGGACGCGGACGCACCAGCGGCACCGCACGTGCACCTGCCGTGCCACCTCGTTCGTAACGGCTCTGCGCTAAGCAAGAGCAGCCGCAAGCTGGGGCACAACTCGTGCAACCCGAGCTGCGACACCTACCACGCGGTTCGACGGATGCGACAAGAGTGCCCGTGCGCGCCCTAAGCGGCCGTACACATTCTGGGGTATAGACCGGACGGTGCCCGAGAGCAGAGCGTCAACAGAGCGTGGCCTCCCGCACGCCGCAGTCTTGGAAAGTGAAAGTCCCAATCCGCGTGCGCCAAAAGACCTTAGTCGGCGAGAGAGAGATTTGTAGCTGAACAAGGAGGCGAAGTCGAGCTTCCTACCAATTGGCGGGACGCGGACCACGCCCCATGAAAATTGCGCGGTGGGTGGATGCTGGATCGCGCCAGCACGACGGGCCGCGGCCGCGGGGGCCGGGCGATATCAAAAAAGTTGCGTCGGAACCGTAGAAGCTAGAACGGAACGTCGCAGCGCCAAAGCGGCCACCAAAGCACGAAGTAGACAGTCGCTCCGCGGCGGAAATGATAGCTAGCTCGGTCGGACACCTCTGGGGACCCCAAAAGAACCTCGCAGCTCGTTTTTCTCTCCCAAACCAATGGAAAAGCCTGGTCCCAGCGAGGCTCCACTCGTCGCCGCCGTTGTGAGGAGTGAACCTGCATCCGAATACCGTCTCTTCGCCGCCGCTATTCGAGAGCACGTTCGACATGCCGCTAAGCCCATTCAGGAACCGCCCGCAGCGCAATGAGGATGAGGTGAGCTGGCTGCACACCGACCGCACATTCAGCGCCTCCTACAACGTATCTGCCACAACTCATGCGTGCTCCTCCCGCGTGTGGCAGGGGCGGGCCCACGCTGATCATGCGGAAGGACCTGCGATCACGGCATCGCCGGTAGCAGCTGGTTCTGCCACCGCTGATGCCGCAGCTGGCGGGCTTGAGCCTGCTGAAGCAGCGCCGACGATGTCAGCAGCTGAGCTCACGGAGAGGTCGAAGTTGATGTTCAAGCTCGACGCCTCAGGGCCCATGGCTTCCGGGCGGAAGGCGCTGACGCCAATTGTGACCAAGGAGCTCGTGCAGCTTGCCTGGTGGGCGGTCAACGAGCTGTGCGACGAGCATGGGCCTGCTCTATCTCAGGCTTACGGCAACTTTGACCGGGTCGTCGCGCTCGGATGGCTCCTTGGCGACGTGAGGCTCGGCCGCCTGATCGAACATGAAGACGCGTTCAAGGTCGGGCGCAAGGCGGCCAAGAGAGCACCGACGCTGCAGGCAAACTTTGACTCTCCAACGCGGCGCGTTCGCAAGCGAAAGCACGCATCGGAGGAGGAGTGGGTCGCTGCAGCCAAGGAGGAAAATACGAGGCGCATGGCCCCCGTTGAGCTTCCCTTTCCCGCTGAGCCCGCTGAGCCCGCTGAGCCCGCTGAGCCCGCTGAGCCCGCTGAGCCCACTGAGCCCGCTGAGCCCGCTGATCCATCAGAGACTCCGGCGCAGGCAGCGGCGCGCGAGGTTCGCAACCGCCGTCATGACCTGCTGAGTGCGCTGCGGGCAGCAGAGGGAGCGCTGATGCAGGCCGATGCCTTTGCCGCTGGCGCGAAGCGCGAGCGCGAGCGCGCTAAGCAGGCGTACGAGAACAAGAAGAAGTGGATGGAGAACCCCCGCCGCCAGCTGCAGATCTCGGACGAGAATTGGCAGATCGCCACGAAGGAGCGGACGGAGTTGGCAGTGAGGTGGCGTGCAGCCAGCCGCGTTCACATGGAGGCCGCTGATGCACTCGATGGGGCAAAGATTGATGCCTGGGAGGCCAAGGAGAACTACAAACTGTTCGAGGAGGGGGTCAAAAGGCAGGAGGATCTCGTGAGGCAAGAGAGGAAGGAGCGCACCAATCGTGAGGAGAAGTGGCGGCAGATCGAATTGGGCCTCTTCCTGATGAACAGTAGGTATGCTCCAGATGATCCTAAACGTTGGGAACCAGATGAGTGGGAGTATGGTGAGCTGTATGACCGCTGGGAGCTTGACTGGGAGCCGTAGTGTGAATAAAGTGCCCATGTGGTGTGAATAGTCGTTTTTTAGCTGACCATGAGCATAGGCCCCTTTGATCCCCATCACTAGGGCACCCTTATTCCATAGAGACATCATCAGAATTGATCATTTTGGCGATGGTCAATTTTCGCTCCCCAGGCCGTCTGACCGAGCTAATGATACGCCCACGGTGACAGACTGCACGATGCCGCGCGTTGAGACCTTTTTAGAATAGTTTCTAACACCGCGTGGCCCACGACAGTTGTTTTGTACCACTCTCAAACACATCACCGCACCCGCCCGGCCACCGGCTTGTAAGTGACCACAGCGCAGTAAAGCACTCTGCTGTAGGGGGAGACACTCTCACACCGTGCGAAGACCCACCCTTTGAGTGCCTTCTGTCCTTGTATAAGCTCAGCCCCAGGGTGGGCAGCGGTTTGGCTCCACTGGTTTGTTATGCATGCGAATGGTTTTGGCCGCGGCACCCGGGCCAGCAGTCGAGACTGCGGCCGCATGAGCACGCACTGCCCCGTATCCTCGCTCCTCGCGCAATAGTCCCTTGGCAACATGGCGCGGGGGGCCTTCGAGCCGCGCCCGCATGATCCGAGATTATGTCCGAGATCCATATGCATCCACATGTGTAGGGTGGCGCCCCCGCGCGCGCGGCCCATCCAAAGTAGAGAACAGTGCCGCCAGTTGCTGGGGATGCATACCGTCCCCGCCCGGCACGGCGCATCGTTACTTCGGCTTGCCGTCGACCTTGCCGCCGGCGCGTCCGAGGTCGGCGGGCAGGTGCGGCAGGATTTCAATGATCTTGCCCGGCCCTTCGGCGCCGTCCTTGCCTAGCCCGGGCATGGCCTCGGTCGATTCACGCTTCTGCTCCATGTAGGCGCCGGGAACGAAGACAGCTTCACAGTCGTCCGGAAAGGCGGAGAGGAAGGAGATGTCGGTGGGCACATTCTCGGGCTCCTTCCCGGCACGTTCGATGCGCACGCGGAGGAGCACGATGGGTGCCTCCGCCATGCCCGCCGCCTTGCCCGCCGCCTCGTGCGACTCTCTCCGGCCGCCGGGTGTGCCGGGGTGGCGGCCGGGGGTGAGTCCAAGAGAGTCGCGCGAGGCCGATCGCGGGTGCATCGAGCTGTGAGATCGCGCACTCTCTCGCGACTGCTCTTCGAAGAGGATCTCCGAGGTGCGCGCCTTTTCGAGGTCGGCGATCATCGAGATCGTCGCCTCCTGCGCGAGGCTACGCTGCGTCGTGAGGCTCAGAAAGCCGACCTCACACGCGCCGCGCTGCTTGAACTCCGCCGGCGGCAGACCACACACGCCACGCCAGTAGATCGAGGTGTTCAGGTACTCGAGACGCGCCGCGCACTTGGCCGCCTCTTGAGCGCACTGCTCGGCCACCTCCTCGTCTCCCTGTCCCGCCTCCTTCATAAGCTCCACTTGCGCCTCCGCCAGCTTCGCGTCCGCCTCGGCCGACGCCGCGATCGCCTGCTTGCGCTCGTCAGCTTGCGCCGAGCGCAAGCGATAGAGGGCATCCAACGTGAGCACGAGGGCGATCGGGTACGGGTGTGGCCGTTCGACGGAGCACCCATAGTGCAGCGGCGTGTTGAGCTTGCGCGCGAAGCTGGAGGAGAACAGCCGGAGTGCGAGCACGTGGCCTTTGGTGAGCCCGGCGGCCTGAACGATGGGCAGCGCCGCAAAGTGCGAGAGGAGCGTCGCCTCGTGTCCTTTGTCGAGCTTCTCAGCGAAGGGTGTGCCCTCGGTGGGCGCGGGGCGCGCCATGGCAGCCGTGGCAGCCATCGCCTCCGCATCATGAGGCTTCATGACCGGCTTACCGATCAAGTAGTGCAGCCAGTCTAGGTCGGTCCAGCCGAACTCATCTTCATCGAGCGCAGACGCGTTGGCCGCTACCTCCTCTGCGAGCTGCAGTTCGGTCGCGTGCCGCATCGGCTCGAAGTCGGTCGCGTCACTGAGCCCAAGCAGCTTGGCTAGCCCAAACGACGCCTCGAGGGGTTTGCCGAGCTTGAGCTTGTCCGACACCAGCCGGTGCTCGGGCACCACAAACTCGGGCGCCTTTGTCGGCAGGATGAGGCTCATCCCTTGAATCTTGCCCACGTTGGTGGGCACATTGTTGAGCGTGACGGTCTCCTTGCAGCGCTCGCATCTGAGAGACTTCTTGGACACGTCCTCGAGTGGCCACCGTGTGATAGTCAGATCAGGCTTCAACTCGTCATCGGCACTCTGCTTGCTGCGACGGCGGTACTTGGTCTGCTCGATCTGCATCTTGAGCAGCTCGACGCGCTTTGCGCACGAGGGGCAGTTGAGCTCTGTCGTCGTCTGCAGCCCTTCAAAGTCATCGAGCACCGTCTGCGCGAGGCCCTGCACCTGGGTGAGCACGGCATACTGGCGCGCGCGCTGCGACTTATCGCCGCAAAACTCGATCGAGAGCTCATAGACCGGATCGAGCTTGTGCTGCTGCTTCTTGTCCTCGCTCGACTTGTCGGGCGAAGAGGCGGAGACGACAGGTTTGAGCGCCTCGACGAGGACACGGACCCCGCCCGCGTCCTCGACCGGGTACACCGCGCGCAGCTCGATGAGTAGTTGGGAGATGTGCCCCTCGAAGTGGCTCTCGATCTGCGCGCCTCGCTTCCAAAACTTGTGGTACTTGCCCAGGCCGTAGCAGAGCGCCATGAGCCTCTCGAGGATGCCCGGCGGCGAGAAGCGTCCCAGCCGGATGGCGAGACCCATCACCTCCGCGCTCTCGGCTTCGATGGCCTCGGCCCACTGCTGCTTCGCATCGGTCGGCTGCTCGTCGCGCAGGCGCATCGGCATCACCCACCGCCGACCTTGGTGTGAATGCTCCGCAAGGAAGAGGACGCCACTCTCGCACAGCATGAGCGCCACCCCTCCAAAGTCGTCACGCGAGAGTCCGACGGGTTCCCACATCACAGGCAGCAACTCCTCTCTGAGCTCGCCCGAGGTGGCGAGGCAGTCGGCCGCTGTGAGCGTCGCGGCGCGCTCGGCATCTACCATCTCGACAGGCAGCTTCGCCGCGACCGCCTGCATGAATTTTTTGCCCATGCGGTGGTCGACGAGCGGCTTGAGTAGCCGCGTCACGTAGTCGGGTTGCAGGTAGATGATGCCAGACGATGCGAAGATCTCGCCCTGGTTGACGAGCAGCTGCAGCGCGTCCTTGAGCACCTGCTCGTCGGCCGAAGCCGCCTTGATAAAGGGGACGAATTGGGTGAGGTACCTGTCGACCGCATCCGCCAGGCGCATGTAAGAGTGGCCCACGAGAGGTGCAGCCTCTTGCCCCGGCACTGGCGTCGACTGGTTGCCTGACTCAGCCATCTTGGACGCCTCGACGGGGTTGCGCCCGTCGCGCAGCGCGCGCAGAAAGGTGATGGCGAGCAACCATGTGCGCGGGATGAGCTGGCCAATCGAAGCGAGGCGCGGCGGCTCCGAGAAGACAATCTCCTCGAGGCGTGTACGCATGGTCTCGAGCGAGATGTCACCTCCCTCGACCGACGAGAGGCATTGCACCACCGGCTCGATTTGGAGGCGCGAGTTGCCATCCTGCTGGGCGAGGTGGCGGTTGATGCCATCCTTGAACCATTCGAGCTGCGCCTTGGCGAGCTCGGTGAACTTTTCGTGCGTGCGCTGGTGGCTCGGTAGTGCGTCGGCGCCGGGCAGCATGTCGCACTTGGTCAGCACCGGCAGCACGATCGCATTCGGCGCGCCCACCTCGAGGTAGTTGAGCCAGCGGCCGAGGTAGTCACTGTGGGATGCGTTGAGGCTATGCACATCAAGCGCGGGCACCGTGAGCAGGTAGAGCGAGCCATCGACAATGTACGGCTGCAGGCCCGCCGCGTACTGCGGCTGGCCTGCGAGATCCCACATCGAGAGGACGACCTGCCGAGGAGTGCCCATCTCCCCGAGCACGAGGGAGTAGATGTCGAGTTGGATCGTCCGGTCGTCGACGGCCGACGGGCGCGGCGCGCGCGCGCGCAGCCCGCGCTGCAACGACGTCTTGCCTGCCTCGCCGTGTCCGAGCAGCACGAGACGCGCGCCATTGGAGGGCGTTTCGCCCGAGGCGGCGAGCTCGACAAAGTAGCGCCGGATGGCCGTGATGCCCTGGCGTGCGATGGTCGCGGGCGGGCGCTGGAGCGGGTTGTCCTTGAACTCGAGTTTCTCGATGTTCATGAGGTCGCAGATGGAGGCGTCGAGCGAGGCGAGCTTGTTGTCCGAGGCATCGAGGATCTTGAGCGACATGAGCTGCGAGATGGACGTGGGCAGGAAGGTGAGGTTGTTCGACTTGAGATCGAGCTTCTCGAGGCTCTCCAGCTGCCCGATCGAGATGGGGAGCTCCGTCAGCTTGTTGTTGTGCAGCGAGAGCACCTTGAGCCCCTTGGCGAGGCAAAGGTCCTCTGGTAGCGAGGTGAGCCGATTGTTGGCGAGCGAGAGCGTCTTGAGATTGATGAGCTGCCCCAGCGTGCTGATCGAGTCGCGATCGGGGCGCAGGTCGAGCAGGTGATCACGATCCATCGTGAGCTTCTCGAGGGAGCCGAGCTTCATCACGGCCGCCCACAGCTGCTCGAGCTGCTCCGCAACCACCTCCTTTTCGGCCACACGAGGCGTCACCGTCGAGTACGACAAGTTCTTGCCCTTCTCAGCCCCCTTTTTGTTCTTCTCCGTGCTGTCGACGCGCACGATGTTGTTGAGATCGAGGCTCTTGAGCGACGGCTGCAGCCGCTCGACGACCATCTTGGCGCCCAGAGGCGTGAGCTCGTTGGTGTGGAGAGAGAGCTCTGTGATTGTGCTGTTCATCTCGAGCAGAGTGCCCAGGAAGATGGCCGAGAGGTACGAGAGGTTGCGGCGCGAGAGGTCGATCGCCTTCACCTTCAAGTTGGACCCCTTGAGTGAGGTCACGGGCAGCTTGCCTCCCTCGAGAGTGAGCTCCGCGAGCGAGGGTGAGACCTTGATAGCCTCCGCCAGCGCAAAGAGTCCCTTGGTATCGCTCCGCTCATCCTTCTTCTCCTTCTCGTTCTTGTCGGTCTTCTTCTTCTCGCCCGGCTGCAAATACGTGCCCGGGTCCGAGAGCGGATTTGAGTTGAGGTCTAGCGTCTTGAGCGTTCCGTTGGCTGCGACAGCGTTGGCCAGGTCGAAGGCGGCGGTCGGCTCAATGCCCGCACTTGAGAGGTTGAGATTCGTCACCGACGTGGTGTACTTGAGCACCCCAAAGAGGAGTCGCGCCGCGCCCGCCTCGAGCAGCCCCGACGTGCCATGCTTGTGCACCGTGTCGGTCACATCGAAGGCAAAGGTGTGGATGGCGCGCAGATGGCACGTGCAGTCCGGTTCGAGAAGCAAACCACCGATGAGCCACAGCCCCTCGTCCTCGAGCGGGTTGCCAGTGATGTTGAGCTCCGTGAGGCTCTTGTTGAACTTGATGGCCTGCGTAATCACGGGGCCGCCGATGAGGTTGCTGTTGATGTCGAGCGACGTGAGATTACAGTTGTCCTGACGAAGCACTTCGACGACAAGTGGGCCGATGGAGTTGGAGGTGAGCTTGTTGGAGCCCAGGCAGAGCGTGTGCAGCATCGAGCAGCTGCCCGCGAGCAGCGTCTCGAAGAAGCGCACGCCGCCCCGGTCGCCTAGCCCAATGCCCGTCAGGTCGAGCACCCGCAGTGTCGATTTGCGAGCGCGGTGCAGATGCTCAAGGATGCCACCGCCCTCGGCGCCCGGTCCGGGGTTGATCTTGAGGTAGTGGACTGACTGGTTGGCCGCCAGCAGGGCGCCCACGACGCCGCACGCGTGCCGGTGCATGGGTGAAGGCACCGTCGTGCCCTCCATAGGCGCGCCTGCACTGCTGAGGTCGATCTCCTTCTTACCTGCGGAGCCGTTGAGATCTTGCACCGGCAGCACGGTGACCGCGACGTCGGAGCCCTTTTGGGGCTGTTCGAGCCGAAGCTCGCGGAGCGTCGTGTTGGTGGCGAGGGCCTGGGCCAGCAGGTCGATGTGGTCCGGCGCGACGCTCGAGAGAGTGAGGCTCGTGATCGTCGGGTTGGCGCGCAGTAAGCCCGCGAACAGCGTGAAGGATCGGAGGGAGCGGATCTGCTCCTTGTCCTTGAGGTCGACCGTGTGAGTCGGGCTCATGCCCTCCTTGAGTCCGTAGATGGAGCAGAAGCCCACCGCGCCCTTCTTATTGGAGAGCAGCGCGCGCCCGATCTCGTCACGTTCAAAGTCGCCCAGGCTGCCGTTGGCCGCGATGTTGAGCGTCTTGAGCGTCGAGTTGGCGCGCAGCACGCCCGCAAGCACGATGGCGTCGCAGGGCGCCTGCGAGACCCAATTGAGCGAGGTCGTCTCCTCATGGAGCGCGAACACGTCGCACTGCAGATAGCACACGCTCGCGGGCGAGTCGAGTAGCGCGCGCCCGATGGCTTCCTTGGCGCGTGTATCCAGGTGCCACGTGCGCTCCGAGCGCGTCGTTGGCTCCTTCTCGACGATCCCGACCGAGCACAGCGTGGGGTGCATGCGCAGCAGCTCGGGCAGCGCAGTCTCGCGCCCGGGCGAGTTGTAGCTCACGTCGAGCCGCTTCAAGGCCGTGCACGTGCGAAGCGCGTTGCACACGATCTTGATGCCGTCGGGCATCAGGTTGTTGTTCGAGACGTCGAGCTGCGTGAGCGTCTTGTTCGCGCCAAGTCCGCGCCCAAACGGGCGCAAGTAGCCCTTCAGATCTCCGAGAAGATTGCCGCTCAGGTTGAGACTGACGAGACCGAGCGCCGTGGCGAGCATGCGCGCGAGCCCCACCGAATCCTCGTTGCGTCCGCCGACGCCGTTGGCCGACACGTTGAGCGACGCTAGGGTCTCGTTGCGCTCGCAAATGAGCCAGAGCGCCATCAGCCCCACTTCGGTCAGCCTCGCCCCTTCCGCCGAAAAGTCCCAGTCGGGCCGGCGCTTGGCGAGGAGCGTGCCCAGGTGGCCCGCGGCGATGCGGCACGTGTTGTTCATGAACGGGTTGTTGAGGAAAGAGGCGGCCTTCTCGTTCGTGTGCCAGCCCTCCCAGCCATCCTGGGCGAGCAGGAGCAGGTGCTGCGCAAAGAGCCCCTCCTGGAACGAGAGGTGCTTGAACTGGTACTGCGCGGGCGCGAGCTCGGTCTGCGCCTCGAGCGTCTTCGTGAGCGGAATGCCGCCATCCTCCTTGTTGAGATGCAGCCAGAGAGTGAGGCCCTCGGTGTTCACCTGGTCGATGAGCAGCGCGTCCGCCACGTGTACCGCCGAAAACTCACGCCGGCCGGCCTGCTGGTTGGACACGGCCACGTGGCGGAGCATCGTGATCCCGAAACTGCGCGCGCGGTCGCCAAGGAGCATCTTGAGGTTCGCATTGACGAGCATCATCACGGTGTCGACGAGCTTCTTGGGCATCGAAAGCTCGATGCGGTTGAGCTCGGTGCGCTGGACCTCGGGCTTGTTCGCCTCGCGCAGATAGTGCGCGCCGTGCTTGAAGACCTCGTACACCTCCTTCGAGTCGAGATTGAATAGGCGCTTGTCGCCTTTATTCAGATTCGCATCCTTCTTCTCCTCCTTCTCGGCGTCCTTTGCGGCCTTTTTCTCGCTCATGCCCGAGTCATTATGCTCCATTGAGAGCGCCGCCTTGCGAGTAGGCCGGTGCTCGCGCTCCTTCTTCTCGGTGGGCACGGCCACCGTTTCGTTCGCCGCGCTCGAGGCAGCCACGCCAGGACCGCTCGCAGGGTCTGCATCCTTTTGCATCATCGCCGAGCGATCGAGGTTGAACAGGCGCAACCACTCGTGCACCAGCTGGTCCGTGTTCGTCCGGCGGCCGGGCAGCAGCCGCTTAGAGATGGCGCTCTTGATGCCGAGCTCGTAGAGCTCGATGCGGTTCGATGGGAGTTTCGTCAAGTCCTCGCCACCCGAGGTGAAGATGAGCACGAGCAGCGAGAGCAGCACGGGGATGCCGGTCGCGTCCACGAGGAAGACGAGCTTCTCCTCGAGCAGCACGTCGAGCTCCTTCTCGGGCACTGTCCCCTTGAGCCTCTTGCGGAAGAAGTTGTAGTGCTCGTACGCACGCGCATCCTCCGAGGTCCCGAAGCGCAGGATCTCGGCAAAGTGCACCTCGACCTCGCAATACAAGGACACATTCCTGTGCGTCACCTTGAGGGTGCACACCGCCGAACGAAAGTGTGTCGGGTCGAGGTCGTGGAACTTGTTGATCAGCTGCATCAACTTGATCGTCGTGTCCACCTTCTCGACGACCGTGTTGGGCGCCAGCTTGGCTTCCGCTTCGGGGGCCGCGACCGCTGGGTCACCCATCGGCACCGCAGGCTTCGCAAGCTCCATCTCGACGCCGGAGATCAGCCTTCGCACAAACTGGACGATGGAGGCGCCCGAGACAAGCGAGACGCGGCAGCGCACCACGTCTGGCACGCACGCCTCGGGCATGATGTCGTCTTGGAAGCGGCCCGCAAACTGCTCTTGCGCCTTCTCGTACAGCCGCACCGGGTCCTTGAACCCGGGAGATTCGATCCCCTTGATGAGCTGATCGGCCTCGGGCTGATCTTTGCCGACCTCGGTCACGAGCTTGGCGACGACCTTCTTGAAGACGGGCTCCATGTGCTCAGCGACCATGTAGATCTCGTCCGTGCGCTGGCACATGGTCTTCCACATCGCCTCGGCCGCCTTCACCTCGAGTGCCTCCTTCGCCTGGATCTCCTTCTTCTTCTTCTTATCGGTGGTTGCCTCGAGCTTCTGCAGCTCTTCCTTGCGCCCCTGCAACAGGCTGCTCAGCTTGAGGGCGACCGAGAAGGGCGGCTTCGTGCCCCCCGACGTGTCGCCCGCGTCCGCGAGCAGCACCTGCGCAAACTCCTTGGCCTGCGCGCCTACAGACACCTTGGCCATGGCAGTGTCGATGCGGTCGAGCAGCGGCACACGGCTCGCGCCTCGGGCCTCGCGCATGCCGTCGTCGAGCTCCTTGAGGTACGCCGAGCGGATGGCGCGGTGGCTCTCGGCGACTACCCGCGTACCCGTCTGGTCCTTCTGGCGCTCCGCCGGGTCGAAGTCGTCCGAGTCGGCCATAAGCCATCCACTCGGAGCCCACAACGCTTCGAGGTCGGCGCGCGTGACGGCGCCAATCTTCTTGTACGCGTCGTCCAGCCCCTTGCGCACCTCGCCAAGCGAGAGCAGGTGGTCGAAGAACTCGTTGCCCTCCATCTGGATGTTGATCACGCGCCTCTGCTGCTCGTTGGTGAGCTGGCACAGGTTCATCACCACAAAGGTCTTGATGTAAGACGAGAGCAGGATGCCCTCAGGCCGAGTGGTCACCAGCACGCGATTGCCGCTGGGCACGATGTCCTTGTGCACAAACTCGTCGATCTGCTCGCGCAGACCGGCGGCCTCGTCGACGCCGTCGAGCAGCACGATGAGCGCGCGCATCTCGTACGCCTGCATGAGCATGTCACACCACGACTGGAACTTTTTGCCGCTGTACATCGACTCGATGTACCGTCCGAGCAAAGACTGATGCTTGCTTTGGTTCGAGGCGGACGCCTCGCGCAGCAGGTAGATGATGCGCTGCACGAAGACGACAATCGGCACGAGCCGGATGCCGTCGTTGGCGCCCGCGCCGCGCAGCAGACGATCGGCGAGCGTGAAGACCGCCTGCTTCGCCATCCACGTCTTGCCGGTTCCCGGCCCGGCGCGCACGAGCACGGGCAGTGCCGGGTGCAACCCCATGTGACGGTTGGGCGAGGCTTGGAGCAGCAGCGTCACGAGGTCACGTACGTCGCTCACATTCCACTCGGACGGGATGCGTGAGTTGTCCTGCTGCTCCGTCCCGGTCGACACGTGCAGCGTCTGGTCCTTGATGCGCAGGTTGTTCCCCGTGATCGCGTCCTCGACAAGCGCCTCACGTGTCACGATATCCTCTAAATAATTGGCACGCGCTGCCTCGTACTCGGACACTGAGGGGAAGCGCTGCACCGCGTGGTTGAACTCGTTGAGCGCCGCGCAGAGCGAGACCACCATGCCAGGGAGCGATGAGATGTACGCGCGCAGCCCAAACTCCTCCGTCTCGCGCTTCTCTAGAACGCGGCACGGCGTCTTGGGCATGAGCGTGCCGCACTTCTCGCTGTTCAGAGGGTCGCACCCGGCTCGTAGGGCGAGAGGCTTCGCCGAGCAGAGAACGTACACCACATTCTCCTCGCCTGGCACGTCGCCCTCGCCGCCCTCCTCCACACGCTTGAGGTTGTCGATGCCATCTTTGGTGGACATGGTCACCCAACCCGACATGAGGCGACTCTGCACTGCTAAATTGTGGCGCGAGCCCTCCTTGATATCGATCTCCTTCTCGTGCCAGGGCTCGACAAGCGCATCGACGGAGGCACCGTCATGCACGAACAGTAGCCGCGTGCCCGGCGCATGCCGTGGGTTCAATGCCTTCACCACCGTGAATGGCGTCGGGTCGACGGTCACCTCTCCCATCGCCACACCGTCGCGGCGCACGACGACCGAGTCGTCGCGCAGCGTGCGCTGCACCGTCGCGGCTGTGCCCTCGAGCATCCCGGGCTTGCGCATGGCGAGGCGCGCGCCCTCGCCGCAGCCGTACGCGAGCCAAGGGTTGAAACGGAGCAGCGCCACGTGCGAATCGCCATCGTGATCGCGCCAGTCGATACGCACCTCGAGGCTCCCGTCTGACTGGAGTCCATCGTGCACCAGGCCATGCTCGGCCCCCACACGCCACTCATTGGGGCAATCGATACGATCTTCTATGGGGGTCCCCTTCTCGGGCGAAATCTTGATGCGCCCGAGCGCCGCGCCGCTCGTGAGCGCGCGCAGGTCGATGGTCTCCGAATCGGGCAAGGTCGCCACATCACCGTGCGTCAACTCGAAGCTCGACCGCGCGCAATTAAACATGAGCACGATCTTGCCCGGCGGAACGCGCTCGTGGCGCGAGGGTTTGCCGTCTTCGACGCCGCTCGGCCGATGCTGCTCGTTGCGCGTGTAGCACACGTCCTTGTCCTTCTTGCCGCACTTGCGGTAAAGGGCTTCGCGCGCCGCTGCCGCGAGCGGCTGTCGGCTGAGCAGCTCCGCGCTGTAATAGTCGACCCTGGGGCCGGCCGTTGTGCGCACCGGCTCGGGGGCCGCTTGGGGCGACATCGGCGGCAGCGGCCCGGCCTTCGGCAGGCCACCCAGAGCAATGCCACCCAGGGCACTGCCCGTCGGCTTCGGCTTCCCGCTGACGGCCTCGGCTTTCCGCCCAGTCCCTTGCCCGCCCTTATCAGCCGCTCCCTTTCGATCGCTCCCCTGATTGTGCTCGGCCGGCTTCACCTCTTTCCTGGCGACCTTGGGAGAAGCGCTGCCTGCGGGAAGTGCATTATCCTTGGGCGACTTCTCGGCCTTTACATCGGCCTTGATCACCGCGACAAGCCCGGGCGCAGCCTTTGCCGCCTTGACCGCCGACTGGCCCTTGGCCGAGCGGTCACTCCCTTCCTTGACCGCCGGCATGCGCAGCGCACTCACCGCCACTACTGAAGCGCCCTCGAAGAGCCTGCAACACGAACAATGGAAGGGGCTGAGCTCATGAGTGGATGGAGGTCGGGCTGAGCTCCTTGCTATAGGGAGAGCAGGGGAGCGCTGCAAGGCAATAGCCGCGGGGCGGGCGCGCAGCGGCTGGTGTCGGCCGGCTAAGGTGGCACTCGAACCACGAACAGCTAGCTGCCAGCCTCTCGCGGCAGCTGTGCTGCGTGGGCGTGTTGGGAGGCAAGCCACCTTGAGGGAGGTGCCTTTTTTCGCAATGAGTTGACCGCTCTCTGTGGGAGCCTTCTATGCGAATAAACACCGTGAACGGTGCCCAAAAATAGGTGTGCCCCGTGTCCCCGTGTTCCACACACCAACCCAACGTAACACACCAATCCAACGAAACGCACTGCCCCCGCGCGCCCGCGCAGTGCGAAGGGGGCTCTCGCACTGCTCCGTGCGATTTTCGCACTTTGCCTGCCGAGAGCAGAGATCAAGGCAGAGATGTGTGCGAGGAACACGCGTTGTCGCTTTCTGGGTTGGTGTGTTACGTTGGGTCTTTGGAGTGTGGGACCCTCCTAGGGCTTTTTGGGGTGACCCAATTTTCGCGGAACTTCCGCGATCATTTTTGTACGTTCGATGGTGCAATTTCACGCGATCTTGACGGGCTCGCCTCGTGAAATTGTCTACGCACGGCCCGAACTCGGCGACTCAGCTGGGGCCTGGGGGTGCCAAACTCCGTGGGGCAGTGCTGGGTGTGCATCAGCAGGGCAAGCCGGGCGTTTGTTCTCTGGTCGCCAGATGTGAATTGTGTGTGTGCATGCACTTATGCATGCACAAGAACAAAATCGGTTCAGCATTGTCAAAAAACTTGACGGCCTATCTTTCGATCCCTTTCTGATCCTTTGCGCCCGTCGCTCCCTAAAAGTCGCTCCCAGATGGCGTCGCCCCTGTTTCGCGTCGTACTTGCGCATCTATCCATCCTCGCACTGGTTTTAGCGCAAACTCCGACGAGCAGTGCAAGTACGCTGCCATCACTCAACAAGACCAAGCATCAGTGCGCTGCTCCCCTCCAATAGGCCACCTAATAAGGCGACCACCCATGCACCACGCTAACGTGCACGCCACCCTGGGCACTTGGCCCGACTCATCCTTCGTGTCTCGCCTGCAGCAGCAGTAGTCCCTTTAGCGCCTTCACCAAGTCCCTCGATCAGAAGATGCGCAAGCCCTTCATGGAGCTCATGAAGAGGCTGCGTGAGGCGAGGAAGGCGCCAGGTTCCAAGGATGAGAAAAGGAAGATTGCCTCGGCGACCGACGCCGAAATCCACAAGCTGCTGGGCGCTGAGTACAAGCGGTACCGCGCCGTTCAGAGCGCCGTGAGCGCGCTGCACGCAAAAGATGGCGGAAAGAACACGGCGAGCACAGCCACGCTGTCGCCGCCGCCGCCTAAAGCGTCCAAGTACCTCACGTACGATGCCAACCGCGGTCTGCACATCGAGAGCAGCGCAACTGCGCTGCCAGGTAGCAAGGGGAAGAAGAAGAAGCCGACGATCACCGCCGCCTCGCCACCGCCTGTCGCTGCGCTGCCAGGTAGCAAGGGGAAGAAGATCAAGAAGACGATGGAGGAGACGTCTACGAGCGTGCCGCCGCCTGCCGCTGTGCTCCTGCCCGGTAAGAAGAAGAAGACAAAGTCGTCGACAAGCAGCGTCAAGGACGAGCAGCGCTAGGCGGCTGGCGCAAAGGATGCATGCACGTGCATGCCCCGGGACGATCCGCCGCAATCGATGTACGTGTCTACGTGTCTACGCTTGTACGTGAGCATGGCGGCACTTATGGGGCACCAACCCGTAAAGCATGACCATGTGGCAGCAGCGTCTGCGCGAGAGCCCGAGAACCGAGTCTCGAGTCGATTCTACAGTATACAGACTCTCCATACGTTTCGGTCGACCGGTCCGGACGTGCGGGTGCGATCGACGTCACCGTGACCGTCCGGTCGGGTCCCCGGACGCGGACCCCGCCGGCCCGGGTGCGGGGGTCGGGTCCGGTCGGCGGTCGCGTCGTGTGATCCTGATCGAATTTCGAGTTCATTGTTGTAATTTGATTTTAAGATATAAGAATGCGCGCGCTTAGGAGCTCACCACCTCGCCTGCCCGAGCCGCGAGCGGGCGACCGGCGACCTCACACAGGCAAACTGTCGGTATGTGCGCGTGACTTGTGCACCTGAGGACCTGTCTCTACGCTACACTCTAGGACTCTAGCGCATGTAAGATGTACGTACATTCGGAATATTCGAGACAAGAACGTAATCAACACGACGTTGCGGACGCATCACAGCGGTCGGCGAGGAGCTTCTCGAGCTCTTCCTCAAGGACTGCCTGCTGCTGCTGTGCCGCTTCGCGCGCCTTCGCCAGACTTCTGACCAGCTCGTGGGCCTGTGTGGCCCGCTGCAGCGCACGTTTATAGGTTGCTCTTGCCTCCTCCTCGTCCGCCGCCGCCTCGCGGGCCTCCAGCGCAGCGCGCTCGAGGGTGCTCGTAGCCTCGGCAGTGGCCTGGCTGGCGCAAGCGAGCTGTCGCCGAAGCGAAGCGATCCGCTCCTCGTGCTGTTTCGTCAGAGGCTCGTGCTGTTTCGTCAGTGGCTCATGCTGTTTCGTCAGAGGCTCGGGCTGTTTCGTCAGAGGCTCGGGAAGGTCCGCGGCCGCCGCCGCGGCCGCAGTACCACTGAGCATGCGGGCGGCGTGCCCGCATGTGTGCGCCTTCTTCCTACCCGGTATGCAACCCAGGCATCTGACGCTCGCTGGGCGCACTCCCGGCTCCTTGGCTGCTGTGGGCTGGGGGGCTTGTGCTGAAACGGCCGGCGGCAGAGGCGCCTTCGCGAACGCAGGTGACGCGGCTGGCAGCGCAATCGCCAGGGCCGCCGCCTTTGCAGCAGGATCGTCCTTTAGGCGAACCCTGCCTGAATTGAGGAGAACCCACTCATCCCATTTCGGGTCCCATCCCTCAAAGCGAAGCTTCACTGCTGTCACGTGTGGCTCCTTGGCCTTGGCCTTCTGCCAGCGCAGCTTGACCACGTGTGCGTCGCACCACACGCGTCGCACGTCCAGGGCTGACACAGCCGCCCCCTCCTCGACCCCGTCGCCCTCGGACAGTAGCGTGGTGTCCTCTGGTGGTGTCGGCAGCTCCTCGGCAGGACGGAGCGCCGTTGTGAGCACCTTGGCTGGTGGGGGACCGGCCGCCGGTGCCGCCGCCTGCGCGGCCGCCGGTGCCGCCGCCTGCGCGGCCGCCGGTGCAGCCACCAGTGCAGCACTGCTGCCCGGCGCCGTCTCCATCGGTGCGCCGGGCGGCGCCTCTGACAGTGCACACTCGTCGTGTGCACCCTCGCCGCCCATCACCTCAAGCACGGCACGCAACATCTTGAGGTACCCTTCGTCCTTTAGGTGCAGGTTGTCGCGAAAGTCGTCGACCGAGAGGCGCCCGCCAAAGAGGTTGACGAAGCCGAAGCCGCCGTCGAGCGAGCGCCGCTCCAGCTCGAGGTTGGAGCGGTGCAGCAGCGACGGGCAGCTTGGTAATCCGTAGGCGCCACCACTACGCTCGCTCCTCCTGCTCGCGCTGCTGCCGGCGCCTTGGTCGCCGCTGCCGGCGCCAGCACCGGCGTAGTCAAAGTACTCGCGCGTGAGCGGTCCGACGAGGATCTTGTGACCCGCGCACAGCTTCTGGAGCGGCGTGATCAGATGCTTGTGCACCTCCACGGCGATCAGCGACGGCATGGTGCGTGCGAGGTTCTTGCCCGCGCACACGATGAGCAGCCCCGCGTTGGTGAGCAGCTGGTGGTTGTGCGGCACCGCGAGCCACTGCCGGAGCTGCGAGCCAATGTCCACGGGCATGGCGCCGCGCTTGGTGCACCAGCTCACCTCCTTCAGCCCCACCCGCGACTGCAGGTACTGCGCAAGCTCCTCTGCGATCGAGTCGCCCACGAAGACCACCGGCCCGTCCAAGCGCGCGCGGAAGCCTCGCAGCACTGCGGCCTCCTCGGCCGCCCAGCTCCCAGGTCCAGCTACCTTAGAAGCCGTGGAAAGCCGTGGCTGGCTGCTGCTGCCGCCGCTGCTGCCGCCGCTTCTGCCGCTGCCGCCGCTGCTGCTCTGGCAGCATTTCTGCTTCTGTGCAGCTTTGACCGCTTTGCCCTGCTCTTGCACCTTCGAGCTCTGCGGCTCCTCGTCGCGAGGGCGCTTGAGCACGGGGCGTAGCTGCTCGGTCACGTGCGAAATGCTGACTTTGCGTGTCTTCATGCTGTGCTCTGCCATCGACTCTGCGCAAGTCAAGTCAAGTCAAGTCACTCGACTTGACTTGAAATTCGAACGCTTTCGGCCTCGATAACAAGACTTGAGGTTCCGTAACTATCTTCGGGATTGTCGACGCGGGTGTGGGCGTGAGGCCGTTCCGCGGCTGAAATCGTCCCTCTCCCCGCCGGGCTCGGTACGCGCTCCAATGGCCAAAAAGTACCCGCTCTTCGGGCCGGCGACCTCCTATACGATCGGAAAACCCACCCCAATCATGCCCCAATCGTCGACTTCGGCCGCGACGCCCGCTCACCCCTGCCCACACCGCCGCCACACTCGCAGGTCGGGATTCAAGAAGTTCGTGCGCGAGCGTGCCAAGGCACGCCCGAAACAGAGAAGATGGGCGCACTATGACGACGGTTCGGGCGATAATTCGCAGTGCCCACGGTGCGACAAGGGGCAGCACCGCCGTTGCTTGCGGCTGACGCACTGCAAAGCCAACGAGCGCTCGCCCGCAGGCATCAACAAGAGAAGAGAAGGTGAGTGCTCTCGCCTCGCGCGCGCGTGGCCGTGCGGCCGCTTGCCTGCATCTGAATTGCTCGTGGCGGTCGTCATCGTGCGCAGAGCGTGCAAAGAAGCGCGCCATCAAGGCGGCTGTCCGGCGTGCCAAGGAGGCCTTCCACGAGGGCATGGAGTCGTGGATGCGCCGGCTGCGCTTCGACGGCGGTTCTGGCCCGGGGAACGGCGGCGGCCTCGGCGGCGGCCTCGGCGGCGGCCCCGGCGGCTCGCCGTTGCTCGCGTGCTAAGAAGCGCGCCATCAAGGCGGCTGGCCGCGTGCCAAGGAGGCCCTCCACGAGAGCAACGAGTCGTGGATGCGCCGGCTGGGCTGCGCTTCGACGGCGGTCACAGCCAGGGGGGAGGAACGGCGGCGGCCTCGGCGGCGGCCTCGGCGGCTCGCCGTTGCTCGCGTGAGCGCGCGGCGAGGAAGGGATAGGGAGTGACAAGCAACCCTGCGTTTCTCGCGTGAGCCGTGAGCGCTGTGCGTTAGCTGTGCAGAGTCGATTCAATCATAAGTACGTGTAATCATACATACGATACTTTCGTAACTTTCACGAACACTATCAGAAATAACTCGTAACTGTACCGCGCGTAATTAGCAATACCAGTCACCGCGCCTCCGGCCTGTCATTTACTAAGGGTGGGTATGGACCCTGGCCCCTAAACACGTGGCCTAAGTGGCCCCCCCCTCCGGGGGGGGCACCTGAGGTTTCCCAACTTTTTGTAACCACCACACGGAAGTGAAGCACCCCACAGGACACTTAGGCCACAGACAAGCGGCGGTGCGATGGGCGCCTTTTTCTCGCGCGAGGAGGTCGATGCCGCGGTGGCTCCCACGCCACCGGGCGACAAGATGATGCCGCCGGAAGCGGGCTACGAGGAGGCCGAGACCGTCGCGCAGCTCACCGGTGCGCGCCATGGCCTGTCGCCGCGCGCGCTGCCCCGCACTCGGCCGCGCCCCGCACCTCCGTTTTCGAGGAATCGCGTGATATGCTGATTGTCCGGGTTCCATGCATTTCCATGTCGCGCCCATTGGCGTGTGGCTCTTTTAGAGGGTCCCCGACCACGCCCTGTTGGCCTCGGCTTGTGCCGAGTTGTGCCGTTGCGGCACGATCACCATGGTTTTGAGCGTTTAGCGCACACCTCTCCTGGCTCCTGATCGTGGCCTGGCGGCGCATGGGCGAGCGTGGGCGCTCCTTTGGCGGCGGCGCGTGCTTCCCTGGTCCCTGCTCGCCCATAGTCCCGCTCGCGGCGCCCTCCCGATGGCTCACCGTGTTGCCCTCGTCTTCGCCATGACACTGTGGTTAGCTGGTTACTCGATGCCGTCGCTCGTCACGCGACGGCGGCGTCGAGTGACTTATTTTGCGTTCCCTTTCGGGGGGCGCGCCAACGGGCGCGTCTACCGACAGTGCAGACAACGCCCCCAGCGGCCCCGGGAGCCCTGTACAGTGCGTTTGCGCCGCAGGCAGTGCTACGCGCACCGTCCCACTGCCAGCAGCGCGTGCGGAAGCGTGCGGCTGCCGCCCGCCGCCCGCTCGCCGGCTGCGTGTGCGCCGCAGGCTGCCGCACGCCGCACGCCCGCCTAACACCCGCCTAACACTCGCCTGTCGTGTGTGCAGGCTTCAGCCCGAGTCCGAAGTTGTGCCTTATAGGGCGGGAGCGAGCCACGGCGCGGAGAGGCGCGGAGAGGCGCGCGCATCGCCGCCGCCGAAGAGCAGTGCGTGTCACGAAGTTACGTACGAGCTCCGACGGTCGTGGTGATGGTCGGCCCGGTGCGGTGTTCCGACTGTGTACGTTGCAATTTGCATGGGTGTATATACGTGTATCGTGTAGGTGCGAAGCGCGAAGCCGGCCCCTGGCGAAAAACGCGGGTTCGGTCAGCGTTGCAGTTCGGTCCGCAGCGCGCGCCAGCGGGCAGACCGGCGAAATACGAACCACTAGACACACACACACAGCCCCACGACCTACTCTTCGCGCCACACGCTCGCCCTCGAAGGCAATGCCTTCGACTCCGGGGCGGCAGCCTGCGGCCGCACACGCAGCTGGCAGGCGTTAGGCGGGCGTGCGGCGGGCGGCGCACACGCAGCCGGCGAGCGTGCGGCGGGCGGCAGCCGCACGCTTCCCGCACGCGCTTGCTGGCAGTGGGAGTGCGCGTAGTACTGCCTGCGGCGCAAACGCACTGTACAGGGCTCCCGGGT